>Ga0335077_10001752_pt1 | contig 25825 bp, 27 predicted proteins | sample Lox_Sample_31_FD_207151 | JGI IMG/M metagenome (GOLD analysis project Ga0335077, IMG submission 207151) | Soil microbial communities from Loxahatchee National Wildlife Refuge, Florida, United States - Lox_Sample_3.1 | ecosystem: Environmental > Terrestrial > Soil > Wetlands | place: USA... | reverse complement strand
AAGGGAACTGAGAAACCTGCTGGAACGGGCCCTGATTCTCGGGCAACACGCGGAACTGCAGCCGGAGGACTTTCATCTAAAGGCCGCGCCTGTGCCTGCGCAAAAGCCGGGGACCGAATTCACCATCGAGCAGCTTGCGCAAATGCTTCCGAAACACGTCGATTTGCGCGAGGTGATGGCACGATTCGAACGTGCGCTTCTGGAGCGCGCCCTGGAAACAGCCAATGGAGTACAGGCAGAGGCGGCCCGCCACCTGGAGATCTCGCGAAGCGACCTCGGTTACAAAATTGCCAAGTACGCGTTGACCGGTACTTCGCGGGCGAACGCCGAATGAGGCTATGCACCGCCGGATAATCCGCCCCTCCGGCGTTCGCCGCGGCATCAAGGCGATGTCTCTGTTGATCGTCGCTCCTTTCTCCGGATCGATTCCGAGCTCGCCTTCGCGCCCCCATATCCGACAAGATCCCGTATCTGAGAGGAAGCCCTGGTAGTGAATTCGCTATCGTCACGCACCTGGTCGACATGGGCCCCCGATCTTGTGTTCCTCGGATTCTCAATTTTCTGCCGAATGGTTGCGGTCAGTTGTTCGGACATGGTCTTCAGAATCGGACCAAGCCGGTCGATGGCTGCTTGCTGCCGTGGAGAGCCCTGATCCCTCAGCCGCGCGATCTCGTGGCAGTCTCTCAGCAAATCGTTGGCATGCTCCTTGGCGAGCATCAACCGATCGGCATGAGAATGCCAGCTTATGTCTAAACGCGCGTATGCCTCCAGCCTCAGCGCATCGTCCTCGGCGAGCGACACATGATCCTTGATTTCGGCAAACAAATTCGAAATCGTTCTGGAGTCCGCGTTCTGTGCGATCGCAGAGGCACGGTCACCATCGGCACTCGCGGGCGGTGCGTGTTTCATGACTCCTCCAGTTTCGGTGATCGTGTCAGGCAATTTCGTAAAGCCGCTCGTGGCCACCTGCCACCCCCGGATCCGCCCGCGATGCGGGTTTCCTTGCCGCCCCTGGAGCCGGCATGGAGTGGTTTCCGGGAAATGGTTCCAGGATCACTCCCGAAGAATTCCATGTCTTTATCGTGAACAGGCGGGAGCATGCCTGGCACAGCCAGAAATATTTCGTTTGCGCAGTGCACACCGGAAATCCACCCGCGGCGTACAGAATGCGATCGTCGGGAGCAGTCTCGAACTCGAGCAGTCTCAGGGTTCCCTTCAACAAGTCTTCCGCGATGACGCGGCAAGCGGGGTTAGCGCAGCGCATTGTAGTCCACCTCCACTAAAAGGACCCATGGCTCGGTCTTCATCAGGCCAGAACCGGTTGTGCGATGGACTCCGTCGATCGTGCGGCGGACCCCATCCCCCTCGAAAGCAGCAGTACGGGGCAGCGGGCTTCCCCAATCACCGTTTCGGCAACGCTCGGACCGATGGCCCCCGTCACAGTGCTCCGGCCCGAACGCCCGAGGATGATCAAGTCATGAGGCCGTTCCTCGTTGAATCGGAGAATCTTCCAGGCAGGATAGCCCTCGGTTACCGCGACCTCCATGGGACACATGATTCCCTCGTGCTTCAACTCAGAGATGGGAAGCTGGGCTTCCAATGCGACCGGTGTCCGTTCCCAGGGGTGTTCGTTCACGCCGCGGCGGTCAAAGACGTGCAGCACTGTCACGCGTCCGTGATAGCGCCGCGCGAACCGGCAGGCGAACCGCATGTGCTGCGCAGTGTCGGGCCCGGGGGCAATGGGGAACAGGATCCTGCGGAATTCGCAGCCCGGCCACTTGCCCACGTCCATGCGCGAGCCGAAGACCATGACGGGTACCGGCAACGAGTCATAAAGGTCTGTTTCACGCGCATGTCCGTCACAAAAAGGAATCCGGCCAATCATGGGCATGGTGAGCACGACCATCTCGGCTCCCAGCGTCTCGGCCAGCGCCGGAATCCGGTGGACGTGCATGTTCTTCAGCACCGTGACTTCACTTAGGATTTCCGCCCACAGAAACGCTTGCCGGCTGGCGTTGACGTCGTGGTTTTCAGCCACTGCCCTCGGATTGGGAACGAGAAATGGAAGCCCCCGTCCGGGAGCCCGAACATCATCAGGGACCGGCAACTGGACAAGAAACAGCCGCGCTCCAATTCTCCTGAGCCCGCTGACCACCTGCAGGGTGTGCGCCGGGGTCTCGGACAAGCTGCTGAGCACCAGCACGATCTTCGGGCGGCACCACCGACGTAGAGAGTTCGTCATCATATGCCTCGTCTCCTTCGCCATAAAGCCGTCGCAAGAATCCGCCGACTTTGCCGTACTTTCGAAGCACGTTTCGCGCCATTCAGTTTTCAGGTTTTAGTTGAAGATGCGGGAATGCGCGGGTGTCGCGCTCAGAACTTCGTCCAAAGGCTCGGACATTCGTTCAAAAACTCGAACATGGGATTCCGGTCTGAAGGTCATCGCGCCAATCTGATACCAAAGAGTGGCTCCATGGCGTGAATCCAAACGGGGATGGGTCGAATCCTTTACAGCGGGAGCCGGAATTGACTTACTGTCCGGCAGGAGTTTCGCAATGGAGAAGAAGAAGACGGTGATCGTAACCGGGGCCTCTCAGGGCATCGGGGCAGCGGTCGTACATGCATTCCTGGATCGCGGCTATAACGTGGTCGCGACCTCGCGAAGCGTATCGAAGTCGGGCTTTAAGCCCTCATCGAACCTGGCCCTTGTGGACGGCGACATCGGCAAAGAATCGACAGCTGAGAAGGTGGTTAAGACGGCGGTCTCCAAGTTCGGCTCGATCGACCACGTTGTGAACAGTGCGGGGATCTACAGCGCCAAGCCGTTCACGGATTACAGCGCGGAGGACTTTCGCAGTTTCGTCTCCACCAACCTCGAAGGGTTCATCTTTGTCACCCAGCTGGCAGTCAAGCAGATCCTCAAGCAGGGAACAGGCGGCAGCGTCACAAGCATTACGGCGGCGCTGGCGGACAATCCCATCGCGGGGGCTCCATCCTCGATTCCCATGATCACCAAGGGCGGCCTCAACGCCGTCACGATCAGCCTGGCGAGCGAATACGCGAAGCAGCACATCCGCTTTAACGCCGTGGCGCCGGGTGTTGTCGATACTCCCCTGCACAAGGACAATCCCAAGGACCTTCTGAAGACTTTTTCCCCTATGGGGACCATTTCTGAATCGAAGGACGTTGCCGAGGCGGTCGTCTATCTTACGGAAGCCCGGCAGGTGACCGGGGAGGTGCTGCACGTGGACGGCGGTGCGCATGTTGGGAAATGGTGAGCGCGACGGGCCTGCCACCGGCCGGCGCGGAAAGCCGGTTGCAGAGCCTTGGCATTCAACTACCCGCCGCGCCGACTCCGTTTGGCAGCTACGTCGAAGCCCAGCAGACAGGCAACCTCCTCTTCCTGAGCGGGATGCTTCCGGTGGTGGACCATAAGCCGAAGTATCTCGGCCGGCTGGGAAAGGAACTGGACGCGGAGGCCGGACGGGACGCGGCCCGTACCGCGGCATTGAGCGGCCTGGCCGCCGCCCGCCAACACCTGGGCTCTCTCGATCGCATTACGCGCGTGATTCGTCTGGGCGTGTTCATGGCGACTTCCGGCGATTTCTTCGATCAGCCGAAGGTTGCCGATGGGGCCTCCGACCTGCTTCGGGACATCTTCGGCAGCGACAAATTGCCGGTTCGGCTGGTGATCGGGGTCGCCAGCTTGCCGCTGGGAATGCCCATTGAAGTCGAGCTGATATTTGAAGTTGCCAGGTAGTTCGGCCCGCGGTAGTGCGGTTAACCCTCGGAACTGCCGCGCCAGGCATGAACGCGGTCGCAGACAAGGCGAAGCATCGATTCCAGATCTCCCGACGCTGTCTTGAATGCTTCCGCGTCGATCGTCAGCGGTGCACCTAGTACCACCAGCGGCGCTCCGTATTCCGGCGTGCGGATCGCCTGCTCGACGGAGAGCCCTCCAACCGCCTGCACCGGGACTCGAACTGCCGCGACGATCTCGCGCAGCTGGTCGAGCGGGCTTGGAATCGGTTTTCCGCGAGCTGCGAGGCCGCGGCGCTCGTCGTACCCGATGTGATGGATCACGAAGTCGCACCCCAGGTCTTCGAGCCGCCTGGCAGCAGCGATCTTGTCTTCCGCCCCGAGGTTGTCGCCCATCACTCTGAGGCCGAAATCTTTTCCGGCCTGTACCACCATCTTCACGGTCTCGGGGTGAGCGCGCTCCATGACCACGACGTGCGTCGCGCCGGCAACGGCCATCAATTGCGCCTCCAGCCATCCGCCATCCATGGTTTTGAGGTCGGCCACGATCGGAACTCCCGGGAACTCGGACCGCAGGGCGCGAACCCCGTTCATTCCTTCGGCAATGATCAGAGGCGTACCGGCTTCGAGCCAGTCTACGCCGCACCGCATGGCAAGACGCGCCGTATCGAGTGCTTCAGGAATGGAAGTGATATCGAGCGAAATCTGGACGATGGTATTCATGGCCGCTCCCGGGGTCCTGTTCCCACCCTAGGAAAAATGGAGGTCCACCTTTGCGCGGAGAAAGCTCGCCGACTCCCGGAGTTCATCCATGCCGTTGACTCCATCCTCTATCGAAATCCAGGAATGGAACCCTACCGAGCGAAGGACTGTGAAGATCTTGTCGTAGTCGTTCAGGCCTTTTCCGATGACGCCGTGCGCCAGCCGGCTGGCATATCCGGCCGAGTTCTCCTCGCGCCGCAGATCCTCGAGGGTGCCTGTCTTGAGAAAACGGTCGCTGGCGTGCATCGTGACCACGCGCTCCTTTACGGGCTCGAGCAGGTCTAACGGATCTTCGCCGGCGAGCAGCGCATTCGATGGATCGAAGTTGACGCCGAACCATGGGGACTCGATCTGATCCACGATCTCAACAAAGATCTCCCTTTTTTGCGCGAATTCCGGGTATTCCCAGTAATTGTCCTTGTAGTGGTTTTCGATTGTAAGGACGATTCCCTGCTGTTCGGCAAAGGGCAGCAGGCTTTTGATCACACGAACCACCTGCGCGACTCCGGCGTTGCGGTTGAGCCCGGGGCGGCGCTGGCCGGAGAGGACCCGGCAATAGCGGCCGCCGAAGAATGCGGTCAACTCGATCATTCGCTTTTCGCGCTCTACTTCCGCCTGGAGAAGAACCGGATCGGGTTGGGTGAAATCAGGCGAACAGCAGAGCATGGGCATCGCGAGCCCATGGCTCTCGAGGTCGTTCCTGACTTGATGGAGGAAGGCCGGGTCGTCGCGCAAAAATCCGGAATAGAATTCCAGCCCTTCCACACCGAGCGTGGCGGCGAGCTCGATCCATTGGAAGAGCGTCATGGTGTGGTGAACGCACAGTTCATCCATGAAGCACTTCGGGAATGCCGCGAGCCTCGGCTTCACGATGGCATTTCCTTGGGCGGATTGCGCCCGATCATCGGATACTGCTCGAGATCCAGCACCGCGCCGTTCACGAGGGCGGATTCGTCGGAGAGAAAGTATACGGCGGCCGATGCGACGTCGTCCGGCGAAAAAAGCCTTCCCCCGGGCGCATAGGCCACGGGCAAGCGCGACGGCCAATCCGCCGGCAATCCTTCGGTGGCTTTCAACGCGAGTTCCCCGGGCGTGAGCGTCCAGCCGGGGTTGATTTGATTTACGCGTATGCCCTCGGGGCCGTGGGCATCTGCCAGGTTGCGCGTAAGAGTCATCAGCGCGCCCTTGCACGCCGAATAGATGCACTGGTTCTTTTCCCCGCAGTAGGCGTTAATGGAACCGATGTTGAGGATGCGCCCGCCGCCCTGCCTGCGGAAATGCGGAATTGCCGCACGGATCAGGAAGAAGGGCGCTTTCAGGTTGATGGCGACGGTCCGGTTGAATGTTGCTTCATCGGTATCCTCGATGCCGCCGCGCGTCTTCACGGCTGCATTGTTGACCAGGCCGTCAATCCGACCGAATTGAGCGACGGTTTGTTCAATGAGCCTGGCGGGAACCTCGGGATTCTCCAGATCGCCGGTCACATAGGACGAGCTGTTTCCCAGTTCCGACGCGAGAGCCGGCAGGTTGTCAGTTTGCCTGTCGTGAAGCATCACGAGCGCGCCCTCGGAGACAAACCGGCGCGACATGCCTTCTCCAATCCCGGTAGCCGATCCGGTCACGAGGATGACTTTGTTGTTCAGACGACCGCCTCCGGGGGCGATTGGCAGAGTCATGGCTTCAGTACACCCTTCACGATCTCGCCGGCATGCATGGCTTCAAATGCCTCCCGCCATTGCGACAAGGGTGAGACCTGGTTGAGCAGCGGCTCGAGGTTGATCTTGCCTGTTGCCAGGAGCGAAAGCACTTCTTCCCAAACCGGCCAGTTGTGGGAGAAGCTGCCCTGGAGAGTCACGGCTTTCTGCACCAGCGGATCGAGCGAGAAGCCAAAGGGCTGGGGCCCCCACCCCACCTTGGTGATCTGGCCTGCCGGGCGCACGATGTCGAGGGCCAGTTTGAGAGAAGCGGAGACCCCGGCGGCATCGATCACCAGGTCCATTCCGTATCCATCTCCGAAACTCTTCACCCACGCGGTGACGTCTTCGCCGTGTGCGCCGAGGACGGTATCGGCGCCCATCTGAACGGCGATGTCGAGGCGCTTGGCATCGACGGGCATGCCGACGACCAGAAGATGCCCTGCGCCTGACAGCTTCGCCATGGCTGCGCACAGCAGCCCGATGGGGCCCGGGCCGATGACGGCGACGCTTTGGCCCGGGCGCACGCGTGAATTGACGCAGACGGCGTTGTAAGCCACGCAGCAGGGCTCAGTCAGCGCGGCTCTTTCCGCCGTCAGGACGGAAGGCACATGGTGAAGACACCGGGCCGGGACCTTTACGAGCGACGCCATGGCGCCATCGACTCCATACCCGAACCCGAGTCTTCCCGGCTCCAGGTTGTAAAGGCCCTGGCGAATCAGCGGAGAATCCCGCGGGAGTACCGCCGCTGTTTCGCTCACTACGCGGTCTCCCCGGTCAAATCCCGAAACGCGGCCGCCCACCGCTTCAACCCGGCCTGCGAATTCGTGGCCGAGGACCACGGGATAATTCACGCGCCAGCCGTGTGTGCCGTGGTACTGATGCAGATCGCTGCCGCAAATACCCACGGCCTCAACTCTCAGGAGGACATCGTCCTCACCGATTTGCGGGACGGGAATCTCCCGGAGTTCAACCGAGCCCGGCTCCTTGGCGTAGTTGACCAATCCGATCATTGAGGGTGCTCGCGAAAGCATGTACGCATAGATCGCGATTATACGGACGCGACCCGCTTGGAAGGACTGATTTGTAAGACGTGGCCGAGTTTTCGATTTGACGCCGAATACATGGCCGCTCAGGGGCCCGGTTTGTCCGGGGCCTCTAATCCATCGATTTGCGAAAGCGGAGAATCGCCAGGGTGAGAAGCACGAGTCCGAGACCGGCCATGGCCGCCATCTGCGGCCAGAGAATGCCGAAGCCGACGCCCTTCAAGTAGGTTCCGCGCAGCACGACAAGGAAATAGCGCAACGGGCTGGCATAGGTCATGTATTGCAGCCACCGCGGCATGGAGCTGATCGGGAAACCGAACCCGGAAAAGGTGATCGCCGGCATGATAAAGAAGAAAGACGTCACCATGGCCTGCTGCTGGGTCGATGACACGGTGGAGATGAGCAGGCCCACGCCGAGCATGCACAGGAGGAAAAGGACGGCGCCGCTGAAAAGCACGGTGAGATGGCCCCGGAACGGCACCTGAAACCAAAATGATCCCACCGTGGCGATGAGCGAAACGTCGAACAGACCGACCAGGAAGAACGGCAATGTCTTGCCAAGGATGAACTCGGCGGGCCGGATGGGCGTGACCATGATCTGCTCAAGGGTGCCGATCTCACGCTCGCGCACGACGCCGAAAGCGGTGAGCGTAATAACGAGGACAAGGGTCAGGCTACCGATGATGCCGGGAATAAAGAACCATCGGCTGCGCAAGTCGGGGTTGAACCAGGGGCGTGCGGCCAGATCGACTCGCGGCATGATCTCGCTGATCTGGGGCGCAATACGGGAAATGCGGTCTGTCGCATACTCCTGCGTAAATCCCGCGGCGATCTGGGACACGTATCCCGAAGCGATGAGGGCGCTGTTGGAATTGGTGGCATCAACGATCACCTGGAGCGGCGCCGGCGTCCCCTTCCGGAGTTTCTGCGCAAAGCCGGCATCGATTCGGATCCCGACGGTGGCGCTTCCCTCCTCGATCGCGGCGCTCAGCCGGCGTGGGTCGTCGCCCGGGGCCTGCACGTTGAAGTAGGGGCTGGAGGTAAAACGCGAAACCAGGTCGCGGCTCTCCTGGCTGTGGTCGAGATCGACGATCATCGTGGGCACGTGGCGAATCTCGAAGGTTGCAGCGTAGCCAAAGACGAGCATCTGTACGATCGGAGGCCCAATCAGGATGAATCGCGTGCGCTTGTCACGGAGCACCTGGATGAACTCCTTGATCAGCATCTGCCTCAGGCGCGCAAGCATCGTTCGTCCCTCCTAGTCCAGCCGCTTGTGGAATGAGCGTGTGGCCAGCAGCGCCAGCAGCACGGTAAAGACGGCCAACGGGACAAGATCCGCATAGAGCAACGACGTTGCCGTGCCCTTGAGGAAAATCTTCTTCAGCACCGAGACGTAATAGCGAGCGGGAATGAGGTGTGTGATCCACTGAAGGACAGTGGGCATCTGCTCGATCGAAAAGAGAAATCCGGAAAGCAGGAACGCGGGGAGAAACGTGACGATAAGCGCGATCTGGCTCGCGGCAAACTGGCTTTTGGCAAGCACGGAAATGAAGAAGCCCAGCGAGAGCACGACGATGAGGAACATCGCCGAACTGACAAAGAGCGTGACAAACGAACCGCGGAACGGGACGCGGAACCAGTAGATGGCGACGCATGCGCTGATGGCTGTGTCGAGCAGGCCGAGCGTAAAGTAGGGCGCCAGCTTGCCCAGCATGATTTCAGCCGCGCTGACAGGCGTGGAGATGAGCTGCTCCATGGTGCCGCGTTCCCACTCGCGCGCGATGGTAAGTGAGGTCAGAAAGGCGCCAATGACGGACATGACCAGCGCCAGGACGCCGGGGATGATGAAGGCGCTGCTGTCGAGTTCCTCGTTGTACCAGGTACGGGTCTCCACATTCAGCCCAGCAGTCTGTGCAGCGATGCCGCGCGTGCGCAGCCAGTCGATCTGCACCTCGGATGAGTAGCCCTGGACAACGCCTTGCGCGTAGCCGATCAGGATGTTGGCAGAGTTGTCATCGGTGGCGTCGACAATCGCCTGCACCTGCTGGGCTCCGCCACCCTGAAGGCGCTGCGAGAAGTTCCACGGAATGACGAGGCCCATCTGCGCGTGGCCGTCGTCGATGGCGCGCTTCAGAGCCGTGTAGTTGTCCACGTGGCCGGCAACGTGGAAGTATTTGCTCGCTTTGAAGCGCTCGACCAGGTCACGGCTCTGCTGGCTGCCCTCCTGGTCGTAGACAAAAACGGGCATTCCCTTGAGATCGAGGCTTACACCGTAACCGAAGAGAAGCACCAGGATCGCGGGCATCAGGATGACGATGGCGAGGCTCCGCGGGTCGCGCAGGATCTGCACGACCTCCTTCCTTGCCATCACGTCCATGCGCCTGAAACTCACGCCGCACCCTCCCTGCGCGATCCCTGCTCAGTGGTGAGCGCGACGAAGACGTCTTCGAGGCTGGGCCGGATCTCTTCCACCCGGGTGACGCTCATTCCCCTCCGGAGGAGAATGTCCCGGATCTGCTGCGGCTGTGTTGCGTTTGGAACCACGAGATGTAGTGCATTGCCGAAGACAGCCGCGTCCGCGACGCCGGTGGCGGACTTGAGAGCGTCGAGCGCATGGCCCAGCGGCGCGCACTCGACCAGCAGTAGCCTGCCCTGGATCGACCCTTGCTTGAGTTCCGTGGGCGTGCCCAGGGCCACGATTCTGCCGCGATAGATGAGCGCGAGGCGATTACAGTACTCCGCCTCCTCCATGTAGTGCGTAGTGACAAAGACCGTGACGCCCGATTCGGCCATTTGATGAATGAGGTCCCAGAAGCGGCGCCTCGCGATGGGGTCGACCCCCGAAGTCGGCTCGTCGAGAAAGATAATCGGCGGCCGATGAAGAACGGCGCAGCCCAGCGCGAGACGCTGCTTCCACCCGCCGGGCAGCGTGCCGGTCAGAGTGTGCTCGCGTTTGCTCAAGCCTGCCATCTCCAGCACCCATGGGATGCGCTCATCGAGTTCCCTGCCGGGCACGCTGTAGAGGCCCGCGAAGAGGCGAATGTTTTCCATAACGGTGAGGTCGTTGTAGAGCGAGAACTTCTGCGACATGTAGCCGATGTTCTGGCGAACCGCCTCCGGTTTGCGCGCGACATCGTAGCCGGCCACGGTGGCACGGCCCGAGGTGGGCTTCAGCAGGCCGCAGAGCATGCGAATGGTGGTGGACTTTCCGGCTCCGTTTGGTCCGAGGAAGCCGAAGACTTCGCCGCGCCCGACCTCGATGCTGATGCCATCGACAGCCGCAAAATCGCCGAAGCGCTTGACGAGCTTTTCCACCACGACCGAGTGTGCGGAATCAGGCATTTGCCGGGCCTCCTCCGCCGACGGTATCCACAAAAAGGTCCTCCACGGTTGGGGCGACCTGCTGCAATTGATCGAACTCCACCCGGGCCTGCGACAGGCGAGCGCGAAACTCCGGAATCCGCCGCGCCGCGTTATCCACAACAATGCGCAGCCCATCACCGGCCAGAACCAGTGTCGACACGCCTTCCGTTCCTTCAATCACGCGGCGCGCATCGCGAGGCGCCGGCGCAGTGAGCGCCAGAACATCCCGTGGCATGGCGGCCTTGAGATTGGGCGGCGTATCACAGAAGAGAAGCTTCCCCTGGTGCAGCAATCCGACGCGATGGCAGCGTTCCGCCTCGTCGAGATACGCGGTTGATGTAAGAATGGCTACCCCCTCCTGTATCAGTTCGTAGAGGATGCGCCAGAAGTCGCGGCGCGACACGGGATCGACGCCGGTGGTCGGCTCGTCGAGAAGAATGGCCTTGGGCCAATGGATGAGGGCGCAAACCAGCCCGAGTTTTTGCTTCATCCCGCCGGAAAGCTTGCCTGCGGCGCGGGAGCGGAATTCGCTGATGCCCGCGGCCTTCAGCAGTTGGCTGGAGCGCGTGTTGCGGTCGGCTTTTTTCACGCCGAACAGGTCGGCATAAAAACGGATGTTCTCGTCAACGGTAAGTTCTTCGTAGAGTCCAAACCGCTGGGGCATGTAGCTGAGCGCATGCCTGGCACGCTCGGGATCCCGCACGATGTCGACGCCATCGATACTGCCGGTGCCTGCGTCAGGCGTCATGATGCCCGCAAGCATGCGCATTGTCGTGGTCTTGCCGGCGCCATCAGGACCAACGAGGCCGAAGATTTCGCCGGCGCGTACATCAAACGATAACGCGTCAACCGCGCGAACTCCCGGAAAGCTCTTCGTGAGCCCAGCGGCCACGATCACGGATTGGGGAGCGGCAGTCATTTTGTATGTGGAGCGGGTGCCGCGGGCTGCTGCGCGGCAGCGAGACTGATTCGCGCATCGGCCGGCATGCCCGGTTTCAATTCATGATCTGGATTGTCGATATCGATCTTGATCCGATAGACCAGAGTCACCCGCTCTTTGTAGGTCTGCACGGTCTTGGGCGTGAATTCCGCAGAGGACGAAATGAACGAAATGCGGCCGTGATATTGCTTGCCGGGATAAGTGTCGGTGTTGACGGTTGCGTCCTGTCCCCAGCGGACGCGTCCGAGGTCCGTTTCGGCGATGTAGGCGCGCAACCAGATGTGATCGAGGTCGGCCAGCGTGACGACCGGTGTTCCCGGCGACGCGACCTCGCCAATCTCCACCTGGCGAACCGTGATCACGCCGGCGTGGGGCGCACGCAGCACGGTGTATCCGAGGTTGACGCGCGAGAGGCCGAGGCTGGCGTTCGCCTGATCGAGATTTGCCCGGGCCACCGCGATCTCTTCTTTGCGCGTGCCTTCGACAGATTGGCTGTAGCGCTGCCTGGCGGCTTCGAGTGCGGCCGCAGCCCGCGTCACCGCGGTTGCCGCATGATCGCGATCCTGGGCGGAAATTTCGTCCTTGGCAAACAGGGCCTGCGCGCGGTCCGCGTCAATCTTCTTCAGATCGAGGTCGGCCTGTGCATCCAGCACGGATTGCTGAAGGCTTTGGATCTCCTGCCGGCGCGATCCTGCCAGCGCCAGGTCGAGATTCGATTTGCGAACCGCCACCCCCTCTTCGTCGATCCGGACACGCTGGCGAAAGTCGGAATCCTCCAGCCGCGCAAGCACATCGCCTTCGGTAACCTGCTGGCCTTCCTGAACGGGAAGGCTTACGATCCGGCCCTGAACCTTGAAGCTGACGAGGCTCTCATGGGCTTCGATGTTTCCCGAGAGCATCAGCTCGTTCTGAGCCGCGGGTTTCTGTTTCCACCGCGGATAGAAGTACCACGCCGCCGCTACCGCCGCGATCAGAAGGATCAGGATTGGAATCGCTCTCTTCATCACATTCAACCTCGTCGCGCTCATTGCCTGCGCTCGAACTCCGTGATGTTCTTCTCTGTGTCGCCCAGTGCACGAGCCAGCGCAAACTTGGCATCCTCGTGGTTGGCGACTGCCACGATGTAGTTCTCCTGGGCACGAGCCAGCTCGTCCTGCGCCGTAACCACCTCAACGTTGTTCGCCGTTCCCTGGGCAAAGCGGTCCTGGGTGAGATCGAGCTCCCGCCGCGCCAGATCCTGACCTTCGCGCGCCACACTCACCTGCTTGGCGGCTGACTCGAGGTTAAGCAAAGCCTCACGCACGTCCTGCTCGATGGCGCGCCGCGCGTCCGCCATCTGGTCGTCAATGCCCTTGATGCGGCTGGTCAACTCCTGCGCCGCGCCTTCGCGGTCACGGTCGAAGAGCGTGAAGTCGATCTGGCCCTGGATGAGACCCGTGCCCTGGATGCTCCCAATGCTGCGGCCGATTCCACCAAAGTTGCCGTTGACGCTGACTTTGGGGTAGTAACGCGCATGATTGGCCGCCTGTTCCTCGACGAGAGCACGGCGCTGGCTCGAGAGTGACAAATAGTCGGAGCGCGCGGCCAGGGCCGAGGAGACGAGTGAGTCAGAGTCTGCCGCGACCAGCGGTTGAAAGCGCAGCTTATCCGTGAGCGTGATCGACGTGCCGGGGCGCAGGCCGAGGTTGCGCGCCAAGACGAGGATCGCCTGCTCGTACTGGTTCTGCGCAACCAGCAGGCCCTGCTTTTCGTTTGCCAGCTCTACCTCGGCGCGAAGTACGTCGACGCCCGTTGCTTCCCCGGCATCATGGCGATCCCGGGCGAGCTTCCATAATGCTTCCGCATCGTTCACGCGCGACTGGGCCGCAGCGGTGCGCGCCGCCGCCGACAGCGCATTGAGGTAGAGCTCAGCGACGGCGCCGACAACCATGTCGCGTGCATCCGCATAGCTCTGGCGGCTGGCCTCAAGCGATTGCTCTCCCGCCTTCCACTCGTGACGGGCGCCAAGGTCGAGGACGTTCTGCTGCGCATAGAAGCGGATGTCGTAATTCGAGAGCGGACCGATGACCTGCGGAACGCCCGGAGCTTCCAGACCAAAGGCCTGCAGGTTGAGGTTATGCAGGTTGGCATAGGTCTGCGCGGTCACACGCGGAAGAAAAGCGGCGGAAAGACGGCGCGAATACGTGCCCTGCGCCTCGCCGACGCGCGCCTCGGCTGCAAGCACGCTCAGATTTGCCTTCAGGCCAAGCTGAATGGCCTCCTGCAATGTGAGCTGATAGGAGCCTGGCGCTTGTGCCGCGGCATTCCGGACAGAAGCTCCACAAATCAGAAAGAGAAGGAGAACAAAGGGCCGTTGGAAGAAATGCGAACGCATGGGTCCTACCCCCGTACTGCGACGCTGCGCCAGAAGTGGTCGAATGTCTTCTGGGCCCAGCGAGTAAGCTCAGGTCCACCGTGGAGCGACCAAAGCAGAACGGTGCCCATCATCGATTGCTGAAGTTGCAGCGCCATATCATCAGGGTTGCGGCGGAGATCGATCTCGCCGCGCCCCTGGCCTTCGCGAATAATGGCGGCGAGCGTCTCCCTCCCTTTCAGAAACTCGTTCTCAACAAGGTTACGAACAACTTCACTAGCCAGAAATGAGCCGATCACTGCTCTTGCAAGATGAGGGCTCCGCCCCGGCTCCTCCGCCAGCCTCAATACCATGTGATGCAGCACCGAACGAATGCTGCGCCTGGCGGAAGCGGCCTGCCTGGCAGCTTCATTGATTCGAGAGAGCTGGATCTCGGCCATTACGCCAAGAACGTGCTCCTTGCTTTCGAAATAGTTGAAAAAGGTTCCTTTGCCGACGTCGGCCGCTTCTGTGATGTCCTCGACAGTGACGTTGGTGAAGCCGTGGTCGGCAAAGAGCTGAAGCGCGCTGTGAAAGAGCTTTATGCGGGTTTCTGCGGCGCGGCGGGCGCGGCGACCGGGTGGCCGGGACGGTGACTGGGCCCCTGGAAGACGATCCTGGCTGCCGCGTGCTTCATTCTGGCTAGCCGTCATATATGTCCTTCAGACATAGTTGACTTTTAGTCATATTTTGTCAAGACGGGGACCGAAGATTGAATAGAAACGAAAGGAGCAGAAGCCCCTCTTCTGAAGGACTTTCGCTTGAAACACTTCACAATGATGATGATGATGCTTTGTATTGGTGGACGTCAGATGCGCATCGGCATCAGAACATATTTTGAGCGATACTCGGCTTCGGGGTCCTCCGGACGTAGCTGGCCGGCGGATTGCGCGTCCTTGAACTCCAGACGCACTTCGCCTTCGTTGCCCAAGGCCTTCAGGAAGTCGAGAATGTAATTCGAATTGAAGCCGACCGAGATCGGATCGCCGGCGTAGGGCGTATCGATCACGTCTTCGCTCTCGCCGGACTCCGTGGAGCTGGAACTGATCTTCAGTTCGTTGGCTTCCATACGGAGGCGGATGGCGCCGGAACGCTCGTCGGCAAACTGGGCGACGCGCTGGATGGCGGACGACAACTCGGCGGCGCGGACCACGACGAACCTGGTGTTGTCGCGCGGCATCACCGCTTCGAAGTTAGGGAACTGGCCGGAAAGCCGGCGGGTGCTCAAGGTGCGATGGCCCACGCGGAAGAACAGGGTGTGCTCGTCGTCGGCAAACTCGACGGACTCAACTTCGGAGACGGCCAGCAACTGGCGCAACTCCTCGAGAGCCTTACGGGGAACCAGGATCCGCTTTTCGCCGCTAATACCTTCAAGCGTCTCGCCGGGCTTCTCCACCCACGAGAGGCGGTGGCCGTCAGTCGCCACCATGGCAATGGACTCGGCCTTCAGCACCATCAGTGCACCATTGAGCGTGTAGCGGGACTCCTCGTTGGAAATCGCAAAGATGGTACGCGCAATGAGCGTCTTCAGCGCCATGGCCGAAATGCTGGTGGTGGCGACGGCCGGGAACTCGGGCACCTGGGGGTAATTGGCGCGCGCCATGCCAACCATCTTGGTATTTGAGCGACCGGACCGGATCTGGACCCAGTGGTTTTCAAGCAGCTTGATGGAGATGTCCCCTTCGGAAAGCAGCTTGATGTAGTCGTAGAGCTTGCGCGCGGGAATGGTGCATGCGCCAGGCTTCTTCACCTTGACGGCAGCGCTGGTCCGGATCGCCTGGTCGAGGTCGGTTGCGGTGATATTCAGCCGGTCGCCTTCGGCCTCAATCAGAAAATTGGACAGAATCGGAATGGTGGTCTTGCGTTCCACAACGCTTTGCGTTGCGGTAAGTTCCTTCACCAATTCCTGGCGGCTTACGCTAATCTCCATCGCTGCCCCCTGCGCGACTGCCTGCTCAACAGTATCCACGATCGACACAGTCCCACCCCCGCGGCGTAGCTCTCACAACCGGGAATCCTGTTATTTTCGTGCTGGCCACACTCTATAACAGCTTACGGCTTAGCAGAAAACGCCCCACCTGGATTCCTTTTGATTGTATTCACCTTGTTAACAATCGTCTGCCGTGGAAATCAGGGGCAGTTCTCTGGATTCCCGGATGCCATTTGCCGAACTGCGCGCTTATGGCGACCAGGCCCGGCGGTAAAACGAAAGCAGGACATGCCACGGGGCGAGTTTACCGGTATGACCTTCTCGCGACGGGTTTAGAGGAAAAGTAATGATTGACTAAAAACAAAGACAATAGCCCCCGTAGTTCAGGTTGGAAAAGTGGAAAAAGAGATGAACTTCTTGACTCTGAGGCGGTTGACCGGCTGCCGTGTTATCTAAAACGCGTCTGTGCAAATCAGGATGACTGGAAAACTCGGCAGGAGGGCCCGTTTGGTAACCGGCCTTTCCCACGTCTTGCACATGAAGCCTGAAACGCCCTGTGAATCGCGAAAGGGATTTGTGAAAAGCCGGTCCCGACCAGCATGAATAAAGGCTGTTCTCAAGCCCGTTCCTGCACATAACCCAGGGACCCACGGGTTGCACATCCGGGGCCCCACGGATAGTCGATCCTGGTTTGTGCAGTGTCCCATCCGGGGCTGCGATCGTCAGTTATTCCCAAAGCAGCATTGGTCTACGCGGAAAAGCCCTGCTTTCTCCCCCGAAGCGGATGGCGGCTTTTAGGTTAGATACAGAGCGGCTCCAATGGCGATCAACATTGCACAGCTCGAGAAGCAAATCTGCGAAATGTCGACGCGCGATGCGCCAGGACGGGAGTTCTGTTATGCGATAGCCGAGTTGGCACGGTCGGGTCGTCTCGCGCAATTGCGCGGGGTTCTTCCGGAAGTGGTGTATGGAGAGCTGTGCGAACGGTACAATGCCGATCCGGGAGCATTCATTGCGGGCTGGCAGCAACTGGCGCAAGATATGCGTCGTGGCTTCATCCAGCACGCACGCCAGCGGCTGACCCGGCTTACGCGCATGCAGCGGAGGGGAGGCGATCCGCAGACTCCTGCGTGGCAGGAGATCCAGCGGGCCCTGGACCGGCAGGAAAACGAGTTGCTTCGAACCGCCCTCGCGCTGGAACTGGTAGGGCTGATCGAAGCGGCAGTGTCGCGCGCCAGTCACTTGCGCGAGTGTCTGGTGGGCGCGGACTGTTCCGAGGAGGCCGACCGGTACCTCGACGAAGCGACCCGCTGCTACTTTCTCGGGCTCTTCACGGCGTGCGCTGTCATGTGCCGCTCGGTCCTCGAAGAGGCTATCAGGGAAAAGCTACCGGCGGCACTGGAGCGCCTGGTGCGAAGCCGCTATCGCAACGCTGCTACTCTTGGCAACCTCCTGCACGAGGTGAATAACAACCTGCAACTTACCGGCATCGATCCTCGCTTTCTGCGTCTGGCCAATCAGGTCAATGACACCGGCAGAAAGGCGGTACACCAGGATCTCCTCTCCGAAGGTGAAGCCCGGCGATGCCTGCAGAGCGCCCGGGAAGCTCTCCAGCTATTGCTGAGCGCGTAAGATCGGAATTCCATTACCAACTTCCGGCCGCAACCGGGGCCGCGATCATGAGTCATTCCCAAAAGCAGCATCGGTCTGCGCGGAAAGTCCTGCGCCCCGTAGATTGCGTACATTACCGCGGCAACGATGAACACAATCACGCCGAGCCAATCGATCCTGATCCCCAAATAACCTCAACCTTCCCTCTTATACTTTAGTTACCAATGTCCTACGCGGCGGCGCTCGAACAACTCAACGCCATGGCCCCCGAGCTTTTTAGCAAGCCGGGCCAACCGAGGCGAAAATTTTCGCTCGACCAGGTTCATACGCTGCTCGCGGCGCTGGGCGATCCCCAGATGCAGTTTCGATCTGTGCTGATTGCCGGAACCAACGGAAAAGGGTCGACCGCGTCAACGCTGGCATCGATTTTGACGGAGTCCGGAGTGAAAACCGGGCTGTATACCTCTCCCCACCTTGAGCGCGTGAACGAACGGATTCGCATCGGAAGCACCCTGATTGCCGACGACGACTTTGCCCACAGCTTTTTCCGGGTACGAGACGCGGCGGAGAGACTCCTGGCGGAGGGCCGGCTTCCGCAGCTTCCAAGCTTCTTCGAGTGCCTGACCGCGGTGGCCTTTTTGTATTTTGCAGAGGCCGGCGTGGACATCGCTGTGCTCGAAGTGGGCATGGGAGGGCGACTGGACGCCACCAATGTCGTGGACCCGCTAATCTCGATCATTACGGACATTTCGCTCGATCACATGGAATGGCTTGGCTCGACGATTGGACAGATCGCGCGGGAGAAGGCCGGGATCCTCCGCCGCCGGGGCACTCTCGTGACGTTGCCGCAGCATCCCGAGGCGAGCCAGGTTCTGGGGGAAGTTGCTGCGGAGTTGGAGGTAGAGGCAGTGAGCGCTACACCGTACATGCCTCCCCCAGGCGTGCGCGGAGCGGGGCCGTACGTGATCGACGCGCTGGGGGCGACGGTCGAGCTGGCGTCGCCCTTGCTTGGAATGCACCAGCACAGGAACACTGCCCTGGCGGTCGCGGCCGCGGTGGAGCTGAAGCAGCGGCACGGTTTTCCGGTTACGCCGGCGGCCCTTGCCGAAGGGGTTCGCCGCACTTCCTGGCCGGGACGGCTGGAGCGGATCAGGAGCGGCGAGGTGGACTGGATTCTCGACGTGGCACACAACCCTGCGGGCGCCTGGGCGCTTCGCGGCGGTCTGCGCGACGCTTTGGGAGAAGACGAGGCCAGGCCGCGAGTCCTGATCTTCAGTTGTCTGCGCGACAAGCCGGTGGCGGAGCTGGCGCAGATCCTATTTTTCTTGTTTAAACAAGTAATTTTCGCGCCGATCCATAGCCCCCGCGCCACGCCCGCAGAGGACCTGATGGCGGCGGCCCGGGACACGGGGACACCGGCGATCGTGGCGAGCTCGGTACCGGAAGCGCTTGAGTGGGCCAGCCGGGATGCAACGATTTCCGGGGGCCACGGGAGCGGCGTCATTGTCATTTCGGGTTCTGTCTACCTGGTGGGTGAGGCGCGCGCCATTCTCATGTCGCATCTGGAACAAAAGGAGCATGTGACTTGAGGCGGCGCCCCAACCCGATGCCGCGCTCGTCCCGCTGGCGCAGCAATGTCTTTCAGGCGCCATTCTTCTTTCTGGCGACCGGATTCTTCGGCACGCTCGCGCTATTGGCCTCGCTGGTGGCGAAGACAGGGCGAACACAACATCGGATCGCGCGCGTATGGGCACGGGCCTGTGTTCGCATTTCAGGATCACGGCTCACCATCCACGGGGCCGAAAACCTGCATAAGCACCAAGTGGCCGTGTATGCCGCCAACCATACGTCTTACATGGACACGCCGGTTGTATTCTCGGCGTTGCCCTTTCAGTTCCGGATCCTGGCGAAGAAGGAGCTCTGGTCACTGCCTTTCATTGGGTGGTACCTGAACCGGTCGGGCCAGATCCCGATCGACACCGATAACCCGCGCGCGACGCTGTCGAGCCTGAGTGGCGGAGTCAAGGCGCTTCGATCGGGAATGCCGTTGTTCGTATTCCCCGAGGGTTCGCGGACGCCTGACGGCGATCTCCAGGCGTTTTTGTCCGGCGCCGCGTTCCTGGCGATTCGCGCCCAGGTGCCGCTCGTGCCGATCGCGCTAAGCGGTGTCTACGACTTGCTTCCGATCCACACACATCATTTCTATCCTTGCGACCTGGTCCTTTCGGTGGGGGAGCCCATTGATACGACGGGGATGACACTGCGACAGGCGGACGACCTGACCGCCCGCGTGCGGTCTGAAATCGCAAGAATGCTCGGCCGGCCGCTGCCGGATTCAGACCAGGCTCCGGCAAGCTCCCTGACCCGCGAATCCTGACCGAATCCTGACCACTGATTCCCTCCACCCTGTACACTGTGTTCCGATGAGCCTCCAAATCGCCATTCCTGAACCAACCAGCATGGACCCCGCTTACAATCAGCGGGCACTTCCGCAGTACATTGCCGCGATCCAGTCTGCCGGAGCGCTGGCCACCGTGATTCCGCTGCATGAGCGGCAGGACCGCGTGGCGCGGTTGCTCGCCGGGGTGCAGGGCGTGCTTCTTCCAGGCAGCGGATACGACCTCGACCCTCAAGCATACGGCGAGGCACGGATTCCGCAGTGCAACGATCCGGACGCGGACAGGGCCGCGGTGGATGAGCTGCTGCTGCAGGATGCCTTCAACCTGCGCAAGCCGATCCTCGCCATCTGTTACGGTGCGCAGGCCCTGAATGTCTGGCGGAACGGATCGCTGATCCAGGATCTGGCGGCCGAAGGAAAGACGGAGGTGAATCACCGTCCTGGACGCGACGTAAAGGAGGCGCATGCTGTTCATGTTGCCCCCGGATCGAGGCTGGCCGCGATCTCCGGGGACGCCGCCGAAATCCAGGTGAACTCGAGCCATCACCAGGCGCTGCGGGTGACGGGAGACAATTTGCGGGTTACGGCGCAGTGTCCTGCCGATGGAGTGATCGAGGGGGTCGAGCTCGACTCGGCGGATCACTTCGTTCTCGGCGTGCAATGGCATCCGGAGCGGACGTACACGAGCAGTCCTTTCTCGAGGGCGATCTTTTCCGTATTTGTGCAGGCTGCCTCGCAGTGGCATCCGAAGCCGGCCGAAGATCCCGCAGGCCGGATCTGAATCATGGGAGCAGATCAAACGGCTGCCGCTCGGCTGAACGACCTGCTCGCCTCCGCCGGCCTCCCAAGGCTCGAAAGCGACCTTGGCAGAAGATTCCAGGAGTACCTGGATCTGCTGATGCGCTGGAATTCCCGGCTGAATCTCACCGCGATCCGGGATGAGGAGGGCATCCTCTCGCGGCACTTTGTGGAGTCGATTGCCTGCGCACGAGCGGTGCCGGCGGGAGTGACCTCGTTCCTGGATTTCGGGTCGGGGGCGGGCTTTCCGGGCCTCCCTGTTGCGCTGTGCCGGCCGGAGATCAGCGTGACCCTTGCGGAGTCGCAGTCGAAAAAGGCGGCGTTCCTGCAGGAGGCGGTGCGAATGCTGGGGCTAAAGGCAAGGGTTTACGCAGGCCGGGCGGAAATGCTTAGCGCAGTGTTCGATTGTGTGGGGATGCGGGCGGTGGATCGGATGGAATGGGCCGTCAGAGAGGCTGTAAAGCTCGTGGCGTCAGGAGGGTTTCTGGTTGTGATGACAACGGGGGACGAACTGGCCAGCGTTGAGGCGGTCTCCGGGACCGGGTTCGAATGGTTTAGATCGGAGCCTTTGCCGTTGAGCGCGGATCGGCTGATCGCGATGGCTCGGCGAATGTGAACCGTGCCTCCCCTTTAACGATGTTCCACGTGGAACATTGTCGAAGTTGCTGACGCCGGATTGTTCCACGTGGAACATCGCCCTCAAAACCTTTCCAAAACACCGCTCGAACGGAGATATCCGGCCCGGGATTTCCACCGGTACCATTTTGGACAACGGGTGTTCGCCGCCGACGGCTAATCCTCCCGAACTAGATGGTAGGCAAGAGCTTATCGCTCCTTCGTCCTCCGCACAGAAATCCACTTTCCACAGCTTGTCCGCGTTCTCCACAGCTGGTGGCAGTACCGGCCAGCCCGATCTTCCCTTTACTCTGAAAAGCCATGGGGAGAATTGTCGGGATAGTCAATCAGAAAGGTGGTGTGGGGAAAACCACCACCGCCATTAACCTCAGTGCCTCCCTGGCGCTCGAAGGCCTGAAAGTCCTTCTGATTGATTGCGATCCGCAGGCCAACGCCACCTCGGGCCTCGGGGTGCAGCGCGACGACGCCCGTCACTCCGTATACGACGTGCTCATGGATCATGCGCCCGCCGACCAGGTGATTCTGCCCACCGTGATCGAAACGCTCTTCCTCCTTCCCGGCTCAAAAAATCTGACCGGCGCAAACATCGAACTTGCCTCTGCCGAGGATCGGGCGGTCCGTCTGCGCCATGCGCTTGCCTCTGTCCGGGAAAACTACGACCTCATCGTCCTGGACTGCCCCCCGGCGCTCGATCTGCTCACGCTCAACGTTCTGGCCGCGGCCAATACCCTCATCGTAACCATGCAGGCTGAATACTTCGCCCTCGAAGGGATCTCCGAGCTCATTTCGACGCTGGAGCGTGTGCGCGCCGCGTTTAATCCGGAAGTGAACATCGAAGGCGTGCTGTTGACCATGTACGACGACCGCACCAACCTGGCCCAGCAGGTGACCGAGACGCTCCGCGAGTACTTCAAAGAGCGCCTCTTCAAGACCGTGATCCCGCGCAATATTCGCCTGGCGGAGGCCCCCAGCCACGGCAAGCCCGTCGCTCTGTACGATCCGCGCTCCCGGGGAACCGAGGCCTATTTCGAATTGGCCGGTGAATTCATGGCCCGGAACCAGATCGAAAGCCCCAGGGCTGCCGACCGGAAGGCCGCCGCGTCTGTGCCCAAGCCCCGGGGCAGGGAGATTCGATTCTGGCCGTACGCATAGCGTTCGGCGCAATCCTCGTCCCAAACCAAAAGAGAATAAAGGATGTAACCAACATGAGCATCGCCACCCCCGACATAAAGCGCCGTGCCTTGGGCAAAGGCCTCGATTCGCTGCTGCCTCGCGTTCAGCCGACAGGTCCGGCGCTCGCCAGCCATGAAGCGGAGAGCGGCAAGCCGCGCGAGATTCCGGTGGAGCTGATCGACCGCAACCCGTACCAGACACGGTCGCAGGTGCATGAGTCCGAACTGGCGGAGCTGGCCGCGTCGATTGTAGCCAACGGGGTGGTGCAGCCGATCCTGGTACGCCCCCAGCCAAATGGGCGATTTCAGCTCATTGCCGGTGAGCGCCGGTGGCGTGCCTCGCAGCTGGCGAAGAAGGCGACCATTCCGGCGATCCTGCGGCAAGTCTCGGACGAGCAGGCGCTGGAGATCACCATTGTCGAAAACCTGCAGCGCGAAGACCTGAACCCGATGGACCAGGCGCGCGCATTCGAGCGGCTGGCGACCGAATTCCACATGACGCAGGAACAGATCGCCACGCGCACCGGCAAGGACCGCGTTTCGGTGGCCAATTTCATGCGGCTCCTCAAGCTGCCGGTCCATCTGCAGGCCCAGGTGGAGTCAGGCGAGTTGAGCTTCGGGCACGCGCGTGCTCTCCTGGCCCTCAAGGATCACCCCGACCTGGAAAAGGTCGCCCGAAAGGCAACTGCTCTTTCGCTATCTGTTCGCCAGACCGAATCCATGGTGCAGAACGTGCTGAATCCGGAACGCAAGGCCAAGGAGCCCAAACCCGAGCCTGTCGTGGACCCGAACGTACGCGAGGTGAAGGACCGGCTCCAGCAAGCCCTGGGGCTGAAGGTCACGATCGAGGACCGCAATGGCCGCGGCAAGGTGATCATCGAATACTCGCACCTGGAAGAATTCGATACGCTGCTGGAGCAGTTGGCGGGCAAGTAGCAGGGACCAAGCGGCCCAGTCGTCCTCAGATTCTGATCGCCATGCGTCTTTTCATCGGCATACCGCTGGACAAGGCAGTCGTGCAGGAGCTTGTCGCGCTCGCCGAGCGGTTGAAATCTCCATCCGACGGGCTGCGATGGTCGGCTTCCGCAGGCTGGCACATCACGTTGCAGTTCCTCGGCCAAACGGCGGTCGACCAGTACGACTGCGTGACGGCGGGACTGCGACGGATTCGGCAAGCGCAATTTGGAATCCAGCTCGAGCCGCCCGGCTTCTTCGACAGGTCGGGCGTCTTTTTTGCCGGGGTGCAGCTCTCGCCTGAACTGACCGGTTTGCAGCAGCAGGTGGTGGAGGCGACGAAGCCGTGCGGATTTGTCCCCGAGGATCGGCCCTACCACCCCCACATCACGCTGGCGCGTGACAAGGGCGGCCGCCAGGGCCTGCGTAGGTTGAAAAGTCGAGTCCCTGGCGACGTCCGATTCTCCAGCTCTGTCGCCAGGGAGTTCCTGCTGTACCAGAGCTTTCCGGGGCCGGGAGGATCGCGGTACGAAGTGCGGGAACGATACTCTCTATTAAAGAGGCGGGGTTCTTGATTGGAGATATAACCTTACAGTGTAAGTCTGGCTCAGCCTTGTCCCAACCCAGTCGCGTCCACAACTCGCGACCGGGACAGGCATCGCTCCATTCAAAACGGATCTAGCGTATTTGTTCGGAGGCTTGCGAATGAGTGATCGGCGGGCCGATTGTCACCACAATCGCGGCAGCAATCGATAACGCACCTTCTGGCGATAGGCGCGGTATCCATCCAGATCGTGAACGAGAAGCTCCTCTTCGCCGAAGATGCGGACCACGAGCAACAGGATGACACCCAGGCCGACGAGCAAGCCGGCCAGAGAACCAAGGAGCAACGGACTCCCGAGAAACATCAGTCCGGCGCCGAGATACATGGGATGGCGTACGACCCCGTAAACACCGGTATCGACCACGCGCTGTCCGCGCTCGGCCTGGATTCGCACCAGTTGAGACAGGTAAGGATTGTCGGTGAACGCGCGAAAGAAAAAGAAGCCGGCCGGCAAAAGGAGAATGCCGCCGGCAATCTCGCACAACCTGGGCAGATGCGGCGTCCAGCCAAAACGGACATCGAGCGGAGGCACAAACAGCCAGGCAATGCAGCCCAGCTTGATTCCGAGAAGGAGAACCATGTCGGAACGGGTTTCGCCTCCGGTTCCGGGTTTCCTGAAGCGCTCGGCGAGCAGCGCGGGATCCTTGAAGTAGAGCCAACCCAGGCAGAGTCCGCACAAGGCCGCGTACCAGGCCCCGAAAATCCACCCTTCCCGCCATTGCCAGTTGCCCGAGAGGAAAAGACACAGCGCCGGCACGCCTGCAAGATAGGCAATGGCGCCCACGAACTTGAGCGTGGTCATCATCGGCGTCAGTAGTGGAATTCGGCCCATCATACCGCCGAAATGCACCGGCGAACGTTGAAATTCCCGTGAATGCGGGTGAATGTGAAACAGCGGGCGCCTTCAGGCCTGCGGAGAGTAGCCCATCCCCGCCAACACTCCGCGCATGTAAGCGATGCTCTCGATGACGCCCGGCATCGGGTCGTCGCCGTGGATCTCGTATTCCAGATCGACCCACCCTTGATAGTTGGTCTTGACCAACGCTTCGAAAATATCGCGAATCGGCATTCGGCCCTGGCCGACAGCGACCTGGCTTTCTTTTTCCGTGAAGCTGGCCAGGTCCTTGATGTGCATGTTGTAGAGGCGGGGGCCGGCGGCGTGGATGGCCTCAACCACATCCGTGCCGGCGCGCACGCAGTGGCCCACGTCGATGCAGCAGCCCATGCGCGGGTCCATGTCTTTCACGGCCTTCAGCACATCGAGCGGTGAAGGAAAGATCTTGTCTTCAGGGCCGTGGTTGTGGATGGCGATGCGGATGTCGTACTGCCTGACGAACTTCTCGATGCGGGGCAGCGTGGCAGGCGCGGGATCGCCGGCAACAATGACCTTGATGCCCGCGCGCTTGCAGTACTCGAATCTTGAGCGGATGTCTTCGTCTTCGTCCTTCGGGAAGTAGATCGTCCCGGCGGCGTGCAGTTCGATCCCCCCGGCGCGGTAATCGGAGAGCGCCTGGTCTTCGGCCGCCGGATCCATCGGCAGGTGATCCTTGACGTCCTTGCAGTTGATGCCGGCGACCTTGAGTTGCTTGAGCCAGGGGATCATCTGCGCGCGCATGAAATTTCGGAAAGTGTAAGTGGCGATGCCGAGCCTGACGGGAGAGGGCGCACCGGAGGCGGGCCTGGGCTCTGCAAACGAGAGAGCGGGGGCGGCGGTGCAGGCCGCAGCCATAAATGCGCTTGAACAGAGGAATCTGCGCCGGGAAGAA
>Ga0335077_10001751_pt1 | contig 25825 bp, 30 predicted proteins | sample Lox_Sample_31_FD_207151 | JGI IMG/M metagenome (GOLD analysis project Ga0335077, IMG submission 207151) | Soil microbial communities from Loxahatchee National Wildlife Refuge, Florida, United States - Lox_Sample_3.1 | ecosystem: Environmental > Terrestrial > Soil > Wetlands | place: USA... | reverse complement strand
CCAAGCCCTCTAGAGGTCTACCCCTTCCTCTTTGATGCCATTCTCGTCAATGGTCAGGATGTCGATGCCGTTGCCGCTCATTGAGTCCCTGGCGATGGCCGCCTTTATCGCCGAGACCGCAAGGTCCCTGGCCTCCTTCTGGCTCATTGCGGGATTGTATCCGGCCTCTACGACGCCTATTGCAGTCTCCTCGCCGGTCCCTACCGTGGCGTACTGATCTGAAATGACGCTCCCGAGAGGGTCGAGGACATAGACAACCGGCTTGTCACCCATCCCGCCGAGAATCACCTGAGTCAGTAGAGGAGCGTACCTGTTCTGAAACATGAGGGTCGACATCAGCTTGGCCACTGAGTTGGGCTTCAGCGCCTTCCTTGTCTCCAGCTCCTTCAGCTTGGAGTAGACGCCCACCTCCCTTACGAGGTTCTGCATGTCTGCCACCATGCCTGCGCAGACGGCGCCCACCGTGGCGGTGACCCTGAAGACCTTCTTCCCAGACTTGCTCCTCACGAAGTTGCCGAGTGTGATACGCCGCTCCGCACCGAGCACGACGCCATCCTTGTAGGCGATGCCAACCGCCGTTGCCCCTGGCATGAACTGATCATAAGACATTGAAAACTCGGGCTGGCCGCGAAGGCGCGCCCTTTTAGACGTTGTGCCCGCTCCCGTCTCATCTGTCCCGGCTGGGAGAGACCGTCACGGTCTTGACGCCTTCCCCTTGGCCTACGGACCAGCTGCACCCGGTGAACTGGCTGGCCAATTCGAGCCCAGAAACCAGGTGAGGGGTGACGGCGGGGACAAGGATGCGCGACCGCCCCGGGGCGAGCGAAAGCAGCGGAATGACCATGTCCGCGAGGTTTGGATCCAGGCAGCCGCCCGACCGGGCGGCAGCGGTGAACCGCGAAGCCGTCTCCCTCCCTACTTCTTCGGCTGGTTTTCCCTTCGCCCCTATGCCGTCGGCGCCGATGAATCTAGAGGGGCTCAGGTGACAGGCGAGCAGGGATGAGCCAGGAGAGTCAGACTGCTCCTCTGCGGGTTCGGTCGATGCCACGGCGAAGCCCGCACTCTCCAAGTCTGCGGTCGCCGACTCGAGCTGCCGTTCTGCGACGTGTCTGGGCAGCCGGCCGCATCTGCTTAGGAGCGTGACTTCCCTGACATCCCTTTTCTCCGTGAGGTCGAGAGGCCTGAGGCCGGCGCTTGGCCCGATGGAAGCGGTCACTCTGCCTCCTCCTCGCGGATAGTAGCCCCTTCTGTGGACCGCGAGCGTGAAGTCGATGCCGACACTCTCGTAGGCCGCCCTAACGACCTTCTCGAAATAATCGTAGGTTGGGCTCCAAGGCACGTCTGTGCCTCCGACGAGCTCCAGGTCGAGGTGGGACCGGGTCAGAGCAACCGCCGGGACAACCGCTTGCAGGACGAGAGTGATGCTTGCCGCGGTGCCCATGTCGAGGGATAGCCTTTGCAGCTGCTGTTTTCCAGGAACGAAGGTGACCACCGAAGATCCTTCGGATGCACCCTCGAGCTCACCCCCGAAGACCTTCGCCAGGACCTCGAGTGCGGAGACATGCTGGCGCTTTAGGCCTGGCACATCCCTCCCGGCCCTTATCCTGTCGATGCGGACCGGCCGGGCCTGGATGGCGGAGAAGGCGACCGCGGTACGCAGGATCTGGCCTCCCCCCTCTCCACGGGAGCCGTCTACCTGCACGTAGTCCACGGCCGGGCGTCAGTTGCGGGATGATTAAGCGGTGAGGTGTGTTCTCTTAAATAGAGCCCTCAGGGTCGCGGTCTGAGAACGGCATGAGAGTCGGTCTTCTCGTCGGCCGGTTCCAGCCCTTCCATCTCGGTCACCTTGGGGCGGTGAAGTACGCCCTCAGAAGGGTGGACTACCTCTACATCGTTGTCGGGTCGGCCCAGCGGAGCCACGAGAGGGACAACCCGTTCACAGCGGCGGAGCGCATAGCGATGATAAAGGGCGCCCTTGACGGAAGCGGGGTAGACCCATCGAAGTGGATGGCCATCCCGATAGCAGACGCCGACTCCCATTCGCTCTGGGTCTCGACGGTGGAGTCGATGGTACCGAAGTTCGACGTTGTTTTCACAAACGACGCCCTGACATACTTCCTCTTCAAGGACGAAGGGATAGACGTCAAGGCCGTCCCCTACCTGGACAGGAGCAGGTACTCAGCCACTAACGTCAGGGACAGAATCTTAGAGAGGAGAGACTGGGAGAGCCTCGTGCCTCTGCAAGTAGCGAAACTCGTGAAGAAGTTCGGAGGGGTGGAGCGAGTGAGAGCCCTTATCCGTAAGGATTTGAGGGGAAGGGAGCATGTCTAGCCAGCAGAAGCTGATAATGCTGCCGGGGCCAACGAATGTTTCGGAACGCGTCATGCGGGCCATGCTCAACCCCATAATCAACCACAGGGGGGACGCGTTCAGGGAGCTTTACAAGGGGATACTCGAGAAGGAAAGGCATCTCTTCCAAACAGAAGGGGAGGTGCTGGTGTTTTCGTCGTCTGGGACAGGGGGGGTCGAGGCGGCGGTCTCGAACATTATCAGGCCTGGAGACGTGGCGATAGTGCCCGTGTTCGGAGAATTCAGCACCAGGCTCGCCGATACGGTCGAGCTAGTGGGGGGGAAGGCGGTCAGGGTGAGCTCAGAGTTCGGGAAGGTCCCGAGCCTCGAGCAGCTCAGGGCGGCGATGAAGGAGCAGGGCAAGTTCAAGGCCTTGTTTCTGGTCCACAACGAGACCAGCACGGGCGTCACTGCGCCCTACACCCAGGAGGCGACGGAGCTTGCGAAAGAGCATGGAGCCTTCGCCGTCATCGACGCCATCTCGAGCCTCGGTGGATACGCCATACCAGTGGACAAATGGGGGGTCGACATGTGCATCACCGGGAGCCAGAAGTGCATCGCAGCGCCACCGGGGCTGGCCCTGCTTTCCGTCGGCCAGAGGGTGATTGACTTCCTGAAGACGTCCCCGCCGAAGACAAGATACTTCGAGATACCGAGATACCTGGAGTACGGAGCGAACGGGGAGACGCCTTTCACGCCGGCGCTCCCTCTCTTTTACGCCCTCGACGAGGCACTGAAAGAACTCCTGGAGGAGGGGCTTGCGAACAGGGTCCAGCGCCACGACAGGATGTCTGCGCTGCTATACGACGGGCTGGCGAAACAGGGGCTGAGCCCAGTGGCTGAGAAGTCAGTGCGGTCGAAGACGGTCGTCGCTTCATACTACCCGCAGGGGGCGGACGATTCCAAGTTCAGAAAGGCGCTGGCCCGGGACAAGGGTGTTGTGATAGCAGGAGGCTTCGGTCCCTTCAAGGGCAAGGTGTTCAGAGTGGGGTGCATGGGGCAGATCAACGAGGCCATCGTCGACGAGACTCTGAAAGCCATCGGCGAAACGATGACCACATTCAGAAACTCGTGAAAGTCTATAAACCCAACAACGGGGCTGGTCGAGTCCAATGGCTTTTGAGAAAGGGACTCTGATTTTCGCCAACTACTCCGCCAGGGTGAAGGACACGGGCGAAGGAATCGAGTCAACGGTGGAAGAAGACGCGAAGAAGCTTAAGATCTATGAAGAGTCCAGGAGATACGAACCCAGGCTCGTCGCTGTCGGCGAGGGGTGGCTCATCTCGGGGCTCGACGCAGAAGTCGCAAAGCTTTCAGTGGGTGATAAGAAGGAGATTGAGCTCTCGCCAGAGAAGGCCTTCGGACTCAGAGACCCGACCCAGCTGCGCATGATACCTCTCCGCAAGTTCGGGGAGAGGGAGCACGAGCTGTCCGTGGGGGACTCGGTGGAGATAGACAACCGCGTTGGAGTTGTGAGGTTCTTGGGCTCCGGAAGGGCCCAGGTCGACTTCAACCACAGGCTCGCAGGCAAGTCAATAATCTACGACTTCCAAGTCCTCAGGACAGTCGACACCGACGAGGACAAGGTGAGGGCCCTCGTCGACAGGAGGCTAGCAGGCGAGGGGAGCAAGACGACCATCGAGCTGGCCAGCGAGGCACTCACGGTCACAATCCCTGAGGACATGTTCCTAGTAGAGGGGCTCCAGATCATAAAGCGCGGCATAGCCAACGACGTCTTCAAGTTCGTCCCGAGCCTGAACATCCTGACGTTCCTTGAGAGGTTCAACAACCAGAAGCCCCAGCCCAAGAAGGCGGAGCCGAAGACTGAAGAGCCGAAAGCCGAGCCGAAGGCAGCCGCGCCTGCGCGCAAGACACGCAGGAAGAAGGCGGAAGCGTCGCCTCAGACCGCCTAGATCACGCCCGTCGACTTAGCCAGGAGGGCTGCGCCCTTCCTCGTAAGCTTTCTTTTCGAGAGGATGGTGTACCTTTCGGGGCGAATCTTGCTGGCCTCCGTCAGAGCCTCGATGACCATGGAGTCGCTGATTCCAAGCTGGGACGCCTCCACAGGCGCCCCCACGTTCTTCAGGGCTGTCTTGACCCGCCTCCAGTCGATACCGTGGAGCTTCGCCATCAAGATCGTGCCCATGCCGCACTTCTCGCCGTGAAGCCCCCTATCGGGCACAAGCATGTCGAGATAGTGGGAGAACAGGTGTTCAGAACCCGAGCAGGGACGGGAGCTGCCTGCTATTCCAGCGGCCACGCCGGTGCTTATCAGGCCTTCCACCAAGTCCCGTACGCTGTCCTTGCTGAAAGTCCCGATGGTCCTCGAATGGTCTAGGACTGCGTTGGCGCTCATCAGGGCGAGGCTTGCAGAGTAGCTGCCGTAGTACTCCCCCGTGACCCTGTGGGCCAACTCCCAATCCTTTACGGCAGTAAGCTTGGAGACCAAGTCCCCGCAGCCCGAGGCAAGCAGGCGCCTCGGGGCCGAAGCTATCACGTCAACGTCTGCCAGTATGCCCACAGGGGGCTTGGCCATCAACGAGTAGGGCCTGTCCAATCCTTTGAGAGAAGCGAAGGGGCTGGAGATTCCATCGTGAGAGGCGCTCGTGGGGACCGAGTAGAAGGGCAGGTGGAGCCTGAATGCCGCGAGCTTACCCACGTCTACGCTTTTCCCACCTCCGACCCCTATGATGCACCCGGTCTCCGTCGCCGCTCCCATCACCCTGTCAACGTTCTCCATATCTGCCGTGGCCACCTCGACCCAGATGGGCGCCAGGGGGAGGGCGGCTTCGACGGCCCTCCTGATTTTGGAGGCCACGTTTGAACCCGACGCCACGACGACCCGCCTGCCTCCTGCCGAGTCCTTTACGAAATCGCCGAGCTTCGAGATGACGCCGTCCCCAATCAGCACCTTGGTAGGGAACTCCATCAGGTGATAGCTGGCTTCCACGTGAAGCGAGGGTTCCCGATGTCATTTAAGGACGATGCGCGCCCTGGCTTGCTCTCAGGGGCGTGGCGCATGTGAAAGGCTCGAAAGATTAAATAACTAACTGGCCCACGCCGTTCTTGTCCGTTCTGAGGAGGTTTGTGAACCCAATGTCAAGAGATTTCGATCGGGTGGGAGGGAAGACCGTGGGGTCAGCTGTATACCATGGTACGACGACCGTCGGCCTAGTGTGTTCCGACGGCGTGGTCCTAGCGACCGACACGAGGGTGACGGCCGGAGGCTTCATCGCCCACAAGAGAGGAAAGAAGCTTCTCAAGATCGACGACAATATCGCCATGACCATCTCGGGAGGAGTGGCCGATGCCCAGAACGTAGTTGACACTTTGAAGTACTACACCAACCTGTACAGGATAGAGAAGGGTCGACAGATGCCCGTGAAGGCGGCGGCCCAGGTGGTGTCCAACATGCTGTTCTCGTCCCGCCTCTACCCGTTCATAGCTGACGTCCTGGTTGGAGGGGTCGACAGCACCGGAGGCTCGCTCTTCAACGTGGATTTCTTCGGTTCGATTAACAAGGAGAAGATGATAGCTACCGGAAGTGGTTCCCCCGTCGCCTACGGAATCTTGGAGGAGGATTTCAAGGAGGGGATGACTACCGCGAAGGCTTATCCACTGGCCGCGAAGGCAATCATCGCAGCGACGCGGCGCAACGTCGCCACCGGTGACCACTTCGACGTGGCAATCCTGGACAAGCAAGGGTTCAGGGAACTCTCTGAGCAGGAGAAAGACAAGCTCCTCGCTCAGTTCACAACTGAAAATTAGACTTGGAACAGAAAGCAAACGGCGCGAGCCTGATGGGCGCCATTCTGAACAATATCCCAGCGGAGGCACAGATCACACGGATAGAATACGAGGGACCCAGGATAGCGCTCTACACCAGGAACCCGGCGTACCTCCACAAGAACAGCTACGTGATCTCCGAGATAGTCAACTCGCTGAAGAAGAGGGTTGTCACCAGGACTGAGAAGTCGATCAGGAAACCCGAGAACGAGGCGCGAGCGGCCCTGGAGAGACGTTTCCCGGCCGAGGCAGGAGTCTCCAACTACTTCTTCGATGACGCTCTGGGAGAGATTACCGTCGAGGCCGAGACCCCCAGGTTGCTGTCGCAGGAGGCTGATTTCGACCTAGGCGGGGCAATGGACGAGACGGGGTGGAAAATCAAGGTTAGGAAGGCGCCTCACATCAAGTCGACAGCCATACAGAACGTCTACTACGCCCTGAAGACGGGGAGCGAGGCGAGGGAGAAGTTCCTCAGGGAACTCGGGGAGGCGATATTCAGGCCGAGGATGGCCGCCGAGGAACACGTCACCATCAAGACGCTGGGCGCTTTCCAGGAGGTCGGCAGATCGTGTATCCTGGTCGAGACGGCGGAAAGCAAGGTTATGCTGGACTGCGGGATACACCCAGGCTCCAGGAACACCTGGGACGCCTACCCCAGGCTCGACTGGGCCGACATCGGGCCCAGTGACATCGACGCCATAGTGATCAGCCACTCGCACCTCGACCACATGGGGTTCCTGCCTGCCATGTACAAGTACGGCTACGACGGGCCGGTGTACTGCACAGAGCCGACGCTCCCCCTGATGACGCTACTGCAGAACGACTTCGTGAAGATTGCCCAGATAGAGGGCGGCAGGCTGGTCTACGACCAGAAGGACATCAGGGACGTCATCCAGCACGCCATCACGCTCCCCTACGGCATGGTGACCGACATCTCGCCTGACATCAAGCTCGTGTTCAACAACGCGGGGCACATACTCGGTTCGGCTACCGTCCACCTCCACATCGGCGAAGGGGCACACAACATAGTCTACACAGGGGACTACAAGTACGGGAGGACGCAGCTCTTCGACTCGGCCACCTGGAACTACCCCAGGGTCGAGACACTCATAACGGAGAGCACCTACGGGGCGAAGGAGGACATCATGCCTGTCCGCGAAGAGGTGGAGATGAACTTCGTAAATGCCATCAACGGGACACTCAAGAACGGCGGCAAGGTGCTCATTCCCATACCGGCCGTGGGGAGGGCCCAAGAGATCCTTCTGGTCATCGATCAGTACATGCACAACAAGGTCCTCGTGGAGGCGCCCGTGTTCACCGAGGGGATGATATCGGAGGCAACTGCAATACACGTCTCCTATGCTGAATACCTCTCCAGAGAGCTGAGGACCAAGATACTTGACGAGGGGGTCAACCCCTTCAAGTCGGAGTACTTCACCGAGGTCGAACACCCGACAGACAGAGAGGAAGCATACCGCGAAGGGCCTGCCATCATAATGGCGACCTCAGGGATGCTTGAGGGCGGGCCCGTCCTCGACTACTTCGAGCACCTGGCGCCCTCCGAGAAGAACAAGATACTCTTCGTTTCTTACCAGGTTCAGGGGACCATAGGGCGCAGGGTTCTGGACGGGGGAAGTCAGGCCAGCCTTATGGAAACAAACGGCAAGATCAAGATCGTAGACGTGAAGGCCGCTGTTCAGAAGATAGAAGGGTTCAGCGGACACAGCGACTACAACCAGATCATCCGGTTCGTGGGGAAGGTCAGGCCGAAGCTCCAGCTGGTCCTGGTCAATCATGGGGAGAAGAGAAAGACAGAGAACCTGGCTTACGCGATCCAGAGGATATACCGCATTCCTGCATTGCATCCAACGGTGCAGGAAGCGATAAGGGTGTACTAACGGCACTCCGAACCCACACTCCTGCATCGTGAAACCTGGCTTAATGGTCAGTCTTCTGCCGATGCATCGATGAGGCCCGTCGTTGTTGTGGTCGGCGTGTTCGTTCTGATTCTTGGTTGCGCTCTCATCTCCGTCGGCCCATTCCTTACAACGAGCGCATTCTACAAAGAGGAAGCAAGCCTCATGCGCCAGAGTGAAAGCGGAAACTCTAACATGAACTCAACCTACTTATCCCTGTCAAACGATCTGGATCAGGCGACAAGAGTCGTCATTCTGGGGGTAATCCTCGCTCCAATCGGTGGAACCATTCTGGCGTACGGACTGATAACGAGAAAAGGCCAGAAAGCGGTGACTGAGGCAAGCAGAAACGAGTCAGAGCCTCCGGTTCCCTCCTACGCAAACTGAACTTCCGAGGTCAAGATCGTCCGCAAGAAGGGCGTACTATCGGGCGGCCGCACCTGTCCAGCCCGGCAAGATCACGCGTTCAAATCAGACCGACCATCGATGTCAGAAAAGATTGCACTGAGGGTCTAGAGACTACCGCGCCTACTGCAGGCCGCGCCAAATCTTGACACCGGGCGGAGTTATTACTACCCTTTCGTCCCCCAGTCTTGCAATGTCCCCTCCGACTGACGTGGCGAACTCATAGAGCTGCTCGACGGAAGACTTCAGCTCCTCCAGGCTCTTTTGGGCGAGGGGGGTGACCTTCAGGATGACTATTGTCTTGTTGGTGACATCCTCCTGAATCTTTGGGATGTCCTCGATGCTCTTGAGAGCCAGAGCCTTCAGCAGAATCTCTTTGCTCTTCCCTTCCAACTTCCTCTCCTGTATCACTCCAGACAATCTTTGCTGTTTCTCCTTGAGCCTTTGCCCATTATTAAGCATAGGGCGCCTCGGCAATTCTATGATACGTATGATTTTGTTAGACAGAGTTGTAGAGAATAGTTCAGAATAGGCGAATTTCGTTCTTAGCATATAAGGAGAGGGATGCGTGAAACTGAACTGCCCCTAGAGGGATTTGTGCAGGTTCCAGTACTTGTCGCCGACGTGGTGTTCGTTCTTGATGCACCCTCCCTTGGACATTCCCTGGGCCGCAGCGCTCGTCACCGTTGAGGGCCCGACTGCAACGGCCCTGCCCTTCTTCTCCTCGCGCACGACCACCATTCTTCCCGCGGGACCCCAGTCGTCGAACTTCCTGACGCCTGGCCGCATCACGTCAGCTCCGTTGAGCAGGAACTTGATGGCACCCTCGTCTACGAACGCCTGCGGGAACAGGGCCAGGGTCGCCTGAGACCCGATGTAGGGGAAGTATGTCTCGCTCGTTTGCACGAACTCGAAGCCATTAAGAGTCACGAAAACCGCTCCCTCCTCTGGCTCCGTGCACTGCGCCTGGGCTGACTTCGGCAGGTTGAGGGCCAGCCCCAGCAGGGACTCGATTCTTGATATCATATCCGCAGAATCCCGGCGAGATAGGACCCACTTCTTCAACTGGCGCGCAGGAGATTACACCTTAAATAAATCAATTCGAGAGGCCGGCTGAAGGATACCACTTGTCGGTAGACATGGCTGTCAAGGTGCTCGACGAGAGCGTGGGGAAGGTCGTGCTCATCAAGCTCAAGGGAGGGAAAGTCATCAGAGGAAACCTCCAGGGCTTCGACCAGCACATGAACCTCTCTCTTGAGAAGGCGGAGGAGGTAGCCGAGGACGGGGCGTCCACTTCGCTCGGGACTTTGATTGTAAGGGGAGACAACATAATAATGATCTCTCCTCCCCCCAGCTAGGCCGGCGCCTGCAGATTCCGCTGCGTCAGCGACGCGCTAATTTACTTTTATACCGAAGGCGTAGGCACACAGGCAAGGAAGCGCCTGCATGGTCGACATTCTGACCGGTGTAGTTGCTGCGATCGTGGGGGTTGCTGCGGGAGTTCTAGTGGACCGGTTTGTGTTTTATTCGAGGGCCAAGCCTGAGAAGGTTGTGGTCGCCAGGGCGGAACCTGGCTCGAGGCCGATCCAGACGACCGTAACCACAGCTGACCTCGAGCGCTCGCGCAGGGAGATGCGGACAATCATGGTCGAGAGGGACTTGCTTTCCTCCGCGATGATGAAGTTGTACGAGGCGGAGACCGAAGGGAGAATCACCCAGGAAGAGCGGGAGATGATATCCAAGAGGTACAGCGACCAGATCAAAGATCTGCAGTCGAAGCTGAAGGACGTCGAGTTGATAGTGGAGGTTGGAGAGCTCGAAGGGCTGAGGAACGACCTGGTCAGCCTCTTCGACGGCAAGATCCAGAACATAGACGCGAGGCTTGAGATCGCAAGGCAGCGTCTTGGTCCAGCGGCGCCGGTATCTCCGAAGAAGGAGGTCGCCCCCAGGGTTGAGCGCGGGACGGAGCTCGAGAAAGTCGTTGAGAAGCGAGCCAAGACGGAAATGACAGAGTCGGAGAGGAGAAGGAAAGAGATCATGGACGACGTGATGGGCGAGCTCGCCCGCCTCGAACAGATAGACATAGAAAAGAAGCAGCAGGAAAACTGATGGACCGAATAAGAGAAGCCCTGAAAGGCGTCGCCAAGGAGCTCTCGAAGAGTATCAGACCGGGCATGACTCTCGGCCTTGGGAGCGGCTCCACCGTCGCCGCCCTGCTCGAGGAGTTATCCCCACTGATGCTCGCAAAGACGAAATCGGTGAACGGGGTTCCCACATCGACCCAGATTGAGCTCGTGGCAGCGAGGTGTGGAATCAGCCTCGTGCCATTCAGGGGGGCTGTGGACTTGGTACTCGACGGTGCAGACCAGGTGGACGGGGGGCTGAATCTGATCAAGGGAGGCGGAGGGGCGCTCCTCAGGGAGAAAGTGGTCATGGGGAGCGCGAAGAGCATCGCCGTGGTAGCGGGGGAGAACAAGTTCGTAGGGAGACTCTGCGAGAACGGCGTCAAGGTGCCCGTGGAAGTGTTCCCGATGGCGCGCGAGAGCGCGAAGGTGAAGCTCTCCATGCTCGGCGGGGTCCCAGAGGAGAGGCTCATGCCGAAGGGATACCCCTACTTCACCGAGAATGGAAACCTGATATTAGACACGCTCTTCGAACCAGTCCAGAACCCTCGGGAGCTCGAGATGCAAGTCAGGTCAACCCCGGGCGTGGCCGAGGTCGGGATATTCACATTCAAGCCCATCAGGGTGTACAGGTTGCATTACGCCGGGAGTTTCGAGGGCCTGAACAAGGACGCATGACTTATAACCACCTCAAGGGACGGTTTTCGCAGCACCATGACTCGTGATGTAGGCTACAAGTCGGCACCGATAGATCCGAACTTCCTGTCCAAGCCCGACCAGTACCCCGTGACTGGCGAGCACAACGGCCACAAGGTCAGGGCCCAGGGGATGGCGAGGATGGACGGGGAGGGGAAGCCATACCCGACGTCAAACGGCATCCACGGCACTCAGGTCGCCATCGACTGGGAGTCTTGCGTCGCTGACGGAGTCTGCATGGACGTGTGTCCGGTGTTCGTTTTCGAGTGGAACCTGAACCCAGGCCAGGCAGGAACAGGAAAGGACAAAGTCCTGGAACAGGGGTCGGAAGAGTGGAACCAGTACAGGAGCGACAAGTGCGAGCCGGTGCGGGAGATGGACTGCATCTTCTGCATGGCTTGCGAGACGAGCTGTCCCACTTTGAGTATCAAGATAACTCAACCGTAGACACATCATGAATCTGCTGAACTGCCTCTCCTAGCGTTCAGGCTGTCGCAGGACACGTAAGGATGGACGTGTCTTCAGGAACGGGGGCCCCGCATCTCGAACGAACTCCTTGACATCGGGTTTGATTCCTTCCCTGAGTTTTGCTCTTTCTTCTGAGACTTCGGAATGCGTCGTCATTTCGTGACCGAAAGCGCGATGCAAAGGCTCGTGGGATAGCTCAAGCAGCGCAGTCTTTCCCTGACCCATGTGAGGAGAGCAATGTCGGAGTTGTTCCAAGGGGCGAATAGCAATATGTTTCCTCTCTTGTTTCCCGTTGTCGCCACAGACCTTTCCGCGTCCAAGATTCCTGCAAGAGCCAGGAGGTGTAGCCGCTCGTCTTGTTCCCGACCATGTTGGCAACGTCGTTGAGGGACATGGCTTTCTCGACGTGGAGGAAGACCAAGAACATGCGGAGCTCTTCTTTCCTCGCTTCGTCCATGTACTCGACGCTGAACCCATTGGTCCGCATCAGGGCGCGCAGGGACTCCTGAGCGTCGTCGAGCCCCATCGAGGCCAGCAACAGACCTGGCGACGGGCCTCCGAGTGCAATAGGCGTGCTGGGATCGGAACATGCGCTCATACCAGAGACATGTCCCCTGCAATGGACTAGTCTGCGCAGCTCGCTTGTCAGCAAGCGTTTTATGGAGAAGCAATCGGGTCCCATCGAAGCCATGGAAGAAGACGCGGACCTAAAACTCCTGGAGCAGCGGAAGCTCGAAGAGATGAGAAGGAGGCTGAAGGCCGCCGCACCTGCCCATAAGCAGGAGAAGACGGACAGGCAGGTGGTAGAGGGAATGCTCTACGACAGGGGTGACGAAGTCCTCGAAGCCGCCTATTCGTTCTATCCCAGCGAGACGGAGAGGCTCGTGAAGGAGCTGGCTGTAATGATAAGGGACGGCCGGCTCACAGAGAAGATCGCAGGAGGAGAGCTGCTTTCCATCTTCAGGCAGTTGGGACTGAGGTTCAGGCTCAAGACGTCGATAAAGGTCATGGACCAGGGGAAGCTGGTAGACCTCAGCGAGAAGCTGGGAAGGACGAACCAGGGATGACGGCCAAGAGGAATCCAGTGGTCACAGAGAAAGTGTTCGCTGTCCCCAGGGGGACGAACCCAGTCCTCGTGTGCGGGCTCCCCGGGAGCGGCTACGTCGGGAAGCTGGCGGCTGACCACCTGGTGAGCACCTTCAAGCTCAAGAAGGTTTCCGAGTATACGAGTTCGACGTTCCCTCCGCAGGTCAGCGTCAAAAGTGACGGCACGGCGGACCCGCCGAGGGGGGAGCTGTTCTACGCCGCTGTGAAGAAGAGCAGAGGGCTGCTCGTGTTCACGGCCGACGCCCAGCCGACCACCTCGGAGGGGGAGTACGAGCTGTCGGACGCAGTGGTGAAGTTCGCCAAGAAGTGCGGGGTAAGACAGGTGTACACCCTCGCTGCCTACATCACGGGGTCGTTCTCGAAGTCACCCAAGGTCTACGGCTCTGGCACCTCGAAGAGGATGGTGGGACTCCTCGGCGACAGCGGGGTCACACTCATGAAGGACGGGGGCATTAGCGGGATGAACGGCCTGCTCATCGGGGTGGCGGCCATAAGGGGGCTCGAGGGAGCCTGCCTTCTGGGAGAGACGTCGGGGTACGTAGTCGACGCTGGGGCCTCCAAGGCGGTCCTGGAACTCCTGTCCAAGGTCTTGGACATCCCCATCGACACATCGAAGCTGAAGGAGAAGGCGGAGGAAACAAGCAATGTGATCAGCCAGCTGCAGGCGATGGCAGATCAGGCCAGGGAGACGACATCGCAGCCGTCGCGCGAACAGCGCCCCGGTTACATTGGCTAGAACGGATAGAACTTCGGGAAGGGTACGTGGAAGATGGAAATAAGGAGGAAGTCCAGGACGAGCAGGATCAGCCAGGCCACGAACACTATGCTTATGGCCCCAAGCCATGAGGTGTGGAAAGCGGCCCGGAAGACTGCCAGCCATGCGATTAGCCCGAGTATGAGCGCCAGGGCGTCAGCGGGCGACCCGATTACCGATCCAACGAAATAGGCTACGATCAAGAACACGATGTAGTATACGATCACCCCGCCCAGCGTTGCCCCCATCGCCTGGCCAAGACCTGCGTTCCCCCCCTTGATGGCCTTCCCAGCGAAGTAAACCGGGATGGATATGATAACCCACAGGATGACGAGGCCTACCAGGTATATCGCGAGGGACAGAGGGTCAGTGGGAAAGTTGAAAGAGATCGTTCGATGTCACCCCTTGATGTTTCCGATGGGCCTCAGGGCGGCCACCTTCTTAGATATTCCAGCCCTGTCCATGGTCTCGACGACCTCAGAGATGTCCTTGTAGGCCATCCCCGCCTCTTCTGCAAGTCCGTCCATGGTGGCTGCCTTCACGTATATGCCGCGGTCAAGCATCTTGCGCTGGAGCTCAGCCCCCCTTACCTCCCTTTTCGCCGCAGTCCTTGACATGGTTCTCCCGGAGCCGTGCGCAGTCGAGCCGAACGTCTCCTCCATCGCCTTCTGGGTCCCCACCAGGAGATAGGACCCCGTCTCCATCGATCCCCCGATTATCACCGGCTGGCCTATCTTCTTGTAGGGCGCCGGTACGTCCGGGTGACCCGGACCGAAGCTCCTAGTGGCGCCCTTCCTGTGCACAAGGACCTTGGCCTTGGTGCCGTCGTAGTTGTGCGCCTCCACCTTTGCTACGTTGTGGCAGACGTCGTAGATGAGGTGCATGTCGAGGGCTTCGGCGTCCTTGTGGAAGACCCTGGAGAACGCCTCCCGCACTCGGTTGACTATGATCTGGCGGTTGACGAATGCAAAGTTGGCGGCGCAGACCATGGCGGAGTAGTAGTCCTGGCCTTCCTTCGAGCTGAAGGGGAGACAGGCCAGGTCCCTGTCCCTCACCTCGATGCCGAAGCTCCTCATGCCCGACTCGAAGGTACGGAGGTAGTCGCTGCAGACCTGGTGACCGAACCCCCTGCTCCCGCAGTGTATCATGACCATAACCTGGTCGTCGTGGACTATGCCAAACTCCTTGGCCAAGTCCCTGTCGAGGTACCTGGCTGGGTCGACCACCTGTATCTCGAGGTAGTGGTTCCCTGAGCCCAGCGTCCCGAACTGGCTGACGCCTCGGCTGATCGCCTGCTTGCTCACCTTCGAGATGTCCGCCCCCTTGATGAAGCCGCCCTCCTCGACGTGCTGGGGATCGTCCTCCCAGGCCAGGTCGTGCTCCGCGCACCACTTTACCCCCAGGGAGGTGATGTCCCCCATCTGGGACTGGGCGAAGTTCATGGTACCCTTCACACCCACGCCAGCAGGCACCAGATTGAAGATCAGATCGACGAGTTCCTTGATTCTCGGCTTCACTTCCGGGAAGCGGAGGTTCGTCCGGATGAGGCGCATGCCGCAGTTCACGTCGAACCCCACACCGCCCGGCGAAATGATTCCCTTCTCAGTATCAAAGGCGGCCACTCCGCCTATGGGGAACCCGTATCCCCAGTGGGCGTCTGCCATGGCGTAGGCATACCTGACTATTCCGGGCAGGCAGGCGACGTTTGTCACCTGCTCTATCACCCCCGAATCCATGTTTTCCAGTAGCTTCTTGGTGGCGTAGAGCCGGGCCGGGACCTGCATACCCGGTTTGTACGAAGGGGGTATCTCCCAAGTGACCTCAGACACCTGCTTGATCGCTGGATTCGCTGGCAATGGCCGGATTCGGCTGCTTCGGATTTACTTCTTTAAGCGTTTGGACTCATATGTCAAGGACGACCGTCGTCCTCCACGTATTCCCCTGGTGCTTGACACCGAAGAGGTGCATTGTGACCGCCTTTACGTCATTCCTTAGGCCGTGCCTCTCCCTGTCTATCTTTTCCCCCTTTGCGACCGCCTCCATCGAGGTTCCCTCGGAGGAGACCCTGACCCTGAAGTCGCCGAACAGAAGCGAGTCGACGTCCTTCATGAAGATGAGCTCGGTCATGAAATCGTACAGCAGGCGGTCGAGGCTCTCAGACGTCAGGGACAGCCTCCTCTCAGTCGTCGCCCTAAGCGTCTTCGGGTCGACCATTATGTCGGTGATCGCCACCGCACAAGTTTCGAACAGTCCATCCACGCTTTCAGACTCCGCCTCGAAGGCGATGTCTGCTAGAGCGACGTCGGGGAGGAACCTGTAGGTCAAGGACAGGGACCTATTTCTGGCCGGGAATAATGGCGAGCTCCCTACCCGCCGCTTCGAAGGCGCCTATGGCGAAGTCAAGGTCCTCCTTCGACAGGGCCGCGTTCATTATGGTCCTGATCCTCGCCTTCCCCTGGGCGACCATGGGGTACACTATTGGAAGCGCCAGCACGCCCATCTCGTAGAGCTTCGCACTTAGCCGCTTAGCCCCGCCGCTTTCCCCCACCATCACGGGTGTGATGGGCGTGGTGCTCTTCCCTATGTCGAAGCCCAGGTCTGTCATTGCCTTCTTGAAGTAGCGGGTGTTCTCCCAGAGCGTCTGAACGTGCTGTGGCTCGTGTTCGAGTACGTCTACTGCGGCTATGCAGGCTGCCACCACCGCAGGCGGGTGCGACCCGCTGAGGGTCCAAGTCCTCGACTTGTTGTAGGCGAAGTTGACGAGGTCCCTGGAGCCTGAGACGTGACCCCCGACGACGCCGAAAGCCTTGGAGAAGGTTCCCATCTCCACCTGGACCCTGTCCCTGGAGAGCTTGAAGTGGGACACTATCCCTCTCCCGCCCTCGCCGAGAACCCCCTCGCCATGGGCGTCGTCAACGTACACCATGGCGCCGTGTTCCGCGCCCAGCGACGCGATCCTGTCGAGGGGCGCGACATCGCCGTCCATGGAGAATACCCCGTCTGTGATTATGAGGATTTTCCCGAACTGTGGGGTTGCCTTTTCCGCTTCGTCCAGGACCCGCGCCAGGTCTTCGGCGTCCGCGTGCTTGTAGACCCTTCTCTCTGCAGGTGATAGGCGGATCCCGTCGATGATGCTCCCGTGGTTCAGCTCGTCGCTGACTATCACGTCCCCCTTCCCTGCAAGCTGGGGAATCAGGCCTGCGTTGGCGGCAAACCCGGTCTGGTAGACAAGTGAGGCTTCTGCTTCCTTGAACCTTGCGAGACGCCGCTCCAGCTCCATGTGCAGGTCCATGGTCCCCGCGATGGGTCTGACTGAACCCGAGCCGGCTCCATGGGTTTCGACGGCCTGCCTGGCAGCTTCCTTGAGCTTGGGGTGGTTGCTAAGTCCCAGGTAGTTGTTGGAGCAAAACATCAGGACTTTCTTGCCGTCGACGACGCACCAGGGAGCGCTTGGGCCGCTCAGAACCCTGAGCTTCCAGTCGAGCTCCTGGCTGACGAGATCGTCGTACTCCTGTTTTAGGAACGAGGTCGGGTCTCTCATCGGTATCGGTGGATGGATCCTGCCGTGGAGTTAAACGTCTTTTCCCCGGCGGAAAGGCGCCGGCGAAGCCTCGCAAGCATCTCTGTCACCATGGTCGGCATGTCGTACTTCTCCTTCCACCCCCAGTCGTGGCGTGCGGGAGAGTCGTCGATTGACCTTGGCCAGGAGTCGGCTATCACTTGTCTTGAGTCGGGGGAATAGGTCACCGCGAACCCTGCGACGTGCTTCGCTATCTCGGCCGCAAGATCTCCTGCAGAGAAGCTAACTGCGGCAACGTTGTAGCCCCTGTGGATCTTCACCTTCCTGGGGTCAGCCTCCATTATCTCGATGGCGGCTCGGAGGGCGTCCGGCATGTACATCATGGGGAGGATTGTGTCTTCGCTGAGGAAGCAGGCATAGCGCCCAGACTGGATAGCAGAGTAGAATATCTCAACCGCATAGTCTGTCGTGCCGCCACCGGGCTTCGCCTCACTGCTGATGAGCCCTGGATATCTGACGCTCCTGACGTCCAGGCCATGCTTGAGAAAATAGTACTCGGCAAGGAGCTCACCGGCGACCTTGGTCACTCCATACATGGTTGTGGGGTTGAGAGGGGTCTCCTGCGGTGCTCCAACCTTCGGCGCGTCGGGACCGAAGACGCCTATCGAGCTGGGCCAGAAGACCCTCTGGACGCCGTGGCGCACCGACGCGTCCAGGATGTTCTTGAGCCCACCCATGTTGATGTCCCAGGCCAGGTCTGGATTTGCTTCGCCCACGGCTGAGAGTATGGCAGCTAGATGGTAGACGGTGTCGACCCTGTGCGTCCTGAGGGCCCGCTCGACCGACGAAAGGTGCATCACGTCGAGCTGCTCGAGAACATCAGGCACGACCTGGGCGCGCGTGACGGCCTTGTCAGTCGCCACGACGTTGCTTTCGCCGTACCTCTTCCTCAGGGCGACGACGAGTTCCGAGCCAATCTGCCCTGCGGCCCCCGTCACAAGAATCCTGGGCGACAACGTTTACGGCCGTACACGGACTGGATAAAATGTTGATGCCCTACGAGAGAACCTTCATCGTGATCGTAGAGACCACGCCGGGCTTCGACCTCAGGTTATCTGCGATTATGCTCTTGACGGTCGCGTCGTCGGGCCCCTCCACCATCACGAGCAGGTCGTAGAGGCCGTAAAGCTGGAAGACGGACTTGATCCCGGCCATCCCCCTTAGAGACGTGATGCTCGCTTCTTCGGTGCCCGGGCTCAGGTTCACCAGGACGATTGCTCTCTCCATTCCGGTGCGTGTTCAACGGAGGGGCTTGGATTAAAGATTATGCTCTCTTTAGATTCCCTGCGACACGTCTTTCTCTCCAAGAACCACGCTCAGATGACCTAAGCAGTACTAGGCGCACCGGGTGTGACGTGCGGTGCCATCCTGTGCCGGATTTGAACCAGCGATTTTGGTGGGGTTGCTCATCTATCCGCCAACAGTAGTGGTAGAGGAGCAACCCATCGCTGTGATGAATGCGGTAACTTGGACGACCGCTTTGCTTCCATCGATAGTCACGTTACCAGATTGTTCTTGCCCTTGGAAGTTGTTCGGTAGTATTGAGTAACTGTAGGTTCCGTTAGGAAGAGGGAACCAGATGGTCGAATAGGTGCTGTTGCCAGTTAGGCGGGTTGCTCCGTATGATAGCGGCAAAGTTGCGTTTGGTGGTTGAGCAACGGTCTGGTGATTTATCACGACTCCCCAAGGGATGAGCCAAGACCCGTAGGGGCAATTCGATTCCTGAATGAACTCCAATTGATACAGGTGAGAAGTCAAGGTCGATGTCACTGCGCCTTGGCTAGAAGTGCCAATGAAATAACCCGCCCCTGCGCCAGCCAATATCGCTGCCACCAGTAGAGACGCAACCAGCCCGTTTCTCATGCCTCAGAGGGTAGCCTCATGTGGGTGTATAGTCCTACTTATGAGAACGGCTTGGCGATTCCGGAGATTTCAGACGAAGGTGCCGCAGAGTTCATAGATGAAGCCCGCAAGGGAGACGGCAAAGATGACAACGGCAGCTGCTAGCGCAATTGCCACGGCAACCATACCGACGCGTTCCCTGAAGGTGTAGGCAAGACCCAGTGCTGAGAGTGATGCGACCGATGCGCCCCCATAGTAGAGGTCTTGATCATAGAGGACAGAGGGGCAGGACAAGAGAGTCGTAGTTGCCAAAACAGCGCCCACGCCTATCAAGCCGACTCCGAAGACGAGGACAACAAGAAGAGCGATGATTCCTTTCTTCAATTTCGTCAACGAAAGGAATTGTGGCGACCTTTTACCCATTCCGCCGAAAAAGTTCCGAAGGGCTGACAAGTGCGGCAGCTGCGACAGTTAGTGCAAGTAGAGGACCAGAGTTCATGCCAACTGCCTAGGCGTGGCCGACCTGGTTCAAGGCTTCAGAGAGCGGCAACAGCTCTTCCTTGCCAGTTTTCATATTCCTAAGAGTCACAGATCCCGATTTGGCCTCCTTCTCCCCTACGACAAGGGTCCAAGCTACGCCCAGCCGGCTCGCGTCCTCCATCTGTTTCGACAGAGACTTCGGTCCCAGCGGGGCCTCGCAGGAAACCCCCGCCTGCCTGAGCGCCTTCTGCACCTTCAGCGCGTAGGAAGAAGCGGGCGTGCCTGCCAGCGCTACGTAGGCAATCGGGACTGGAACACCTTCACCCTCACCAAGAGACATGGCGGTCCTCTCTATCCCGCCCGCGGCGCCCGTGGCGGACAGGTCAGGTCTCCCGAAGATCTTTGGAAGAGCGTCGTACCTCCCGCCCCCGAAGAGGGAACCGAGCCTCGGATTCTTGGTGTCTGCGGCCTCGAAGACGATACCCGTGTAGTAGTCTATTCCCCTGACGATGCTCATGTTGTATTCTACGTTCTTCAGCCCCCTTGAGTCGAGGTCGTCCGCAAGGATTCGGAGCTCACCTACGGACTCGAGCTTCAACTCCGACGCCTTCGCCAGGAACTCGTCAGGGGCGCCGCGGAGACGGCCGAAGGCGAGTACTTCGTCCAGCTGCTTCCCTTCGAAGCCCTTCTCGGCGTACTCTGAGCGCAGCTCTTCGGGGGCCTTCTTTTCGACCTTGTCAAGTGCACGCATCAGCTCGATGACCCTCTCCTGGTCATGGATTCCCATGCGTTTCTTGACGTAGTCCTCCACCACCCGCCTGTCGCCTATCTTCACGATGAAATCAGGGAGCCCCGACCCACGGAGGATCGCCGCGCTCGCGTCGATGACCTCGGCGTCCGCTCCGACTGACGGGGGCCCGAAAACCTCCAGATCCCACTGGTGAGACCACCTGTAGCGGCCGTACTGCGGCTCGTCGTAGCGCCAGATTCCGCCCGTGGCCGCGAGCTTCACCGGGAGCCTCAGGTCCTTGCGGGAGCATACGTAGCGGGTGATGCCTACGGTCAAGTCGAAGCGGAGACCAAGGTCCCTCCCCCCCTTGTCCTTGAAGGAGTAGATCTCTTTGTCGACGTCCTCCCCGCTCTTCGCCCTCAGGGTGTTGAGGTGCTCCAGTGAGGCGGGCTCCATCACTCTGAAGTTGTAGAGCCTGGAGACCTGCTCGAAGGCGCGCCGCACGCGGTCCTGGCGGGCGTATCGTTCCGGCTCGACGTCGTCGACGCCCCTGGGCAGAGACAGATCCAAGTCAATCTGCCTTCTTCTTCAGGGAGGAGAGCTGAGCCAGCATTGCGGTCAGCTGCAGCTCGGGCTGAGAGCCCTGCACGAGTCTGAAGTCGTACTCGGCCAGGATAGATATCGCCTTCGCCATGTCCGGGACCTTCAGGGAACCCATGGCTTCGTTGGCGAACCTCAAGAAGTCCCGCTCAGGGATGCCGTAGACCCTGGTGAGCTCTATCATCTTGATCCTCGCCCCTTCGAAGTCGCCGTCCAAGGCGGTGCCGATAATCTCGGCGACGCGCGCCTTGACGCTCGCGCCGGACACGGACCTCACCGAGTCGATTGTCAGGTCCCCGGAGGCGGAAGCTGCCTGCATGAGGTTGATCGCCTGCCTCAGGTCCCCCTGGGTCGCTTCGAAGATGGCTCCGTAAACCGCGTCACTAGAGTGCTTCAGCTTCTCCTTCTTGGCGATGGACTTTAGGTGTTCCATCACCGATGCCTCGTCGAGGCGCTGGAACCTGAAGATTGCGCACCTCGACTGCAGGGGCTCAATTATCCCCGAGGAGTAGTTGCAGATCAGAATGAACCTGGTGTGCTCTGAGTTCTCCTCCATTATTCGCCTCAGGGCTGTTTGTCCATCAGACGTCATTTCGTCACACTCATCTAGTATCACGAGTCTGTAAGGAACTCCTTCTCTTCGGTCCGAGAATCTTGCGAACGTCTTGACCCTCTCCCTGACAACGTCGATCCCCCTCTCGTCAGATGCATTGAGCGCAAGCGTGTAGTCGCGCCAGCTCTCGCCGAGGATTTGCTTCGCTATTATCAGGGCAGTGGTGGTCTTCCCTGAGCCTGGGGGGCCCGCGAAGAGCAGGTGTGGGAGCTGCTCTTTCTTCAGGAGGAGGGCTTCGAGCCTCTCCTTCATGGCGACCTGGTTGACGAGGCTGGAGAGATCTGACGGCCTGTACTTCTCGACCCACATGAGATGCTCTATCGGCAACCTGACCCCTCCTCGGTGGCTCGAACCTGCAACTTCTGGTCTGCGTCGACTGCGGTTCTTATTTATCCGTTGGTTGGGACGAACCCATCTAGGCGTTGACGGGCTTCATTCCGAGATAGATCCTCGCGAGCTCCGTGTGAGAGAGCAGCTCCTGTGCAGTGCCTGTGAAGGCGTTCTTCCCGCTGACGAGGAGGTAGGCCTTGTCCCCGATCTCAAGGGCCCTCTTGGCATTCTGTTCTACGAGCAGCACCGTAAGCTCCAGTTCCTTGGCAACGGTCTCTACGGTCTTCAGGACCTGGGTTGCCAGCTTCGGAGAGAGGTTTGCGGTCGGCTCATCGAACATTATGACAGTGGGGTTTCGTAGCAGGGCCATGGACATCGCAATCATCTGCCGCTCCCCTCCGCTCAGATTCTGCACCTTCGACTTCATGTACTTCTCAACCTGAGGGAACATCTCGACGACCCCCTTCAGCCTGTTGTCGTACTCTTCCTTGGCTACGGTATAGCCAGCCATCTTGATGTTCTCGGCCACAGTGAGCTGAGTAAACACGCTTTCCGTTTGGGGGAGGTATGCGAGGCCCATGCGTGCAATTACATGAGGCGGGAGATGAGAGATCGGCTTCTCATCGATCGAGATGCTCCCCTGGTAGATGGTGGTGATACCTGCTATCGTCTTCAGGAGAGTGCTCTTCCCGGACCCGTTCGGGCCCACGATCACAGTCACTTCCTTCGGTACGGCAATGAGATTCACTTCGGACAGAATGTGAAGGTTGCCGTAACCGGAGGAGACCCCTTCGACTTTGAGCAAGTTATGTTCCCAAGTAGGCTTCGATGAGCCTAGGGTCAGTCATCACAAGTTCAGGCTTTCCGGCGGCGATGAGTTTGCCGTACGCCATAGCCACGACTGTGTCGATGTACTGTAGCGCTATGTCAAGACGGTGCTCGATGATGAAAAACGTCACCCCTATCTCTCGCCTCAGTTTGACAAGGGTCTCGAATATCTCAATAGCGAGCCTTGGGTTGACGCCCGATATCGGCTCGTCCAGGAGGACTACCTTTGCGCCTCCCATCAGCGCACGCGCGATTTCGAGTAACTTCATCTGCCCGCCGCTGAGGCTCTCTGCGGGCTTGTCCCACATCGGGTAGAGACCCACCATGTTGAGCGTCTTGAAGCTTGACTCGGCAACCTCCCTTTCCTTCTTTATCCAGCTTCCCTTGACCATCGATCTCAGGAAGCTCTCGCCCGGATTTCCCTTTGCTGCCACCATCGCGTTTTCCAGCACCGAAAGCTTCCCGAACAGGCTGGGTATTTGGAATGTCCTCGCTAGTCCCATCCGGTAGATTTCATGAGGGGGGAGCTTCGTTACATCCCTGCCGTAGAGGAACACCTTCCCGGTGTCGGCGCGGTAAAGTCCTGAAATGGTGTTGATGAGCGTCGTCTTGCCCGAGCCGTTGGGCCCTATCAGAATCGTGAGAGACTTCTCTTCGATGCCAACGGACACGTCGTCCACTGCGCGAAGGCTACCGAAGAACTTCGAGACGTTTTGAACCTCTATCGCCGTTGTCATAGTGGTTCAAAAAATGGGAGGGGGGTGGGTCCCCTTCTACGGAATTCCTTGCGGCTTTGTAGACCAGACGATTGTGTTGCTGACCTGGTCCCAGCTTCCGCACACGATCCACTTGGCAGGCGTACCTGACCCAGGAACGATGCAGAAGAACTCGTAGGACGCGTACAGCCTATCGCCCGCCGTATTGAGGAGGGTGACTCCAGTAGCGCCCGCGAAGCCAGCCGCTATAGATGGCAGCACCTGCTGTATGCAGGCGCCGTTCTGCGTGGAAGTGTAGTGGGTCGTCGGGGCACAGTAGAGGATTGCCAGCGCTGCCAGCCACAAGTCATCGTATGTGCCAAGGGTGTAACCAGTGCAGAGGGTTCCTCTTGTTGCCAGCTGCCTCGCGCAGATGGACTGCGTCAGCGGGCTAGCTGTGAACCCTGGGTAACTGGCCACCAGCCTGGTGTTGACTGTGGTTGAAGCGTAAGTGGAGTTGACGATTGGCGCCTCGTTCCCTTCGCCGTCAACGCCGAACCAGGGCAGTGTGGACTGCAACAGGTTCGGGTAGTTGCTCGCAGCCTGAGTAGCCAGCTGGGCGAACTCGTCGAACATGACGAAGTAGAGCCCAACGTGCGCCGCTCCGTACGTGTTCACCGCTGAATTGTAGGCGTCATTGACCTGTCCGAGGACCGCAACGAAGTTGGGGTTGGTAGGGTCGTACGGGATCTGAGCCTGCACGTGACCGCCTATGGCCGCGAAGTTCGCGGCAGTCGAGTTGGCCAGCCCTGCGCCGTAGTCATCGTTCCTGTAGACGATCACTACGCTCTGAACACCCGATTGCTTGAGCTCTGCTGAGTCGGCTATGCCCTGGAAGTTGTCAGATGGAGGAGTCCTGAACAGGTAGTCGCCGGGGAGCGCTATTGAAGGGGCCGTAGATGACGGGCTTATCATCACTATCTGGTGGCTGTCCGCGAATGGGAGCATCGCACCAGCGGTGCCGCTGTTGAGCGGCCCGACTGTCACGTGGATGCCCGCCGTGTAGAAGGAGTTCATTATTGTCGATGTCAGAGTGTTGTCCTGCTTGTAGTCTTGCAGGCTCTGCTGGAACGTGACCTTGCCAGCCAGTGGCGTGGTCGCTATCCAGGCGTTGATGTCTGAGATGGCGAAACCAGACGTGGCCTGGTCGTCCTGACCCTGACCTGCGAGGCTGCCTGATAGGTCTTGCAGGTTCCCGATTGTGAAGGTACCGGTGAGGTTGCCTGCCGCCTGCTCGGCACCAAGCAGAATGGTGTTGTTGATGCCGCCGAGACACGTCACACAAGCGGCCCCAGTAGCAGTCCCTGTTGAGGTGACGGTCGAAGTCACGGTGGCTGTCGCCGCTGTTGAGGTGACGGTCGAAGTCACGGTGGCTGTCGCCGCTGTTGAGGTGACGGTCGAGATTGCAGTAGTCGTGCTAGTGTTGTTAATCGTGGTCGTAGTACTCGAAGAACTAAGTCCTAGGCCGTAGACTGCGCCTCCACCAATTATCAGTCCCACAACAAATAGCACAGCTACGACCGGAGTAGATATGGCATTTCGTCTCATGTTTTCTAAGGCGCACTACAAGGGAGAAACTATTTAACAGTTGAATGCCGTCCAAGAACGCACAATAGGTTCTTGGACCCAACACTCTCGAACTCGATAATCTACGGGTGCATCTACGCCATGATGTGTGTTGGACTGACTCTGACCTACATGACGACCAAGGTGCCCAACTTCGCGCATTCGAACTTCGTCGTGTTCGCAATATTCTCCGGGGCGACGTTCTTCATTTTCTCGGGGGCCTCCAGTCCGTACCTGGCATTGCCCGTATCCGCAGTCGCAGGTGGCGGAGTCGCCGTGCTGCTGTACGTCCTGGTGCTCAAGCCTTTGACGAAGAGAGGAGCAAACGTGGTCGTGCTGATGATCGCCACGCTTGCAGCCAGCATCATATTCGATGCAGCGGTTGCCGCGATCTTCATTTCCTATATTGGCAAAGTGTACGCGAAGTTCCTCTCGAACAAGGGATACTACCTGTTCAACCTGAACCAGCTCCCCGATTTCTCTGCATTCGGGGTGCCCGGGATTCTCATAGTCGCCCCGGCGGCGATGATCTTAATGACGATCGGTATTGTTCTTCTGCTCAGGACGCGCTTTGGCATCGCCATGCGGGCTGCAATCGAGAACCCCAACCTGGCGAGGATTCTGGGCATCAACGTCGAGAGGGTGTACCTCGTATCGTGGTTCATAGCCGGCCTGCTCGCAGGAATAGGCGGCGGCCTGTTCTCGATTCAGTCTCCGTCTCCCCCTACGACTTCCTCCAACATCATCGTCGATATCTTCTCCGGGGTGGTTCTCGGTGGAATCGGCAGCATCTACGGTGGAATAATAGGTGGATTCATAGTGGGCTTCAGCGAGACCTACGGGATACGGTTGCTAACGGTATTCGCCGACAATACCTGGGGCTATCAGGTGGGGTCC
>Ga0335077_10001750_pt1 | contig 25827 bp, 23 predicted proteins | sample Lox_Sample_31_FD_207151 | JGI IMG/M metagenome (GOLD analysis project Ga0335077, IMG submission 207151) | Soil microbial communities from Loxahatchee National Wildlife Refuge, Florida, United States - Lox_Sample_3.1 | ecosystem: Environmental > Terrestrial > Soil > Wetlands | place: USA... | reverse complement strand
AGACAAAGTGATCGCCGGCATCTCTGGTGCGGAGTTCGGCATCCGCGGCTTCATCGACGCTTACGACGCCGCCACCGGCAAGCGCGCCTGGCGCTTCTGGACGGTTCCCGCTCGAGGCGAGCCCGGAGGCGAAACCTGGATGTCCGATTCCTGGCAGCGCGGCGGCGGCTCCACCTGGATGACCGGCACCTACGATCCGCAGCTCAACACGCTCTACTGGGGCATCGGAAATCCGGGACCCGATCTCGAGGGCAACGTTCGCAAGGGCGATAACCTCTACACCTGCGCGCTGGTGGCCCTTGATCCGGACAACGGAAAGCTCAAATGGCATTTCCAGTTCACGCCCCACGACACGCACGATTGGGACGCCGCCGAGACTCCCATGCTGCTCGACCTCAATTGGAAAGGCCGCGACCGAAAGCTGGTGGTGCAGGCGAATCGCAATGCATTTTTCTATGTGCTCGATCGCGAAACCGGCGAGTTTCTGATGGGCAAGCCCTTCGCGCGCCAGGATTGGGCAACCGAATTGGACGCCAAGGGCCGACCCATTCTCCGCGACCATCACGAGCCTGCTCCCGAGGGCACGCGCACCTGCCCGGGCCTCGCCGGCGCCACCAACTGGATGGCGCCCTCTTATAATCCGGCAACCAGGCTGTTCTATTTCGCGGTCCGGGAGCAGTGCGATGTCTACTACACCAGCCCTCCGGTCTACATCGAAGGCCGTCCTTATTTCGGCAGCGTCGAGCGCGGCGTCACCGAGGAGTCCGAGTGGGGGCTCCTCAAAGCCCTTGATCCGCTGACCGGCGAAACCAGGTGGGATTTCCGCTACGTTCACGCTCCGTGGGCCGGCACGCTCTCAACCAGCGGTGGCCTCATTTTTGCCGGTGACGCCGACGGCTACCTCATGGCCTTCGATGCCAAAACCGGAAAAAATCTATGGAGGCTCAACACGGGCGCCGCGATCCAGAACTCGCCCATGACCTACATGGTAAAGGGCCGGCAATATATCACCATGCCCACGGGATCGGCGGTGCTGACCTTCGCTTTGCCGGTCGAATAGCATGGCCGGGTACCGCAAAATCCTCTATTCGCTCGACGGCCCCGTCGCGCATCTCACCCTGAACCGGCCCGAGAAACGCAACGCGCTCGACGCCGACATGATCGCGGAGATCCGTCGCGCGCTGGCGGAATCCGCCGCGAACGCTGAAGTCCGCGTGGTGCTCCTCTCCGGCGCGGGCAAGGATTTCTGCGCCGGCGCCGATCTGGCCGCTCTACAGCAGATCGCCAACGCCACCGTGATGGAGAACGTGGCCGACGCCCGGCAACTTGCGGACGTTTTCCTCGAAATGCGCCGCCACCCGAGGCCCATCGTGGCAGCCGTCCGCGGCCGCGCTCTGGCCGGCGGGTGCGGCATCGCAACGGCAGCCGACATCATCCTCGCTGCGGAATCCGCGCAGTTCGGTTATCCCGAAGTCAAAATCGGTTTCGTACCCGCGATGGTCATGGCTATCGTGCGCCGCTCGGTCTCCGAGAAGCGCGCCTTCGAACTTCTCACCAGCGGCGAGCCCTTCCCCGCCCGCACGGCTTTCGAAATCGGCATGATCAACCGCATCTTCCCCGACGCCTCTTTCGATCAGGAGGTGCAATCCTATACCGCGCAATTCGCTACGCGCTCCGCATCGGCCCTCGCCCTGACCAAGAGCCTGCTCTACCAGATCGACGCCATGGCCTTCGAAGCCGCGCTCAGCGCAGGCGTGCACGCCAACGCCATCGCGCGGATGACCGAGGATTGCCGCCACGGCGTCGAACAGTTTTTGAAGAAGCCGTGAGCACTACTTTCTCTCGTACCTCCCCATGTATTGCACCTCTCCCAGCACATGCCCGCGCAGTGCCCGGTCGACCTCTGCACGCTTGGCGCCCGCCTTCAGCCCGAGCGAAGCCGCGCCCACCGCATACAGCCTAAAGAAATAGCGATGCGGCCCGTGGCCCTTGGGCGGGCAGGGTCCGCAGTGCCCCTGTTTGCCGAAATCGTTGGTTCCGCTCACGCCCAACTGCCCCGGCTTGTACCCCTGCGCCAGCGAGTGAACCGCCGCCGGAATGTCAAACAGCAGCCAGTGATTCCACGTGCCCACCGGCGCATCGGGATCGTCGACGATCAGCGCAAAACTGGCCGTATCCGCGGGTTCGCCCGACCACTCGAGCGACGGCGAGAGATCCGCGCCTTCACAGGTGTGCAGCTTGGGAATGACAGCGCCCTCGCTGAATGCAGGAATAATGATCTTGAACGCCATAAATAACCGCCAGCGCGATTATATCGCCGCGCGTTGAAACTGGCATCGACGGTCACTCTTGGGGGAAACTGCAATTGGGAGCTTCATCACGTTGGACCACGCAGCTGCCGCACGACAAGTCATTGGCATGTTCGAAGTGGCTCGCCGAGCCGCTCAATTCAACCAGCACCTCGAAACCCTGAAATCGCAGATCGGCCCTTGCAGCTTCGACTGGTATCCCAACGACTCCTTAGCCAGCTTTGAGGCGTTTGATGCGATTCTCAGCGGCAAATTCCGCAGCCTGCTCAATGATCCAGGTGATCGAAGCGTCCTCGACATCGGTTCCGGCGACGGGCACGTAGCTTTTTTTCTCGAGTCGTTGGGATTCCGAGTAACAGCCATCGACCATCCCGAGACTAATTACAACCGCATGCGCGGCATTCAAAAACTCAAGGAAGTTCTGAATTCGCATGTGGAGATCGTCAACGCCGATCTCGATTCGCGAATCCACTTGCCCGGCAGTCAGTTTGATTTCGCTTTCTTTCTGGGCATTCTGTACCACCTGAAGAATCCGTACTACATTCTCGATCTGCTGTCGCGCCATGCCCGCTTTTGCTTCCTCAGTACCCGCGTAACGCGTTTCACACCCGACGGCGTCGATATCCGGAATTCCCCGGTAGCCTATCTTGTGGACGCGGATGAACTCAATCTCGACGCGACCAATTTTTGGATTTTCTCGGAAGCTGGGCTGAAACGATTGCTACGCCGCACCGGCTGGGAAGTTTGCAGCTATGGCACCACCGGCGACACTCAGAAATCCAATCCCAACACAGCGCAGAACGATGAGCGGGCATACTGCCTCTTGCGCAGCCGCCATCTTACCGATTTTGGCCTGACTGCAATTCTGTCGAAAGGATGGCATGACTTGGAGCAGGGTATGTGGCGTTGGACCGAGCGGTGTTTCACTGCGGAGCTCACAGTCCCGGATTTGAATTCTGGCGCGGCGCTCCTCGAGCTAAGCTTCGTTTATGCCGAATGCATGAAGCCACGCGAAGGCTCAATCGGCTTGCAAGCGACCATTGACGGATTCTCACTCGGCGAGGCGCATTACCACACCACGGGACAACACATCTATCGTGCCGCCGTTCCTGCTGCTTGTCTGCGGGGCCGCACGGCGATCGTCACCTTCGAGTTGGACCACGCCATGCCACCCGACGCGCTCGATCAGCGGGAACGTGGCATCATCGTCACCAACGTCGGTCTCTACTAGCGGTATAAACGCGCATCACAAATGCGTCCCAACCAATCCCGCCACTGAACCAGTGCCCCGAATCCCAGCCACGTGACGATTCCACCTCTCGCCCGTCCAACCTCTCACCCGCTCCTTGACTCGAAACGACGCCAGATTATATCTTGGGTTCACCCGCCATGCCTTTTGAGAAGGGAACACCATGATTACTAGGGTTGTGAACCGCCTCTCGTTGTTACTTTTTGTTCCAGTTCTCTTCGCCGCCTCCATTCCGCCTTCGGGCGGCGACTGGCCCGACTGGCGCGGTCCCAACCGCGACGGCGTCTCCCGCGAAAAGAACCTGCCCGAAAAATGGTCGCTCTCCGGCCAGAACCTCGCGTGGAAAGCGCCCTATGGTGGCCGCTCGGCGCCGATCATCGTTGGCGATCGTCTCTACCTGCAAAACACCGCCGGCAAAGGCGAGACCGAGCAGGAACGCGTCCTGTGCTTCAACGCCGACACTGGCAAGCTCCTCTGGGAATATCGCTTCAACATTTTCCAGAGCGACGTGCCGGCGCACCGCGTCGGCTGGGCGTCGCCCGCGGCCGATCTGGAAACCGGCAACGTCTACGCCTTCGGCGTCAATGGCACGCTGCTCGCGCTCACGAAAGACGGCAAGCGCGTCTGGGAGCGATCGCTCGACGAGGAGTTCGACCTGTTCACCACGCACGGAGGGCGCACCACATCGCCGGTGGTCGATGGCGATCTCGTCATCGTCAAAGCTGCCAGCTCCACCTGGGGCACCCAAGCCAACCGCTCCATTCGCCTCATGGCCTTCGATAAGCGCACGGGAGAAACCGTCTGGGTCAGCACGCCCGGCGGCCGGCCCTTCGACACCGACTACTCGCAGCCCATCATCGCGCGCATCAACGGAACGCGCCTGCTCATCACCGGCCTCGGCGATGGCGGCGTGCATGCCGTCAAAGTCGCCACCGGGGAACCCGTCTGGCACTTTCTGATGAGCAAACGCGCCATCAACACTGCGCCCGTGTTGAACGGCACCACGGTGCTCGCCTCGCACGGTCAGGAAAATCTCGAAGGCAACGAAATGGGCATGCTGGCCGCCATCGACGGCACAGCTAAAGGCAATATCCCGATGGGTCAGGCGAAGTGGACCGTCAAAGGATTCATCGGCGAATTCTCGTCTGGTCTCGTAGACGGCGACCGCTATTTGCAGGTAGACAACGCCTCGAATCTCTATGCCTTCGACGTCGTCACGGGCCGCCAGCTCTGGAAGCAGAACCTGGGAACTGTGCAAAAGGCTTCACCCGTCTTTGGCGACGGCAAAATCTACGTGGGAACCGAAACCGGGAAATTCTACATCCTGAAACCGCACGCCGATCGCTGCGAGGTGTTAAGCGAAGTGGAAATGCCGCTAAACGAGACTGGCATTTTCAACGAGCGCGTTCCGGCGCCCATCGTGGCCTCCGCCTCGATTTCGCGCGGCCGCGTTTATTTTGTCTCGAGCGATACCCTCTACGCCATCGGCAAGAAGTCGCACCCCGTCCCGCAGGCTCCATCCGCCGAAGAACCTCCACCGTCGCCCGGCCCGCCGGCTTGGGTTCAAGTGGTGCCCACCGAATTGATTCTGGTTTCCGGCCAGACTGCGAACTTCCGCGCGCGCCTGTTCGATGAGCACGGACAGTTTCTGCGCGAAGAGAAAGCTTCTTGGTCGCTCGCCGGGCTCAAGGGCTCGATCGATGACGGCAAGTTCTCCGCCGCCTCGGACCCCGCCGGCCAGGCAGGCCTCGTAAAAGCAACCGTTGGCTCCATCAACGGCGAAGCACGCGTCCGCGTCGTTCCCCCGCTTCCCTGGAACGAGACATTCGATTCCTACGCCGTCGGCGCCATGCCGCCGCACTGGGTCGGCACTGCCGCCGGCCAGTACAAAGTCGCCGAGCTCGACGGCCAGAAGGTTCTCGCCAAGTCCCCCACCGAGACTCTGTTCAAGCGGATGCGCCTCTTCCTGGGCCCCACCAACTGGTCGAATTACACCGTGGAAGTGGATGTCCGCGCTCCGGAGAAACGCCGCCAGATGGGCGACGCCGGCATCACCGCGCAGCGTTACACGCTGGTCTTGTTCGGCAACAACCAGCAGCTCGAGATGAATTCCTGGCAGCCGGAAGTTGCCCGCCGCGTAGCTGTGCCATTCTCCTGGAAGCCCGACACCTGGTATCACCTGAAGCTGCGGGTCGAAAACGCCGCCGACGGCAAAACACGCATTCGCGGAAAAGCATGGCCGACGGCCGAGAGCGAGCCGGCGAACTGGCTGCTCGACCGCGTAGACCCGATTCCCAACCGCGAAGGCAGCCCCGGCCTCTTCGGTGACGCCACCTACGGCGTGTTTTATGACAACCTGAAAGTGACGGCAAACTGATGAACAAAAAATTGGACGCAGTGGGGTCAGCCCTTCAGGGCTGCCGCCGCGCTTCCGCGCGGCGCTTTCACAATACCAGGCACAGGGTTATCTCCACCGCCGCCCTGCTAGCGCTGGCGGCCGCGGCTTTCCTTCTCTGGGCCTCCGATCCCAACGCCGGAGGCGACTGGCCCATGTGGGGCGGCACCGCCGACCGCAACATGGTCTCTCCCATGAAAGGCATTCCTACCACTTGGGACGTCAAGACCAAAAAAAATATCAAGTGGATGGTCGAGCTCGGTTCCCAAAGCTACGGCAACCCCGTGGTCGCGGGCGGCCAGGTCTACGTCGGCACCAACAACGAAGCCGCGAGAGATCCCGCCGTCAAAGGCGACAAGGGCGTTCTCATGGCCTTCCGCGAGTCCGACGGCCAGTTCCTCTGGCAGGACGCCAACGACAAACTGCCCTCCGGCCGCGCCAATGACTGGCCCTTCCAGGGCGTGTGCTCCTCGCCGCTCGTCGAAGGCGACCGGCTCTATTACGTCACCAATCGCTGCGAGATCCGCTGTCTCGACACCCACGGCGATGGCAACAAGCACGCCAAGCTCATCTGGAAGTTCGACATGATGGAGGAGGTCGGCTCCGAGCCGCACAACATGTCCAACTCGTCGCCGGTGTCTTACGGCAACCTGATCTACGTCAGCACGGCTAACGGTCAGGACGAAAGCCACGTTCATATTCCTTCACCGAAGGCGCCGTCCATCATCGCCGTCAACAAGAACACCGGCAAGCTGGCTTGGGAAGACAACTCCGTCGGCGACCGCATCCTGCACGGGCAGTGGTCGTCCGCCGCGGTCGGCAAAATCGGTGACGTTGTGCAGGTGGTCATCGGCCAGGGCGACGGCTGGGTGCGCGGCTACGAGGCCGAGAGCGGTAAAAAACTCTGGGAGTTCGATCTGAACCCGAAAGATTCCGTCTGGCCCAAGACGCGCAACGAAGTCATCTCAACCCCCGTCATCTACGACAACAGGGTATTCATCGCCAACGGCCAGGATCCCGAGCACGGCGAAGGCGTGGGCCATCTCTATGCCATCGACGCCACCAAGCGCGGCGACATCACCGAAAGCGGCCGCATCTGGCACTACGATAAAATTCGCCGCTCCATTTCCACCGGCGCCATCTACAACGGCCTGCTGTTTTACTCCGATTTCAGCGGCTTTCTTCACTGCCTCGACGTGAACACCGGCAAGCCTTATTGGGTGCACGACCTGCTCGCCGCCATCTGGAGTTCGCCCATGGTGATCGACGGCAAGGTCTACCTCGCTGACGAAGACGGCGACGTCGCGATTCTCGAGGCCAGCAAGGAAAAGAAGCTGATTAACACCGTAAACATGGGCAGCGCCGTCTACATGACCCCCGTGCCCGCGCACGGCACCCTGTTCATCGGCAACCGCAACCAGCTCTTCGCCATTGCCGAAACCAAGTGAGAGAAACCAGGAGAAACCAGGGACGGAGACCTCAATTCCCGATTTCCCGATTTCGGCTAGTGGAAGAGAATTAGCGAAATCGGGAATTGAGGTCTCTCTCTTGAAAATGGCCGTAATTGCTGATTCGGTCGCTGGTAAATCGGGCCCGTCGGGGACTGGCTCCACCGTCCCTAATCGAGCCGCCCGCAAACCACCAATCCGCTCGTCGTGGACGGTGGTGCCTGTCCCCTCTGGCACGAGCCCTCTTCGCCATTTTCATCCTCGCGAGTGTCGCCGTCGGCGACATGACGCTCAACTGTCCCCGGTTTCCCCCTGAGCGAATGAATCGCCGCAGCTTCTTTTTCCGACTTCCCGCCCTGGCCTGCCTTCGCGCTGCCACCCCCGCCCCCGATGCATGGCCGCAGTTCCGCGGCAATCCGCAGTTAACCGGCGTCGCAGCCTCCACGCTGCCCGTCACCCTCAAGCTGCTGTGGACCTACGAGGCCGGCGATTCCATCGAATCCTCCGCCGCCATCGTCGACGGCGCTGTCTACGTCGGCTCGATGACCGCCGACCTGCTCTCTCTCGATCTCGAAACCGGCAAGCTCCGCTGGAAATATCACGTCGCCGATGGCATCGAAGAGTCCTCGCCCGCCGTGCATGACGGAACAGTCTACGTTGGAGATCTCTCCGGCGTGTTGCACGCCGTCAACGCAGCCGACGGCAAGAGCCTCTGGACGCGCAAAACCGGCGCCGAGGTCAAATCATCGCCCGTGGTTGTGGGCGACCGCCTGCTGTTCGGCTCCTACGACGGCAATCTCTACTGCGTAGCGGTACGCACCGGCGCCGTCCATTGGAAATTCGCCACCAGCAGCTACGTGCACTGCACTCCCGCCGTGTCTGAAGGCCTGACTTTCATCGCCGGCTGCGATGAAATCTTCCGCGCCATTCGCATCACCGACGGCAAAGAGGTTTTTCACATCTCATCGGGCGGCTACAACGCCGCTTCGCCCGCCATCGCCGGCAAAGCCGCATACTTCGGAAATTTCAATAACGAAGTGCTGGGTCTCAGTCTCGCCACCCACCGCGTTCTCTGGCGATATGAACACCCCGTGCGTCACTTCCCTTTTTACTCCTCGCCCGCAGTCGCCGAGGGCAAAGTGGTGATCGGCGGCCGCGACAAAATCATTCACTGCCTGGACGCCCGCACCGGAAAAGCGATCTGGACTTTCACCACCAACGCGCGCGTCGATTCCTCGCCCGCCATCTCCGCGGGCCGCGTCTACGTCGGCTCCAACGACGGCCGCCTCTACACGCTCGAACTCGCCACCGGAAAGAAACTCTCCGAATTTAACGCCGGCGGCCCGCTCTCCGCCTCTCCAGCCATCGCCCAAGGCAAACTCGTCATCGGCTCCCAAGACGGCAAGCTCTTCTGCCTGGGCTAAACAAGCCGAAAAACAAGGACTGGCTTCACCGTCCCAAGCCGCGTGATCCTGACGAATCAGGCACACCTCTGCGCCGGCGCGTGGACCCACCGAAACCGCACCGCACGAAACGGAGCGCGTCGGGGACTGGCTCCACCGTCCCTAATCGAGCCGCCCGCAAACCACCAGCCCGCTCGTCGTGGACGGTGGTGCCTGTCCCCTCTGGCACGAGCCCTCTCCGCCATTTTCATGCTCGTGGGTGTCGCGCCTCGGCGACATGCCACTCAACTGTCGTTTTTCAACCCTGCCCGCGCTTCCTAAACTTGGTCGCAGCACACTGTAGCGCAGGGCCACGCCCGCTTTTGGCGGGGACCTGCGGCCTTTTCCGCTGAAAGGTACACTCGTTTCCACCTTCCTGTGGTGCCCGCTGAGCTTTTTTCTGCCGGCATTACGCATGTATTAGACGTGGAGGAAAAAATCCGCGCAGAAACGACCGTTGCCTGTGGCATAGCGCCGTTCGCTGTTCGCTCCGCGCTCACAGCAGAACCAAACCTGGCTGAGCTCGCGACATTCATTCTTTGACAACAACGGAGGGCCAATATGGACATCACTCAGGAAACGGTTAGGAGTCGCAGCGCGCCTGCGGCTTACCGCGTAGACAACATTCCCTGGCTTATTCGCCCTTTTTATTTGGCGGTTACGTGGGCCGCGGGATCCGTTCTGTACTCTTATTACCTGTTCTGCCGCCTCACGTCAGAAATTTCAATCGAGGGTCCGGGACACTGTGATCTCTCGCAACACGCCATCTTCTGCCTTTGGCACGAGAGCTGGTGGGCATATTTCGTTGTCTTTCTTCGTTATCGTTCACCCCACGCTCTGATGAGCCATCCCGCCGCGTATATGAAACCGGTTCACTTTGTTTTTCGAATGATGGGCGCAAAACGAGTGCTGCTGGGTTCGTCAGGAGAAGAAGGAAGACAAGCCGCCGGTGAAGTTGCGCATCTCGTCCGGAATGGTTACTCAACTACGATCTCACCGGACGGACCATACGGGCCGGCGCGAATCATGAAAAAAGGCGTTCTCCACATCGCGCTCCACAGCGGCGCGCCAGTGGTGCCGCTAACGATATCCTCATCCCGCTTTGTGTCCTGGCCTAGTTGGGATCACAAGAAGTTCCCGCTGCCGTTCAATCGCATCAAGGTGACCGTTCACGAGGCCACCCGCGTAAACCAGCACAACTTCGATGAAGCCGGGGAGCATATCGCGAGGGCTTTAGGAGGTCCGGACTCCGAGACCAAACCCCAGAAGAAAGGATCTCTCGTGCGCACGCCAAGTGACCTCATCCGAATCGAGCGCGTCGGGGACTGACTCCACCGTCCCTAATCGAGCCGCCCGCACGCCGCGCGATGGGGACTGGCTTCTGCGTCCCCAATCGAGCGAATCTCTACCTTCCCGACGCGCTCTCCGTGGACGCAGCGGCCTGTCCCCGTCGCGCCCTTGCAGAATGTGCATGACTGCGGCTTGGCTCAATTTTCATGCCCGCAGTGTCGCGCCACGCGCGACATGACGCTAGACTGTCCCCGTTTCGTCCCATGCCTAATGAACTCTCCCAAAACGCGTAATAGAACAGTAGGCGGCAACCCGCCGCTCGCATAGGAGACGCGAAATGAATAAGCCGGTTTTCGGATTGTTGCTGGGCGGTTTCTTGGGGATCTTCGACGGGCTGACGGCCTGGTTCTATCCCGAGGCGCGTGCGGCACTGCTGGGCATCGTCGTTGGCTCTACGATAAAAGGGCTGATTACCGGAATATTGATCGGCTATTTCGCCAAAAAGGTCCGATCGTTGCCGCTCGGAATCCTCTTCGGTCTGGCGGTGGGACTGCTTCTCGCCTTTCTCGTGGCCGCCATGCCGGAGCCTTCCGGCAAACATCACTATTTCGAGATCATGCTGCCCGGCAGCATTCTCGGTGCGGTAGTTGGCTTCGCCTCCCAACGATATAAAGCCGGCGCCACAGCCTGATAAGCGCGGCAACGGAACTGCCCGCGGCCACAACTGGGCGCGCGGGCTCGCCCTGGCCTGGATCGCATTCCACGTCGTCGTCAGCGCATTTCACACGCTCCCCGAGTATGTCCCACTGCCTGTTCTCCGCCATCAGCGGCTGGCTTCTTTTCCGCGCTTTTTTCATGCTCGCGGGTGTCGCGCCACGAGCGACATGACGCTCAACTCTCTCGGAAATCGAGCGCGTCGGGGACTGGCTCCACCGTCCCTAATCGAGCCACCCGCAAACCACCAGCCCTTTCGTCGTGGACGGTGTTGCCTGTCCCCTCTTACACGAGCCCGCTTTCCAATTTTCATGCTCCCGGGTCTCGCAGTACACGAGCGATATGACGCTACACTGTCCCCGGCGCTTTAGTCCGCCCCGACCCTCTCCGCCACCAGCGTCTCTTCACTCGTCGCGCTCGCTCTCAACGCTGGAATGATCATCGGGACCTGCTTGCGGTATTCCCGGTATTTCGCTCCGTGCAGGGCCACCAGGTCGGCTTCTTCGAACCGGATTGCCAGCAGGATGTAGGCTGTGGTCATGAGGGCAAACACCAGGTGCGCCGCGGTCATCACCGGTGCCGCCCAAAAGGTCAGCAGCCAGCCCACATAGAGTGGATGACGCACGTAGCGATAGAAGAACGGCGTGCGAAATTCCAGGTGCGTGTACTTGCGCCCGGTCAGGTAAAGGAAAACCTGCCGCAATCCGAACAGGTCAAAGTGATTGATCAGGAACGTGCTGAGCAGAACGATCAGCAGACCGGCCGCGTAGAGACCTAGAATCACCGCCTCGGCGATTCCGCCCTCGATTCTCCAGATCGTGCCGCCAATCGGGCGCCATTGCCAGAACATGAATGCCAGAGCCAGACTCGAGAAAAGCACGTACGTGCTCCGCTCCACCGGCTCCGGCACGATGCGCGTCCAGGCGCGCTTGAACCACGGCCGCGCCATAATGCTGTGTTGCAGCGCGAACAAAGCCAGCAGCCCGACATCCACCGCCAGCGCCGCGCCGATCGGCCCATCAGGACCCGAGTCAATCGACTTGGGCACGTAAATGTTTCCCAGAAATCCCACGGCGTACAAAAACGTGGCAAAGAATGCGCCGTAACACACCATGCCGTAAGCCATCGCTGCTATCCGTTTCATCTCAGTCTCCTTCGTCCCGCCCTGGGTGGCTGGCGCGCGACTGCGCGCACTACCACCCAGGCGAATTCCGATCGCAGCGCTGTGCTTTCCCAGGCGCTGCGCATCAGTTATACACGCGATGAAAACCGGGCATGCGGATCACGCTTAGCGAAATTTGTTTCGGCAACGCGTATGGGAGCGACACCACCATCCCGCGGGTTAGAATCAACCCGATGACTCCAATCGACGTGCGCAGCCGCTTCCGCGGTGTTTTCGGGTTTCCCGTCACGCCTTTTCGCAAAGATCTCTCGCTCGATCTGGAAGCCCTGGCTTGCAACGTGGACGCCATGGCGCGGCACCCTTTCTGTGCGCTGGTCGCTGCGGGAGGCACCGGTGAAATCTATTCGCTCACGGTACCCGAAATTCTGGAAGTAGTCCGCGTCACGGTCCAAGCCGCCGCCGGCCGCATGCCGGTAGTCGCAGGCACGGGTTTCAATGCCGCCGTTGGAGCTGAAATCGCCCGCGGCGCCGAACACGCCGGCGCCTCCTGCCTGCTTGTTCTCCCGCCCTACTATTCCAATGCGCCGGAAGAGGGGCTGTTCCATTACTACGAGGCCATCGGTCGCGCGAGCGGTTTGCCGCTCCTCCTCTATAGCCGCGATTGGGCGGTCTTCACGCCGCAAATGGTGGCGCGGCTGGCCCACCGCCTCCCCTCACTCGCGGGATGGAAGGACGGCCAGGGCGATGCCCGCAAGTACCAGCGCATCATGAATTACGTGGGCGACCGGCTGACCTGGCTCGGTGGCATTGGCGACGATTGCGTGCCGGCCTACTTCGCCATCGGCGTGCAGGCATACACTTCGAGCATCTCCAACATCGCGCCCAGGCTTTCTTTGCAGTTAGCCGAAGCCGGCTTGGCGCGGGATTTCCCCCAGCTCGATCGGCTCATGCACCGCTACGTGCACCCGCTCTATGCGATCCGCGACCGCATGCGCGGCTACGAAGTCGCCGTCATGAAAACCGCCATGGAGATCCTGGGAATGCCTGCGGGCCCTGTCCGGCCGCCGCTTCAGAACTGCCTGGAACAGCACGTGGAAGAGATTCGCAAACTGATGGAAGTGTACCGGGAGGTAATCGAAGAGAGGGAGTCCGGCGATTCGGCGGAGCGCTCCCCGGCGGGAGCGGGCAGGAGGTCTCGGTAGGGTGTCGCGGGTGAAAAACTCGAAGGGGAACTTACGAGGACCGAAATCCCTCTTTGCACAAGACGATACATCTTGACGCCACGCTCTAATCCGCCAGCCGATAACTCTCGCTGAAAACAGCGGGAATATTTTTCTCCAAACCCCGTCATCGTTGAGTTGGGCTATCTTCCACCTCGGGGGATTGACTCCGGCCATTCGCCGCCACAATGTGTAGTCAGGCTGCAAGGAGGCGGCTATGAAACAGTGTTTTCTGCTGTTGATCCTCGTTCCGGCGCTCACATTGAACGCAGCGGAACATTCCGGGCAGGCTTACGCCTTTTTCGCGCCGCATGCCACCGGAGGCGAGTTCGGCGATCTGCTGAGCGCAGGGGCCGGCGGCGAAGTTTTCCTGTATCGGGGGCTCGCGGCGGGGGCCGACCTGGCATATGCATTCCCCCGGGGCCACACCGCCGACGGTATCGGGCTGCTCACCGTCAACCCCTCCTACCATTTCGTGAATAAGGATCGAACGAACCGTTTCGTGCCGTTTGTCACGGCGGGATATGCTTTGGCATTCCGGAGCGGAACCGCCAATCTGGCCAATTTCGGAGGCGGTGTAACCTACTGGTTTACGGGAAGATTCGGGGCACGGGTTGAAGTGCGCGACTACCGCATCTCTGGCCAGGACGCGACCACGCAATTCCGCTTCGGCGTAGCGTTTCGGTGAAGCGATTCACTTCAGAAAGCCGCTGGCGCCGCTAAAGCGCGAGCTGAGCTCGTCATTGAGCGGATCATCGAGGGCCAGCAGTTCCCTCAATTGCGGGCTTAGGCGGGCCTGCACCTCCGGCGACAGCAGTTTCTTCTGATATTGCTGCTGTGGCTTGTCCCACCGCGTGTAGAAGACATGCATGGCGCGCCGCTCGCCGCCGGTGCGGTTCGCCGTCGCCCCGTGCCACATATGGGCATTCATGACCACCACCGTGCCCGCCTTGCCCGTCAGCAGCACCTCGTCCGGATGTGGAGCCATCGGATCTGCCAGCGCGTCCTGCGGCAACCGCCGCCACAGGTGGGCGCCTGGAACCATGCGGATGGCGCCATTCTCGCGGGTGAAATCGTCCAGCATCCAGACCGAATTGCACACCCAGTAGCCGTGCTCATCGGCTACCGCAGCGCTATCGGCGTGGAGAGGCTGCGAGCAGTCGCTGAACGGATGGGCTGCACGCACATTCAGGCTGCTCAGCTTAAACCTCTGTCCCAGAACCTGTTGCACGCATGAGAGAACCTCCGGGATGGCGATGGCTGTCTCAAATATCCCCCCTTTATTCACCAGGTTGGCGAGACGGCGGGCGTTGGGCTCCTGCTTGAACTCGGAGCCGGCGCGCGCGCCTTCCTCCGCAAACAACTCGTCAACGCGGCGGCGAAGCCCTTCCAGCAGCTCCGTGCTCATCAAGCCGTCGAGAATAAGGTATCCCTCTTCGTCCAACCGCTGCCTTCCAGTTCGAGCAACTTTCGTTTCCACTGCAGTCCTCCGCCAAAACCGACCAGACTCCCCGAGGCGCCGATCACCCGGTGACAGGGCACGATGATCGGAATCGGATTCCGCCCGTTGGCCGCCCCGACCGCGCGCACGGCCCGGGGAGCACCGATCTGCGACGCAATTTGGGTATAAGTTCGTGTCTCGCCGTACGGAATCGTCAGTAGTGCGTTCCAGACCCGTTTTTGGAAATCCGTACCAATAAGTTCCAGCGGCAGATCGAATTGACGCAGGTCGCCAGCGAAATATAGACGAAGCTGGCGGATCGCCTCGCGCATCACACCAGTGGAGTGACTGTTCACGCCGCAGCTTGTAAATTCAATGCGCCGAACGCCGACTGGGCCGGTTTCGATCGAAAGGGAAAAGCCTTCGGAAACCTCAAAGTCACTCAATTCGTACATATTTCCAAGTGTCACAGATTGTGTTTTTTTAATCCAGTTTTTGTAACAAGCGAGCAACTAAGGAAGACACAACCTGTTATAATCGATGGGTTTAGACACGGACAACCTAATGCCTCTGAGGTCCATCTGCGCCAATAACGGCGCGGACAAGAAGATCTACCTGCTCAGGCCCCGCGGATTCTGCGCCGGCGTTGTGCGGGCGATTGACGTGGTGAAAATTGCGCTGGACTTGTATGGCCCTCCCGTTTACGTCCGCAAGGAAATCGTGCATAACAAGCACGTGGTGGACGAACTCAGAGAGGCGGGCGCCATCTTCGTTGAGGAGTTGCAGGAAGTCCCGCTGGGGGCGCGGGCCATCTTCAGCGCCCACGGGGTTTCTCCGGAAGTAAGACGGGAAGCCAAGCTGAGGCAGTTACAAGTAATTGACGCCACCTGCCCGCTGGTGACCAAGGTGCATCTGGAAGCCGTCAAGTTCGCCCGTGACGGCTACACCATTGTCCTGATTGGTCATAAAGATCACGACGAAGTGACCGGCACGCTGGGTGAAGCGCCAGACCGGACATTTCTGGTGTCCACGGTTGCCGACGTCGATGCGCTCGCCGTATCGAACCCCGCCCGCGTCGCCTATCTCACACAAACCACGCTCAGTCTGGATGAGACGCGTGATATCGTAATCCGGCTCAAAGAACGGTTCCCGCTGATCCAGGGCCCGCCTGCTCAGGATATCTGCTATGCCACCGAGAACCGACAGATGGCGGTGAAAGCCGTGGCGGATTTCTGCGACCTGCTGCTGGTTGTAGGATCGCAGAACAGCTCGAATTCCAAGCGGCTGGTGGAAGTGGGCGAGAACAGCGGCGTGCGCTCGTTTTTGGTGAATGACTGGGGCGACGTAAACCAGCGCTGGCTGGAAGATGTGCGGAATGTGGCGGTTACGGCCGGAGCCTCGGCTCCGGAACACCTGGTGGATCAGTTGATTGCCTCGCTGAAAGAACACGGTTTCCATCAGTTGGAGGAAGTGGAACTGGTGGAGGAAGATGTACGATTTTCGCTGCCCGGTGAACTGGGGCATGCAACTTCGGCTTTGACGACAATTTCCACGCGATGACTCCGACGCTAGCGATTACCGAAGGTCTGGTTCGAGCCATTCCCGCAGCCCTACAACGGGCAGCGGCGAACCTGCTGGCACGCCAGGACGCGCGCGGTTATTGGTGCGGAGAGCTGACCGCTGACACGACGCTAGAATCCGACTACATACTCCTGCAGCTCTGGATGCACCCGCCGGTGGACGGCGTTTGGAATCCGCCCACCATGCCGCTGGTCCAAAAGGCGGCGCAGTCGATTTTGTCGAGGCAACTGCCGGACGGGGGATTCAATATTTACCAGCAGGGCCCCACGGAAGTAAGCGCGACCGTGAAGGCGTATTTCGCCCTGAAGCTGGCGGGGCTCTCGCAGGACGATCCCCGGCTGGTCCGCGCGCGTGAGTGCATCCTGGCGCGTGGCGGGCTACAGGCGGCCAACAGCTACGTCAAGATCAATCTGAGCCTGTTCGATCTCTACCCCCGCGAGCATTGCCCTACGATTCCGCCGGAGCTGATGCTGCTGGGCGACTTCATCTATCAGATGTCGTCCTGGACGCGAGCCATTGCGATCTCGCTCTCGATCGTTCATGCCCACAACCCGCGCCGTCCGGTACCCGCTGGATTTTCGCTCGAAGAGTTGTTCCTTCCGGGCGTGCCGCGAGGCTTCCAAAGGGACCCGAAATGGTTCACGTGGCGGAATCTGTTTCTGCGTATCGATGGCCTTCTCAAGTTCTGGGAACGCCGGGGCCCGCGCAGCATCCGCCAGAAGGCGTTGCGTGCCGCCGAGAAATGGATGCTCGAACATTTCGAGCACTCCGACGGACTCGGCGCCATCTACCCGCCGATGATGTATGCCATCATGGCGCTCGATGTCCTGGGCTATCCGGAGAATCATCCGGCGCGCCTGGAGGCGATCCGGCAGTTCCAGCGTTTGATGGTGGACGACGGAAGGCGGCCGCTGTTTTTTGAGCCCTGCTTTTCGCCCATCTGGGACACCGGCATTGCGATGTTCGCACTTGGCGAATCCGGTGCAGCACCGCCGCAGGCGCTGTCACGGGCGGCAAATTGGGTGCTCGAAAGAGAAATCCGGCGCACAGGCGATTGGTCGGTCAAGTCGCCCAAGACCACGCCGTCAGGCTGGGCATTTGAGTTCAACAACGATTTCTATCCCGATATTGATGACACGGCGATGATCCTGCTGGCGCTTAGCCGCGCGCGAGCGAGCGATTCGGCGGCGCAACGCGCAACCGAACAGCGCGCGCTGACCTGGATGCTCGAAATGCAGTCGAGCGATGGCGGCTGGGCGGCGTTTGACAAGGACAACAACTGGCAGTTTCTGAGCCACGTGCCGTTCGCTGATCACAACGCCATGCTCGATCCAACGTGCGCCGACATCACCGGGCGGGTACTCGAGTCATTGGGGGCGTTTGGTTATGATCGCAGCCGTCCCGCGATTGCGCGCGCCGTCGATTACCTGGTGCGGACGCAGGAACCGGATGGAAGCTGGTACGGCCGGTGGGGCGTGGCGTATATATATGGGACCTGTTTCGCGTTGCGCGGGCTGCGCGCGGCCGGAGAGAACGACCGGGAGGCTCATGTGCTGCGCGCCGGCGAGTGGCTGCGCGCCATTCAAAATGCCGACGGCGGCTGGGGCGAAAGCTGCGCCAGTTACGATCAGCACGCATTCACGCCCGCCGGCAGTACCCCCTCGCAAACCGCGTGGGCCATTCTCGGGCTGCTGGCCGGCGGCGACACCACCAGCCGGAGTTTGTATCAAGGTATTGAATATCTGCTGGAAACGCAGCGGCCGGACGGCTCCTGGAATGAAGAACTCTCCACCGGAACCGGATTCCCAAAAGTTTTCTATCTGACGTATCATCTGTACCGGCTTTACTTCCCCTTACTGGCTCTATCCGAATTCGCAAAACTGAAGAATTCCAGATTGACGGAGCGTTGATGAGATTCCCGCTTTCCATGACGGCCGGCATGGCCCAGTACATCTTCAAGAACAAGATGCGGCCGAAGCCGGAGTGGCAAAAATCCGCGGCCCCGAGGCCGGATGCATCGAATCCTTTTCGCATCCTTCCGATGCACGTGGCCGAAGGCGGGCGCAGGGAACCGCACCCCATGATCAACAAGCGGTTTCCCCTGGTGCTCATGCTCGAGCCGCTGCACGCCTGCAATCTCACGTGCACGGGATGCGGGCGCATTCGCGAGTACGAGGCGACCATCACGCAGAGGCTTCCCCTCGAAGAATGCCTGGCCGCGGTGGATGAGTGCGGCGCGCCGATGGTTTCGATTTGCGGGGGCGAGCCCATGATGTACCCGCAGATCGGCGAGTTGGTGGCAGGCATCCTGGAGCGCAACCGGAACATTTACCTGTGCACAAACGGTATGTTCATCGTGAAGCGCCTGCACGAATTCAGACCCGACCGCCGCTTCTTCTTCAACGTACACCTGGACGGCCTCGAGAAGACGCACGACATCTGTGTGGAGAAGGAAGGCGTCTTTCGCGAAGCTATCGAAGGTATCCAGGCGGCTAAGAGAGCCGGGTTCATGGTGTGCACCAACACCACGATTTACAAAGAAACCGACATGAAGGAGATCGAGGCGCTGTTCGAGTATCTCCAGCAGTTTGATGTAGACGGCCACCAGCTTTCCCCGGCCTACGGGTACTCGGCGGTGAACGATCGCGAGATTTTTATGACGCGGGACGATATCCACGAGAAGTTCCGGGATGTCGATACGCTGTTCAAGCGGTTCCGGCTGAACCAGACGCCCATGTATCTGGAGTTTCTGAAGGGCGACCGCGATCTGCCGTGCACCGCTTGGGGGAATCCGACTTACAACATCAAGGGCTGGAAAGGCCCGTGCTATCTCATCACGGACGCGCACTACAAAACATTCGAAGCATTGATGACTGAGACGCCGTGGGAGAATTACGGCCACGGGAACGACCCGCGCTGCGAGCATTGCATGGTGCACTGCGGGTACGAACCGTCGGCTGCCTTGGGGATTAATTCAAAATTAGCCGACAGCTTTAAGATGCTGACGTGGGCGTTGCGGTGAGACGGGGGAACTTTTTCGACGCGGCGACGCGAGGGCGCGGGACGCGGCGAAGATGACCCAACCGCTCCCTCTGGTCGCGGCTCAGTTCGGCTTGTGAAGCCGACGCTGGTCACGGGGGCATCAGGTTTTATTGGCTGGCACGTCGCGCGGTTGCTCACAGAGCGCGGCTACAAAGTCAGGGCGCTGGTTCGGTCTTCGAGTAAGCTGCGGGAGTTGGAAGTTGAGCCGGTCACGGGTGATCTCCGGGATGCGGAATCGCTCAATCGAGCGGTAGCCGGATGCGAGCTGGTTTTTCACGTCGCCGCCGATTACAGGCTCTGGACAAGGGATTCGAACGAGCTGTACCGCTCGAACGTGGAGGGCACGCGCAACGTGCTGGAAGCGGCGCGGCGGCACGGCATCGAGCGGGTGGTTTATACCAGCACGGTGGGCTGTATCGGGGTACCGCAAGGTGGAGTGGGTGATGAGACCGTGCCGGTTACGCTCGAGGAAATGTCGGGCGCATATAAACGCTCGAAGTTTCTCGCCGAGCGGGTCGCGATGGAATTCGCGGCGTCGGGATTCCCGGTTGTGGTGGTGAACCCCACGGCGCCGGTTGGCGACCACGATGTCAAACCAACCCCCACGGGAAAAATCGTGCTGGATTTTTTGAAAGGTGCGATGCCGGCGTTTATCGACACAGGATTGAATCTGGTGGATGTGAAGGACACGGCGGAGGCGCACTTGCTGGCCTCGAAACGTGGCCGGCCCGGCGAGCGTTATGTAGTAGGTTCGGAAAATCTCACGCTGGCGGAGATTCTGGGAAAGCTGGCGAGGATAACCGGGAAAGAAGCGCCGCGGGTGAAACTGCCTTACGCTGTGGCGTACGCTGCCGGGGTGGTGACGACCGGCTGGGCTCGGGTGACCGGACATCCGCCGAGAGCGCCGCTCGACGCGGTGCGCATGGCGAAGAAAAAGATGTTCGTTTCACATGAGAAGGCGGCACGTGAATTGGGCTATCAGCCGGGTCCGGTGGATGCGGCGCTGGGGCGCGCAGTGGAATGGTTTCAGGCGAACGGCTACTGCTAGCCGGCGCCGAAGCCCGCGAGTTCAGCGGGATTTTGAGATTTTGCCGGAACGTTGAGCCGCTCCAATGGCCGGTGCATTGGGCGCGATCCGCGGAAATGAATGGCCAGGCGGTATGGCTGGTGGCGAACGGAGCAGGGGCGGCCCGAGCGGCCAAGGCGGTTGAGATCGCACACGCGGCGGGCCGTTTGGATTTGATTTGCAGCATGGGATTTTGCGGCGCACTCGAAAAGGATATGCGGATCGGAGATATTTTTGTCGCCGGGCGCGTGCAGTCTCGCGCCGGTGAATTTGCCGCGGCGAAGCCAGCAACGGCGCGGCCGCATCGCAGCGGCGTACTCGCGTCCATCGATCGCGTGGCGCAGACCGCAGAAGAGAAGGCTCAGCTCAGGGAGCGCGGCGCATCAGCGGTGGAAATGGAAGCCGCCGGGGTGGCGGCGAAGGCTGCCGAGCTCAGCTTACCGTTTTACTGTGTGCGCTCAATTACCGATCTGGCAGATGAAAGTTTTTTAACGGATTTCAATGCGGCGCTGCGCTCCGACGGCAGATTCGATACAATGCGAATAATTGCGGCTTCCTGCCGCCGGCCCCGTCTGTTACCGGAATTACTGTGTCTTAGACGCCGCTGCCACACGGCAGCCCACACATTAGGAGAATTTCTTGCTGACTGCCGGTTTTGACATGGCGGTTCCCGCTACCATGCACGCCGCCGTATATAAGGGCGACAGTGTGGTTGCCGTGGAGCAGGTACCTACGCCAGAAATCGGCACCGGCGAGTTATTGATCCGCGTGGAAGCGTGCGGCGTCTGCCACACGGATCTGAAAAAGATCGAGCACAATCTGCTGGCTCCGCCGCGAATTTTCGGTCACGAGACGGCGGGGGTGGTGGCGAGGGCGGGCCGCGGCGTGCGCGGCTTTGAACCCGGTGATCGCGTGGTGGTGTTCCATCACATCCCGTGCGGCGCCTGCTTCTATTGCCGCAAGAAACTCTACGCGCAGTGTCCGGTATACAAGAAAGTCGGTGTGACGGCGGGCTTCGAACCGGCGGGCGGCGGATTCTCCCAATACGTTCGCGTGATGGACTGGATCGTCGAGCGCGGCGTGGAAAAGATTCCAGAAGGAATTTCGTTTGAGCGCGCGTCGTTTGTCGAGCCGGTGAACACGTGCCTGAAGGCGGTAGTGCAATGCGCGCCGGAAGCGGGCGAGGTGGCGCTGGTGCTGGGGCAGGGCCCGATCGGGTTGCTCATGACCATGCTGGCGCGGCGCACGGGAGCGCACGTGGTGACCACCGACATGATTCCCAGCCGACGGGAGCTTTCGCTGCGCTGCGGCGCGGAGCAGTCGTTGGATCCGCGATCGGATGAAGTAGCCAGCGCTGTGGCATCGCTGACCGAGGGCCGCGGAGCCGATCTGGTGATTGTGGCCGCGCCGGCCAAAGCCATCGTGGATCAGGCCGTACGGTGGTCGCGGCCGGGGGCACGAATCCTGCTGTTTGCGCAAACCTCCGATGCCGAGCGCATTGATCTTTCCGGCGCGTCGATTTGCGTCGGCGAGCGCACGATCTTTGGTTCCTACAGCGCGTCCGTGGACTTGCAAAAAGAATCCGCGGAGCTGGTGTTCTCGGGCGAACTGCCCGTGGACCTGCTTGTTTCGCACCAGCTTCCCCTGGCTAAGATAAACGCAGCATTTGATTTAGCATTGCATCCGGACTCGCGATCATTGAAAATTATTCTTAAGCCACAGAGGTGGACTGAGTGAAGACCCAGATGATGGCGGCCGTGCTCTACGGCAAAGAACATTTACAGGTAGAGCCCGTAGCCGTTCCGAAAATCGAGACAGGCGACATTCTGGTTCGCGTCAGAGTTGCCCTGACTTGCGGCACCGATGTCAAAGTGTTCCGGCGTGGATACCATGCCCGCATGATCGTTCCTCCGGCCGTGTTTGGCCACGAACTGGCGGGCGACGTGGTTAAAGTTGGTGAAGGTGTGACTGCTTTCGCCCCCGGCCAGCGCGTGGTTTCGGCCAATTCGGCTCCTTGCAATGATTGCTTCTTCTGCCGACGCGGCCTGGAAAACCTTTGCGAGGATCTGCTGTTTAACAACGGAGCGTACGCGGAGTACATTCGCATTCCCGCGCGCATTGTGGAACGTAACACTTATGAAATTCCGGCCGAGGTGTCCTATCAGGATGCCGCGCTGGTGGAGCCCCTGGCCTGTGTGCTGCGTGGATTGGAGGAGACAGGACTTCGCGCCGGCGACACGCTGGGAGTCATCGGCCTTGGCCCCATCGGCTTGATGTTTGTGCGGCTCGCAAAACTGCACGGCGCGCGCGTCATCGCGATTGGGCGGAGAAAGACCCAGTTGGACCGCGCGGAGGCCGCGGGCGCCGACGAACTCATTTCGACCGAACACGTATCGCGGCCTGCCGAGCATGTACGCGGCCTGACAAAGGGACGCGGCGTGGATGTGGCCATTGAAGCGGTGGGCAATCCGGAGACCTGGCATTGGGCGGTGGACATGGTGCGGCGCGGCGGGACCGTCAACTTTTTCGGCGGTTGCCCGAACGAGAGCAAGGTGAGCCTGGATACTTCCCTGCTCCACTATTCCGAGATCACCTGCAAGGCGAGCTTCCATCACACGCCCTCGCACATTCGCAAGGCGCTCGATATCATCTGCAACGGCGACATCAGCGCGCGCGATTTCGTAAACCGTGAAGAACCGCTGACCAACCTGCTCGAAGTGATGCGCCATTTGATGAGCCACAACGGCCACCTGAAAACGGCCATCCTTCCGTAAGCTTTGGTGCCGCTCGCCCCCAAGGATTTCGTCCGCGATCCGGCGGCGATGGCCGCGCGCTGCACGGTTCCCGCAGCCCTCGCCTACACCCGCTGGCTGGCTACCCATCATTACGAGAATTTCCACGTGGTGAGCTGGTTGCTGCCGAAACGTTTGCATCAGGATTTCTACAACGTCTACGCGTACTGCCGCTGGGCCGACGATCTGGGCGACGAGATGGGCGACACGGCAGAGAGTTTGCGGCTGCTGGCGTGGTGGCGCGAGGGATTGCAGGCCATGTACGCGGGCCAGGCAGCGCATCCCGTGTTCGTCGCTTTGAGGGGCACCGTAGAGCGTTACTCCATTCCGCAGCAGCCGTTTGAGGATCTGATCGGCGCGTTCGTGCAGGACCAGACGGTGACGCGCTATCGAAACTGGGACGAGCTTTTTGGATATTGCCGGGGGTCGGCGAATCCTGTGGGACGGCTGGTGCTGTATTTGTGCGGTTACTCGGATGCGGAGCGGCAGCGATTGTCGGATGCCACGTGCACGGCCTTGCAGCTTGCCAATTTCTGGCAGGATGTGACAGTGGACTGGGAAAAAGACCGGGTTTACATGCCGCTGGATGTGCTGGAGCGCAACGGGTCTTCGGTGGAAGACATTGCGGCGCGGCGCGCCACTCCGGGTTTTCTGGCGGCCATGCGCGAGGTGGTGGACAGGGCGCGGGAGTTGTTTCTCGAAGGACTGCCGCTCGTGGGGATGGTGGACCGGCGGCTGGCGGTGGATATCGAACTGTTCAGCCGCGGCGGTATGCGTGTGCTGGAAAAGATCGAGGCGCAGGGTTACGATGTGCTCGCTCGGCGGCCTGCGATCTCCAAAACAGAGCGTGTCTGGCTGCTTTTAGGCACGCTGGCGCGTGTGGCATTCGCCCGGGCGGCCTGATGGCGTCGCTCGACGAATCGTACGCATTCTGCCGTTCAGTCGCCCGGCGGCGCGCCAAGAATTTCTACTACTCCTTCGTCCTGCTGCCTCGTGAAAAGAGCAACGCTATGTGCGCAATTTATGCGTTCATGCGCTACTGCGACGACCTCAGCGATGAGCCTGGAGCTTCGCAGGAACCGCTGGAACGCTGGCGCTGCGCGCTGGTGGATGCGTTGGCCGGCAAGTTCGATTCCTACCCGGCGTGGCCCGCGTTCTACGACACAGTTCAGCGTTACCGTATCCCGCACGAATATTTTTTCGAGATGATCGAGGGCGTGATGTCGGACCTCAAGCCGCGGCGCATCGCGACGTTTGAAGAGCTGTACCGGTACTGTTATCAGGTGGCGTCGGTAGTCGGGCTATCGACGATTCACGTTTTTGGATTCGATTCGGCGGATGCGCTGCCGCTGGCCGAGAAGTGCGGCGTGGCGTTTCAGTTGACGAACATTCTACGGGACGTTTGCGAGGATGCCGGGCGTGGGCGGGTGTATTTGCCGGCGGCGGATTTGGAGCGGTTCGGGGTGGATCCGGACGGACTCTGCAAGAGCGCGCCGACGGCCGAGTTCCGGCGGCTGATGGCATTTGAGGCAGACCGGGCCCGCGGGTTCTATCGGGAGTCACAACCGCTGATCGGCCTGGTGCATAAGCGCAGCCGGCCGGCACTGCGGGCGCTGATCGGAATTTACTCGCGGCTGCTGGAGCGGATTGTGGAGGGCGGGTTCGATGTCACGCGGCGGGTGTCGTTGTCGGCGGCGCAGAAGGGGTGGGTGGTGGTTAGGGCGTGGATGGGGCGAAATGGGGACGGACACCAGCCTCCACGGTGAGGATGTTCGATAAGCTGCGGCGGGCTGTGTTGGGGACGAAGGTTTTGACTCATCAATAGAGTGGTGCGAAGATGAGTTCGAGTCTATGCCTTGGGCGATCCCACAATACTCTCGCGGCGAGGTTGACCGCGCTGGCAAGGTATTGATCGGGGCTGTGACGGATTCGCCAAAGATATCCGACCATGATCCGGCAGCGGCTATGTGGGCGAGACTGGATGCTCTTCGGAAGTCCTATGACGTTATTAATAACTGGAGATCATCACATAGCTACCCGTTGCAAGTTCTCACAATGAATCTGCGTGCTAGAGTTAAGTCTGTAGATCAGGACGCTTTAATAGCGCAACGCCTCAAGCGCCTAAGTTCGATAGAAGCCAAGCTCAAAGACAAATCCAAAATGCAACTTTCTCAGATGCAAGACATCGGGGGATGCAGGGCCGTTGTCAGAGATATTCACTGCCTAGATGCTCTCGTCGCAAAGTTCGACCGAGGAAGGCATACATGTTGGGAATTTCATAAGAAATTTGACTATGTAAAGAACCCGAAGCAGGATGGCTACCGCAGTGTACACATTGTTTATAAGTACGCCAATCCTACTCCAGAACGGGCAATGTACAGCAAGTTACGGATTGAGGTTCAGCTTAGATCCCGCCTTCAGCATGCATGGGCTACAGCTCTTGAAACGGTTGATGCCTTTACGCGACAGGCCCTGAAGGCAAACCGTGGGAGACCTGATTGGGCGCGATTTTTTGTTCTCATGGGTCATTCTATTGCATCGCGAGAAGGGCGCAACGGTGTTCCCGGTGCCCCAACAAATCGGGACGGCTTGGTGGCAGAGCTAAAAGGTGGGGTGGACCCCAGGGCTGAGACAACCAGTTAACCCACAGGTTGCAGTTTGCTGAAAACTGCTGGACTGCCGAAACTTCTTCATAGCATGCTGAGCACATCCGGC
>Ga0335077_10001748_pt1 | contig 25828 bp, 19 predicted proteins | sample Lox_Sample_31_FD_207151 | JGI IMG/M metagenome (GOLD analysis project Ga0335077, IMG submission 207151) | Soil microbial communities from Loxahatchee National Wildlife Refuge, Florida, United States - Lox_Sample_3.1 | ecosystem: Environmental > Terrestrial > Soil > Wetlands | place: USA... | reverse complement strand
GAGCGACTCGATCTTCACGCGACAGGTCGGCATTCCGAGCTACGGAATCGGCGGCGGCTGGAACGACATTCACGATCTGCGCATGCACGGGCGCGACGAGCGTCACGAGATCGGTGACTTCTACTCCAGCGTCGAGTTCACCTATCGTCTGATGAAGCAGCTCAGCCGCGCGCAGTAGTTACACGGCGCGCCGCTGCGCGCTCGCCGAACCGCTTCGCAAACTCCTTCGCTGTTACCGGCGTGTTACCGGCGCCGGGCGATCCTGTGCGCGCTCGATCCGACGGCTCGAGCGGTTCTCTGAAACAGATCGCCTCATCAACACAACTTTGGGAGATTGCATCAATGACTACGAAACTCGTTACGACCTCGATCACGACGACCGTGCGCTTCGCGGCCCTTGCATGGCTATTGCTTGCGGCGGCCGTGCATGCCAACGAGCCGAGCCGTAAGCTCACGCTTTCGGTTTATCTTGACACGGCCGGTGCCGACAGCGTGCTTGCGGGCAAGTATGACGTTGCCATCAAGCAGCTGGGCAGTCACGGCGCGTCCTTCCAGCGCGACCAGATCGCGGCGAGCACCAATCTGTGCGTCGCCCTGATCATGTCGCGGCAGTGGGACCAGGCGCGTTCCACATGCGACGAAGCGGTAAACGACGCCCGGTTCAATACGGCGGACAACACGCTCGGCGCGCGTCAGGAACAGCAGAAGGAGATGGCTATTGCCTACTCCAACCGTGCTGTGCTCGAGTACCTGACGGACAAGCCTCAGAATGCCACGCGCGATGTGGAGCGAGCGCATAGCCTCGCACCTTCCACGGAGTTCGTGTCGCAGAACTGGGTCGCGCTCAACGGCAAACCGCAGAGCGTTTCCTCACCGGAGATCGCTTCTGTCAACTGACAAAGCACCGGGGACGGCACGGCATCGAGTGCCTACCGTCTCCGGACTTTTTTATGGAGCGCGCGGCGCGGGTGTACCGGGAGGGCGAGGAATCCGCACGGCGGCCGCCAGTCGCCCGAGCTGCTGCATGGCAGGCTCCGCCTTGCCAGCCGTCGCACCGATCGATGGATCGTTAGAGGCCGGGATCAACACGGCCATATTGCCCACACCGTAGGCCGCGAAGAAGGCTTCACGTCCCGGTACCGAAACCATGTAGAGATCGCGGTCGGGCAGATGGCGCGCCTTGGCGTAGCGGGCACGCACCTGCACCAAGCGGTCCGCGACGGCCGTGTTCGAATATCCACCGCGCGTCCAGCGTCCACGCCGCAGCAGCACGGTGAAGGAGTCGACGACGGCGCCGTTCGCGAGGACAGGGAAGAGCACTGCGGAGGTCGTTTGTGTGAGCAGCACCTTGGGATCGCCACCTGTGGCACGCAGCTCATCCAAGCCTACGCCGACGACGGCGAACGGCGTCCCGAGCGAGAGCCGGCCGCCCGATCTGTGCTCTCGGTGCAGCAGGTCCAGAACGCGCTCGCCTTCCTTGCGGGCATTGCGCAGCGCCGGCGCGAACGGCTCGCTCGCTGGGCGTGCCGCCGCCGGAGTTCCGGGCGTCGGCGGAGCCGGGCGCATCAACGACTCAATCTGCAGGTTGCCGGGCGGGTTGGGTTGCTCGATGCGAGCCAGGTCGTACTGATCGAGGAGGTGGTCGGCCGCAACGCCCTCGTCGGCGTCGGGGTCGGCGTAGACGCTGAAATCGATCTGACTCTCGTGCTCACTCTTGAGCTGCTTTGCAGTCATACCGAGAGTGCTGAGAGCGAGCGCCCCGCAGGCCGGCACGCTCTTCGGGAGCTCATCGGGGATCGGCAACGGATCCCAGATGGTCAGCTTCTCACCCGAGTCATCCGAATAGCCAATGGCGATCAGCTGGTGCAAGCCGCCGGAGGGATACTTCCATACAAACAGAAAGGGACGGCCGGCTTGCAGCTGTTGCACCGCCTCAGTCCAGGCGAGACCCATGGAATTGGTGTTGGTCTGATACGTGAGCCCGGGAAGTATGGGAATGCCGCTCTGATTGCAGGCCTGAATGTTGGTGGCGCAGGCGCTCAACAGGCTCTGCAACTGCATGGCTTTTGTCGAGCCGGAAGGCGCGGCGAGCCACGACGGCAGAGTTGCTGAGGTGATTCCGAGCTTGCCGTACGCGGCTTCGGTGGACTGACTGGTCCCGATCGGCGCCGTCGTCCCACACGATGGAAAGAAACTATTGACCGCAATGGTGTCGACGGCTGCCCAGCAGAGCTGCGAGGCGTATTGTGGCTCAAGATCGCCGATGGGCAGCAACACGGTGGTGGCGGGGCTCTGGCGCGCGGCGGTCAGGGCGAACAGGAGCACGCAGCTGCGGCCGATGCTCCGGGCGGGTGCGCTTCTCATGGCGACCTCGAACGAATTGCAACAAGAATGTAACCGATGCGCGGGATGTCGCAGCGCGACAGCGCGCAAGCTCGGCCAGTGTGCGCTGAAATCCTGCAACTCTCCAGCCGCACTTGATTGATGCACACGTGGCGCCGGCGCACGGCGTGGCGTAGAGTCAGTGCATCGGGAGGCCAGTCATGGCAAAGAAGAAAGCGCGCAAGAGCACTAAGACGAAGAAGAAGACGGCGAAGAAGGGCTCCGCGAGCGGCAGCGTGCAAACCCAGTTTATGAAGGATTTCGTCAGCACTCTATTGGGTAAGCCGGACAACTGGAGCTGGCCGACGCCGGGCGAGTCGCAGGACAACATCATCGCCGATTTCGGCATTTTCACGAACACGCTGCTGAGCGCTGCACTCACACTGACGACACCGGCGAGCGGCGGCACGCAATCCTTGAGCGACCGTATCGCTGCGTTTCTGACCGCACAGCAGTGGCCGGTGAACACTCCGATTCCGAAGCCCTGGGACCAGATCCAGCCCACAGTGCGCCTGATCGAGATATCGGTGATCATCGATCACGTGCTCGAAGCTCTCAATGCCTACACCAATCCGGGTTCGCGTGGCGGCCCTGGCGGTGGTTGGCCGCCGCACAACCCGTAGAGCCTGGCGCGCGCCGAGACTTACGGCGACAGACCGGCGGAGAGTTGCGAGCCGAGCTTGCTGCGCTCGCTCTCATTGTCTTGGCGGACGCGCTCGATGAGGCCGGCGAAATCTGCTCGCGAGCGCAGCAAAGAGAAGTAGGGCTCGTGCTCGGCGAACCAAACATCACGCCATCCTTGGCTTGCGGCGCGCTGCAGCGCTTGCATTGCACCCTCGGGATCGCCGCGCAGCGCAGCAGCTTGCGCCTGTAATTCGTAGACGCCGTGACGGCGCATTCCGCCAGCGATCAATCGCTCGAGGAGCGCGTCGAGTTTCGCCAGCGACTTGTTCGCCTCCGCGGCATCCCCGGTCAGCTTCTGGGTGGCGGCTGCGATCAGCAGATAGGACTCGCCCTGGCGCGCCAGCCACGGACTGGCGAGATCGTCCGGACGCAGATCGGGAGAGGCAAGGGCGCGGTCGGCAAAGCCACGAGCGGCGCGCGGATCGCCCGCGATCAACTCCGCGTCCGCCAATTCAAACAGCAGCGCCGGGTCACCCGTGCTGGTCAGGCCGCTCGATGCGAGCCACTCGCGCATGGCGGCCGGGCCGCTGAGCGCGTATGCGGTGATCAGACCCACCGATGTGAGCCGATCGTTGGGAGCCGCGTCTCCAGCGACTGCCCAGGCCTTGTCGAAGCACTCCCGCGCACGGTCGATGAGACTCAAACTCATGAACCAGCGGGCACGCTCGGCATAGACCTCTTGAACGTCGGGACTACGTGCAAGCGCGGCGGCGTTCCACTTCAGAGCCTCGCCGGTGCGTCCGCGCGCTTCCTCGAACTGGCTCGACGCACTGTAGACCCAAGCTGCTCCGGGACCGAGCTCGCGGGCTCGCTCGCACGCAGCGGAGGCGCCATCGAACCTCCCAAGGTCGGAGAGCGCGATGCAGCGCTGTGCCTGCACGTTGTAATCGAGCGGGTCCAGCTCCGCGGCGCGACTGAAGCTCTCGAGGGCCTGCTGCGGTTCGCCGTTGACCAGATAGTGGAAGCCGAGCTCGGATGCGGCGTCGCTCAAGTTCGGGTTCAGGCTCGTTGCGTAGCGCAGGTCGCGCAACGCCGCATCGTTCTGCAACAGCTCGGTTTCGAGCGCCGCGCGCACCACGTAGAGTTCGGGCAGTCGCGGTGCGCTGCGCTGGGCTTGCGCGAGCAGGGGCTCCGCCTGCTGTGCGATCTCGGCGATTCGACTGTCGCTGAAATAACGCCGGTTCAGATAGGCATGCGCGAGACCTACCTGCGCCAGCGCGAAATCCGGATCGGCGACCAGCGCCTCTTTGTAAAGCTCGATCGCGCGCTCGTTGTCCTGCTTCGTCTGCTGCTGCTGGTGATGGCGCGCGACGAGATACAGCGAATATGCACGCGCGCTGGTGCTGCGCCGATCGGCGAAATTGGCGCGCGTCGCATCCGTGAGGCGCAACTCCAGGTTGTTCGCGACCGCGTGCGCTACTTGCTCCTGCACATCCAGCGCATCCGTCACGGGTGCGTCGTAGGAGCTCGACCAGACGTTGTAGCCGTCGCGCGTGGCGACGAGCTGTATGGTCACGCGCAGCACGTTGCCGGAGCGTCGCAGCGAGCCTTCGAGGACGTGCGTCGTTCCCAGCACACGCCCGATTTCGCGCGCGTCCGTGGGCTTGTTACGGAATGCGGAGGCGGAGCTGCGCGCAACCACACGCAAGGTCGGGATCTGGGCGAGCCAGTTGGACAGCTCCTCGGTGAAACCATCACAGAACGGCTGCTGGGACTTGCCAGCGGTCATGTCGACTAGAGGGAGCACGGCAATCGAGGGTGCCGCCGCGACGCTCGTCGGCCGCCACCAGAGGAATGCTGCGACGCCGAGCCCGATGAGGAGCGCTCCGACACCGAGCGAAGGCATCCAGCGAGCGATCGGCCGGCGCCTTGGGCTCTGTGCCGCTGGAACTCCGGTCGTCGCATCGGCATCTGCATTCGCGGCGCCGCGTACGCGCGAGGCTGGCTCGCTCGACGGCAGCGCGGTGGCCGGGGCGATGAGTCGGTAGCCCTTGCGCGCGATGGTCTCGATGTAGCTCGGCGGGGTGCTCGTGTCACCGAGTACCTTGCGCAACTGCGAGACGGACTGATAAACGGATGCGGGTCCGACGATCACGCCCGCCCACACCTCGGCGAGCAGCTGCTCCTGGCTCACTACCTTGCCCGAGGCTTCCGCCAGGCACAGCAACAGCCGCATCATGCGCGGCTCGATTTTCTGACATTCGCTGCCGCGAGTGAGCGTGTCGGCGCTCGGATCTGCTATCCACGTGCCGATCTGCCAGGCGCCAGGACGGGCTTGCGCCGACATCGCGATCTCCGTGAGTGGGAGGCAGTATAGTGTGCTCTCTCCCGCCGCCGCGCGTCGGCCGGATGCCGCAGCAGCAGGAGCTCCCGCGTCTTCCATCGGGCAAGCCGCTCAGATCCCGACGCCGACTGCGCCCATATCGCCGACTGTCGCCACCCCCGCCCAGCTCGTCGAGCGCTCCTCCTGCCCTGAAGAGCCGGTCCAGAGTCTGCGGGTTACGCGTGCGACCGCCTGCTCCAGTCGTGCCCGTGTCCCGAGCGCCCATGCGCTCTCGTCGTCGGCCAGAAACGGGCCCCGGTAGAGCGCGAGTGCGCTGACCAGCTCCGCACGGTTGCGTACGGCGCTCAGGGCCTGTTCGAACTTCCAGGCATCGACGCAACAGACCGTGGGGTCGATGCGCAGCCGGCCGGCACCGAAGTGGATCGCGTGGCGGTGCACCAACAGGCGTCGCAGGCGGTGCAACGTCGTGATCAGCGCTCGATAGGCATCGAAGCCCTCGGCCTCGGGCCACAGCTGATCCGCAAGCGCACCGACGCTGCTACCACGGGGGCCGGCGGCGATGAGCGCGGCGAGCAGCTCGAGCGGCCGGCGAGGGCCGCGGCCCTCGAATTGCAGCAGCACGCCGTTGATCAGCAAGTCAAAGCGGCCGAGCGTGAAGATGTGCACGGGCAGGCGAGGTGATGAGTCGGTCGTCAATTCTGACGGGGGAAGCCATTGCATGAGGGTGCTCCGTTAGTTGGTGGACGGCTGCCGTTCTAGGCGGTCGCCACGCAGGAGGTCCTCAGCGGCTTCGAAAGCTTTTCTTAGTCTTTTCTCATCACCGCAGTATCAAGGGCTTACGCGTGTCCTGCCGGGCATCGGATACTCAATATTCGAACTGATAGGACAATCCGATACTGTCACCGGGGTCGTTTTCGGGTGTCGTGCCCTGCGTTGCAGTGCCATTTCCGAGCCGCGTCTGCAGCTTCAGTCCCTTGGTCAGGTCTACGTCCACCTCGACTTGCGTGAAACCGTTGGTGCCCTGTCGGCCACCGACGAACACCCGATTGCTGACGTAACGGCCGGCCGTGATGGTGGCGCCGGAGTTGTTTTGCGAGCTGCTGGTCGAATTGCCATTGGTGCCTCCGGTCACGGAGAGCCGATCGAGGCCGAGAGACTTCTGAAGCTTCGCGAGCGGGTTGAGGCCGTTGCCGCCGACGCCTCCCAGGGTGGCCAGGGCGGCACCGATCTGCGCCACTTGCAGGGCGCTCAGCTGTGAGGCGCTCTGGCCGAACAGCAGCCGCGCGAGAATCTCATCCTGCGGCAGCTGCGGCGTGCTGCTGAGCTCGAACTGCGGTGCGTCGGCGAGTCCCGTGATGTGCAGCGTTACGGTGGAATCGGCCACCGTGCTTTGCGCCGTGAAGTCCAGTGTCGGATCGATCCTATTCTTGAGGCCCGCCCCATTGAAGCTCACGCGGCCATTAGTGAAGGTGAGCTGGCTGCTACCCAGAGTGAACTGGCCGCGGACCATTTCGAAGCCGCCGTTGACGCGCGGCTCGGCAGTCGTCCCGCGCAGGCGGAGCTCTCCACCGAGCTCGGCCGAGAGACCACGCCCCTGCACAAATATCTGGCGGGGTGCATCCAGGGTGAGACTCAGTCCGATCAGCAGGCGCTGTTCGGGTGGTGTCGGTGGCGCCTGACCGGGGCGACGCACGTCGAGTACCGCCACGTTCGGGGGAAGGCTGTTGGGAATGCCGATGTCCGCGCGGTTGAGATGAATCTTGCCTGCAACATCAAGGCGCTCGCGCAGGGTGCCCTTCACGGTGATGTCGGCGTCGAGGTTGGCCGTGAGGATGTCGCTCGTGATCGGCTGTGCGTTCTTGGCTGTGAGGTGCAGGTCGAGCGGCAGCTTCGGCTCCGCGATGCCGATCGTGCCGGTAAGGCTCAGCTGCCCCGGAGCGGCGCGCGCGGTGAAGCTCGTGATGCGCAGCCCACCGTTAGCGCCCACCATGTGCGCCGAGATATCGGCCAGATGAATGCCCTGCGTGTAGTCACGCAGATCCCCGTTGGATAGTTGCACGGTGCCCGCAATCTGTGGTGCCGTAGCCGGGCCCTCGACGGTCGCTTCGACCTTGAGCATCCCCGTCGCCCGCTCACCGTTGGCCTCCAACAACGGATTCGCGAGTCCGAGGTCCAGGTCGCCCGCCAGCTTCAGATTCATTGCTGCGCCCGCCGCGAGCGGCACGCGGCCGCGCAGCGTGAGCGTCGACGTGCGGCCCGCATTGAGGTGCGCATCCAGCTCGGCCGTGGTGCCCATGAGCTCCGCCGTCGCCTTGAGATCGACAGCCGATAGATCGCGCGCCGCACTATTCGCCAGGCGTAGGCCATCGGCAGCTACGGTCAATTTTCCGACCGGAGCCGACACGCTGCCATGCACTTGCGCATCGGCGTTCAGCGAGCCGCTGGCGAGCACGTTCGGAAGGAACGCATTGAGCAGCGAGGCATCGATATGCTGCAGCGAGGCACGTGCATCGAGTTTCGGGAACAAGCGACCCTCGAGCTCGAGAACGGCTTCCTGCATTCCGAGGCGCATGTGGCTGATCGACAATCCATCGGCCAGGGAGAGCGTGGCCGGAGACAACAGTCGCAGCGACTGATCCCGGTACTTCGCCTCTGCGTCCTTGAGCCACAGCCGGCGCGCGGGAAGGTCTGCGGTGCCCGAGGTCGTCAAGTTCGCGGGCGCTCCGTGCAGCTCCGGCATCTGCAACGCGAGTTGGACGTGCAGCGCGGACAGCGATCCATTGCCGCTCAGCTCGCCGCTCGCCGCCAGGTCACCGGCCACGACCTGCCGCGCATCGACGTGTAATTGCGCAAGGCTCTGAGTGCCACTCGATCGCAGCTCCAAGTCTCCCGCCACACTGCCTTTGAGGTGCGTGCCGAGGAGCGGCTCGAGGTCGGCGAGTTGGTCGACACCCATGCGAAGTACGCCGCGTCCCTGCTTGAGGTTGGCAGCCGCGGTCACGTCTCCTTCGGCATGCACACTCTTCCAGCGCGTGCGTTGGATCACGACGTGGAACCCATTGTTCGGGCCGCGCTCGAATGAGCCTTGGAGCTGCAGAGGCGCGCCGGCGAGATCGCCCTGCACTTGTAGCGCTGCGCTGGGGGTCGTCGGCAGGTTGCGAAACTTGAGATTGGCGGTCAGCGCGCCGCCCGGTGCCCCGCGGACCGCCAGCGTCGATGAAGCCTGAATCTCACCCGCGAGAGATTTGGGCGGTCCATCTAGCCGGGCATTGAGCTTCAGCGAGCCAGCAAGGATCGGGGCCATGAGCGACAGATCCTGGAGCGCAAGCTCGCCCCGAGCATGGAGCGCCCGGATGGGGCCACCGGCGGCATTTACCGCCGCTCGATCCGCGGTGCCGCTCGCCGACAGTGTCAGAGAGGCTCCGGTGAGCAGCAGCCGCTGCACTTCCAGTTTTCGGTCAGTCAGGTTAGCCGTGAGCCGCAGGCGAGTCGCGCCGCGCAGCACGGCCGGTGCACCGTCTGTGAGCTGGGCGTTGGCGTCCACGCTCACGCGCGTGACGTCGGCCGCGCGCTCCGCCTCACCTTTTATGACGGCGGTGCCGCCCAGGCTCTGTTTGACGACTGCCGCGAGGGGGGCAAGATCGGCAAGCCCCAGCTCGAATGTCGCGCGGAGCTTGCCGGCGGTGAGCGCGTGCGCTTGCAAACTGAACAACCGGTGGCTGATTTGCAGCTGCAAAGGTCGCGCGGCGTCTTTCAGGAGTAAGGTGGCGTCGATGCGCAGGGGAGAGCCCTGGAGCAGTTGCGGCGCGGGTCCGGGCAGCACCACGCCGTCGGCCGTAGCGCGCACACCGAGAGTCCCATCGCCGGCCGTCAGGCTCGCATCGAGCGCGGCGAGCTGCGTGCTGCCCGCAAACTGCAGCTGCTCGATCTGCAGCCGTCCGTTGGCCTGTGGCGCTTTGAGCGTGCCGTGCCAGTGACCTTCCAGGTCGACTCGCTGCCAGGAGAGCTGCGGGTGCGGCATCATCGCCGGTGCGTGGAGACTGACATCCAGGTCGGCGGCCGGCTGGACGAGGTTGACCGTACCGCGGGCTCGCCCCCGCAGATCTCCCGCGCGCGCATCGAGAGTGATGCTCTCCGCGTCGCGTGGACCGGTGAGCACCGCCGTGACTGACAGCGCCCCCAATCCGGGCACCTGCAGCAGATGTTCGAGCGGACCCTCGGCCGGCTCTTCGAGCTTCAGTCGAGCATCGGTGCGTGACGGGTCAAAATGCAGCTGCAGCTCGTAATCCCCGGTCCCGTCGGTGCGGCGCGCGACGAGCTGTGCGCTCGCATCCTCGAGCGACGCCAAGTGCGCACTCGCGTGGACCGTGAGCAGGGTGCGTGTTCCCGCGAGTTCCGGCCCGAGCTCGAGTGCGCTGATCGAGAGCTGCCGGACATCGATGTGTGGCAGGCTGAGCTTGTGACCGCTGCTCGCGGAGCCGCTGCTAAGCGGCAGACGCTCGACGTCGAGCCGCGCGATGCGCAGACTGTCGACCTGCACATGCCTTACGACGAGCGCGAGCGGCGACCAGCGCAACGAGATGTGCTCGATGCTCATCCATACGCCGCGGTCATCGGCAAGTTGCAGTCGCTCGAGATCGATCGCGGTAGGAAATGTTCCGGTAATGCCCGCGATGCGCACGTGGCCTGACGTCAAGCGCTGAGTCCAGTGCTCGATGAGCGAGCGGCCGCCTGCAGTGTTGCCTGCGACGAGGACGGCCGCAACGAGCACGACGACGAGCGCGAGCAGGCTTCCTGCAGTCCAAGCGAGAATGCGCGCCAGGCGCCGCATCAGAACGCCTGCCCCAGACCGATGTAGATCTCGAAGCGATCGTCGTTGGCATTGCGCTTGGTCGGAAAGGCGACATCGAGGCGCACTGGGCCGATCGGGGTGTAGTAGCGCAGACCGGTGCCGACGCCGACGCGATAGACGCCGCTGGTGGGATCCAGACTGTTGCTGACCTGACCTACGTCTGCGAACAGCGCAGCACCGAAGTTGGTGAGGAAGCGCTGGCGAAACTCGGCGCTCGCCGCGGTCATCGCCGTGCCACCGATCGGATTGCCATCCTTGAACTGCGGACCGACCGACTGATAGCGATAGCCACGCACCGTACCGCTGCCGCCCGCGTAGAAGCGCTGATCCGGTGGCAGCTCGATCGTGGACGCGCCCTGCGCGAAGCCACCCAGGGCGCGCAGCGCCAGCACGCTGCGCCCCACATCTGCGCCGAAAAGCCGGCTCAAATCGATGTAGCTGGCGATGCTCGCTTGTGTGATGAGGAAGGTCTCATCGCGCGTGCCGAAGGACAAGGTAGGCGAGATCGTTGTGGATGCGCGAAAGCCATGCGTGGGGTCATCCAGGGGCGACGCGAGGTTCGTCGTGTCGTAGGTTGCACCGAGCGGTATGCTGACCAGAGTGTAGTCATTGGTGACCTTCTCGCAGGGCGGGTTGCCCTCACCGGGCACGTTGTCGAGGCAGGTGGTCAGGTCCTCCTGCGCGATCGTCTCGTGCGTGAGCGTCACCCCCACAGTGGCACGCCAGACGCTCGACAGCTTGCGGCTCAAGCTCACCCCAGCGGTCTCGGCAGTCTGGTCGTAGGCGTCGAGATACTGCTTCAAGGCGCCGAGCGAGAACTGCAGCGATTGATCGCGGTGTCCAAAATCCGGAATGGTGTAGCGAGCGCTCGTGTCGTAACCGAGCGAGGTGCTGGCGCTGCCGCCCACGTTGATTACCGTCGCGGACAGCGTGAGCTGCTCTGCATTGCCGAACACGTTGCGATCGGACCAGCTGACGCCGCCGCTCGCGCCGAGATCACTCGAGTACGCCGCGTTCACAGTGACCGCATGGCGCGGGCGCTCGCGCAGTCGAAAGGTGACAGGGACCCGCCCCTCGGCATCCGCAGCGTTGCCGAGCTGTGCGCTGACAGTTGCGAACACGCCGAGATCGAGCAAGTCCTTGCGCGCCGCTTCGACCTTGGAGGCGTCATAGGGCTCGCCCGTGTGCAGCAGTAGTCGTCGGCGAACCAGTGACTCGTGCACGCGCTTCAACCCTGTGATGCGAATCTCACCGACGCGCACGCTCGGCCCCGTCGTTACGTGAAAGCTCAGATTGAGCACTTTCTGCTCCGGGTCCAAGTAGGCGATGGGTTGATCGACTTTGGCGAATGCATAGCCCTGGTTCTCGAGCTGCGTCAGCATGCGCGCACCGCCTGCGAGGACCTCGGAGGCGACGGCAGGTGCGCCCGGCGTCAGCCCCAGCTTGCTGCGCACGTCATCGGGCAGCGTGCCCTCGACGTCGATGCGCCCCAGGTGATAGATGGGTCCCAGGACGAAGCTGATGCGGCAGTGCGCCTCGCTGCCCTTTGGCATCGCGATCAGCTTGTCGCTGAGATCGGGCGCGTTGAGCGGCAGAGCATCGATCGTGATCGTGACCGCACCCTGATAATAGCCGAAGCTTTCGAGCACGGTCTGCAGACGATTGATGTCGCCGCGCGCCCGGGCGATCAAGCCGAAGGGCCCGACGGGTGCGGAGCTGTGCAGTGCCTGCAGCTGCGACGTTGCCTTGAGGGTCGCATCCAGCCCATCGCTGCCGGTCGAGTCCAGCTTCACGTCGTAGGACTGCGGGTCAGCGGCGTATGCGCGCGATGCCACGGCGAGTACGCATGCGAGGAGCAGTAAAGCGCAGCGAGGACCCGACTGCATGGCGGCAGTGTTGGCGTATCCCTTGGGCACGGCGAGCGTCGTCGAGCGCTCGCTACTTCAGCCAACGCGGGAAGGTCGCAGAGGTTACGCGGCGCCGCTCCGCGGCGCGATCCGGGAGGGCGGGCTGGAAGGGCAGAAAGAGCATACCGGCGCGTATATTACTGCGCTCGTCCCGGGGGTTGCAGAGGCTGAGGGGTTGCACAGGATCGGCAGAATGCGATCATGTGCTGCGAGGCAAGAACCACTTGTATGAGTATACTTTTGCGCATCAATGCGGCGCTTGGCGCGGCCTTCGTGCTCGCCCTGCTCGCCTCCGGCCTCGTGTGTAAGCTGACCCTCGAGTCGAACGCCCGACGCGAGGTGCTCGCCGAGGCCGCCCTGATGATGGATAGCGCCATCGCGATGCGCGCTTATACCGCGAACCAGATCGAACCGCTGCTCGTTGAGCACCTGAAGAACGAATTCCTGCCGCAGAGCGTTCCCTTCTACGCTGCTACGCAGAACTTCCTCAAGCTGCGCGAGCGCCATCCGCAATACAGCTACAAAGAGGCGACCCTCAATCCGACCAATCCACGCGATCGGGCGACCGACTGGGAGTCCGACATCATCCAGCGCTTCAGGAACGACCCCACGGCCCAGCAGGTGGTGGGCGAGCGCGAAACCCCGATGGGACCGTCTCTGTATCTCGCGCGCCCGATCCGGGCCGAGGCGAAATGCCTCACCTGTCATGGCCTGGCGGCCCAGGCGCCACGCACGGAGATCGCGAGCTACGGCAGTGACAACGGCTTTGGCTGGCACGAGCACGAAGTCGTCGGGGCGAGTGTCGTGTCGGTGCCGCTCTCGAGTGCCCAAGCCTCGAGCGACAGGACCTGGCGCACCGTGATGGGCTCGCTCGCCGTGCTCTTCCTCGGGCTGTTCGTATTGACCAATGTGGTGCTGTATCTGATGGTCTTGCGACCGCTGCAGCGCGTGACCGCCATCGCCGATCGGCTGAGCGTCGGCGACTCATCCGCGCCGGAGTTCCCGGCCGTCGGGAGTGGCGAGATCCAACAACTCGTGCTCGCCTTCGTTCGCATGCGCAAGAGCCTCGCAAAGGCGATGCAGCTGCTCGAGCCCTGAAACTCCGTGCCGCACGACATCTTCGTCAGCTACTCCCAGCCCGATCGCGAGTGCGCGCTCGAGATCGTCACGCGCGTCGAGGGATGCGGCTTGAGCTGCTGGGTGGCGCCGCGCGATATCTCGCCCGCGGCGGACTGGGCCGCGGAGATCATCGATGCCATCTCGAACGCGCGGCTCATGGTGCTCATTTTCTCGGCGAGCAGCAACGATTCTCCGCAGGTGCGTCGCGAGGTAGAACGCGCCGTTCACAGGCAGCTCAGAATCCTCACCTTCCGGATCGAGAATGTGCTGCCTTCCAAAAGCCTCGAGTATTTCCTGAGCTCGCAGCACTGGTTGAACGCATTTCCGCCGCCGCGCGAGACGCACTACGAAAGGCTCTGTAGCCATCTGCGCACCGCGCTCGCGACCGCGCCGGCGGTCGCATCCAGCGCGGTCGCATCCAGCGCGGCCGCGTCGATGAGCGCTCGCAAAGAAGGCACCGCAGCCGCGGCGGTCTTTGCCCCCCCGTTGCTCAGGAGCCTCGAGATCGAGCTCGCCGCATGCATCGGCCCGATCGCCCGACACCTGGTCACGCGCGCGGCAGCGCGTGCCGCAAGCGCCGAGGAGCTGCAGACGCGTCTCATGGCGGAGCTCGACTCGGAGCGCGACCGAGTTCGCTTTCTCGAGGCGTGCCGGCGTTTGCGGCAGTCGCGCGAGTGAGCCTGTCACGGGGAGGCGGGCGCGAGAGCGAGCACGCTGCCAGAGCCGCGGGGTACAGGACCCTCGGGCTTGCTCGCCTTGCGATCTTAGCGTGGGCCGCTTGCTGCGGCCCGGCGCGCGCTGCAAGCCCGCATGCCTCGCTCGAGCCGCCGTCGGCGGCCCGCTTCGCGCGTCTTGCTCTCGACTGTCTGCATCGGGAGTACCCGAACAAGATCGCGCACACGATGGAGAGCGATGCTGATGCGCGTTCTCCGCGACAGCTGACGCCCGCATTCTACGGTTGCTATGACTGGCACTCCGACGTGCATGGGCACTGGCTGCTCGCGCGTCTCATTCGTCTGTTTCCGGATGCGGCGTTCGCAGCGGAGGCCCGCGCCGCGCTCGCGCGCAGCCTCACCGTCCAGAACATCGCGGGCGAAGTTGCCTACTTACAGCGCGATGATCGTGCGTCCTTCGAGCGTCCTTACGGCCTTGCATGGCTCCTGCGGCTCTGCGCCGAGCTGCGCAGCTGGAACGATCCGCAGGCGGCACAGCTAGCCCGCAATCTGCAGCCGCTCGAGAGCCTGGTCGCTGCGCATTTGAAGGCGTGGCTGAGCAAGCTTCACTATCCGATTCGCTCGGGCGAACACGATCAGACGGCGTTCGCGTTCGGTCTCATCTGGGACTGGGCCGGCGTCGCCGGGGATGAGGACATGCGCACGCGGCTCGCAGATGCCGCGCGGCGCTTCTATCTCGCCGATCGGCGATGTCCGCTCAACTACGAGCCCTCCGGCGAGGACTTCCTCTCGCCCTGCCTCGCCGAGGCTGATTTCATGCGCCGCATACTCGATCGGCGCCGCTTCGCGGGATGGCTGAGCGGCTTCCTGCCCGTGCTGAGGGCGGGCGCGCCGGCGGCCTGGCTGGCGCCGGGCATCGTCACCGATCGCGCCGATCCGCGGCTCGCGCATATCGATGGGCTGAATCTGAGCAGGGCCTGGATGCTCGAGGGAATGGCGCACGGCCTCGATGTGCACGATCCACGGGTGCCCGTGCTCCTGGATGCGGCCGCTCGTCACCGCCGCGCGGCCCTACCTGCGGTGACCGGCGAGCACTACGAGGGAGCGCACTGGCTAGGTACGTTCGCGGTGTACCTCACGAGTGAGGCCGGCTTGGGCACGAGCGCGCAAAGCCCGGTGCGCCCTGCGCCCTGAGTCGTTCCGACCGGTCGGCCCGCGCTATATGCGCCCGAGCAGCAGCAGGATGATCACAATGAGCAGAACGAGTCCGAGCAGGCCGCTGGGGTAATAGCCCCAGGCCGTGCTGTACGGCCAGGTCGGGAGAGCGCCGAGCAGCAAGAGCACCAGAATGACGATGAGGACGATTCTGAGCATCGGAAACCCCGGGTGTGGCCCAGCCTTAACCGTACAATGTGCGAGGCGCGCGCCGAGTTCCAAACGCGCGTGCCGATGACGGTAAGCTCGCGCGCGTGAACGCACTCCTGGCCCAGCAGGCACGATCCTGGCGGCGCATTCGAGCGCATGGACCCCAGAGCCGGGAGCATCTGTCGTCGCGCGCGACTTACGTGCTCGCCGATGCCACCGCCTGGCTCGGGGAGCTACCGGCGCACTCTCTGCATGCCGTGGTCACCGACCCTCCCTACGGCCTGATCGAGTACGACGCGTCCAATCAGGACAAGCTGCGGGCCGGTCGCGGAGGTGTGTGGCGCATTCCGCCTTCTTTCGATGGCGCGCAGCGCCGTCCGCTGCCGCGCTTCACGGTGCTGTCCGCCGAGCAGCTCGGTATGCTGCAGGGCTTCTTCGCGAGCCTGGCGCAGGCCCTGATGCGCGTCCTCGTGCCCGGCGGGCACATCTTCATCGCCTCCAATCCGCTGCTCTCGAGCATGACATTTCATGCCCTGCAAGATGCCGGGCTGGAGAAGCGCGGCGAGCTCATCCGTCTGGTGCAGACGCTGCGTGGAGGTGACCGCCCGAAGGGCGCCGAAGCGGAGTTCCCTCAGGTCTCAATGATGCCGCGCTCCTGCTGGGAGCCGTGGGGTATCTTCCGCAAGCCGCTCGAGGGTACCGCGGCCCAGAACCTGCGCCGCTGGGGGGTTGGTGGTCTGCGCCGCATCTCAGGCCACGAGCCGTTCAGGGATGTGATCGCCTGCGCTCCGGCACGTGGGGCAGAGAAGGCGCTCGCGCCGCATCCCTCGCTAAAACCGCAGCGTTTCCTGCGCCAGATCGTGCGTGCGGCCCTGCCGCTCGGGATCGGCATCGTCTACGATCCGTTCGCGGGCAGCGGCTCGACGCTCGCCGCGGCGGAGGTGCTTGGCTATCGCTCGATCGGCACCGAGCGCGATCGCAGATACTTTGCCATGGGCTGCAAGGCCTTTCGCCGTCTGACCCAGCTCGCCTGAATCAGCCGTTCGTGGATGCGGCGCTGAGACGCGGCGCGCGATACACGCGTCGCAGTGTCGGCGCGCGTGACGATGGTACTATCGGCGCCCATGAAAATACTGATCGCTCTCCTCGTGCTTCTCGCGCTCGGCGCGGGTGTCAGCTGGTATGCAGCCGGGCGCGCGCCCGGGCCGGTCGTCGCGCTCGCCGCGCCCCAAAAAGCGATCGGCCAATCCAGCGAGCTTACCGTGCTGGTCGATACCCCCGCTGGCAAGCTGAAGAGTCTCGACGTTGCGCTCGAGCAGGGTTCCACTCACGTCCCGGTATTCAGCCTTGCCGGCACGGGAGCTGCCCAGCTCGTCCAGGATGGCGCGCACCGCGTGCGTCTGTCCCGCGCGATTGGGAAGCGCGAGATTCCTCAGCTCATCGCCGGACAGGCGCGCATCACCGTCACGGCCTCGAGATCCGTGCTGTTCGGACTGCGTGAGGTCGCGACGACCGTGAGCCGCGACCTCGAAGTGCGCCTCACACCCCCGACGGTCGCGGCACTGTCGAGCTTTCAGTACGTCAACCAGGGTGGCTCGGAGATGATCGTCTATCGAGTGTCGCCCGCCGACGTCACCTCGGGCGTTCGCGTAGGGGACCACGAATATCCGGGATTTCCCGCAGCCGGAGCTCACATCGCCGCCGCTGATCCCGGACTGCGCGTCGCGTTCTTCGCGCTGCTGTGGAATCAGGACTCGAGCACACCGATCAGCCTGTACGCGCGCGATGATGTGGGCAACGAGGCTCACGCGACCTTCGACTACCGGGTTTTCCCGAAGTCCTTCCGCGAGAGCCGCATTCCGATCGATGATCACTTTCTGGCCAAGGTGGTGCCGCCGATTCTCGCGAACTCACCCGAGCTGAAGGTAGCCGATCCCTCGGATCTGCTCGCTGCCTTCCTGCGCATCAACGGCGAGCTGCGCCGCGAGAACGGCGCGACCATTGCGGCTCTCGCACACGAGACGGAACCGCAGATTCTTTGGCAGGGGCCGTTCAGGCAGCTCGTCAACACCGCTGTCGAGGCGGGCTTCGCCGATCAGCGCGCATACGTGTACAAGGGCCAGGTTGTCGACCATCAGGTGCATCTCGGGTTCGATCTCGCCTCGGTATCGGGCGCTCCCGTGCTCGCGGCCAATCGCGGCAAAGTGGTTCACGCCGGCTGGCTCGGCATCTATGGCAACTGCGTCATTCTCGACCACGGCATGGGCGTGCAGTCGCTCTATGCGCACCTCTCGGCCATCGAGGTGAAGGTGGGCGACATGGTGAGCGAGAATCAGCCCCTGGGTCGCACGGGGTCCACCGGCCTCGCCGGTGGTGATCACCTGCACTTCACGATGCTGCTTGGCGGCAACGCGGTCACGCCGATCGACTGGTGGAGCGCGAAGTGGGTCGCTGATCGAATCGATCGCAAGCTACATGATGCCGGTGCAACGCCGGACTCCGCGGCTCCTGTGCAGGCGGCCGGCTCGGTCACCCCGCCACGGGCGGCGACTCCCGCAAGGCACCGCCACCGGGCACACGCCGCGGCTTCTCGGCAGGCCTCGCGCTGAACTTCCGCCGCGCGATGGACTCGGCCGGCGATGGACTCCGGCCGCGCGCAGCCGTGGCCGCTCACACGAGCATGCCCACCACGGCGGCGGTGCTGCAGTTGGCGATCATCCCACCCACGAGCGCACGCAGGCCGAGCTTGCTGATCTCTGCGCGGCGCGTGGGCGCCATGGTCGCAAGTCCGGCGACCAGGATCGCCACGCTGCCGAAATTGGCGAAGCCGCACAACGCGTAGGTCGTGAGCAGGCGGCCGCGCTCGCTCAGCAATGAGGGTTGCAGGGCGGCGAGATCGCGATAGGCAATGAGCTCGTTGAGCACGGTCTTGGTGCCGAGAAGCGCGCCCATGACCGGAGCCTCATGCCAGGGAACGCCCATGAGCCAGGCGATCGGCGCAAACATCCAGCCGCCCACCCGCTCGAGGCTCAGCGCGCTGCCGCCGGGCCCGGGCAACAGGGCGAGCAGGCCGTCCACGAGATACACGAGCGCCACGAACACGATCAGTATCGCGACGACGTTCAGGAACAGCTCGAGCCCCTGGCGCGTCCCCTGCATGAGCGCCTCGATCGATCCATGCACGTGCTCATCGTGCGCGAGCTCGCCCGGCGTGGGCGTGCCGGTCTCCGGCACCATCATGCGTGCGATCACGATCGAGGAGGGTACCGTGATCAACGTGGCCACCAGCAGGTGACCTGCGGCGTTGGGAACGGTGTGCGCCAGCATGCTGGCGTAGAGCACGAGCACCGTTCCTGCGACACCGCCGAGCCCCACCGTCATTACGATGAAGAGCTCACTGCGCGTGAGACGCGCGATATAGGGTCGGATGAGAATGGCCGACTCCACCATGCCGAGAAATATGTTCGTCGCCGAGGACACCGACACCGCGCCACCGATCCCCAAGCTCTTCTCGAACACCCAGGCGAAGCCACGCACGATGGCGGGCAGCACGCGCCAGTAGATGAGCAGGGAGGCCACCGCACTCATGATGATGAGCAGCGGCAGGATGCGGAACGCGAGCGCGACGCTCGTGCCCGGACGAGTTTCCTGGTAGGGCAACGGCCCGCCACCCAGGAATCCGAACACGAAGGAGCTGCCGGCCTCGCTCGCGTGCTGGATCCCGACCACGACCGTATTCACGCCCGCGAATACCGCCCCCGAGATCGGCAGTTTGAGGAACAGCGCGGCGAGGCCGATCTGAACGAGCGTCCCGATCACGACGAAGCGCCAGGAGATGAGGCGGCGCCGCTCGCTCAGCAGCCAGACGAGCAGCCTCAGGACGATCACGCCCAATGCACTTTGCAGCTGCAGCGGCATATCCGTTCTTATGTTGGCTAGTGGGCACCATCGTGAGCGTGAGCCGCGCGGCACGCAAGGGCAGGGGAATCATATCTCCATGGAACGGCCGCGCGGGCTTGGCGTTTTGTACTGGCACACACCCGAAGGAGGAAGTCCATGCGCATCAACCCGGCTGCCATTGCCGCGCTCGTTGTGCTTTCGACGGGCGCCACGCTCGCTTGCGCCGATACCGCATCCGAGACGGACAAGTTGAAAGCAGCAGTCACGCCTGGCGAGTTCGTGCTCACGGGAACCGACGTGAAGACGATCAACGACAGCAGCTCGCCACGCCAGTACCGCGTATGCCTGAAGAAGGAAGAGGGCGAGGCGGATATGAAGATCAGCTACGATGACAATCAGACACGCGTCAAGCTCGGCGACTGCAAGACAGTCGTCGGCAAGAAGATAGAAGCGACGCCGACTTCATCGCTCGGGTCCAACGAGCGCATCGTCGGGACCTATCACCACGTGAAGAGCAAGACGGCCAGCGCCGACGATACCGAGAGCTCGAGCAGCCGCTAGCGGTTTTGCTTGAATAGATTGCGGGGGCGTCCGCCCGGGACGCCCCCGCGGATCGCGGACCGCCATGCGGTCCACCTGCCCCCATGCCTATACTCTGTGCGGCTGCGGCACGCGCAGCCGCACGCGGGGGGCAAGCTTCGATGCGATCGACTGGTTTCGTGCTCGTCTTCTTGATTGCGCTCGGTGCGCCGATACTGTCGCGCGGCGCCAGCACCCCTGCGGCGCCTTCAGGCGAGGAGGTCTTCAGGCGCGTCTGTGCCGCCTGTCACAAGGGACTTGCGCAAGCGGAGGGCGTCGCAACCGCGGACACCCGGCCGGGTCTCACGGTGCATGCCGTGCCGCGGGAGATGCTCAGGCAATACCCACCCGCAGCGATTCTGAACGCGCTGACCAACGGCAAGATGCAGGCCCAAGGGGCGCTGCTCAGCGTCAGCGAGCGACGAGCGGTTGCCGAATTCGCAAGCGGTCGCAGCCTCGATGCAAAGCCAGTGGATCCCTCACAGGAAGCCGGACATGCCTGCCGCAATGCCGCTCCCATGTCCGACGCAGCGAGCGGTCCGAGCTGGAACGGCTGGGGTAACGGGACCTCGAACACACGCTTTCAACCGCGTTCCGCGGGCGGACTCGCGGCGGAGGATCTGCCGCACCTGAAGCTCAAGTGGGCATTCGGATTCGTGAACGTGGCTTCGGTCCGGGCGCAGCCGGCCGTGGTAAGCGGGCGGCTATTTGTTGCGAGCGAGAACGGGCAGGTTCATGCCCTCAACGCGCGGACCGGCTGCACCATCTGGACCTTCAAAGCACAGGCCGGGGTTGCCGCGGCACTCTCGGTTGCGCCGTACCACCGTGCGGACGGCGGGGATGGTTACGCGCTCTACTTCGGCGACCGCAAGGCGAACGCCTACGCCGTGGATGCCGAGAGCGGCCAGCAGATCTGGACACGCAAGATCGATGAGCATCCGTCAGCGTCGATTACCGGTTCGCCCACCGTGTATGGCGGCCGCGTCTTCGTCCCGATTCAGGGGATCGCCGAGGAGGGTCGCGGGGGGCATGGCAACTATTCCTGCTGCACGTTCCGCGGCAGTGTCTCCGCGCTCGACGCCAGCACCGGCGCGCTGCTGTGGAAGACGTACACGATCGCCGAGAGCCGGCCGCGAGCCAAGACCGCCAACGGTGTGCAAACCTACGGTCCGGCAGGTGGTGGCATCTGGTCTGCGCCCACGATCGACACCCGGCGCAAGCTGATCTACATCGCGACGGGGAACGGCTACGCGGAGCCGGCGCAGCCCACGACCGACGCCGTGATGGCCCTCGATATCGACTCGGGCGCCGTGCGGTGGGTGCAGCAGATGTTGCAAGGGGATATCTGGGCCATGGGCTGCGATGCCCACAACCACGAGAACCCGCAGTGTCCCGCGACTCTCGGACCGGACTACGACTTTTCCGCCTCTCCGGTCCTCACGCGTGTGGCCGGGCGGGAACTGCTCGTCATCCCACAGAAGTCCGGCATCGCATTCGGACTGGATCCCGCGCAGCAGGGCAAGATCGTCTGGCAGTATCGCTTCGGCCAGGGAAGCGGATTGGGTGGTGAGTGGGGTGCTGCGATAGAAGGTGATCGCGCCTATATCGGTGTGGGTGATGTGCTCACGCACTCGCCGGGGGGGGTCCACGCCGTCCGGATCGCGGATGGCAAGGGCATCTGGCGGATGCCGCCACCCCGCGGCCTGTGCGGGAGCGCGCTCGGCTGCAACGTGGGGCAGGGCGCCGCGATCACGGCAATTCCCGGTGCCGTGCTCAGCGGTTCGCTCGACGGCGGCTTGCGTGCCTATTCCGCACGTGATGGCGCGCTCATCTGGACCTACGACACCAATCGACCCTTCGAGACGGTCAACGGAGTCAAGGCGCACGGCGGCAGCATCGATGGGCCTGGCCCCGTGGTCGCGGGCGGCATGCTGTATGTGAACTCGGGTATCGGCAGCTTCGTCGGACAGCCGGGCAATGTATTGCTCGCCTTCGGCCTCGACTGAAAAGGCGCGCGGCCTCCCCCGCGTTGCGAGGGGAGGCCGCCTTACTCAGCGACTGGCTCTGAACGGTCAGCCCATCTGCACGGGCACGAAGATGCGCGCGTCTCCGTGCTGCACGAGCAGCGCGATCACGTCCTTGTGCTTGCGTACGACGTTGCGCAGCTGGTTGACGTTGTCGAGCGGCGTGCCATCGGCGGAGAGCACGATGTCACCCGGCTCTATGCCCGCATCGGCGGCGGGGCCCGATGACTGCTCCACGAGCAGACCCGCCGGCACGCCCGCCTGCGAACGCTCCTCGGGGGTTAATGGCCGCACCGCTAGACCGAGCTTGCCGTGCTCGTCACCTGCGGCACTGGCGAGCACTCCGTTGTTGCCCGCAGCGGCGTTGCCGAGCGTCGCTTTGACGGTCATCGCCTTGCCATCGCGCCAGATGTCGAGAGTCGCCGTCTCACCGGGCTGCGACATACCGACCTGTGCGGAGAGCGATCCCGCATCCATGACTGACGTGCCATTGAACTTGAGGATCACATCGCCCGGCTTGATGCCCGCGTGCGCCGCGGAACTGTCGGGATCGACCCGCGACACGAGCGCACCTTCCGGCTCATTGAGCTTGAATGATCCTGCGAGTGCGGCGTTAACCGGTTGGACGGTCACGCCTAGTCGCGCGTGCTCGACCTTGCCGCCCTTCACGATCTGCTGCTCCACATGCTCGGCCACATCGATCGGGATGGCGAACGAGACACCCTGATAGCCACCCGTGTTGCTATAGATCTGTGAATTGATACCGACCACCTGGCCCCGTGCATCGAACAGCGGCCCACCCGAGTTGCCCGGGTTCACCGCCACGTCGGTCTGAATGAACGGCACGTAGGAGTTGTCGGGCAGTGAGCGACCCTTGGCGCTCACGATGCCGGCCGTCGCGCTCTCCTCGAGTCCGTAGGGCGCTCCGATAGCGAGCACGTAGTCACCGACCTGCAGCTGATGGGAGTCTCCCAAGCGCACGGTCGGCAGGTTGTGCGCGTCGATTTTCAGCACGGCGACGTCGGTCGCCGCATCGAGGCCCAGCACCTTGGCGCGGTACTCGTGATGATCCGCAAGCGTCACGGTCACGTGCTGTGCATCGCGCACGACATGCGCGTTCGTGAGGATCACGCCGTCCGAGCGCACGACGAAACCCGAGCCGAGACCGTGCACCGGAACGTTGTTCTTGGGCACCGGGATCTCGCGGAAGAACTTGAAGAACGGATCGTTGCCGAACGGAGAATCGAAGGGCGAGCCCTGACTCTGGTCGCCGCCGATGTGCTCTACGCTGTCGACCGTGACGCCGACCACGGCCGCGCGGTTTGCGGCCACGATGGCCCTGTAGTTGGGTGCCTGTCCGAGAGGGACGGGTGCGGCCTGGGTCGCCGCGGGTACATCCGCCGAGGCGACGCCCGAGTGCATGAAACTAGGTGTCATCCACCCCGCCGCGGCGCCACAGGCCAGCAGCCCGCTTGCCGAGAGGATGGCAGTGGTACGTCTGATTTGCATCGCATGTCTCCATTGCTCCGCGCGTCGGAGCACGCCCTGCAGCATCACCCCGCCGGCTTAAGCCAACCTTAATGCGCTTGGATCTCGAGCCCGGAGGCTGCCGCCGGCGCTGCAGGCAACGATATGTGAACGCTGAGACCGTGGGGATCGGCCTCGCCGAGGGTGATGGCAGCGCCGTGCCGCTCTGCGATGGTCTTCACGATGGCGAGACCCAATCCCGTGCCGCCGGCGCCGGCGTCGGCTCGCCTGTAGAAGCGATCAAACACCCGCTCCCGTTCGGCCGCAGGAATTCCCGGGCCGGTGTCCTCGATGCTGAGACAGGCGCGCTCTGCGGACCCGGTTCCCTGCGTGGTCACGCGCACGCGCACCTTGCCGTCGCGCGGTGTATAGCGCACCGCATTGTCTACGAGATTGCGCACCAGGATGCGCAGCGCCTCGGCATCACCCCGCACCCACACGGGCGCTGCGAGCTCGACACTCAGCGCGATGCCTCTTTCACTGGCGAGCGGCTGCACGTCGGCAACTCCCTCCCGTACGCTCGGCTCCAGCGGTAGCGGCGACAGCGGTGCGGGTGTGCCTTCCGGCTCGTTGCGGGCGAGCGTGAGCAGCTGTGCGACCAGATGGATCGCGCGCTCGATGGCGCGGCCGAGCCGCGCGCGCGCTTCGGCGCGCGCAGGCTCATCCGGGGCACGGTCGAGGAGCTGAATCTGCAGTGACAGCGCCGTAAGCGGCGAGCGCAGCTCGTGAGCCGCATCGGCCACGAATGCACGCTGCTTGCTGAACGCCGCGCCGAGCCGTGCGAGCAGCCTGTTCAGCTCCTCGATGAGCGGCACGGCTTCCGAGGGCAGCTCCGGTGCCTCGATCGGCTTCAGGCTGTGCACGTCGCGCTGTTGCACCTCCCGCGCCAGGCGCGCAAGCGGTGCGAGCCCACTGCTGACGATCCATACGACGGCCGCCGCGAGCAGCAGCAACAGCAGCACCAGCGGAGCGAGCACACGCAGCGCCGCTGCGCCGGCGAGCTGCTCGCGCACGCTCCAGGGCTGCGCCACCTGGATCACGCCGACCTCGGTCTCCAGGCTGTACACGCGCCAGCGCTCACCCTGCAGAGTCATGTTCTCGTATCCCAGCGTGGCGTGATTGAGGAACGGCAGCCCCGGGCGCGACATGTACGTGCGCGTGCCGAAGGGGTTCCAGATCTGAATCACGTAGTCACCGCCGCCCGGATGCGATGGCAGCACCACACCTGCGCCGATCGCCGCCTGATCGCGCAGCGACAGCGCCATCTGGCGCAGTTGATAGTCGAACAATGCCGAAGTCTCCGCGAGCATGCGGCGGTAAGTGATGATTCCGGCAAGGAGCGCCATGACCGCCACGAGCGTGAGCAGTCCGAGCAGCAGGCGCGCACGGATCGATGACTTCATGCCTTGGGCACGAAGTAGCCCACCCCACGCTGTGTCCGGATCGCATCGCTGCCGAGCTTGCGTCTCAGGGAATGAATGTACACTTCCACCGCGTTGCTCTCGATCTCGCCCCCCCAACCGTACAGGCGATCCTCAAGCTGGGTGCGGGAAAGGATGGCGCCGGGACGCTGTAGAAGCGCCTCGAGCACGGCATATTCGCGCGCCGACAGCGCGATCGGCTGCCCCGCGAGGTAAACCTCGCGCGTGATTGTGTTGAGACGGATGGCGGCGTGCTCGATGACCGGCGCGCCCCGGCCCGCGCCGCGGCGAATCACGGAGCGCATGCGCGCGGCGAGCTCATCGAGATCGAAAGGCTTGATCAGGTAATCGTCGGCGCCCGCGTCGAGGCCAGCGACGCGACTCTGCACATCGTCGCGCGCCGTGATGATGATGACCGGCGTCGTATCGCGCCGGCTGCGCAGCTCCTTCAAGACCTCGAGCCCGTCGCGGCGGGGCAGCCCGAGATCGAGCAGCAAAATGTCGAAGGTCGCGCTGCGCAGTGCCGTGGCGGCGTTGCCGCCGTCGGCGACGTGATCGACGGTATAACCGTCCTGCCGCAGAGCGGTTCGCACGGCCTCCGCGATCATCTGATCATCCTCGACCAGCAGGACGCGCATCGGCGCAAGTCTGGCCGAGAACCGCCGCGCCGATCAATGCCGGATGGCATTAGCGCCGCCGGGCGCGCACCCCCCGCTGCGCGAGTGTGGACGGGGTCGTCCGCTCAGGCGCGTGTGCTGAGGATATTGCCCGCGGCCGCGCGGCCGGGGAGATCGCGGCCAAAGGCGTTCAGGAAATTGCCGAGCGTCGCCCCGCTGCCCGTCGCGCCCGAGGCAGCGATTAGCTTGTTGAAACTCGTCTGTAGCGCCGCAAGGCTCGAGCTGCCCGCGCCGGAGGCCGGCGCTGCGCCATTGCCAGCGCTCGGCCCGGCCGAGAGCTGCTGCATCAGATTCTGGAGCTCCTGACCGACGCCTCCGTGGTGGTGATGAGCCTTGATGCCGGATGTGCCCGTCGCGCCCTTGACCGATGTCTCGTTGCCCGTCGTGTTCACATTCTGCTGCTGAAGTGCCGCGAACAGCCTCTGCAGGAAGT
>Ga0335077_10001747_pt1 | contig 25839 bp, 22 predicted proteins | sample Lox_Sample_31_FD_207151 | JGI IMG/M metagenome (GOLD analysis project Ga0335077, IMG submission 207151) | Soil microbial communities from Loxahatchee National Wildlife Refuge, Florida, United States - Lox_Sample_3.1 | ecosystem: Environmental > Terrestrial > Soil > Wetlands | place: USA... | reverse complement strand
CGGTGACCATGTATGACTTCAACGCCACAACTGACAGCCAGAACTATCGGCAGGTGCTAGGGATGGTCTCCATTAACCCTTCAAGCGGTGGCACCCCGACACGTGATGCTCTGAATTACATCGGACAGCAGTACCTGCGCACAGACGGCGACGCACCGATCCAGTATGCATGCCAGCGCAACGCGGCGTTCATTCTCACCGACGGGTTCGCCAACGCGAGTGGTCCGACAGTCCCGGCGTATAACAAGACTACATGGGGTAACGGTGCGCCATATACTCAAATCTTCACCAATACACTGGCCGACATGGCGCTCTATTACTTCACTATCAACCTGCAGCCGACCATGCCAGCCGGCCTAGTGCCGTTCGACCCTAGCAACACTCGTCCGGATGCGGACCGCAACCCGAACTTGCACATGAACACCTACGGTCTGACCCTGGGCGTGAACGGCACGATCTTCGGCGTCAACCAGCAGCAGACTGACAATCCTTATACCTATCCTCCAACCTGGCCCAACCCTAACGTGGACCGCAATCCCACGGCAGTGGACGACCTCTGGCACGCAACCATCAATGGGCGCGGGCAAAGTTACATAGCTACGGATGCCACCGGCACGCTAACCAAGATCCAGGCCATGGTCGCCGACCTGCTCAACAAGTCCGGCTCGGCGGCGGCTGTGGCGGTGTCGAATGTGAACATCCGCGCCGGTGATAACACGGCCTACGCCTCGGCCTATTCCACCGGCGGCTGGTACGGCGACCTGCTCGCGTTTTCGGTCGATCCGACGACCGGCAACGTGACCACCAACACGCCGCTGTGGTCGGCGCGCGATCTGCTGGAAGGGCGCGACTTGAGTGCGAAGCCGCGGTTTATCGCTACCTACAATCCCACGTCGCGCGTGGGCGTCCCATTCCAATGGGCGAGCCTCGACTCGATCCAGCAGGCGCAACTGTCCACCATTGTGTCCGCGCCCACTCTGACCAACGGTCAGGAGACGCTCAACTTCCTGCGCGGCGACCGCGCACCCGAGGCCGACGGCTATCGCGCCCGCGCATACATCCTGGGCGACATCGTCGACGCCGAGCCGGTGTCGGTGCGCGGCGCCGCGGGCAGCTATGCCGACGCCGGCTACACGCTGTTTCGCAACACCCTGGACAGCCGCAACGCTATGGTGTATCAGGCGGCCAATGACGGCATGCTGCACGCCTTCGATGCCGCGACCGGTAAGGAGCTTTGGGCCTACATACCGAACCTTGTGTTCCCGGCTCTGTCCGAGCTGGCCTCCCCCAACTATCAGCACAGACCATACGTGGACGGCACGCCCTCGGTCGGCGATGTCGACTTTGGCAATACCGGGGGCACCGTCGGAAGTGCGAACTGGCGCACGATCCTGGTGGGCGGCCTGCGCCTGGGTGGGCAGGGTTTCTACGCGCTGGATGTGACCGCGCCCGACGCGGCGGGCGAAGGTGCGGCGGCAGGGAAAGTGCTCTGGGAGTTCCCCAACTCCAACACGGACCCAGCAGTCGGCAAGAATGTCGGGTACAGCTTCGGCAAGCCGCTCATCGTCAAGACGCGAGCCTACGGGTGGGTAGTCGTGGTTACCTCTGGGTACAACAGCACAACTGGCGACGGCTTGGGTCATCTGTTCTTTCTCAACCCGCGGGACGGGACGGTCCTGGCGGATCTGATGACCGCCGACGGCAGCCCCGCGAACCAAGCCAACTTGGGGCAGGTTTCCGGCTTCGTGTTGAACGGGCAACAGGACCTCACCGTCGAACAGATCTACGGCGGGGACAACCTGGGCAACATCTGGCGCTTCAACGTGTCCTCGTCGAGCGCGGCGAGCTGGACCGTAGCCAAGCTTGCTACGCTCACTGACGCCGGCGGCAATCCGCAGCCGGTGACCTCGGCGCCGGAGCTCGTCACAGTAAAAGGCAAGCACGTGGTGCTGGTGGGAACGGGCAGGCTGCTTGGCGATACCGACATCAGTAGCACCGCTGTGCAGTCCGTCTACGCTATCGTCGATGACGGCACGGCCACGCCGCAGGTCAACCCGCTGCGCTCAAAGCTTACGCGCAAAACTTTGACTGTCGCGGCGGGTGGGATACGCAACGTCAACTCCGACGCGGTTGACTGGACGAACAGCTACGGCTGGTATTTCGATCTGCCGGCAGGCGAGCGCGTTTCTGGAGATCCGACCGCGGTATATGGCACCTTGATTTTCACCACCAATCAGCCGTCACCGGTGGCCTGTTCGTCCGGCAGCTTTCTGTATGCTGTCGACATCAACACCGGCGGCCAGGTCGCACAATCGAACTTCGCGACGGGCGAGGTTGGCTGGACCGGCAAGTCTCTGGCTCAGAGCCTCTCCACCAGACCGGTAGTGATCGTGCTGCCCAACGGGCAGATCAATTCCCTGGTGCGCAGCGCCGACGGCGGTATTATGTCCAACCGTCTGCCCCTGTCCTGGAACCGTCAGGTGAAGAAGGTCTCCTGGAAAGAGATCATCCGCTAGCAGGCTCGAGCGGCTGATTCGCGCGCCCGCGCCTTAACCGCTGCGGTGTGCCAACTCATAGACGGTCTTGCCGCGTAGGCGAAAGATGTCGGAGACGTGGAACAGGCTTTCCGAGTGGCCGACAAACAGGAGACCGTCGAGGTGCAGTAGCGGCGCGAAACGGCGCAGGATCATGGCTTGTGTCGGTCTGTCAAAATAGATCATCACGTTGCGGCAAAACACCGCGTCGAGGGGACTGCGTACAGGCCAAGTGCGGTCGAGTAAGTTGATGCGCCGGAAGCTCACGAGTTTGCGCAGCTCAGGCCGCACGCGGCCGTACCCCGCCTGATGGCCGGTGCCACGCAGGAAAAAGCGCTTGACCCGCGTGGGGCCCATTTTCTCCAGACGATCCAACGGGTAGATCCCTTCCTCTGCCTTTCTCAGCACGAGCGTGTCCAGGTCAGTGGCCAGGATCGACACGGGCGGTGCGAAGCTGCCGAAGGTCTCCACCGCGGTGATGGCCATGGAATAGGGTTCCTCACCGGTGGACGACGCACTGCACCAGAGCTGGACCGGGTGAGCCTTCGCCGCTCGCGCCATGTGCTGCGCTAGGATCGCAAAGTGGTGCTCCTCGCGGAAGAAGGCGGTGAGGTTAGTAGTGAGCGCGTTGGTGAACGCTTCCCACTCCGTTTCGTCTCCGGCTTCCAGCACGGCCAGATAGTCGGTAAAGCACCTCATGCCGCGTGCGCGCAGCCGGCGTGCCAAGCGGCTATAGACCATGTCCTGCTTCGCTTCCGACAGCCAGATGCCGGCCCGCCCGTGGATGAGTTGGCGAATGCGATGGAAGTCCTTGCGAGCGAAGTGGTACTCGCGCATCTCGGCTGACGCCGGGGCTGTGGTGGGCCTGCTCTTCATGTCGCGTCTCATGTCGGCTGGAAGCTGCAGCAGCGCGCTCGATTGACCCCGGGGTTCGCGGCCGTCGCTTCAGAAACACTATTGGCCGCTGCGATGAGCGAAGGCAGCTAGCGACGCTGCGGATGACGGCCACGGTGAATGGCTCCTAATCGGCCGGTCCCAGCACAACTTTAGGCACGCTGCGCCAGTAGCGATTGCCAAACGTGCGCATCACGATTTCGCTGCTGACGAGCGCTAGGGGTTCGGGGTGCGAGGCGCCAAGCAGGCCTGAACCGCACCGGCCGCTCGCCGGCACTCATCACTACAAGGCGTTTGGTTCGGGCGCGAGGGATCTCCATGGCACCACACACTGCTCGAGCTCTGGACGGGGAGGTCCGAACACGCCGTTCACTGGCCTCGGATTCGACCTAGGAGTGCTGTGGTGGAGCGGTCATGCAAAGCAGGAACGGAATGCACCGTGCCGCCCCAGGAGCGGACCTCGGGTGCACCCACGATTTGATCCAGGCCCCAGTCTCCGCCCTTGACCAGGACCTCAGGCCGCACCGTTAGGATCAGATCGAGCGGTGTATCCTCCTCGAACCAAGTAACGAGATCTACCGATGCAAGCGCAGCCAGGACCGCGACGCGATCCTCCAATGGGTTGACGGGGCGCTGCGCGCCTTTGCCCTGTCGACGCACCGACGCGTCGGTGTTGACGGCAACGAGCAGGCTAGCACCCAGCGCACGGGCCTGAGAGAGGTAGGTCACGTGTCCACGATGCAGGATGTCGAAGCAGCCGTTGGTAAAAACCAGCGGCCGCGCGAGCGCGCCGCAGCGGGAAGCCAAGGTGGCGGGAGCACAAATTTTGTGCTCAAACTCGAGGCCCGTGGGGGACAAAGGGGTCTGGGCTTCCGGTACCATGCAGCGTCGATGATACAGGCACGCCAAGGCGTCGTGTCAGGTCGAGCTGCCGAACTCTACACATAGGGGAGGTAAGTCACCTAATAGGCCTAGACTCGCCCCGCCCACAATAACGAGGGGGTATTGGGGCAGCACCTCTGCATTTCGGCTCGGAAGTGAAGAACATGCCGGTGCCTGCCAACTCACGATCGGCCGATCGAGAGTATTCCTCGTCTACGAGCCAGGCACTCACTTGCAGACGCATGCAAACGGCATCACGCTGTCACCAGGCGAAAGCCCTTGCGCAGGTCCGGTGAAGGCTGAGAGCTCTCCATTGATGCTGCCTGTCGTCTGGGCGTTCGACGCCACATTCATATCCGATAAAGCGGTTTGACAGGGATGCGTTGAATGGCTACCCTAACCTCAGTCGCTCAGTTGGGGAGAACAAAAGGATGGTGAAGATCGCGCAGATATTGCTGGGCGGGGGTCTTTGGCTCGTGAGTGTGCTCGCCGTTGCCGGGCCGCTGATACAGGCCAAGCCTCCGGCAGCGGCAGACTATCCAGACTGCAAGGATGCGGTACATCGTGTGCCGAAAGCGACACAAGACGCCCAGCCGCGTAGTCGCCTTGCCCAGGATACCTCGCAAGAAAACCGCAGCGTTGCGCCGAACGCCGCCATCGACGAGTACCTCTCTTTTCATGCGCAGGTGACCGAAGATAACGGCAAGTTTTCGCTCATGCCTTGGTCGGGGCTGCGCACCCATGCGAACTAGCAGGCCGCGGCCTTACTGCTTTGCGTGAGTGTGAGCCGTATGCAGCGGCTCGCTTGCCAAAAGGCCCCCGATTGCATTGGGTAGGAGCCGTGGCAAGACCTGATCCAAACCTCTTCAGACGCGTTGCGCATCGGGGTCATCGTCGCCACAGGGTGACGGACTTCGCTCTAAGCGGGATGTCTCACCGGTTTGCGGCGCGGGTCAGGCGTTCGCGAGAGAAGTCTGAGGCGGGGGCTGGTTCGGGCGGATGTGGTTTCTCGTAGAGTTCTCTGGCACCCCAGTAAAACGCCAAGACAAGAGGTGAGTGCGAGGCCGCACAAACGAGCTCTTGTGTGGTTCCGCAGGGATCTTATCTGCCGGAGTTGGCGAGGGTGCCGACTCGGCGCATTCATACTCCCCGGCTGATGAGCCCGTCGGAACAGAAGGACTGTGCGGTGCGGATCGGCCGAGACTACCCGGCGCCCATCGTGAACCATGCCGATGCGCGCAAAACGACTCTGGGGTTTTACGCCAAAGCGAGGGGTTGAGGCGGTCGAACCTGATGCGTGGAATGTAGGGCGCGGAACGACACGCTGGTTCAGTCCATGTACTCGAACACCTTCACCACCTTCTTCACTCCGCCCGTAGTGCTGGCGATCTCGGCCGCGTCTTCGCCTTCCTTATGCTTCACCAGGCCCATCAGATACACTACGCTGTCTTCGGTCACGACCTTGACGTGGACCGGATCAAATTTACCGGCGGTCGTGAAGTTCGCAGTCACCTTACTGGTCAAATAGGCGTCATTGGCTCGGGTAGCGCTCGACGTAACTGGTCCGATAGTGATTTCGTTCTGTACGTTGCGCACGTTCTCCACCCCCAGCGCGATCACGCCGATATCGTCCTTGATCTGTTGGTTCGGTGCTTCGCCGACCAATACCACGAAACGGTTGAAGGGGATAACGTCTACGTGAACGTCGTCGCCGTATTTCTCATTGATCAGGCGGCTTACCTTCGCCCCAATGGTCTTGTCCTCGACATAGGTGCCGCTGCTGCGGCGGTCGTCCACCATCACCACGGCGGCGCCGCCCGCCGCCACGACTGCAGGAAAGCATCCATGCAGTGCCGGCGCGAGCAGCGCCAGACAGATCAGGAGCTGTTCTCGCTTCTGCATATTCTATTCCACTCCCAGTAACAGACAGTCGATCGCGTCGCACAGACAGTGCAGACACAGGATGTGCACCTCCTGGATCCGTGCCGTGCTCGAGTGCGGGACGCAAATGTGAACGTCGTCTGGTCCAAGCAACTCCGCCATCACACCCCCGCTTCTTCCGGTTAGCGCGATCACGCTCATGTGGCGTTCGTGCGCCGCATGTACCGCTTCTAGGATGTTGCGTGAGTTCCCGCTGGTCGAGATCGCGAGCAGCAGGTCGTCGGGCTGGCCCAACGCGCGGACCTGCTTGGCGAACACTTGATCGTAGTCGTAGTCGTTGGCGATCGAAGTGATAGTAGACGAATCGGTAGTCAGTGCGATGGCCGGCAGGGCGGGCCTCTCCATTTCAAAGCGGTTGAGCATCTCTGCGCTAAAATGCTGCGCGTCGGCGGCCGAACCCCCGTTGCCGCAGGCGAGGATTTTCCCTTCGTTCATCAGGCACTGAACCATACGCTCCGCGCCCTGCCGGAGAGGTTCGGTCAGCACCTTCGCGGCCTGCGTCTTGAGCTGCGCACTCTCCGCAAAATGCTGGCCAATCCGCTTATTCAGGTCCATCCAGATCCTTTCGCTTCTGCTGTGAGGGCAGAAAGCTAACACACGCGCCTCGAGTCCGAGAGTCGTTTGTCAGCGACATCGCTCACTCTCCAAAGGCGTCTTTGATCCACCTCGGCGCGCCATCGCTTTCGATTAGAACGGCATCAAAACGGCACGCCGGTGTTGCGCGCTCGCGGATTAGATAGTGGCGAGCTGCAGCGAGCAAGCGCGCGCGCTTGCGCAGCGTGATGCTTTCGGCGGCTCCGCCGAAAGAGCCACTGCTGCGCATGCGTACTTCCACGAATACCAGCGTCGCGCCATCGCGCAAGATCAGGTCGATTTCGCCGAGGCGGCAGATGTAGTTGCGCTCCTGGAGGTGCAGTCCCTGGCCCAGAAGGAACCGCAGGGCCTGCTCTTCGGCCAGCGCGCCACGACGATTCACAGCTGCAGGCGGAAACTGCGTGACCAAGCGCTCATGGCCGGAACGAAGACACCGGCTGGCTCAGGACGTGTGTTTCCCCCTGGCTGAATTGCGCCGGGATGACCTCCCGGACATAGCGGTGCTCCCTTTCTAGCGTGATATAGCCCGTAACGCCGTCCAGAGGCGCCTGGTTGGCGCCGGGTCTGAGCAGATCCTGCGCGATCCGGTAGGCATCGATACCTAGGGCGTAGAAACGCTGGAACTCGAATCCGGGCTGGTCCTGACGGGCGTACGACAGCACGGCTGGATGGTCGGGCGAGAGCAGCCAGGGCATATCGACAAAATAGATCCCGTTCAACTCGAAATTGGCGAGCGGCTCTGCACTGGTGTGCACCATTGAGGTTGCGAAAATCGGCAATGTGCTTCCCAGGTAGGAGCGGATGAGCTTTGCGCGAGGGGCATCCAAGGCCAGAAAAATCACGTCGCTTGCACCATTAGAAATCGTGTCGCGCAGCTTCATCAAGTTTGCCGGGACACTGGTATACTGAAACTGCTCTTGGATGGTGCCGCCGCGGCGAACGAACTCGTCCTCGAAGCCCTGCGCGAGCCGTCGCGAGAGGGACGTCTCGCTCACCACCACGATGGCGTTGCGTCGCCCCCGATCGCGCGCGAGCTGGGCCACCTGTTTGGCTTCGTTCTCGACTTGCAACCCGAACACATAAAGTTTCGGCGGCAGAAGGGCATCATCCTCTGGAGCATTGAGAGCTAGGGTCGGCACAATGACCAGCGTGGTGCCCGCGAGGGCGGTGACTGCACTACGCGTGAGCGGACCGATGACCAACTGCGCTCCGCCACGCACTGTAGCCTCATAATCCTGCACCACGTCGAAGGGCTCGTCGCCGGTGGGGTGGATCACCAGGGGCAGGGTCGTTCCGCGATGCACCTTTGCGGCCTCTAGTATCCCGAGGCGCAACGCGTCCGCCTGCCTACCGACGGACGCAGACTTGAGCGGCAGTAGAACTGCGATGTGTGGTCTGGGGAGTTGATCGAGGGACTTGGTTTCCTGCTGCTGCGCGTGCGCCGGGCGGTTGGCCACACCACAGGCGCCCAAGTATAGTAGCGTGAGGAGCAGCAGCAAAGAGGCCGGTACACGTTGCATAGCGAGGCCAATGCGCGGGTTGAGGCGGCATTATATGTCGTGGCGACACCGCTAGGAAATCTGCGCGACATTACGTTGCGCGCGCTGGATGTACTCGGATCGGTCGCCGCCGTGGCCGCTGAGGACACGCGCCACACACGGCAGCTATTGTCGCACTACCAGATCCGCGCCCGCTTAATCCCGCTACACCAGCACAACGAGCAACGCATTGCGCAGGGCATCATCCGGCGGCTGAACGAAGGCGAGCCGGTGGCCTACGTGACCGACGCGGGCACGCCCGGCATCAGCGACCCTGGCGCAGTGCTCGTATCGGAGGTCCGCGCAGCAGATCTGCCGGTGATTCCAATTCCGGGGCCGAGCGCGGTGACCGCCGCACTATCGGCCGCGGGTATAGGCGCGCAGCATTTCCTGTTCTACGGATTCCTGTCGAGCAAGGCAGGCGCTCGGCGCCAGGAGCTGGCGGCCCTGTCAGCGCTATCGTACACGCTGGTGTTCTACGAAGCGCCGCACCGCCTGCCTCGGACCGTTGACGACATGGAACAGTCGTTCGGGCCAGATCGGATAATTGTAATCTCGCGCGAGATCACCAAGCTGTTCGAGAGCTTCCACCGCTGCACGTTGGGCGAGGCCCGGAGCTGGCTGGAGGCGGACCCGGACCGCGGGCGTGGGGAGTTCGTGCTGATCGTTGAGGGCGCGGTTGCCGTTCCGACCCAGTCGGCCATGCAATCGCAACGCGTGCTCGACGTGCTGCTGCGCGAGTTGCCGGTCAAACAGGCGGTACGTCTGGCGGCCCAGATCACGGGCGCGCGCAGGAATGCACTGTATGAAAGAGCGCTTAGACAAAAGAAGGCATTTTGACCACGCACACGCGTACGGCGTGGAGCCACGCAACTCGGAAGCGCGCGATGGTGTTAGTTCGGTCGACCACCCGTCCCGTGAGCTCTGAGTCAAAACCTGCGGATCGCGAGCCCTCTGCGCGGCCGCATCCATCAAAAAGGCTGGGGCCCAGATGGATCAACTGACCATCACGAAACCGGACGATTGGCACCTGCACCTGCGCGACGGCGATGCGCTACGGAGGTTGCTGCCGGACACCGCGAAGCGCTTTGCGCGCGCCATCATCATGCCCAACCTGAAGCCACCGATAGTCGATGCTGGAATGGCGCTGGCCTACCGGGAGCGCATCGTCGCCGCCCTGCCTCGCGGCGTTCGATTCGAACCGTTGATGACGTTGTACTTGACGGACGACACAGCACCGAAGCAGGTGCTGCGCGCGCGTGCGTGCGGTGCGGTGCACGCCATCAAGTACTACCCGGCTGGAGCGACCACTAACTCACAGTCCGGTGTAAGCGACTTACGAAAGTGCTCTCTGGCCTTGGAAGCCATGGCCGAGACCGGCTTGCCACTTCTGCTGCACGGCGAGGTCACAGATACGCAGGTCGACGTGTTCGATCGCGAGAAAGTGTTCATCGAGCGCACGCTCATCCCTCTGGTTCAGCGCTTTCCCGGCCTCAAAATTGTGCTGGAGCACATCACCACGGCGGACGCAGTCAATTTCGTTCTGGCGGCGCCCGATAATGTTGCAGCCACGATCACGGCCCACCACCTGCTTCTCAACCGCAACGCGCTGTTCCAGAGCGGGATACGGCCGCATCACTACTGTCTGCCTGTACTCAAGCGCGAGCAACATCGCCAGGCGCTGCTCAAGGCGGCCACCTCGGGCCATCCCAAATTCTTCCTCGGTACAGACAGCGCGCCACACGCCCGCCACACCAAGGAGACCGAGTGCGGATGCGCGGGAATCTACACCTCGCACGCTGCCATCGAGCTGTACGCGGAAGCCTTCGACGCGGTGGATGCGCTGGGAAGGCTGGAGGGATTTGCCTGCTTCCATGGTGCCGACTTCTATGGATTGCCAAGGAACGGCGAGCGGCTCACCTTGCTGCGGCGTGACTGGTCGGTACCGAACGAGTTACCCTACGGTGAAGACACGCTCGTGCCCTTGCGTGCGGGCGGGGTCGTGCGTTGGATTGTCGCCTGAACGCTGCAGCAACCCCGGGTGCGTCGGCCCCGAGGATCCGGTCGCTGTCGCTTTTGCTCTGTTATCATCGCCTCGTGAAGCTGGCCTGGCAATCGCTGCGCGGTGCGTTACCGCGCAGAGGAAAGTCCGGGCTCCACAGAGCAGGATGCCGGCTAACGGCCGGGCGCCGCGAGGCGACGGAAAGTGGCACAGAGAAAAGTCTGCCTACGTCCCGGAAACGGGACCGGCGATGGTGAAACGGCGGGGTAAGAGCCCACCGCGGACCTGGTGACAGGGACGGCATGCCAAACCCCATCCGGAGCAAGGCCAAATAGGGGAGCCACAGCGTCGCTCGCGCTGCTCCCGGGTAGGCCGCTTGAGCCGCCGGGTAACCGCCGGCCCAGAGGAATGATTGCCCACGGGGTCCACCCCTGGACAGAACCCGGCTTATAGGCCAGCTTCACATCTTCAACCGAGTTCGCCCTCTCGCCAACAGTGTCGTCTCTCCCCGACGTTGTGGCGCAAGCTTCCGTTCTCGAAGTTACATTCACTATCGGTCATATCTACCTATTTATATTGCATATCCAACATAAACTCGCCTCGTTTCTCGGCTCCCCCACATAAGTCATTGTGCCAAATGCAAAATCTATAGGGTTCTGCTTGACCCTGCCGTGCGTTTTATCTATAGTGCCTCGAGGTGGGAAAAAGTGGGGGATTGTGGGAGATCCCCGATAATCAGGGGGCTATGTGTTTCGCGGCGTGACTTCGCTGACCCTAGACAGCAAGGGCCGACTCGCGGTACCCGCGAAGTTCCGCGAGGTGCTGCAACTTCGTGCCGGCGGGAAGCTGGTGGTCACTGCCGATTCGGCCTCCTGCCTCCTCCTTTATCCGGCCCCGGACTGGGAGCCGATCCAAAACCGGTTGATGAACCTCTCGAGCTTCAGCCCACGCACCCGGGACCTGCAGCGCTTACTGGTCGGTAACGCCTCGGACGTTGAGGTCGATGGGGCAGGTCGGATCCTCATCCCGGGTCCATTGCGCAAGTTCGCAGGGCTGGAGAAGGATGTGGCGTTAGTAGGGCAAGGCGCACGCTTCGAGTTGTGGGACGAGGCCAAGTGGGCGGCTCAGATGGAGAAGTCGAGCGCGCTGACCCAGGACGGCATTCCCCCGGATCTCGAGGGCTTTTCGCTTTGAGGGCGCGGTGGAGGTCGGGAGCGATGGCGGGCTAATGGCAGTATCCCAACGGGTGGCCTCGCCTGGTTGAGTACGCGAGACTTGGCTGTGCCTGAGTGAGGCTTTGAGCGTACGAAGATCAACAAGCCCTAGGGCGCACGCGCCCGTGTTGCTGCGGGAAGCAGTGGACGCGCTGCGAGTCAAAGGAGATAGGGTGTACGTGGACTGTACCTTTGGAAGAGGTGGCCATAGCCGCGAGATCCTGCTCCGCCTGGGCGAGGGCGGTCGACTTGTGGCATTGGACCGCGACCCCGACGCGCTGGCATCGGCCCGGGGCATCGGCGATGCGCGGTTCACGGCGCTGCACATGAGCTTCGGGCGTTTGCGCGAGGGGCTTGCCGCAGAAGGAATCGAACAGGTGGATGGCGTTCTGATGGATCTGGGCACGTCGTCTCCTCAACTTGACGATGCGGGGCGGGGCTTCAGCTTCCGATTGGATGGGCCGCTCGACATGCGGATGGATTCGAGCCGCGGAGTCACAGCTGCGCAATGGCTTGCGACTGCTTCGGAGAAGCATATCGGGGAGGTTATCAAGACCTATGGCGAAGAACGGTTTGCTCGGCAGATTGCAAGAGCGATTGTTGCGGCTCGATCGGGGCGAGCTCTCCACTCCACCCGACAGCTTGCCCAGATCGTGGAAGACGCCGTTCGGACGCGCGAGCCAGGTCAAGACCCGGCGACGCGGACATTCCAGGCTATACGGATTTTCATCAATCAAGAGCTTGAGGAACTTTCGTTAGCTCTGCCGCAGTGCCTCGAGCTGTTACGCGCAGGCGGCCGTCTGGTCGTGATCAGCTTTCACTCCCTGGAGGACCGCATCGTCAAGCGGTTTATGCGCGATAACTCGCGGCCTGCACCGGTGCCGCGCGGGCTGGCGGTGCGAGAGGCCGACCGTGCAGCGCCGAGGCTGCGCCTGATCGGCAAGCCGGTGCGTCCGACCCGAGCCGAGCTCGCAGACAATCCTCGCGCGCGCAGCGCCATCCTCAGAGTTGCCGAGAAACTTTCCAGTCGACCAGCGGCGGAATGGGCACCCGGGTGATCAAACTAAACAGCGTACTTTCCTCCATTCTCTTGCTTTGCGCCCTGGCGCTGGTGACCTCGCAGCACAAGGCCCGCAAGCTGTTCTCCGAGCTGACCCAGGAGCAAGAGGCGGCCAAGCAGATCGACGTGGAATGGGGGCAGTTGCAGCTCGAGCAGAGCACCTGGGCTATGCATGCGCGCATCGAAGCGATCGCCAGCAGCCATTTGCAGATGCACGTGCCATCCGCCCCGCGCGTGCGGTTGGTTTCCGGCAGCGCCGGCACGTACGAGGATGTGGACGGGAGTACGCGCGGGAGCTCGACCCGTAAGCGAGGCCGTCCCCGTGCGCCGGACACCGACACTTTGGGGTCCAGGGGCAAACGATGAAACCCCCGCTCAACCCTGCACTCCAGTTGCGCTTGCCGCTGGGGCGCACACGCGTGCTCGTCGCGCTCTTGCTGCTCTGTTTCGCCATCCTGGCTGCGCGCGCCATGTACCTCCAGGTCTGGCAGAACGATTTCCTCCAGCAAGAAGGCGCTTCGCGTTTTACCCGCATCATCGAGTTGCCCGCGCACCGCGGCATGATCACTGACCGCAACGGCGAGCCGCTCGCCATCAGCACCCCGGTGGAATCGGTGTGGGCCGCCCCCGCCGACGTCCAGATCACGCCAACGCAGCGGCGCCAATTAGCCAGCATGCTCGACCTGGACGAGCTGGACCTCAAGAAGAAGCTGGCGGACCCGGATCGCGAGTTTGTCTACCTCAGGCGGCATCTGGCGCCGGAGCTGGCTGCGAAGGTCGTGCGGCTCGGCGTGCCGGGCGTCTCGTTGCGACGCGAATATCGCCGCTACTACCCGGCGGGCGAGTTGACCGCCAACCTCGTCGGGATTACAGATGTGGACGACCGCGGACAGGAGGGCATTGAGCTCGAATACCAGGATTGGCTCGCGGGCAAACCCGGTAGCCGTCGCGTGATCAAAGACCGCCTCGGACGTGTGGTGGAAGACGCGGAGTACCTTCGGCCCCCGGTCGAAGGACGCGATCTCGCGCTGTCCGTCGACCGTAAGCTGCAGTACCTCGCCTACCGCGAGCTGAGGGCCGCTGTGGAACGGCACCGCGCTAAGGCGGCGGGTATCGTGGTATTGGATCTCAGGACCGGTGAGGTCCTCGCGCTGGCAAATCTTCCCGCCTTCAACCCGAACAACCGCGCCACATTGGACGCGCGACACGCGCGAAACCGCGTCATTACCGATACATTTGAACCCGGATCGACGCTCAAGCCATTCACTGTGGCCGCCGCGCTCGAGGCCGGGGTAATCCGACCAAACACGGAACTACAGACTGCCCCAGGTTATCTGATCGTGGGCGATGCTACGATCCACGACGCACATCCCGAAGGCGTGCTCACCGTGGGGCAGGTGATTCAAAAGTCCTCGAACGTCGGCGCGGCCAAGCTTGCGCTGGCGCTGCCGCGCGAGTCGCTGTGGAACATTCTGTCCGCCGCGGGCTTCGGGGTGGCGCCGCCGCTTGGCTTCCCGGGCCAAGCCTCCGGCCACATGCGCCCCTATCAGCATTGGCGGCCGATCGAACAGGCTACCTTGTCCTACGGCCATGGTATTTCGGTGAGCCTGCTGCAGTTAGCGCGCGCCTATACGATCTTTGGCACCGACGGGCAGCTGCAGCGCTTGACGCTGGTACGCCGAGACCAGCCGATCGAGGGCAAGCGAGTGATCTCGCAACGCACTGCGCTGGCTGTGCGCAGCATGCTGGAGTTGGTCGTCCAGCCAGGAGGGACGGCCCCGCGCGCGCGCATCACAGGCTATCGTGTGGCAGGCAAAACCGGCACTGCTCACAAGCTTGACGGTCGGGGTTATGTAGCAGACCGCTATGTGTCCTCCTTTGTCGGAATGGCGCCCGCCTCCGATCCTCGGCTGCTGGTGGCGGTGATGGTCGACGACCCGAGCGCGGGAGAATACTACGGCGGCGCAGTGGCGGCGCCCGTGTTTAGCCGCGTGATGTCTGAGGCGTTGGACGTGTTGTCGATCCCGCCCGACGCACCGACGACCGAGGCCGTGCCCGTGGACGCCATACCGGAAGTGCGCGAGGAGGTATGAGCGCGAGCGCAGGAAGCCATCGCTCCAACACCGGCTATGGCCGGTCAGCGATCGATAGCCTCGGCGTGCCGGTCACACGGCTGACGACGGACAGTCGCCGAGTCCAGCCGGGCGACGTGTTTGTCGCCATGCCAGGCGAGCGCGTGGACGGTCGCTCATTCATCCCGCGGGCGATTGCCGCCGGTGCGGCCGCCGTGGTCTGGGACGCACACGCCTTCCGCTGGGATCCGGTCTGGCGCGTGCCGAATTTGGCTGTTCCCGACCTGCGTGAGCGCCTCGGGTTCATCGCCGCCGACGTCTACGGCGACCCGTCTCGGCGCATGTGGATCGCGGGCGTAACCGGGACCAACGGGAAGACTTCCTGCTCCCACTGGATTGCCCAGAGCCTCACGCGTCTGGGCCGCCGCACTGCGGTCCTCGGCACGCTGGGCAGCGGCTTTCCAGGAGAGCTCTCGCCAGGCTCGCACACCACTCCCGATGCCGCTTCCGTTCACGGGCGGATGGCGGAGCTCCTGTCGGGAGGGGCCATGGGCCTGGTCATGGAAGTTTCTTCTCACGGGCTCGAGCAAGGCCGCGTGAACGGCGTGCGCTTCGCTGCCGCGCTGTTCACCAACCTTTCCCGCGATCACCTCGACTACCACGGTAGCATGGAGCAATACGGTGCCGCCAAGGCCCGGCTATTTCGTTGGACCGGCCTGCAGCATGCGGTAATCAACCTGGACGACGGCTTTGGGCTGCAGCTTGCGGCTTCGCTGGATCGCTCGCGCATCGACGTGCTCGGCTATGGGCTGGGTAAGGGCGAGATCTGTGGCCGCAAACTGCACCTGTCCAAGGGCGGGCTCACCCTGGAGATCCAGACGCCGTGGGGCGCGGGCGTGGTCCGCAGTCAGCTTCTGGGCGGCTACAACGCCGCCAACCTGCTCGGTGTGCTCGGCACGTTGCTAGCGGCCGGAGTGAAGCTTGCAGACGCCACCGGGGCGTTGGAGCAGATCGAGCCCGTGCCTGGTCGGCTGCAGATGGTACGCCGTGGCGGCAGTCCGTTGGTGGTGATCGACTATGCGCATACCCCCGACGCTCTGCAGCAGGTGCTGGAGACGCTGCGCGGCGTGCTCGGTGGACAAGGGCGGCTCATCTGCGTGTTCGGCTGCGGCGGCGAGCGCGATGCGGGCAAGCGTCCGCTGATGGGTGAAGTAGCCACGCGGCTCGCTGACCAAGTTTTCGTCACCAGTGACAATCCGCGCGGTGAGGACCCGCGCGCCATCATCGAGCAGATCATCGCGCGCGCACACCCGAACTACCGCGTCGAGGCCGATCGCGCCACCGCCATCTACCTGGCCGTGCGTGAAGCACGGACGGAGGATGTGGTGCTCATCGCGGGGAAAGGCCACGAGACTTACCAGGAGATCGCTGGACAGCGTGTGCCTTTCAGCGACGCCGAGGTGGCCGCGAGCGTTTTGGAGGAGCGGGCCTGATGCTGGATCTAGATACCGCTGCCCAAGTCCTCGGCGGGGTCCGGTCGGGCCCGAACGTGAGGTTCACCGGGGTCACCACCGACAGCCGCCAGAGCCGTCTTGGCGAGCTGTTCGTGGCGTTGCACGGCGAGCACTTCGATGGCCATGCCTTCATCGATGCAGCGTTGTCTGCCGGTGCTGTGGCGGCGCTGGTGGACGAATCAAGACAACTAGCGCACGCCGACGCGCCGCTGATACGGGTCCGGGACACGCGCCAGGCCCTGGGCGCCATGGCGGCCTTTTGGCGCAGGCGATACAAGGTCCCCTTGGTCGCGGTGACCGGCAGCAACGGCAAGACCACGGTCAAGGACATGCTCGCTGCGGCGCTAACTGCGGGTCGGCGTGATGACGCGGTGCTCGCCACAGCAGGAAATCTTAACAACGACATCGGTGTGCCGCTCATGTTGCTGCGCCTGCGCGACCGGCATCGCTGCGCCGTGATCGAGATGGGGATGAACCATCTGGGCGAGATCAGCTACCTCACGGGGCTCGCCCGGCCCACCGTCGCTGTGGTGACCAACGCCGGCGTGGCACACATCGGCGAGGTAGGCTCGCGCGAGGACATCGCCCGCGCCAAGGGTGAAATCTATGCTGGTCTGGGCGAGACCGGCACCGCCGTGATCAACGCGGATGACGCCTACGCGCAATATTGGCGCGACCTCAACCTCGCCCGGAGGGTAGTCGAGTTCGGCATCGACACTCCCGCAGCGATACGGGCCAAGTTCGAGCTCAGTCAAGCGGGAAGCCTCATCTCGGTGCAAACACCGGACTCAGAGTACGTAGTCCGGCTGCGGGTCCCCGGAGTGCACAACGTGCGCAACGCCCTGGCCGCAGCCGCCTGCGCACACGTTCTGGGTAGTGCGCCGGCTGACGTGTCGGCTGGTCTAGGCAGCTACGCCGGAACCAAGGGTCGACTGCAGCGGATCGCGGCGCGCGCTGGTGCCACCTTGATCGATGACACTTACAACGCTAACCCCGACTCGGTGACAGCCGCGATCGCCGTGTTGGCAGCGGCAGGCGGCAAACGCGTGCTGGTGCTGGGCGACATGGGCGAGTTGGGCGAAGAAGGTCCTGCTCTGCACCGCGAGATCGGTCAGCAGGCGCGGCGCGCCGGCATCGACCATCTGCTAACGCTAGGCGAGTTGTCCGAGGTGGCGGCGCGTGCATTCGGCAAGGGGGCCACACACTTTCGCGAACTCGATGCTCTGTGCACGGCACTCGAGCGCCTCCTCGGTCGCAGTACTACAGTCCTGGTGAAGGGCTCCCGCTTCATGCGTATGGAGCGAGTCGTGGAACGCTTCGCCAACGGCGAGCCACTACCGGCAAACCGAGGACATTAGCATGCTGCTGGCGCTGACCCAATGGCTGGCTCAAGATGTGCGCACCTTCAACGTGTTCACCTATATCACGCTGCGCGCGGTGCTGGCCACCCTGACCTCGCTCGTCATCTCCTTCGTGGTCGGGCCGGCGGCCATCCGCAAGCTGACCGCCTACAAGATTGGACAGTCGGTGCGCGACGACGGCCCACAGAGCCACTTGGCTAAGGCCGGCACGCCTACGATGGGTGGCGCGCTGATCCTCGTGTCCATCACCTTCACGACCATCCTGTGGAGCGATTTGACCAACCGTTTCGTCTGGGTGGTGATCGCGGTGACGCTCGGCTTTGGCGTGATCGGGTGGGTCGATGACTATCGCAAAGTCGTTCACCACAATCCGAAAGGCTTGTCGGCTCGGGCCAAGCTCTTCTGGCAGTCGGTCCTGGGTCTGGCGGCCGCCGGCTTCCTGGCTCACAGCGGTACCTCCGCACAAACGGAGTTCATTGTGCCGTTCTTCAAGCAGGTGGCCTACCCGTTAGGCGGGATCGGTTTCGTGATCCTTACGTACTTCGTGATCGTCGGGACCAGCAACGCGGTGAACTTGACCGATGGTCTGGACGGTCTCGCGATCCTACCCACAGTGATGGTGGGAAGCGCATTGGGCGTGTTTGCTTACGTGGCGGGCAACGCTGTGTTCTCCAAGTATCTTGGATTCCCGCATATTCCCGGAGCCGGCGAGTTGACCGTCTATTGTGCGGCGCTGGCCGGCGCTGGGCTGGGATTTTTGTGGTTCAACGCTTATCCGGCCGAAGTCTTCATGGGCGATGTGGGTGCGCTGGGGTTGGGGGCCGCGCTTGGGACCGTGGCCGTGATCGTTCGGCAAGAGATTGTTTTGTTCATCATGGGTGGTGTGTTCGTAGTGGAAACGCTCTCCGTGGTGCTGCAGGTCGCCTCCTTCAAGCTTACCGGCAAGCGCATCTTCCGCATGGCGCCGCTGCACCATCATTACGAATTGAAAGGCTGGAAGGAAAACCAGGTCGTGGTGAGATTTTGGATCATCACCATGATGCTGGTGCTGTTTGGCCTGTCTACATTGAAGCTCAGGTGAAGCATCGCAGTGTATGGACCTAGCGGGGAGAAACGCTCTGGTGCTCGGGCTCGGGGTAAGCGGCTTGTCGATGGCACGCTGGCTCAGCTATAGCGGTGCATCTGTGCGCGTTGCCGACACGCGCAAGGCGCCGCCTTGCGCCGCTCAACTGCAGCGCGAGTGGCCCGGTGTTCCAGTCGCAACCGGCCCGTTGCGGCCCGATAGCTTCCACAACGTGGACCTGATCGCCATTAGCCCGGGAATAGCGACGACAGAACCTCTGGTGGCAATGGCCGCCACGCGCGGCGTTCCGGTCGTGGGCGATATCGAGCTATTCGCGCAGGCGCTGCCAGCGATCTCCACCGCCAAGGTATTGGCCATCACCGGCTCCAACGGCAAGAGCACGGTGACCGAGATGGCCGGTGCGATGTGTCGACAAGCCGGATTGAGCGCGGTCGTCGCTGGCAACATCGGTCTGCCAATCCTCGACGCCTTGTTGGGGATCGCGCGTGATGCTGCCCCGGGGCAAAGCGAGCCGGGAGTGTTCGTGCTCGAGCTGTCCAGCTTTCAGTTAGAGACGACCTACTCGCTCGACGCGCATGTGGCCGCTTGTCTCAACTTAAGCGAGGACCATATGGACCGCTATCGCGGCATGCCGTCCTATGCTCAAGCCAAGGCGCGCATCTTCCGCGGCAGCGGCATCCAGGTGCTCAACCGCCAGGATGTATGGTGCTGCAGCATGGCGCTTGCGGGCAGGACCGTGTTCACCTTTGGACTTGACGCGCCGTCTGGGGAGCGCGAGTGGGGTCTAGCCGATCAGGGTGGTGAGACCTGGTTGGCGCAGGGTGACCGACAGCTCATGGTCGTATCACAGCTGCGTATCCCCGGTTTGCACAATGCGGCCAACGCGCTTGCGGCGCTGGCCCTCACCCGCGCCATCAATCTGCCGTACGAACCCTTGCTCGACGCCCTGGCTCTGTTCGAGGGCCTACCGCACCGCGTGCAGAAAGTTGGTGAGATCGACGGTGTCGAGTTCTACGATGATTCCAAGGGCACCAACGTAGGTGCAACGCTGGCGGCGCTCAACGGCATGCGCCACAAAGTCGTGCTGATCGCCGGCGGCGATGGCAAGGGGCAGGACTTTACCCCTCTGAAGTCGGCGGTGGCCGCCCGCGCACGAGCCGTCGTGCTGATAGGACGCGACCGGGAAAGGATCGCCCAAAGCATTGAGGGGAGCGGCGTCCCGGTACAGCACGCCCCGGACATGGATGAGGCCGTGCGCATGAGCCTGGCCGCCGCGCAAGAGGGCGATGCGGTGCTGCTATCACCCGCCTGCGCCAGCTTCGACATGTTCCGCGACTACGAGCATCGCGCGCAAGTATTCGTGCAGGCGGTGAGACGGCTGGAGGCGGTCAGGTGAACGCGGCGTTGAGCGCTCCCGCACAGAGCACGCTGCGCGAATACGATCATGCGCTCATGTGGACTGGCGTGTTGCTGCTCGGCATCGGCTTGGTGATGGTGTACTCCGCGTCCATCGCCATCGCCGAGCAGTCGAAATTCGCTTCCCACCAACCGACCTATTTCTTGCTCCGGCAGCTGGTCTTCCTCGGCGCGGCGACGCTCACCGGGGTAGCAGTCTTCCAGGTCCCTATGCGCTTGTGGCAGCAGGCGGCGCCGTACCTGTTCCTGTTCGGGGCGGCGCTGCTGGTCCTGGTGCTTGTCCCCGGTATCGGCCGCGAGGTCAATGGCAGCCGGCGCTGGCTCCCGCTGCTGGTTGCAAATCTACAGCCTTCGGAGCTGGTGAAGCTGTTCGTCGTCCTGTATGCCGCGGATTACACGGTGCGCAAAGCGGCCTGGATGCATAGCTTGACGAAAGGGTTCCTACCCATGTTCGCCGTCATGCTATTCGTGGGCGCTTTGCTGCTGCGCGAGCCTGACTTCGGCGCCTTCGCTGTTATCGCCGCTATCGCGATGGGGATACTGTTCCTGGGTGGAATGAATTGGCGTCTATTTGCCGGGCTGGTCGTGCTCCTCATGGTGGGTTTCGTAGTGATTATCTTGACTTCCCCCTACCGCATGCAGCGCATCCTCGGCTTCATGGACCCATGGGCCGATCCCTACGGCAAGGGCTACCAGCTGTCGCATGCACTGATCGCGTTCGGCCGTGGGGAGGTGCTCGGGGTAGGGCTCGGCGCGAGCATAGAAAAACTGTTCTACCTGCCCGAGGCCCACACCGATTTTCTGCTCGCGGTGATCGGCGAGGAGTTGGGTTTTTTCGGGGTCGCGCTGATCATCGGGCTGTTCAGTTTCCTCACGATGCGTGCCTTCGCCATCGGCTTACAGGCGGCCAAGCTCGAGCGCTACTTCTCCGCGCTGGTGGCGCAGGGCATCGGCATCTGGCTTGGAGCGCAGGCCATTATCAACATGGGCGTGAACCTGGGGCTGCTTCCCACCAAGGGGCTGACGCTTCCCTTCGTGAGCTTTGGTGGCAGCGGGCTTCTGGCCAACTGCGGTGCGCTTGCCTTGCTACTGCGGATCGACTGGGAGAGCCGCCAGCTGATGCGCGGGAGCGGAGGGGCGAGCGCGATGCTCCCGGCCCGAGGCAAGGGTTTGCAGCGCGCTGCGTTCCGCGGTGCAGAACGAGACACAAAGGCCCGCACGTGGGGAGCCGATGGGTTGCGCGCGAGGCACCGGCTGCCGAGGGATTGAGATGGCGCACGAGGCTTCTGAGCGCGAATCCATTCCGCCCATACCGCTCAAACCGCGGGCGGCCAGGACCATTCTGGTGATGGCGGGGGGCACGGGAGGCCATGTGATGCCCGCACTCGCGGTCGCGGACTACATGCGGCGCGCGGGCTGGCGCGTGGTGTGGCTGGGTTCGAAGGACGGCATGGAAGCCTCGCTGGTTCCGAAGTATGGATATGAGATCGAGTGGATCCGTTTTTCCGGCCTGCGCGGCAAGGGGCTCGTGCGCATGGCTCTGCTGCCGTTGAACCTGCTTGTCGCTTTCTGGCAGAGCGCGAGGGTGATCTTTCGTGTTCGCCCGGACGTGGTGCTGGGGATGGGCGGATACGCTTCGTTTCCCGGTGGAATGATGGCGTCGTTGCTAAACCGGCCGTTGGTGGTGCACGAGCAGAACTCCATCGCCGGGTTGGCGAACCGCGTGCTCGCCGGCGTTGCGGACCGCGTGCTATCCGGCTTCCCCGGCGTGCTGAAGAAGTCGCAGTGGGTCGGCAACCCAGTGCGGGAATCGATCACGCGGCTTCCGCCGCCCGCTGTCCGACTCGTCGGTCACTTCGATCCGCTCCAGCTGCTGGTACTTGGCGGCAGCTTGGGCGCGCAGGCCCTGAACGAGATAGTGCCTCAGGCGCTGCGGCTTGTGCCCGAGGGGCGGCGCCCGCGCGTTACTCACCAGTCGGGAGCGAAGCATTTGGACAGCTTGCGGCGCAGCTACGAACAGGCCGGTGTTCGCGCCCGGGCCACGTCCTTTATCGAGGACATGGCGGCGCACTACGCCGAGGCGGATCTCGTGATCTGCCGCGCGGGCGCGCTGACCGTTTCCGAGCTGGCCGCCGCCGGCGTGGCCAGCATCCTGGTGCCGTTTCCCCACGCGGTGGACGACCACCAGACCCACAACGCGCGCTTTCTCGCCGACGCCGGTGCCGCTGTGCTGATCCAACAGTGGGAACTGTCCCCGCGCCGGCTCGCGGACTTGCTGCTCGGATTCACGCGCGAGCGGTTGACGGAAATGGCTAAGCGTGCGCGTGCGCTGGCCAAGCCCGACGCGACTACATCGGTGGCGGATATTTGCACGGCGGCTGCCGGATGAGAGCCCAAAAGGAAGGAGCCATGACTCAACCCAAGGTCAGTAATCCGGCCAAGCGCCGCAGTGGATTGCTCCAACTGCCCCTGCGCCTGCCCGCGCGCCACGAGCGCGCTACCCGCAGCCAGGACCTGGGCGACCTTCGCCTTCAGTTCCTGTTGGACGCGACCAGCTTGCCGAGGTGAATGCGGCGCGATGAGGCACAAAGTCAAGCGGGTCCACTTCGTCGGTATCGGCGGCTCCGGCATGAGCGGGATCGCCGAGGTGCTGCTCAACTTGGGTTTCCAGGTGAGCGGCTCAGACTTGTCCGAGAGTGCGGTGACCGAGCGGCTGCGCACCCTTGGGGCGCGCGTGTGCCGAGGGCACGACGCCGCCCAGGTGCAAGGCGCGGATGTGGTGGTGGTGTCGACCGCGGTCAAGCCGGATAACCCCGAGGTGGGCGAGGCTCGTGCCCGGCGCATTCCCGTCGTTCCGCGGGCCCTGATGCTGGCCGAACTCATGCGGCTGCGGCAGGGCATCGCAATCGCGGGGACCCACGGCAAGACCACCACCACGAGCCTGGTCGCAAGCGTGCTGGCCGAAGCCGGCATGGATCCCACCTTCGTCATCGGCGGTCGGCTGGAGGCGGCCGGCTCGCACGCCAAGCTGGGCAAGGGTGAGTTCATCGTGGTCGAAGCCGACGAGTCGGATGCGTCGTTCCTGTACCTGCAGCCGGTTCTCGCCGTGGTCACGAACATCGACGCCGACCATATGGAAACCTACGGCCACGATTTCGGCCGGCTACGCCAGGCTTTCCTGGACTTCATCCAGCGCCTGCCTTTCTATGGCATGGCAGTGCTGTGTGTCGATGATCCCAATCTGCGCGCGATCATGCCGCTGGTGACCAAGCCGATCACCACCTATGGGCTGTCCGAGCAGGCGCAGATCCGGGCAACCAACATCGGGCACGAGGATGGGCGCATGCGCTTCACCGCCCAGATCAAGGCCAATGGTTTGCCCGGCAAGTCGCTCGACCTTGTGCTCAACCTGCCCGGTGTGCACAACGTGCTGAACGCGCTGGCGGCGGTGGCCGTCGGCCTAGAGTTGCAAGTCCCAGAGCGAGCCATCGTGCGCGCGCTGGCCGAATTCAAGGGCGTGGGCCGCCGTTTCCAGCGCTACGGCGAGATCTCTCTCCCCAGCGGAGGAACCTTCACGCTGATCGACGACTACGCTCATCACCCGGCCGAGATGGATGCGACCCTGGCCGCGGTGCGCGGCGCCTTTCCCGTCCGGCGCGTGGTACTGGCGTTCCAGCCGCACCGCTACACGCGTACACGCGACGTGTTCGAGGACTTCGTGCGCGTGCTGTCGTCGGTGGACGTGTTGCTGCTCGCCGAAGTCTATCCCGCGGGCGAGACACCCATCGTCGCGGCGGACGGACGGGCATTGGCGCGAGCGGTGCGCGTGGCCGGCAAGATCGAACCGATTTTCGTCGAGCTGCTGATCGACTTGCCGCAGGCGATCTTGGACGTAGCCCGGGCCGGCGACGTCGTGGTAACCATGGGTGCGGGTTCCATTGGCACGGTGCCGGCCATGCTCGCGCGCGGGGTGAGTGCCGGCAACCAGACACAGGCGGCGGCACATGGACATGGCTGAACTCAATCGCATCGTGCAGCTCGGTCTGGGTGGCCAGCTCCGGCTGAACGAACCGATGCGCAAACACACCAGCTGGCGCGCCGGTGGCGCGGCGACGCGTGCTTACTTTCCGCGCGACCTCGATGACTTCGTCCGGTTCGTGCGCGTGATTCCGTCAGACGAGCCGGTGTACGTGGTCGGACTGGGCAGCAACCTCCTGGTCCGGGACGGCGGGTTGCGAGGCACGGTGGTGTTCACGCACGGCGCCTTGAAGCAGATCCGCATCGAGGACGGCGAAACGGGCGAGGAGCTTGTTTATGCCGAGGCAGGCGTGGCCAGCCCGAAGGTCGCGCGCTTGGCCGCCACGCACAGTCTGGGCGGGGCGGAATTCCTGGCAGGCATACCTGGGACGGTGGGCGGTGCGCTGGCGATGAACGCGGGCTGCTTCGGCTCCGAGACCTGGGACATCGTCGAAGCCGTGCTCTGTCTGCGTCGCGATGGCGAGTTGGTGCGCTGCGCCCCCAACCAGTTCGAGATCGGCTACCGGCACGTCGCACCGCGCCCAGGAGCGGAGACGCATCAGGAATTGCGAATGACGCGCGACGTTCAGTATTGGTTCGCCGCAGCCTGGTTCAAGCTCGTAGCCGGTGACCGGGAGCAGTCACGCCGAGAGATCAAGGAGCTGCTGGAGCGGCGCATCGCGACTCAGCCGCTGGAACAGCCCAACGCCGGCTCGGTGTTCCGTAATCCGCCCGGTGACTACGCCGCACGTCTCATCGAATCCTGCGGGCTGAAAGGCTTCGCCATCGGCGGAGCGATGGTCTCGACCAAGCACGCCAACTTCATCGTGAACACGGGCGCCGCCAGCGCAACCGACATCGAGGCGCTCATCGAGCACGTCCAGACACTGGTGACAGAGCGCTGCGGCGTCGAGCTCGAGCGCGAGGTGCTGATCGTCGGGGAAAGGGCTTGAAGGGATGGCCGCCCGAGCGCACAAGGAAGTGAGCCGCAGACGGTTCGGAAAAGTCGCCGTCTTGCTCGGGGGCAAGTCCGCGGAGCGCGAAATCTCGCTGATGTCGGGGCACAACGTGCTGCAGGGTCTGCGCAAGGCCGGCGTCGATGCGCACCCCTTCGACCCTGCGCAGCGGGATCTGGCCGAGCTCAAGCAGGAGGGTTTCGACAGGGTATTCATTGCACTGCACGGACGTTACGGGGAAGACGGGACGGTGCAGGGGGCACTGGAGTTGATGGGCATTCCGTATACCGGCAGCGGGGTTCTGGGCTCGGCCCTGTCCCTAGACAAAGTCAGAACGAAAATGATTTGGCTTGCGAGCGGTTTGCCGACACCGCGTTACGAAGTGATCGTCGCGAACAGTAACTGGGCTGCAATTGCGGGTACGCTGGGCCTGCCGCTCATCGTCAAACCGGCGCGGGAGGGCTCAACACTGGGCCTGACGAAAGTCATGCGTGCCGACGGGCTGTCTGCGGCTTACCAGCACGCGGCGTCATATGACCGACTGGTGCTGGCAGAGGAGTTCGTGGAGGGCGAAGAGTTGACCGGCGGTTTCGTCGACGAGCAAGCGCTCCCTCTGATTCGCATCGAAGCCCCGCAAGGCAACTACGACTATCAGAACAAGTACTTTAGTGATGAGACAAAGTATGTCTGTCCCTGCGGTCTACCGGAGGCCGAGGAGCGGCGCATCCAGGACTTGGTCATGCGCTCGGCCGGCGTGCTG
>Ga0335077_10001742_pt1 | contig 25875 bp, 22 predicted proteins | sample Lox_Sample_31_FD_207151 | JGI IMG/M metagenome (GOLD analysis project Ga0335077, IMG submission 207151) | Soil microbial communities from Loxahatchee National Wildlife Refuge, Florida, United States - Lox_Sample_3.1 | ecosystem: Environmental > Terrestrial > Soil > Wetlands | place: USA... | reverse complement strand
GTCGTTGTACCACTGGACGCCGTCGATCTCGCGCACGAACTCCAGTCGATGCTCCACGCCCGGAAACGTCTTCACGCAATCGCGAATCTTCGCGTGCGCAACTCCGGCCAGCCGCGCAATCACCGCCGCCGCCATCACATTTTCGACGTTGTGCATCCCGCGCAGCGGAATCTCCGCGACCGGCATGAGAACTTCGCCGTTTAACAGAACGTTCCCGCCGTCGATGCACGCCCCGGGCGCGACGGTCTGCGCCGAGCTGAACCACACCGGCGTCCCCGCGCCCCGGTGCGCGAACGCGCGGCAGATCGCATCCTCCGCATTCAGCACCGCGAAATCGTTCGCGCGCTGATTGGTGAACAGTCGCGCCTTTTTATCGGCATAATTCGCCAGCGTGTAATGCCGGTCCAGATGATCCGGCGTGACGTTCAAGCACGCGCCGATGTGCGCGCGAAACGTTTCCGATGTCTCCAGTTGAAAACTCGACAGCTCCAGCACATTCCACTGTCCCGCACGCGAGTTCGCTACCATCGAGCACGGCGGCGTTCCGATATTCCCGCCGACTTGCGCACTCGCGCCCAGAATATGACCGGTCAGCGCCGTCGTCGTCGTCTTCCCGTTCGACCCCGTGATCCCGATGATCTCGCCCTCGAAAAACCAGCTCGCCAGCTCCAGATCGCCGATCACGCGCACACCGCGCGAACGCGCCTGGCTCACCACCTCGACATCCGCCGGCACGCCCGGCGACAGCACGATCAGCTCCGCGCCCGCGAACGCTTCCGCCGTCTGCGGCAGGACCTCTATCCCCGGAATCGTCACCGGCTTCTGATCGACAGCGCGCACGCACGCCCCTTTTTCACGCAAAAGCTCCACCGCCGCGACGCCGCTCCGCGCCATTCCCACCACCACGACATTTGCGCCGTCGAGATTCATCGCAGTTTCAGCGTCGTCAGCGCCCCCAACGCCAGCACCAGCCCCGCGATCCAGAACCGCGTGATCACTTTCGATTCCTGCCATCCCAGCGCCTCGAAATGATGATGCAGCGGCGCCATCTTGAAAATCCGCTTGCCGCGCAGCTTGAAACTTCCCACCTGCAAAATCACCGACAGCGCCTCGATCACGTACACGCCGCCGATGAACAGCAACAGGATCTCCTGCTTTAGAAGAATCGCGACCACTCCCAGACTCCCGCCCAGCGCGAGCGATCCCACGTCGCCCATGAAAATCTCCGCCGGATGCGCGTTGTACCACAGGAATCCCAGCGACGCTCCGGTCATCGAGCCGCAGAAAATGGTCAGCTCGCTCGATCCCGGCGTGCGCGACAATTCGAGATACTTGGCGAACTCCGCGTGTCCGGTCAAATACGAAAGCACCGTCATCGCTCCCGCCGCGATGATCATCAGTCCGATCGCCAGCCCGTCGAGACCATCCGTCAGGTTCACCGCGTTGGCCGACCCCACCAGCACCAGCAGGAGAAACGCCAGGAACGGAAGAAACGCGAGGGCGTGCGTGAACGGATTGCGCAGGAACACGTGAATCAGCAGGTCCGGCCGGAAATTTTTGAAGAACGGGACGTTCATGGTGGTGGAATAATTCCCGCGCGAGCTCATCAGCAGCAGCAGCGCCGCGATCACCATCCCTGCGGCCACTTGCAGCATCAACTTTTCGCGCGGCGTGAGTCCCAGGTTGCGCTTCTGCACCAGCTTGGTGTAGTCGTCCCAGAATCCCACCGCGCCGAAGCACACGGTACCGGCGAGCGCCACCCACAGCGCCGGAATTCGCAGGTTCGCCCACAAAAGCGTGGGCACGATGATCGAGGTGCAGATCAGCAATCCGCCCATAGTCGGCGTCCCCGCTTTTTTCAGGTGCGACTTCGGTCCATCCTCGCGGATGTGCTGCCCGATCTGGAACTGCCGCAGCCGCGCGATCATCCACGGTCCCACCGCGATCGAAAGAAACAGCGCGGTCAGGCTCGCCATCGCGGTGCGGAAAGTGTAGTACTGAAATTCGCGCAGGGGCGAGTAAAAATGATACAGCTTCTCGTAAAACAGCCAGTAAAACATGGGATCATTCCCGCCCTTTCAAAAACTCCTCCAGGGCGCGTTCCACGTGAACGGCGCGCGATCCCTTGAATAAAATAGCGTCGCCGGATTCGGCAAGCGTAGCCACGTGCCGGCCGGCGTCTTCCGGATTTTCGAAAAAAAACGCGGCGCCGGCCCGAAGGCCTGCACGCGTGGCTGCGTCCAGCGTGCAACAGGCGGCGCCGCGTATTCCAACGAGCACATCAATCCCCCGCTCCGCGGCGTAGGTGCCGACGTCGCGATGCAAGGGCTCAGCCCATTGGCCAAGTTCCAGCATCTCGCCCAGGACCGCGATCCGCCGCCGCGCCGGCGTATCCGCGAGCACGTCCAGCATGGCGCGAACCGCGTCCGGATTTGAGTTGTAGCAATCGTTATACACTAAAACACCCCGGCAATGGAAGCGTTCTCCGCGCATTTTCCCGGGAAAAATTTTTTTAGCGGCGTCCTGCAATCGAGCGGCCTCGACGCCGTACAATCCCGCCACCGCGATCCCCGCCAGAAGGTTCGAAACGCTGTGCCGGCCCGCGAGCTTCGTTTCAAACTGCACAGGTCCCACGCGAAACCGGGTCCCCTCCAGCGAATATTCGACATCCTCGGCCCGGACGTCCGCCTCGCTCGATTGCCCGTACAGAATCCGCCGCCCCGCGAACGGAAATTTCGCCACCCGGCGGTCGTCCGCATTCAGCACCGCCGTCCCATCCGGCGGCAGCGACTCCACCAGCTCGCGCTTGGCCGCCGCGATCCCCTCGATCGAATCGAAAAATTCGATGTGCGCGTAGCCCACGTTGGTCACCACACCGACATTCGGTTGCGCAATCGCAGCCAGCTCCCGAATCTCACCCGCGTGATTCATCCCGATCTCGAGCACCGCGGCCCGCGCGTCCTGGGGCAAGCGCAGAATCGACAGCGGCAGCCCCACATGATTGTTCAGGTTGCCTTCGTTCTTCGCCGTTTTCATCGCCGTCTGAAGCATTGCCGCGATCACATCCTTGGTGGTTGTCTTTCCCGCGCTACCCGTCACCGCCACGACATCGCCGGCGAATTTTTTCCGGGCGCAACCGGCCATCTTCTGGAGCGCGCCCAGCGAATCTTCGACGTGTATGACCACATTGACAGATGGGCTCGGTGCTTCCACCGCGCGATCCGCCACCACTGCGACTGCGCCCTTCTCGAAAACCTCGCCGATGTACGCGTGTCCGTCATGATTTGGCCCTCGCAAAGCGAAAAACAAATCCCCCGGCTGGATGGTCCGCGAATCCACGCTCCACCCCGTCACTTCCACATCCGAATCGACGGCCACCCCGGCCATCCCTGCAACATCCCGCAGCGCGAATTTCATACATCTGCTCGTGGCACAGGCTTCGGCCTGTGGTCCTCACGATTTCCCATACCCCAGAGATCGCAGCACCGCCCACGCCGTTTCCCGATCGTCGAAATCGATGGTGCGATCCTTCAACACCTGGTACGTCTCGTGCCCCTTCCCGGCGAGCAGTACCACGTCGCCCGCCCGCGCCTCCTGGAGCGCCAGCCGGATCGCCTTGCCCCGGTCCGGCTCCGCCACATTCGGCGTGTCGAACCGCCGGATCCCCACCATCGCGTCATTCATGATGTCCAGCGGATCCTCCGATCGCGGATTGTCTGAGGTCAGCACTACGAAATCGCTCAGCTCCGCCGCCGCCATGCCCATCAACGGACGTTTGGTCCGGTCCCGGTCGCCGCCACACCCGAACAGCGTAATCACGCGCCCCGACGTCAATCGCCGCGCCACTTGAATCGCATTGCGCAGCGCATCGTCGGTGTGCGCATAATCCACCGCGACCAGGAAAGGCTGCCCCGCGTCTACCCGCTCGAATCTTCCCGGCACCGCCGTGCATGCCGCGACCCCGCGCGCGATGGTCTCAAGGTCGATGCCGAACGAGAGCCCCGCTCCCGCCGCGGCCAGAATGTTCATCACGTTGAACTCGCCCACCAGCGCCGATTCGATCACCTGCCTGGCGCCTTCATAGCGCAGCTCGAAGCGCAGCCCGTCGAATCCCGTCGCGACCTTTTCCGCCGTCAGTTCCGCCTTCGAGCTCAATCCGTACCACACCACCCGGCTCGCCGGATTCGCGAACCCCCGCGACACGTCGTCATCGATGTTCAGCACGCTCCACTCTGGTGCCGGACCCTCCGGCGGAAAAAACAGCATTCTCTTCGCCGCCGCGTACTCTTCCATGGTGTGGTGAAAATCCAGGTGATCGCGAGTGAGGTTCGTAAAAACTGCGGTGTGAAAGCGGATGCCGAAAACCCTTCCTAATGCGAGGGCGTGTGACGAAACCTCCATTGTAAACCGCGCGCCGCCCCGCCGCTCGACTTCGCTCGCCATCCGCAAAATATCCAGTGATTCCGGAGTCGTGTTCGCGCCGTGCAAAACCTCATCGCCGATCCGGTACTCGATGGTTCCGGCGAGCCCCGTCACCAGCCCCGCCGCCCGAAAAATCGAATCGATCAGAAAAGCCGTCGTGGTCTTGCCGTTGGTCCCCGTCACGCCGGTGAACAACACGCGCTCGTCCACGCGATCGTAAAAATTTCGCGCCGCGATCGCGAGCGCCTGCCGCCCCTGCTCGACCTCGATCCAGGCCCCAGCAAATCCCTCCGGCCGTCCCAGTTCCGAAACCACCGCGATCGCGCCCCGATCCATCGCGTCCCGCGCGAACCGACGCCCGTCCACGCGCGATCCCGCGAACGCGAAAAATAGGAAATCTTTCCCCACGCGGCGCGAATCGTACTCCATCCCTGCCACGCTGCGCTCCGCGATGCCCGGCGAAAGCTCTCCGCGAAGCTTCACGCCTTGAAGCACCTGTTCGAGCCTCATTTTTCGAATTGCACGCGCACCCGCGACCCCGCCGGCAGAATCGTTCCTGCCTCCGGCTCCTGCTCCCGCACGAATCCCATCTTGGCCGCTCCGGCGACCTCCACCGGCATCCCGCTCGCCGCCGATTCCTCCAGCACCTGCCGCAGCGTCATCCCCCGGAAGCTCGGCACCTTGGGACCGGCCAGCGCGGCGGAAGAAAAAATCCGCCGGTCCGCGACAGTTTCCGTGGTCAATGCCGCGGAACCCGCCCGGACCGGCGGTGACGGAGTATTGGAGGATACAGCCTGTTTGCGCGCGTTGCTATCGCTCGGCGCGTCAAGATCGTTCGCCGCCGGGGGATCTCCCAGCCCGGCGATGGCTAAATCGTCTGCATCGGCCGCCGTCGGTTTCGACGACGCCAGCACGTCGCTATCCGGCAAATCTTTGGGAACGTCCAGAATCCGCAGTCCCGTCATCGCGACTTCGCGAAACACCGGCGCCGCCACCGGGCCGCCGTAGCCCGCAGTCCCGCCGCTCGTATCTTCCAGCGTCACCGCGACCACGATCTGCGGATTGGCAACCGGCGCAAAGCCCACAAAACTCGCGTTGTACCGGTGTGTATAAATATGTTCCTTGAAATCGTATACCTGCGCCGTCCCGGTCTTGCCGCCCGATGTATACCCGCGCAGGTTCGCCAGATTTCGCCCGGTCCCGCGCAGCACCACGCCTTCCATGAACTTGCGCATGGTGATCGCCGTCTCCGGACGCAAAATCCGTCTCCCCGCATCGGAGGTGAATCGCTCCACCGGCTCTCCCGGCTTCTGCCGCGCCAGCAGAATTCGCGGCTTCACCAACAATCCCCCGTTGGCGATGGCCGCCGCGGCTACCGCAAGCTGCAGCGACGTCGTGCTCACCTCGTGCCCCATCGCCACGGAACCGATCGAAGTCTCGGACCAATCTTCCACTCTCCGCACCATCCCCGCCGATTCGCCCGGCAGCGCAATCCCCGTCTTCCGCCCGAATCCGAAGCGCCGGATGTACTCGTACATCTTGCGGTCGCCCACCTTCATCCCGATCTGGATCGCGCCGATGTTGCTGGATTTCTCGAAAACCTCTTCCGCCGTCAGCAGCCCGTGCCGCCCCGCGTCGTGAATGATCCGCCCGAACAGTTTGAACACGCCATTGTGGCAGTCGATGATCGTCTCGGGAGTCACCTTCGCCGTCTCCAGCGCCGCCGACAGCGTCACGGTTTTAAAAACGCTCCCCGGCTCGAACGGAGTCGTCACCGCAAGATTGCTGCGCGCGTTCTCCGGCTCTTTCGACGACGGCGGCAGGTTCGGATCGTAAGTCGGCCAGTTCGCCATCGCCAGGATCTCGCCCGTGTACGGATTCATCGCCACGATCGATCCCGACCGCGCCCCGCTCGCCGCAACTTCTTTTTGAATCTCCTTTTCCGCTTCGTACTGCAAATTCGAATCGATGGTCAGCGTCAGGTTCGCACCGGGATCGGGCTTGCGCGCGACCACCGCGTCGTACGGATTCTGCCGGACATCGCTGTACACCCGCGCCAGGCCCGGACGCCCCGACAGGTCTTCGTCGAAGCTCGCCTCCACTCCAGCCACGCCGTGCTCCGCCGCGTCGTCGTCGGTCATCCCCATAAAACCGACGACGTGCGCCGCCAGCGTATGGTGCGGATACAGCCGCTCCATCTCTGGCAGGAACTGGACCCAGTCCAGCTTCAGACTCCGCAGCCGCTCGGCTTCCTCCGATGCGATTTTCCGTTTGATCCACAGAAAACCGCTGCCGCGCAGCATCGCCGTCTGAATCTTCTGATACACTGCGTCACGGTTCAGGTCCAGGCTCCGTGCCAGGATCTCCGCCGCCACCTGCGCGTCGCGAATCTTCTGCGGATTCACGCACACCGATTCGGCCGGAATGCTTTTCGCCAGCGGCTGCCCCAACCGGTCGAAAATCGCCCCGCGCAGCGCCGGAATCTCGTGCATTTTCTGCTGCTGCAGTTGCGCCTGCTTCAGCAGATCGTCGTGATGAATCACCTGGAGCCAAACCAGCCGCGCGAAAATCAGCCCGCCCCAGCCTACCAGGGCCCATAACAGGACGTGCAGCCGTCGCGTGCTTTGGCTCTCCGACATGGCTCGTCCATTACTTGCCGGCGATTTCGGTGTTCATGGCCACCGCGCCGCCCTGGTTCAGGTAAACCACCTTCTGCGCGGGCGGATCGATGAATTGCTGCTCCTTGGCGAGCTGCTCCATCCGCGCCGGCGACACCAGTTGCGTTTCCTGCAATTCGAGCGTCGCCTGCTCGTCCGCTAGGCGCGCCTGCTCCTGCTTGAGCGATTGAATCTGGTAGCCGGCGAGCAGCGAATACGCGCTCGGCAGCAGCACCGCGATCAGCAAAATGACCGCCGCGCCCGCCGACCCGATCAGCTTCCAGCACACTCCCCGCGCCTTTGGATCGGCCTCGCGCACCACGCCTGAGTTGTCGATGCGCTTGATGTAGAAATAAATGTCCTCGTTGGCGAACGCGCGAACCCGCGTCGATTCTTCTGTTTTCCTCGCGCCGCCCCGGATCTGTTGACCTTCCCGGTCAAACAGCCGGTTATATACGTTGGCTAAAGCCGCCATCTCCCTCTCCGATCATCTCCACCGCCCGCAGCTTCGCGCTGCGCGACGGCGGGTTCCTTCTGACTTCCTCCTGCGCAGGCCGCACGACGTGCCGGGTGAGGATCTGCGCTCGCCCGTCTTTCGCCATCGCCTGAAAACTCTGCTTCACCTTCCGGTCTTCGAGTGACATGAACGTCACCACCACTGCACGCCCGCGCGGTTTCACAATTTCCGGAATCTGTTCGAGCAGCGCGTCCAACTGCCCCATCTCCTCGTTCACGGCAATACGCAGCGCCATGAACGTCTGTGTCGCGGGATGAATTCTTGAGGTGCGTGGCGCGGCCCGCTCGATCAGTTTGGCCAACTGACCGGTCGTGTGTATCGGCCGCGCCCGCACAATCGCTCTGGCGATCTTCCGCGCCCTCCTTTCCTCGCCCAATCCGTACAGCAGATCGGCAAGTTCCTTTTCGGATTCGAAATTCACGATCTCCGCCGCCGTCCGGCCCTGGCTGCGATCCATGCGCATGTCCAGCGGTCCGTCGGCGGCCAGAGAGAAACCCCGCTCGCCCGCGGTCAGTTGATACCGCGAAACGCCCAGGTCCGCCAGCAGCCCGTCCAGTTGTTGTATTTTTTCGGCTGCCAGCACCGCTCCGATCCGCGCAAACGTCGCCTGATGAAAACGTATGCGCCCGGCGTACTCCCGCGTGTTCTCTCTCGCGCGCTCCAAACTCTCCGCGTCCCGGTCGCAGGCGATCACCGTCGCGCCCGCCGCCGCGATCGCCCGCGTATGCCCGCCCAGCCCGCAGGTCGCGTCCAGAATCACCGCGCCCTCCCGCGGCCGCAGGTATTCGAGACACTCGGCGAGCATCACCGGAACGTGCATACATCGCTACAGGAACCCCTTGCTGTCCAACACCCGCGCCTTGTCGACAATCCCCACCGAGGCGCGCTGCATCATTTCTTCGTAAATCCTGCGCCCGTAAATTTTGATGTGCCCCCGGAACGGGCTCAGCCACACCGATTGCCGCTCGAATTCGAGCTTGCGCCGCAACTCGCTTGGCAGCAGAATCCGCCCGTGCTCGTCCATGGTGGAAATATCGCCGTACAGGTTGGCGATGAACGCCACGTCTTCCATCAGCTCGGTGTCGCTCCCCGGATTGTTGAAGTAATTTTGATTGCTTTTCCACACATTTTCGGGGTATATTCGAGCGGTCCGTATGTCCAGCGTGGTAATAAAAAACCGCTCGTCGAGCGACTTGAGATACACCGCGAAGCGCACCGGCAATTTGAGCCGGCCCTTCTCGTCGCACTTCGCCTCGAACATCCCCACGGGAGCTTCCGGCGTCGACTTTGGGAGCGCGTCTTCCACAAATGCCCACTTTAATCCACATTTGCCGCTTTATGAAGTGTAAAGTGGGTTTTGTAGGATTGCAAGCATTTTCTTGAGCCGGAAAGACTTACGCTATTTCTTCGCCCACGGTCGTGGGTTCGTTTCGTAAATTCGTCACCCGCCGGGTCCCCATTAAAGTCGCCCCTCCTATCCGCCGAAATCACAAGAGATGGGTGCGACTCTCTCCGCCCCGCGTCTCGACGCGACTCTTGCTCCTCTTCGCGAAACCTGGTGGACCGGCAAGGCCGTCCTGATCACCGGCGCCTCCCAAGGCATCGGTGCCAGTTGCGCCGCGCGCCTGGCCGCGCACGGAGCGCGAATCTCCCTGACCGCCCTTGAACAACCCGGATTTGATGACCTCGAATCGCCCCAGCGAGTAATCACCACCGGCGACATCACCAGCCCGGCGACGCGCCGCGCCGTGATCGGGCGCACTCTCGACTGCTTCGGGGGCATCGACGTCCTTATTAATAATGCCGGTGTCGGCCAATATGGTTTTCCTTCCGAGGTTGACACCGAAATCTCCAAGCGCATCTTCGACGTCAACGTCTTCTCGGCTCTCGCGCTGACCCAGCTCGCGATCCCGCACATGCGCCGGCAGGGCCGCGGCACCATCGTGAACATCGGATCCGTCGGCGGAAAGGTTTCGCTGCCCTGGGCCGTGATGTACTGCGCCACCAAGTGGGCCGTGCACTGCCTGGACGATTCGCTGCACCGCGAGCTTGCGGGCTCCGGCATCCACGTATTAAAGGTTTGCCCCGGAATCGTCGCGACGAATTTCCGCAATCACGTGCTCGCCGGCTCCGCGCCCGCGCCGGTCGAAGACATCCGCCGCATCGTCACTCCCGACCAGGTCGCTGAAGCCATGATGGGCGGCGTCGAGCGCCACAAGCGTATCGTCTACGTCCCCAAAATCGGCCGCCTGTTTACTTCTCTTGACTTCTTCGCGCCCCGGGTCATGGACTGGTACCTGCGCAGGAAATTCTGAGCGCAGGATGCGTTCACTCCGCAATCCGATCGTCGTGGCGACCCTCATCGCCCTCAGTTGGTCCGTCGCGCGCGTCGTGATCGCGCACCGCACCGGTATACCCGTCCCCCAGATCCACGACGAGTTCAGCTACCTCCTCGGCGCCGACACGTTCGCCAAAGGCCGTCTGGCGAATCCTCCTCATCCGATCGCCGAGTTCTTCGATTCGCCCCATGTCCTGGTGAGGCCGGTCTACGCGTCGAAATATCCGCCCGGCCAGGCGCTGGTCCTCGCGCTCGGCGAGAAGGTCTTCGGATCGCCGTTTTGGGGCGTCGTGATCGAGAACGCGCTGCTGATCTTCACCGTCGCGCTGGCCGTCTCGGTCTGGGTTTCGACCATGTGGGGCGCAGGCGTCGCCGTGATCCTCGCCCTCTACCTGCTGCCTCCCAATTATTGGGCCGATTCTTATTGGGGCGGCGCGCTCACCGCGGCCGGCGGAACGTTGGTCGTACTTGCCATCGGCTTCCACCGCGATCGCCGCCTTCTCGCTTCCGGCCTGGCGTTCGGATCAGGCGCCGCGATTCTCTTCTTCACCCGGCCCTATGAAGGCGGCGCCTTCACCCTCGCCATAATCGGCGTTTACTTCGTCCGTAACGGCTGGCGCTTCGTGCTGATTCCCGCACTTGCCGCCGCGCCTATCCTGCTTGCCGCGCTCGCCTGGACCGGTTACTACAATCGCGCCGTCACCGGTGATCCCTTCCTGCTTCCCTACATTCTCCACGACCGGCAATACAACGTCGCTCCTCCGTTCTGGATTCTTCCCCGCCGGCCCGAGCCCGTCTACAGCCACCCGCGACTGGCGGCGCAGCATGGCCTCGGCGGCTGGGAAGATTCAGCCTACTCGCGCCACCGCCCGTGGTGGAATGGCCTCGCGCGAGGCGTGACCCTGTCGCTGCTCTTCACCGCGTCTCAAGTGAGCGGATTCCTGGGATTGCTGGTCTTCGCAGTCCCGGTCGCCTGGAGAGACTGGCGATTCCGCCAGCTCTCGGCCGTGCTCCTGTTTTTCATCGCCGCGCTGTCCATCGAATCTTTCAACCTTCCGCACTACGCCGCGCCGGCGCTCGGCGCAGTCGCGATTCTCACCGGCGTGTGGCTCGAACGGCTCTGGACCATGGACCGTCACGCGATCACCGCCGGCAAGGCCGTGGGAGTCGCGTTTTTCGGTTTCGCCATCGCCGGAATGAACGGCGCGGAGTTCCTCGCGACGCCGCTCCGCGCGGACCGCCAACAATTGATTCAGCGCCTCTCCACTTTGAATGCGCCCCAGCTAGTGCTGGTCCGCTATCCGACCCCGTCGTGGAACATCGATGTCGAATGGGTCTACAACAGCGCCGACATCGACAGCCAGCACGTGATTTTCGCGCACGATCTCGGCCCGGAGCGCGACGAAAACCTGCTCCGCTATTACCCCGGCCGTCAGGCCTGGATCGCCTCGGTCGACGATTCCGGATATCGTCTCGACCCGTACCCTTCCGCCGCGACCGACGCGACAGCCGCCAGAGCCGCGATGATCGCGAGCGCAGGGAGCGTGCCTTCGCGGATCCTCATCAGCAGCGGCGGCAGAAAATAGATAAACGGCGTCGCCAGCAGTACTGCCAGCACCTTCAACATTTTTGACTTCGTCGAAAACATCCAGACGACCGTCGGAATCAGAATCGCGCAATCGTGCAGATAGGAATGCCGGCTGAGCAGAAAACTTCCCAGCAGCCCCGCCGTGAACGCGGCTTCGAGGCCGGCGCCGAAACAGCACGCGACGGTCAGCCCGGTTACGCCCAAGCTCAGCGCCGCCTCGATCGCCCCGGCATGCGGCAGCTCCGAAACCAGGCCGTGAAGATTCGGCATCCCCACCGTCCCCGGACTGATCGCAGGTCTCGAGATCACTTCCAGATACTGCCGCGGCCAATCCGGACCAGCCGAAAACGAAATCGCCAGCAGCAGCACCGCGCCGGCGCATAATCCCGCCAGCATGCGAAACTCGCGCCGCAGCGCGAGCACCACGGGGATCAACAAAAACAGGTGAAATTTGATCAGAAGCAACGCGAGCGCGCTTCCCGCAAAAACTTCGCGGCCTTCCGCCCGCAACCGCAAGCTGATCGCGATCACCAGCAGCAGAACCGCGACATCCTGCCCGATCCCGATGGCGCCGGCCGCGAGCGGCAGCGACAGGCACGTTGCTGCAGCCAGCTCGCCGCGCCGCTTAGTCGGATACAAAAGCACGAACCCCGCCGCGGCGCAGATCAATAGCGCGGTCCACAGCGTGTGCGCGACCCCATACGGCAGCCGCGCAAGCGGCCACATCAACACGTAATCGAAAGGCAGCCGCGTCGGCACGACATCGTGCTTCTCGACTCCGATGGTCTCGCGCTCAAGCCGGAGCACGCTCGGTTCGTCATAGAGCCGCCCGGTGAAAACCAGCTTCGCACCCACGTAAAGCTGATTAAAATCGTCGGCGCCGCGCCGCCTCAGGTCGGTTCCCAGCCCGACCAGGAAATTCGCAACAAAGATCGGAACAACAAGGAAGATCCACAGCGCGAGCTTGCGGTCCCTGGCGAGCATGAATCCTTCATGATGTCACGAGAACTCGCCGCCGGCGAGGGATTTTTCAGCGCTCTTCCAGATGCTTGAGCCGTGCGTCCAAAACCTGCTCGACACGATACAGCTCCGAGCGCCAGGTCTCTTTCATGTCATCAAAGCGCTGGTCCATGTGTGCGCGAAGCTCCGCAAGCCGGTTGTTCACATCGTTCATCCGGTGATTCATATCGCTCATCCGGCTGTTGTTGACCAGAATGCCGATCAGTACGGTGACGGTCGGCACGACAACCGACAGCAAGGTTTGCATGGAAACGTCCACGGCTCTCCTTCCATTAGATCACTTCTAATCAGTGCGTTTCCCGCGCGATTCCTCTCACCGGCCATTGCAGCTTTCGCGCCAACTTGCTCCGACCGGTCGAACATCCGCTCCACCTCGTCACGGAACTTCCGAAAATTCCGCCCGTCGACGATGATCCCGATCACAATCGCCACAGTCTGGACCGCACTGACGATCCACATGTGAGCCGGAAAGAGCATCCCCTATTAATTTACACTCGCACGCATTCAAGCGTCCGTAACACAACGCAAGAATATGATAAGATCCTGATTCTACGCATCCAACGAGCAATTCAGGGAGTTCTCTCCAGTGAAAGTTTACGACACCAGTGACATCCGGAACGTGGCCCTGGTCGGCCATGGAAACTCCGGAAAAACTTCGTTAGCCGCCGGTCTCCTGTTCACCAGCGGCGCCACCAACCGCCTCACCCGCGTCGATGAGGGCAACACCATCACCGATTTCGATGACGAGGAAATCCAGCGCAAAATCACCATCTCCACCGGCGTCGCCGCCACCGAATGGAACAAGAAAAAACTCAACCTCATCGACACCCCTGGCTTTAATATCTTCATCAACGACACCAAGGCATCGCTGGTCGCCGCCGACGCGGCCTTCGTGGTGGTCGACGGCGTCGCCGGCGTCGAGGTCCAGACCGAAAAAGTGTGGTCCTTCTGCGATGATTTTGAGCTCTCCCGCGCCATCATTATTAATAAGCTCGATCGCGAGCGCTCCAGCTTCGAGCGCGCTCTCGAAAGCGTCCACCAGTTTTTCGGCCGCACCTGCGTTCCCATTCACCTGCCCATCGGCAGCGAGCGCGATTTCAAAGGCATCGTCGATCTGGTGCGGATGAAATCCTACACCTACTCGAATGACGGCGACGGAAAAGGCAAAGAAGGCGATATCCCCGCCGATCTCGCCGCGGCCGCGCAGAAAGCGCACGAAGGGCTCATCGAGATGGTCGCCGAAGGCAACGACGCGCTGATGGAGGAGTTTTTCGACAAAGGCACCCTTCCCGCCGAGCACATTCTCGACGGCCTGCGCGACGCCGTGCGCCAGCGCCGCATCTTTCCCGTCCTGTGCGCCGCCGGCCTGCACAACGTCGCAAGCGACCAGATCCTCAACTTCGTCACCGATAATTTTCCCGATCCGGCCGGCCGCGGACCGTGGAAAGGCGAGCTCAACGGAAAGGATGTCGAGCGCGCAGTCAAGGATTCCGAACCGGTTTCCGCATTCGTCTTCAAAACCGTCGCCGACCCCTTCGCCGGCCGCGTGACGTATTTCAAGGTCGTTTCCGGCATCGTCAAAAACGACGCGAACCTGGTGAACACGCGCTCCAGCGCAGCCGAGCGTCTCTCGCACATCGGCGCGCTTCAGGGTAAAACCATCGTCCCGGTGACCGAGCTTCACTCGGGCGACATCGGCGGCGTCGCGAAACTCAAGGAAACCGTCACCGGCGATACGCTCGCCGATAAGCCGTCGCCCATCGCCTACCCGGCCGTGAACCTTCCCGAACCGAGCATCGCCTACGCCATCGCCGCCAAGACGCGCAACGACGAAGACCGCATGGGCAACGCCATCCAGAAAATCTTAGAAGAAGACAAATCGCTGCGCTTTTATCGCGATCCGCAAACCAAGGAGTTCCTGCTCGCCGGCAGCGGACAGCAGCACGTCGAGATCATCGTCAGCCGCCTCAAAAAACGCTACGGCGTGGATGTGGAGCTCCACGCGCCCAAAATTCCATATCGCGAAACCATCCGCGGCAGGGCCGACGTGCAGGGCCGGCACAAAAAGCAGACCGGCGGACACGGCCAGTTCGGCGATTGCTGGATTCGCATGGAGCCTCTGCCGCGCGGTGAGAAATTCGCCTTCGAAAACGAGGTTTTCGGCGGCGCGATTCCCAAAAATTTCATTCCCGCGATCGAAAAAGGCATCGTCGAAGCCGCCGAAAAAGGCTATTTAGCCGGATATCCCGTGGTCGATTTCAAAGTGGTGGTCTACGACGGCTCCTATCACGACGTCGATTCCTCGGAAATGTCGTTCAAGCTGGCCGCGCGAAAAGCGTTCAAAGCCGCGATGGAAGCCGCCAAGCCCGCGATCCTCGAACCCATCATGAACGTTGAGGTGCAGGCGCCGGTAGAATACGCAGGCGACCTGATGGGCGACATGAACGGCCGCCGCGGCCGCATTTCCGGCATGGATACGAAAGGCGGAACGCAGATCATTCGCGCCCAGGTCCCCATGTCGGAAATGCTAAATTATCAAAACGACCTCATCTCCATGACCCAAGGCCGCGCGAGCTTCACCATGGAATTCGACCACTACGATTTCGTCCCCGCCCCGCAAGCCGACAAAATCATCGCCGCGGCGAAAGCCGCCAAGACGGGCGAAGAGGAAGAAGAAGAGTGACAGGGGCGCTCGCGCGATTTTGAGCAGCCCGGGCATCGCAAGCCGATATACTGTGGGTGGGTGTATCAAATGCAAACCGAGGTGGAACCGCTCAATGCATCACGCCGCACGGAGGTTATGGAACGCCTCTTTACCGACCTTCAGGTCGCGCGCTTCAATCAACTCTATTACCAGACCCGATCGAAATCTGTAAGGGGTTGGATGAAGAGAGCAAATGTGATTGCAGCACTGTCGGCGAGTGCGGCGTTCACGGGCATGTTAAAGAACGGAGGACCGCTCTGGCTTCTGCAGGGCTTCACGATCGTTGCCGCGATTTCTGCGGCGGTCGGCCCGGTTTTAGGGCTCGAGGATAAGTACGCGCAACTGGAGCGCGCGAGTTTAGGCCACGCGATCGCGAAAGACAGGATCTGGTCACTCTTGCGAGACCTGAAAGTCTCCGAGCTCACGGATAGTCACGAGGCGAGAGAGCGGGAGATCGCCGCTTTTCGCGAGGCGCTTAGCGCTCTGGACGAGGAGCCGCACGACTCCGTGAGGACGAAATGTTGGGAGCAGGTGGAGCGAGAACTTCCGGCCGATAAGGCTTGGACGATCATATGAGTTCACAGCCCCTTGAGAAGCGAGGCGGCCAGCAACCCCCCGCTCCTCCCAAGAGGCCGCCGCCACCGCCGCCCCCACCCAAGAAGTGAAGTCGCGAGCCACCCTGCGCGTCCGGGTTAAGTGTGTGTGAAAAAGGGGACAGCCCGCTCTGTCCACTCCGTCCGCGTCGCCGATTCAACAGCTTGCGTCTGGGGAACAGGGTAGGCAGTCCCCTTTTTTCACACACACACTTAAGGCCACGATGACGCAAAGGCCGCTCGAGCTTCACCATGGAAGGGAGGAAAAGGAAGAGTAGTTTTCCTGGGATACCTCAGCAATGTGGGATCCGCGGCTGGAGGTACTCTACACATCCCTGTATCGGAATCTCCCAAAAATAGGAACAACGTTTCTTTTCAAAACAATAACGTCTTGTGTTTTCAATAAGTAGTTACAATATGAGGGTGGCTGTCGGCGTGCTCCGGAAGGCGCGGGGAAAGACTGTCCAGACTCCGATGAAGGAGTTAAAGCAACAGTTCGCCAGCGCTCTGCTCGTAATCCTCACCGTCGCCGCGGTGATCGCTGCCGGTGTGAACTTCCAGCAGCAGAACCGGTATCACCTCCCCGACGATGGGGTAACCTGGGTCGACCGGCCCGCGGGCGACACCAACCGGGTGGTCGCGCTGCGCATCCAGCCCGGCAGTCCGGCTGCCAAGGCGGGTCTTCACTCCGGCGACGTGCTGGTTTCGATCGAAGGCGTCAAGATCGACAGCTCGGAAAAAGCCACGCAGATCCTGGCCGGCTTGGGCGCGTGGCGCACCGCCCAATACGACGTTATCCATGAAGGCAGGGGCGAGGAGGTCCAGCACAACGTCATCATCGGCGAAGCGCAGCATGATCCCACGCTGTTCTATCTCTACGCCGACGGCCTCGTGTACCTCGCGATCGGCCTGTTCGTGTACTTCCGCCGCAGCGCCGCGCCGCGCGCGCTGCATTTTTTCCTGATGTGCCTGGCCAGCTTCGTTCTTTCTACCTTCCATTACACCGGCAAGCTGAACAACTTCGACAAGCTGATCTACACCGGCAACGTGGTCGCCGGATATCTGGCGCCGATGCTGTTCCTGCACTTCTGCTGCGTCTTTCCCGAGCCGCAGAAATGGATTCGCCGCCGCGGCGCCGCGATTCTGCTCTACTTGCCCGGCCTGGCGCTGCTGACCATCCATCTTGGTTTCGAATCCGGATTCCTCGTCACGCCTTCGCCGCTTGAAATGCTGTGGCTGCTCGATCGCGTGTGGATGGCGTTTTTCTGCGCCATGTACGTGGCCGGAGGGTTCGTGCTCGGGTTCCAGAAGCGCCACGCCGAGGACCCCATCGTGCGCCGCCAGTTGACCTGGTTGCGCAACGGCGCCCTCGTTGGAATCCTGCCCTACGCGCTGTTCAACGTGATTCCGTACCTGATGGGAGTGGTCCCCAATCACGCCATGAATCTGGCGGTCCTCTCGCTGCCGCTGATTCCGCTCACCTGGGCCTGGGCGATCCTGCGCTACCGCCTGATGGACGTGGACATGATCTTTCAGCAGGGCTACGTCTACACGCTGGCGACGTTGGCCGTGCTGGCAATCCTGTATGGCATGATCTTCGCCGCCAAGAGCGCGGGCGAGCTCAGCGGCACCGCGATGGTGGCGCTGATCCTGATCGCGGCCTTCGTGTTTCAGCCCATCCGCAACTGGATTCAGGAGCAGCTCGACCGCTACTACTTCTATAAAGACCGCTACGATTACCGCCGCACGCTGATCGAGTTCGCGCGCGAGCTGGGCTCGCCCAGCGATCTCGATGCGATGCTCGAAACCGTGGCAGAGCGCCTGATCCGCACCCTGGGAATCCGCCACGTGGCGTTTTTCGTGTGGGACGAAGCGGAATCGAAATTCCGGCTGGAGCTGGCCACCAATCGAAACGGACGGCAGACCGAAAACGTCCCTTATGGTCTGGACCTTAGTTTTTTGAGTCCCGCGCCCAGCAAGCCGTACCTGTTTTTCGAGCGCACGCGCCATTCGCTCGACGTGGTCTCGCACGAAATGCCGGCGAGCGTCCGCCGCTCCATCGCGGAGCTGGAGCTGACCTATTATCTGCCGTGCTCGGCGCGCGGCCGCACCATCGCGTATCTGGGCGTCAGCCGCACCGACGCCGGCGATTTTCTGTCGACCGACGACGTGGATCTGCTGGTCACGCTCTCCGGTTACGTGGGCATCGCCATCGACAACTCCACGCTGTACCGGTCGCTCGCGCGCAAGGCGGAGGAGTACGAGCGCCTCAAGGAATTTTCGGAAAATATCGTCGAGTCGATCAATGTCGGCATTCTCGCCGCCGATCTCGACGATCGCGTGGGAAGCTGGAACTCGCAGATCGAAAAGCTCACCGGCGTCAGCCGCCGCGACGCGGTGGGCCGCAAGCTGCGCGAGCTGCTTCCCGAAGACCTGTGCGCACAGCTCGACTCGATCCACGGCGAACCCGGCGTCCACAACATCTACAAATTCGTTCTGCGGCCCGGCCGCGGGGCGAGCGACACCACGCTCAATATCGCCATCGCCCCGCTTATTTCACGTGAGGGCGAGCAGATCGGCCGGCTGATCATCTTCGACGACATCACCGATCGCGCGGAGCTGGAACGCAGGCTGGTGCAGGCCGATAAGCTCAGCTCCATCGGGCTGCTGGCCGCCGGCGTGGCCCATGAGGTCAACACGCCGCTCGCGGTGATCTCCACTTACGCGCAGATGCTCGCCAAGCAGATCTCGGACGACGCGCAGAAAGCGCCGCTGCTTGAAAAAATCGCCCGTCAGACCTTCCGCGCGAGCGAAATCGTCAATTCGCTGCTGAATTTTTCACGCACTTCGCCCACCGAGTTCGTCGGCGTGGATTTGAACAAGGTCGCGCGGGAGACGCTCACGCTGGTGGAGCATCAGCTCGCCAAGGCGGGCGTCGAGGTGAAACTGTCGCTCGCGGGCGACCTTCCCAAAATCAAGGGCAATCCGGGAAAGCTTCAACAGGTTCTGCTGAACCTGATCCTGAACGCACGCGACGCCATGGAATCCGGCGGAGCGCTGGTCATCGCCACGTCCTCGGGCGAGGGGACGGTGCGCATGACCGTCTCCGATTCGGGCGCCGGCATCTCTCCCGAAAATCTGACGCGCATCTTCGACCCGTTCTTCACCACCAAATCCGCCCGCAAGGGCACCGGCTTGGGTCTTTCGGTAAGCTACGGCATCGTGCGCGAGCACGGCGGCGACATCGAGGTCGAAAGCGAGATGGGGCAGGGCACGCGCTTCCATCTTTCGTTCCCCGAGGGAGCGCGCCGGCCGGAACTGGTGCGCAGCGAGAGCGCCGCGGCCGCGTCGCAAGCCTTTTCCGATAAGAGAATGACAGGTTAATGGCGGACACCGTCGCCAATCTTCCTCCCGATATCATCCCCGCCGAGCCTCCGCGCGGCCGCATCCTGGTCGTCGATGATGAACCGGACATCCGCGACAGCCTGGAAGCGCTGCTCACCAGCGAAAATTACCAGGTAGAACTCGCCGCCAACGCGACCGACGGCCTCAAGCGCCTGGAAACCTCGGCCTACGACCTGATCCTGCTTGACCTGATGATGCCCGACAAAAGCGGCATGCAGGTCCTCGAAGAAATCCGCGCTCGCGATCATGAAACGCCGGTTTTCATGATCACCGCCTACGGCTCGGTGCAAGTGGCCGTCGATGCGCTGAAGCGCGGCGCCAACGACTATTTCCCCAAACCCTGGGACAACGAAAAGCTGCTGATCGAGATCGAGCGCATGATCTCGAAAGGACGCCTGGAGCGCGAAAACCTGGAGCTCAAGCGCGCGCTCAAGCAGCGCTACAGTTTTCCCAACATCGTCGGCAAGAGCGAGCGGATGCTCAAAATTCTGGACCTGGTCGCGCAGGTTGCCGCCAGCCGCTCGACCATTCTGATCACGGGCGAGACGGGCACCGGAAAGGAGCTGATCGCCAAAGCGATCCACGCTCATTCGGCGCGCGCCGAGCATCCCTTCGTCGCCGTGCACTCCGGCTCCGGACCTCCGGACCTGCTCGAATCCGCGCTGTTTGGCCACGTCAAGGGCGCTTTTACCAGCGCCATCGCGACCAAAAAAGGCTACTTCGACATCGCCAACCGCGGGACGATTTTTTTCGACGAAATCGGCACCATTTCGCTCGAAACGCAGACTAAGCTGCTGCGCGTGATCCAGGAGCGCGAGTTCGTTCCGCTGGGAGCCACCGAAACCATCAAAGTGGACGTGCGCATCGTCGCCGCCACCAACGCGGATTTGAAGCGCCTGGTCGAGGAAGGGAAGTTTCGCGAAGACCTATATTACCGGCTCAACGTGATCAACCTCGCGCTTCCCCCGCTGCGCGAGCGCAAGGAAGATATTCCGCTATTAACCGACCATTTTTTCACCAAATATTGCCGGGAAAATGAGAAATTCCTGGATGAAAACAACCGCTCGCGCCTGCATTTTGAACCCGACGCGATGCAGATTCTGATGGATCACACCTGGCCGGGTAACGTTCGGGAACTCGAAAACGTAGTCGAGCGCGCCGTGGTTTTGGCTTCGCAGCCGCAGGTCCCCGTGGACGTGCTGCCGGAGCATCTCCTCGAAGCCCGCGGCCTGCGCATCCGCCGCGACGAAAGCGGCCGCCTCGCACCGGACGCGTCGCTATTCGAAGAAGTCGCCGATTTCGAGCGCCGCAGAATCATCGAGCAGCTCGAAAAATCCGACTGGAGCCAGACCGCGGCGGCGGAGACGTTGCGCATTCCGTTATCGACGCTGAACCAGAAAATCAAGCGGCATAACATCGAGATTCGAAAAAAGTCGGGTGCGTGATACATTAGCATTGATGAGCCCCGAGGAGAGATTCGCGCGGATCGAAGAGCTGCTCCACATCATGGCAGACCGCGAGAACCGGATGGAGGTCCGGTTCGACGAACGCATGACCCGGGCAGAGGCCCGTGCGGTGGCCTCAGAGCGCCGCTGGGAAAAGCGGATGGAAGCCGCGGACAAACGCATGGATAAATTCGATCTCCAGCTCCAGCGAACCAGGGCGTTGGTCGAGGCAGGGATGAAGATCGTGCTGCAGCTTGCCAAGAGCCAGCGCGAGTTAGAGAAATCCCAGAAGGCTTTCATCGATTCCCTGCGCAAAGGCAACGGCAACGGCCGCCGCCACGGCTGATCATTCGAGCGCCGTGTACCCTCCGCTGAAAAAAATCAGCGGACGACCCTCCCCGACCGATACATCCACCGCCTCGCCGATCAGAATCCGGTGATCCCCCGCGTCGAACCATTGAACTGTTTTACAGTCGACGAGCGCCAGCACTCCGTCGATCCACGGGGACGTCGTGCTCGCCTCGCGCCACGCGACTCCAGTGAAACGACCCTCCGGCAACTGCGCGAAGCGGATCGACAGATCGCGCTGGTCTTCGCGCAAAATGTTGATCGCGTAAAAGCGGCAATTCAAAAAGTGCGCGAGAAAGGTGCAGTCGTGCGCCACCGCGACCATCACCAGCGGTGGATTTAATGACAACGAACAGAAGGAATTGACCGTGATTCCGTGCGGCGCGCCGTCTTCGGCGCGCGTGGTAAGCACCGCCACTCCCGTCGCGAACAGGCCGCAGGCGCGGCGAAACGCGATGGAAGACACCGGATTAGGGAGCGCCGCGCTTGACACCTGACTAACTCCAATCCTATCATGAAGTTTCGGTGCGGTCGCGGGCCAACGACAAGGAGGAACGGCATTGATCAAACTGGATATCATCAACGAAGTGGTCAACCGGACGGGCATTACCAAAACGAAAGCCGAGATGGCCGTGGAGATCGTGTTTGAAAGCATGAAACGCGCTCTCGGCAAGGGCGAACGGATCGAGCTGCGCGGTTTTGGAATTTTCAACGTGCGCCCGCGGAAAACCGGCATCGGCCGCAATCCTCGGACCGGCGCCGAGGTCGCGATTCCTCCCGGAAAAGCGGTGCGGTTCAAGCCCGGGAAGGAACTGCAAACCTTGCAGTAGCTCGAACTTGTCCACCGACGGCTATCCTCACCTGCCGGCTGCGACGCGTCCGCTTGAGGGCGGCGTGTTCGATATTCTGGCCGCGGAGCGGATTCATCCGCGGCATCGCTACTGGCTGCATGCTCTGCTGCTGCTGCTGACGCTGGTCAGCACAACCGTGGTCGGCGCGGGCCTCGCCCACAGTTTCGCCGCCGGGCGCATCTTCGATTTCGATCTCGGTCTTGAGGGTTACAAGTTCATGTGGAGCGACCCGTCGTATTTGCTCGACGGGCTGCCGTTTTCGCTCACCCTGCTGGTGATTCTGCTGACGCATGAGATGGGCCACTATCTCGCCGCGCGATATTATCTGGTCGACGCGACGCTGCCGTTTTTCATCCCCGTTCCCAACCTGATCGGCACCTTCGGCGCGTTCATCCGCATCCGCTCGGCGATTCTCTCGAAGCGCATTCTGTTCGATATCGGCATCGCCGGGCCCCTTGGCGGTTTCGGCATGCTGATTCTGCCGCTGATCGCCGGCGTCTCCATGTCGCATATTTCGCCCGGGGTGGGCGCGCGGGGCGAGCTGATCTTCGGCACGCCGTTGATCCTGCGCTTTTTCGAATGGGCCATCCTCCACGCGCGTCCCGAGGACGTGTATCTGCACCCGGTGGCGCGCGCCGCCTGGGTCGGATTGCTGGCGACGGCGCTGAATCTGCTGCCCATCGGCCAGCTCGACGGCGGCCACATTCTGTACGCATTTCTGGGCGAATGGACGCGCGTGCTTTCGCGCGCGTTCATCGGAGTCCTGGTGGTGATGGGATTCTTTTTCGCCTGGAGCTGGTTTTTCTGGGCCGGCCTGCTGTTCTTCTTCGGACTGCGCCATCCGGTGATCATCGACCCGACGCCGCTCAGCCCGAAGCGCCGCTGGCTCGGCCTGGCGGCGCTGGTGATTCTGATTCTGTCCTTCACGCTCACTCCCATCCGCAGCGGACTGTGAAAATCTCCGCGACGATCATCACCTACAACGAAGAGCGCAACGTGGCGCGCGCGATCGAAAGCCTGCGCTGCGCCGACGAGATCGTGGTGGTGGACAGCGGATCGAGCGACCGCACCGTGGAACTCGCCGAAAAGCTCGGCGCGCGCGTGGTGGAGAGTCCCTGGCCGGGCTACGCCAAGCAGAAAAATTTCGCGGCCGAGCAGGCGCAGCACGACTGGATTCTTTCGCTCGATGCCGACGAATCGCTAAGCGAAGCGCTCGAAGGCGAAATCTGGCAGGTCAAGAAAAACGGTCCGCGGTACGACGCCTACACCATGCCGCGCATGGCGCAATACCTGGGCCGCTGGATCCGCCACTCGGGCTGGTATCCGGACCGCAAGGTGCGGCTTTACGATCGGCGCAAATGCACCTGGGTCGGCGAGTTCGTGCACGAGACGGTGAGGGTCGATGGTTCGCTGGGGCACCTCGATTCGAACCTGCTGCACTTCACGTGCAACTCGCTTTCCGAGCACTTGAAGACAATGGACCGCTACACCACGCTCGCCGCCGAGCAACTGCTCGCCACAGGAGTGAAAGTGAGCTGGCAGCGGCTGCTATTGGATCCACCGTGGACATTCTTTGAGACCTACGTGCTGAAGCTCGGATTCCTGGATGGCGTGGAGGGCCTGGCGATCGCCAACATGGCGGCGGTGTATAACTTCGTGAAGTACGCGAAGGCTCGATTCATGAGTCCGGGAAGATGATTTGACCGCGAATCGACGCGAATGAAGACTGTTCATATCGACTGCGGGCGGGAGATGGCTGGCGGGCAGTGGCAAGTCGTGTATCTGGTCGAACGGTTGGAAGGCGCGATATTGCTCGCGCGCGAATCGTCGCCGCTCTATTGCGAAGCGCAGAAGCGCGGGCTCGACGTGCGGGGGCTTTCCATTCTCGGTTTGCGGCGCGCGGCGAAAGACGCGCAGATCGTCCATGCGCATGATTCGCGCGCGCATTCGATGGCGCCGGCGCTGAGCGGGGCGCCGCTTGTGGTTTCGCGCCGCGTAGGATTTGCGATGAAGCGCTCCGTGCTTTCCGATTTTAAGTACGAGGCGGCACGAATGTTCCTTGCGGTATCCGAGTACGCCGCTTCGCGAATGCGCGAGCGTGGCGTCGATCCGTCGAGAATTCGTGTGGTTTATGACGGCGTCCCGATTCCGCCGCGGCCGTCGAGCCGGACGGGAGGGGTGGTCGCGATCGCGAAAGCCAGAAGCGACGCGATCGATCATGCGTCGCGATCCCTGAACGTGCCGGTCAAAGTTATCTCGGATTTATGGCAGGACCTGGCGACGGCGAGTGTCTGCATTTATCTGAGCGAAATGGAGGGCCTCGGCTCCGGCGCGATTGCGGCGATGGCTTGTGGTGTTCCCGTGATCGCCAGCCGTGTGGGAGGGCTGCCCGAAGCGGTCGAGCATGAAAAAACCGGCGTGCTCATCGATTCGCCGCGCGAGCTCGAGCCGACACTACGGAGATTGCTCGAAAATGCCGATTTAGCGAGCGAGATGGGCGAACGCGCGCGCGAAGTCGCGAAGCGGAAATTTTCAGTGGAAACCATGGTTCAGCAGACGGTATGCGCTTACAACGAGGTGCTGCGATGATCGAAATCGCCATCGCCGCGCTCGCGGGATTGCTGATCGGGAGTTTTTTGAACGTCTGCATCTTTCGCCTGCCGCGCGATCTGTCCGTGGTGCGCCCCCGTTCCTTCTGCCCGCATTGTGAAAAGATGATCGCCTGGTACGACAACGTTCCCGTGGTGAGTTACGTGGTGCTGCGCGGCCGATGCCGGCATTGCCGCCAGCCGATTTCCTGGCACTACCCCGCGGTCGAGCTCGCCACGGCGGCGGCGTTTGCCGCGTGCATGGTGGTCGGGGGATGGTCGCTCGTGGCGCTCAAATTCTGCATCTTTTCCGCGATTCTGATCGTGCTCATCACGACCGACATCGAAGAGCGTATTCTGCCCGATGAGTTCACGCTGGGCGGGACCGTCATCGGCCTGGTGTTCGCGGTGTTCGTTCCGGTCGACCGCTTCGAGCCCCTGACGGCAGTGCTGCTGCACGATATTGCCCCGCGCTGGCGCTCGGTGAGCGAAGCCGCGCTCGGCGCATTCGTTCCCACCGCGATCTTCTGGTTCTTCGGATGGGCGTTTGAAAAAATCCGCCACAAAGAAGGACTCGGGCTGGGCGACGTGAAAATGATCGCCATGATCGGCGCGTTTTTGGGCCTGCGCCTGTCGTTGTTCACGATGTTCGCCGGCGCGCTGCTCGGCTCGATCGCCGGATTGATCTACATCTTCGCGGCGCGCAAGGACGCCTCGTCCTATCCTCTCCCGTTCGGAAGCTTTCTCGGTCTCGCCGCGCTGGGCGTCGGATTTCTCGCACTGGCCGGGAAGTAGTTCGTGGTTCGGATTGCCATGCCCCCCGCCCTGACGGGCGCGGGTTGGATGTACCAAACCCTGGCCGTCGGCGTCTGTGTTGACGCGGGCGGCGTCCAACTACCCACTCCCGCTCCCCCAGTCCGACTACGGACCCGTGTTCGGAAACAACTTGTCCGTGCGGCCCAGCAGCCAGCGCGCGCGGCGCTGCATCAGCATGTTTAGCTCGCGATGCTCGGGCCACGTGTTGGGGTTGATGCTCAGCGCCTGCCGCAGCATCTGCTCGAATCCGGCCTTGTCCTTTTGCGCGACCAGAACGCTCTCCGCATAGGTCACGTAGGGCGCCACCTGGTGGCCATGCGCGAGCTCCAGGTTGCGCTCGAAATGCGCCTTCGCAATCTCGACACGGTCCGGCTTCGGCTTCAGACGCGACATTTCATAAGTGATCATGAAGCCGTGCATCGCGCCTTCGTTGTAGGCGTCGTCGAGTTGCAAGACGCGATCGGCCAGCGCCTCGAAGCGCGGGATCTCCGGCAGCATGGTGAAGTCGTGCGAGGCCGAAAGCGCAGACGCCCAGGCGATGACGGTCCAGTACATCAGCGGGACGTCGCCTTTGTGCAGCAGC
>Ga0335077_10001741_pt1 | contig 25881 bp, 21 predicted proteins | sample Lox_Sample_31_FD_207151 | JGI IMG/M metagenome (GOLD analysis project Ga0335077, IMG submission 207151) | Soil microbial communities from Loxahatchee National Wildlife Refuge, Florida, United States - Lox_Sample_3.1 | ecosystem: Environmental > Terrestrial > Soil > Wetlands | place: USA... | reverse complement strand
CGCCCGGTTTCCCGGCGTGTCAATCACGCTCGGCAGGACCGCGTTGCAGCGGATCCCGTCGTTCTTGTACTCCGTCGCCACCGCGTGGGCGAATGCGATCACCGCGGCCTTCGACGCGATGTAACCGGCCGCCCCGCTGAATGGCTGGAGCGCCGCGCGCGTGCCAACGCACACTATCGATCCGCCACGACCCTCGAGCAGAACCGGCAACGCGGCCTGCGTGACGAGGTACGTGGGCCGCAGGTTCAGCCTGAACTGCTGCTCGAACTCGTCGATCGCCGTCTCGTGCACACGGCCGCCGGCGGCGAACCCACCCACCAGGTTGACCACTCCGCGCAGCGATGCGCCGGCGAGCGCGACCACGTTCTCGACCGCGCCGGCTTCGAACAGGTCCGCCTGGACGAGCTCGAGCCCCTCGCGCTCGGGCACCCGCTCGAGCTCGTGCTCGACGATCCACGGCACGACTACGCGCCAACCGTCGTCGAGCAGCCGCTCGACCACGGCCGAGCCGAGGCCTCCGGTTCCTCCAGTGACGATTGCTGTGTGAGCCATTCGGTTGCCGTCCGCGCGCCACTTTATCTTCGACCACCATGAGAGTTCGGGAATTTGCGGAAGGTTCCAACGTTTCCCAGGCGCTCTTGGTGCGCGAGGTGGAGCGTCACCCCGACCACCTGAAGCTCGTTCTCGGTGATCGGAGCGGGAGCGTTCCGGCCGTTGTCGGGCACGCCGCCGGCGAGCTCTGCAACAGAGGCGAGGTCGTGTTCGTGACCGGGAGATTCACGGGCGCCCAGCTTGCGGTCGACAGCCTCCGCGTGGCCAACGATGGGGAATATGCCCGCCAGGACCTGCACGATGGCCCCGCGCACGACCTCGACCAGATGGAACGCGATCTCCGCGAGCTGCTGGCCACGATCCAGAACCCCCACCTGAGACAGCTTCTGGGCGCGGTGTTCGCCGAGAGCTGGGCCGGTTACCGTGACGCGCCCGCCGGCAAGCGCTACCACCACGCCTACCGCCACGGTCTGCTCGAACACTCGCTCACGGTTGCCCAGTCGGTCAGCGCGATCTCGGCCATGTTCGGAGGCATCGACCGCGATGTCGCCGTCGCCGGCGCGCTCCTGCACGACATCGGCAAGCTCGACGCGTACGAGCTTGGGGCCGGCGCGATCTCGATGTCCGACCAGGGCCGCCTGCACGGGGAGATCCCGCTCGGCTACTACCGGGTGCGTCGAACGATCGAGCGCGTCGAGGGGTTCCCGCCCGAGCTGGCCCAGGCACTGCTGCACATCATTCTCAGCCACCACGGGTCGCTCGAGCACGGCAGCCCGGTGGTCCCGTGCACGCGCGAGGCGACCCTCGTCCACATGATCGACAACCTCGGGGGCCGCCTCGGGAGCTTTGACCGGCTCGAGCGCCAGCTGCGCGCCGGCGAGCAGTGGTCGGCGTGGGACAAGGTGCTCGGTGGCGGAGCGTATTTCGCGCCGCAGGCGGAAGCGGAGCGCGAAGCCGCGTAAGGACTGGGGGCCGCCTGCGGCGGCGTCCATGGGGCCATGCGGGCCCGTCCGGACGGGTCTTGTCGTGGCGGCGTGGGGCGGTGGGGTCGATCGGCCGGCGTGATCTTCGGCGGTGGGGTTTAACGGCGGGCACCTGGAGAATGGGGTGGCGCCGGCCTAGGTGGTCGCGCCACTAGTCCCACCATGCATAACTCGACAAACGACGACCTCGCGCCGGGCCTTGCCGAGCTATGCACGATAATCGCGGGTAACTCGGCAAGGCGGACGGCGGCAGCGTCAATTGTCGAGTTATGCAGGTTCTTTTGAGGGTCAAACGCCCCGGATCGGCCTTCGAGTCCACGATGGCCTCCCTCCAGGTGCCCGCCGTTCAAAGCCGACCGCCAACGATCACGACGGCCGATGGACCCCGCCGGGGTCACCCGGCTCTTCAAACCCGTCCGGACGGGCCCGCACGGTCCCACGGATGCCGCCGCAGGCGGCCCATGTAATGCCTCTGCCACGCGGTGCCACAACTTCGCCGCAATTTGCGCGCCGATGCCGGCACCCGGGGACGCCTCCCGCCCCGCCCAACTACAGTTGGAGAGGGCATGGCCAAGGACACCGAAAAGCTGATCCGTCAGCTCTCGCTCATCTCGTACCTGATGGCAGAACGGCGTCCGGTGACCGCCCAGGAGATCCGGCGGGACGTCGAGGGCTACAGCGCGATGAACGAGGACGCGTTCGCGCGCCGCTTCTACGCCGACCGCTCCGAGCTCGAGGCGCTGCGGATCTACCTCTCGGTCGAGAAGCCCGTCGACGGGCTCGTGGAGCAGGAGACGTACTCGCTCGCGCCCGAGAACTTCCATCTCCCGGCGATCGAGTTCACCGACCAGGAGCTCGCCGGCCTGAACACCGCCCTGCACCTGCTCGACGGGGAGTTCGCCTACGCCGAGCCGCTGCGGCTCGCCCTCCAGCAGATCTCGTGGGGCCGCCCGAGCCCGCTCACCGCACCCGAGCAGCACACGGTGGCGCTCGGGATCACCGGTTCCGCGGGCGGACACGAGCTGAGCCAGCGGCTGGCCAAGGTCGAGACCGCGATCTTCCGCCGCAAGACGATCGTGTTCGACTACTACACGATGGAGCGCGGCGAGCTCAGCACGCGTAAGGTCGACCCCTACCAGCTGCTGTTCCAGGGCAACCAGTTCTACCTGGTCGGCTTTGCCCACGAACGCAAGGCGATCCGCGTGTTCCGGCTGTCGCGGATTCGCGGCAAGGTCGGCTACGCCACCAAGGCCGAGCACGACTTCCAGCGTCCCGCCGACTTCGACCCGCGCGCCTACGCCAACCGGATCGACTGGCAGTTCGGCGATCCCGTTGGGATCGCCGAGGTGTGGATCGGGCGGCGCATCGCCTGGCAGATCGAGCGTCACTTCGGCCCGTACGGGGAGATGCGCCCCGCCGAAGAAGAGGGCGACCGCGTGTTCGTCACGCCCTACGCCAACGCGAGGCAGCTGATCGCCTGGGTACTCGGGCTCGGTGAGAATGCGCGCATCGTCGCCCCGGCCGAGCTGGTCGACGAGATGCGCGATCGGGTGGACGTGCTGATCGAGCGCCACACGGGCGAGCCGGAGACCGCCCCGCCCGTCGACTCGAGCGACGAGGTGCCGGCGCCAGCCGCCGACGCCGGCAACGGCCATCACCCCGACGGAGCGATCCGTCCCGAGCGGTTCGCCCGCCTCGTGACGCTCGCGAGCATCCTGATCGATGCCGGCCGCGGCGGCCGTCGCGTCGATGCCGAGGAGCTGTGCACCACGCTCAAGATCTCCGAGCAGGAGCTCCGCGAGGACATCTCGGTGCTCAACCTCGTCAACTTCGGCGCCGGCACCTACGTGCTGTATGCCGAGCTCCTCCCCGACGGGATGATCGAGGTCGATCCCGAGCCGTACGGCGACTCATTCGCCCGTCCGGCGCGGCTGCTGCCGGTTGAGGCGAAGGCGCTCGTGGCCGCGATCGACCTGATCGGCGAGCACATCCCCGAGGGCTCGCTGACCTCGGTGCGCGACAAGGTGGTCGCGGCGCTCGGCGAGGACCCGGTCCACGAAGGGCTTCAGATCGCCACTCCGGGTGGGGACGACACCGAGATCGCGGCGGTTGTCTCGCGCGCCATCGCGGAGAGGCGGCTGCTGTCGTTTGAGTACTACAAGGAGAACGAGGACGAGTTCTCGAGTCGGACCGTCGAGCCGTACGCGCTGATCAACGGCCGCGAGGGCTGGTACGTCGCCACCTTCGACCCCTCGCGCGACGATGTCCGGCACTTCCGCCTCGACCGGTTCAAGTCCGCGATGGTCAACGACGAGTCGTTCGAGCCGAGGGCCGACGTCGATCCCGCGGCCGACGTCGACGGCTGGCCCCGCACCGGCGAGGTACCGGCCTCGCAACGCGCCCGGGTGTGGATTTCGCCCGAACGCGCGCGCTGGGCGCGCGAGGAGCGGCGGATCACGGCCGAGCTCGAGGACGGCGCGGTCGTGGTCGAGCGCGGGTTCGCCAGCATGCACTACCTCGTCCGGGACGTGCTCAAGGAGGCCGGCGACGCGGTCGTGCTCGAGCCAGACGACGCACGCGTCGCCGTCCGCGAAGCCGCCGAGGCAATCCGGTCGGCTGCCGCTCTCGTCGCGGCGCGCTGAGCAACCCCGCCGCGCTCCGCGGCTCTCGACGCGGCGCGGACCGCTAGCCTGCCCGGCGATGCTGGCGCTCAAAGGACTGATCCTTTCGGGTGGAAAGGGCACCCGCCTGAGACCGATCACGCACACGAGCGCGAAGCAGCTCGTACCCGTCGCCAACAAGCCCGTGCTGTTCTACGGCATCGAGGCGATGGCCGAGGCCGGAATCGAGGAGGTCGGGATCATCATCGCGCCCGAGACCGGTGACGAGATCCGGCTGGCCGCCGGCGACGGATCGAAGTTCGGCGTGCGGATCACGTACATCCCGCAGGAGGCGCCACTCGGGCTGGCCCATGCGGTCCTGACCGCAGAGCCTTTCCTCGGCGAGTCCCCGTTCGTGATGTACCTCGGCGACAACCTGCTCCAGGGCGGGATCGGGGATCTCGTCCGGGCGTTCCGCGAAGACAGCCCGGATGCGATGATCCTGCTCACGCCGGTGCCCGACCCCGAGCAATACGGCGTCGCCGAGCTCAGCGCCGGCAAGGTCGTGCGGCTCGTTGAGAAACCGGCGCAGCCGCGGACCGACCTCGCGCTCGTCGGTGTGTACATGTTCACCGCCGCCGTGCATGGCGCCGCGCGGGCGATCGAGCCGTCCGCGCGCGGCGAGCTCGAGATCACCGACGCGATCCAACGCCTCGTCGACGACGGCTTGCGGGTCGAGCCGCACGTGGTCAAGGGTTGGTGGAAGGACACCGGACGGCTCGAGGACATGCTCGCGGCCAACCGGCTCGTGCTCGACACGATCCAGACGCGCCTCGACGGCGAGCTGATCGACTCGCGCGTCGACGGTCGCGTCGTCATCGAGGCCGGCGCTCGGCTGGAGCGCTCATCCGTCCGCGGCCCGGCGATCATCGGCGCCGGCGCGAAGCTGAGCGACTGCTACATCGGGCCGTACACGGCGATCGGCGAGGCGTGCGAGATCTCGGGCGCCGAGGTCGAGCACTCGATCCTGCTCGCGGGTTCGGTCGTGCGTGACCTCGACGGCCGGATGGAGTCCTCGCTGCTTGGGCGGAACGTCAAGATCGGCCGCGACCACCGCCAGCCGCGGGCCTACCGCTTCCTGGTCGGCGACAACTCCGAGCTCTCGATTCTCTAGCGGCTTACTGTCAGCTCGTCGAGCATCGGGAGCTTCTTCGCGCCCGGCGCGGTCAGCCGGAGTCGGACGAAGCGCGCTTTCGCGCCTTTGAGGTGGATCGTGTCGAGCACGCGCCCGGCGTGGCCTCGCACGAACGCCACCCGGCGCCAGGTTCGGCCGTTATTCGAAACGAACACCGAGTAGCTCGCCGGGCGGAGCACGGTCACGGGGCCGGGAGGAGGCGGGATGTTCGGCCCGGGGGCGGCCGGCCACTGGCGGCCCCACCGCAGCGTGATCGTGCGGATGGTGCCGGCCAGGCCCTGGACGGGCGCGGTCAGGGTGGCGTGCACCCTGGCCGGCTCCCAGTCGGTGGCGGGGCTGCCGTCGATCGCGGCGAGCGCCGGAGCGCCCGGCTGCGAGCTGCTGGCCACCACGTGCCCGCAGCGGACGAGGTCGCTCGAGGCGGTGAGGTCGGGCCGGCGGGTGATCAGCGTGAGCGGATGGCCACGGGTGAGCAGACGCGTGCCCGCCGGTGTCTTGATCTGGAACGGCGCGCCGCTCGTCAGCCTCACCACTGTGTGTTGCTGGCCGATGGTGACGGTGAAGGTTCGTCCGCGCCACTGCAGGTTGTGGAGGACGATCCCGCCGATCTGGCTGTTCAGGCTCGGGTTGAGCTGCACGTTGTTCGGGTTCCAGCGCATCCCCGAGTAGCCGTACAGGAACTCCTGGAGGAACCCGCCGATACCGGTCATGAAGGTGAACGCTCCACCGGTCCGCGTCTCGGAGAATTGGTGGAAGACGTCGCGGATGAACGGCTGGTAACTCCGCTCGGTGTAGACATAGCTCGCGCACCCAGCGGTGCCCTGCGCGGCGTTATCGATCAGGTTCACCGCGTCGCTCATCGACGGGCCGCCCGGATCGGTGCGTGGCACGTAGAAGTTGATGTCACCCTCGGCCAGCTTGGCCGGCATCGTGTAGTTCCATGGGTACTGGAGCAGGGTCACGTCGGCCTGCTTGACCAGCTGGTTCCCGTAACCCGAGAACTCGGGATGCATGTTGAGTGCGTGGTTGACCGGGACGACCAGATTGGCCGCGATCTGTGTCCAACTCGCCGGCGCGCTGATCCCGAGCACTTGCGCGGCCGCTGTCGCGTCCTGGAGCGTGCGCATCGCGCCCACGTTGGTGTAGACCTCGTCGTTGACGTTTGGGTTCTCCTCGTCGGGGCCCGTCACGCCGTTGATGTGGTACTTGCCGTCGCTGCCGAGCGTCGCCCGGGAGGCCCAGAAATCTGCCGCCTCTGACAGCACCGGCCAGCCCTGCTGCTGGAGCCACGCTTTATCGCCGGTGACGAGGTAGTACTGCCACTGCGCGAGCGCGATGTCAGCCGTGATGTGTTGTTCGTAAAGACCCTCGCTGTTGATCGACGTCGGGGGCGGGATTTGCTCGGTACCGTCAAGTGCACTTTCCCAGGGGAACCGCGCGCCCGCGTAGCCGGTCGCGGTCGCATGCTGCTCGGCCTCGCTCAGCCGCCCGAACCGGTACGCGTTCATGCCGGCTGCCAGGTCCGGATGCTGGGCCAGCAGCGACGGGTACATCCACGTCTCCGCGTCCCAGAAGATGTGTCCGTCGTAGCCGTTGGACGACAGGCCCGCCGGCGACACGCTCCAGTCGACACCGTCGCGCGTGCTCGACCACAGATAGAACTCGCTGGCGTTGACATCGGTGGCCAGCGTGCGGTTGCCGCGGACCTCGATCGAGCCGTTCCACAGGGACGCCCACGAGGCTTGGTTGGCCCCGAGCAGGGAGTCCCATCCGGTGGCGGCCGCCCCGGCGGCCTGCGCCTGAGCCGCGGTCAGGCTGTCCGCAGCGTTCTGGGAGCTCTCGACGCCGACGTACTTGGTGATCGTGTACGTCTGGCCGGACTGCACGGGGAACCCGAGCTCCTGGCCGACGCTCTGGTCCGTCGTCTGGTCGGTCTGGGTGGTCGTGGGCAGGATGTTGGAGCTCACCTGGAGTTGGCTGGCGAGCGTCGCCTGGATCCCCGTGCCCTTGGTCGCGATCGTCACCCAGTCCTGCCGCGCGGCGACGTTCCAACCCTTGGCCACCTGGCTGGTCAGCTCGGGCGTCGCGGTGGTGTCGGCGGTGCCGTCGATCGCGTCGGTGACCGTCGCGACTCCCGACCAGTGCGGAGTGATCTGGAGGCGCACGAGGCCGACAGACGGGTTCGCGCGGTCCGTCAGGACCTCGTAGCTCAAGTCGGTGACGTGTCCGTCGGGGGCAGTCCAACTCGCGGTCGTGGCGACGATTCCGGTGTGCAGGTCGATCGACTGGCGCCAGTTCGACACGCCGGGGCCCGGAACCGTGAACGTATTGCCGTTCTCGGCGAACGTGAGCGTCGACCAGGTCGGAATATTCGCCCGCTGCTGGACGTTGTTGGCGGGCTTGGGGTCGTTCGAGACTTGCCCGTAGAAGCCGGCGAGCTCCGACTGCGCGGGCACTGTGCCCGCGGCGTAGCCCTGCCCGGACGGCGGCACTCGGACGCCGAGCATCCCGTTGCCGGTGAAGGTCGGTGCGTAGGTCCCCCCGGGGCTGTTGGCGGTGAGCAGGAACGAACCTGCTCCCGCCGGCGCCGCCCCCTGTGCCTGCTGCGCTGCGGACGCGAACAATGAAAGCGCGCCGGCGACGGCGAGCAGCCGGATGAGACTACGCATACCTACCTCCTCAGAAGAACTGTCCTACCCCATATCCCGAGGAGGTGGTGCTGAAACGTCTACGGTCCGCTTGCGAGCGTGAGCGTCCAGGTCGACGTGTAGGTTCCGGTCCTGGCGTTGCCGGGAACGTTCAGCGACGCGGTCAGCGCGACGTTGACCGGCCCGGCGCCGGTTCCCGCGGTGGCGTCGAACACCTTGACCGGCGTCGGCGCGGTCGTCGCCGCCGGAACCGTCACCGGATAGGAGATCTGGTTGGTCGGGGCCGAGCACGTGCCCGTCGTGGTGCTCGCCGAACCCGCCGTGATCTGCGCCGCCGTGGTTGGCAGCGTGTGGCCGCTCGAGGTGAACGTGGTCGAGGTCGCGGTCAGATTCCAGCCGGCGCCGGCCCCCGTCTCATCGCTCGGCGACAGCGACAGCGGCGTCGTGATCGATTGATCCTTGCCGGTCAGCGCCGTGCTCGGCCACGAGAAGCTCGTCGGGGGCGTGAACGTGAGGCCACCCGAGCCGCAGCTGCCCCCGCTGCCGTAGCCGATAATCGTGCCCAACGCGCCTACGGCCGTGCCGGCGGTCTGGTTGCTGACGTCGACGCTGTACAGCGTGTTGCTCGTTGGAGAGTTCAGCCAGCTCCAGCCGGTGCCGTTCGTGGTCCAAACGACTCGGCCCGATGCCCCGACCGCGACGCAGTCGGTGGCATCCCAGCACGACACGCCGTACAAGCTCAGCTGGCTGCCGTCGGACTGATAGGACCAGTTGACGCCGCCATTCGTGGTCGCGACGATCTCACCGGTTCCGCTGATGGCGTTTCCGACCGCGAAGCACACCGTCGTACTCGTGCACGTAACTCCGTTCAGTGCCTGGTTGTCTCCGCTCGGTGGCGTCTGGGCGGTCCAGGTCGAGCCGCCGTTGATCCTGACCAGCAGCGTCGCAGTGCTGCTGTTGCCCCCGACGGCGTAGCAGACCGTCGCGCTGGGACAGTTGACGTCGTTGAGCGGGGTGTTCGTCGCCGGCGCGGTCTGGGCGGTCCAGGTGGAGCCGCCGTTGACCGTGGCGATGATCTCCGCGGAGCTCCCGATGACGTTTCCCACCGCGATGCAATGCGTGCTGCTGGCGCACGAAACGCCCTGAAGCGCCACGGTCGCCGACGATGGTGGTGTCTGCTTGGACCAACTCGAGCCGCCGTTGGCCGTCGCCAGGATCAGCGGAGCCCCGCTGGAGGTGCTTCCCACCACGACGCAGTGGTTGTCGTCCGCGCAACTGATCGCGTTGTACTGCCCGGTGGCGTTGCTCGGCGGCGTCTGTGAACCCCAGGTCGGGCTGTTCGCCGCGGCGTCCGCGGTGTCGATGATCTTGCCGGCGGACGTCGTGCCCCCGACCGCGAAGCAGTGGCTGACATCTGGACACGACACGCTGTAGAGCGTGCTGGTCGTCGGCGATGTCTCCGGTCCAGCCCACGTCATGGCCCGGGCGGCGGTCGGGGCGATCAGCACCAACGTGCCGATCGCCGCCGCCACCAGGACCTTGACTGCGGTCGTTGAGCCTCGCGTCACCACGCGGCGGACCGTTCTCAAGTCGAGGACGGGCCCCGCCGCCGGCGACCGAACAGGGTGCCGACGACGATCCCACCAAACCCGACGAGCGCGATTGGCCACCACGGAATCGTGCTGCCGCTCCCGGACGCGTGTGCGACGCTCGCCGGAACCGTGCTGTTCACGAGCTTGGCGCCGAGCGAAGCGGTGCCATGGAGGACCTGGCGTGGACCGCAACCGGTCGCCGTGATATTCGCGGTGTAGCTGCCGGCCGAGAGCGAGTGGGGCCACACGAACGGGTACGGAATCGAGCTGCCCGGCAGGACGGTGTCGAGTCGCCGAGTCGCGCGCTGCACTCCCCCTGGCCCGGTGAGCGCGACGGCCAGCGCCGGCTTGCACAGGTTTGTCCCGGTATTGGCGAGGTTGACCACGACCGACGGGTACGTCGTGCCTTGGATCGGCGCGATTGAGAAGCTTTCGAGGTTCAGGTGCAGCAGACTCGGGCCGGGCACCGTGACTTCGATGCCGACGACCGTGCGGAGCACCTCGGTAACCGAGAACCGGCCGGCTGACTTACCCGCGCGCACATCCTCTAGCGCGAGGCCCGCGAGATGCTGGCCAACGGTGGCGCCGTTCGGGACGTGCAAGGTGAATCCGACATTGAGTTGCGAGTTGGCGGGAACGGTCACCATCGTGGTGGCCGGAGTGACCCACAGGCCGGCGCCGTGGAGCTTGTCCTGCCGGTTTCCATAAACCACGCCCGACGTGGCACCCGTCAGCCCGTCGACGGGATACACGCGCAGCGTTACCGCTTTGCCACCGGAGTTGGTGACGATCACCGAGTCGGCGAACGCCCCCCCGCGCGGCACGCTGCGGATGAAGTACGCGCGAGTCGTGGGATTGTCGGGGTTGAAATGCGCAGGCCGGGCGCCGAAGCCACCGATCGTGGACGCTCCCGCAGCCTGTGCAAACACGCCACTAGCCACCGCACAGGCGGTGGCGAGCAGCGCGATTGTCTTTGGCCTCACGATTTCTTACGGTCCGCTGACGAGCGAAAGGGTCCAGGTGGACGTGTAACTACCCGCATATGCATTGCCGGGAATCGCAAGCGTCCAGGTCGGAGACACCGTCTGATCACCCATGCCGGTGTTAGCCGGCGCGTTGTACAGCTTAGTCGCGGTCGGCGCGGTCGCCGCCGCGGGCAGCGTGTAGGGGAACGACGCCGTCGTGGTGCCACCCACCGTGCAGGTCACGCCCGTGTCGCACGTCGGAGCGGCTGGCGCCGAGTCGACGGTAGTCGCGCCCGTCGAAAGCGTGTGGCTGCCCGAGGTGAACGTCGTCGAGGTCGCGGTGATGTTCCAGCCCGCGCCCGAGCCAGACGCGTCGGCGATGTCGAGTGGCTGCGTATACGTGACGGTCTTGTTCTGACCGTTCAGTATTGTGGCCGGGAAGGTAACGGCTCCCGGCGTCGCGGCAAATCCAAGCGTCCCCGCGGTCAGCGTCTCGGACGCATTTGTCGCCATGGCCGGAGCGGCGACCAGCAACAGGCTCGTGATCGCTGCAACCCCAGCGGGCAGCATCGTGCGAAGCTTCATCCAGTATCCCTTTCAGCCCCGGACTTCAGGGTCTTGTGCCCCAGACGCAAACTCACGTCAGGTTCATCGAGGTTCCCTCCCTTTGTCGGCAGTCTGACCAGCGACTTGAGGGAACCGGTTCCAAAGCCGGGCTGGGTAGGCAGCCATAGGTAGGTTTGGCTCGTAATTAATGTGAGTGGATAACGAATCGAACGATGAATGACTGAGTTCTCCCAGCGCCTGATTTCCACCGATCAATTCGAGATCAGGTACCTCGAAGCCGGCGACGGTCCCGCGCTGGCCTGCCTTCATGGCGCCGGCGGGCTACGGCTGACCCGCGCCCACGAGCTGCTCGCCGAGCGTTACCGCGTGATCGCGTTCGAGACGCCCGGCTTCGGAGAATCGCCCGTGAACGACGCGTCCGCCTCGCTGCCCGAACTCGCGGGCACGATGCGCGAAGCCGTACGCGCCCTCGGGCTCGAGCGCTGCCACCTCTGGGGTACGTCGTTCGGTGGCAAGCTCGCGTTGTGGTTCGCGACGCAGGAGCCTGAGCGGGTGGACGCGCTCGTGCTCGCGTCGCCGGCCGCGATCATCGAGGACCCATGGATGCCGCGACCCGAGGAGATGGCATCGGTCCTATACGCCCACCCCGAGCGCCAGACGAACACGGCCACGCTTTCTCCTGATGTCGACGCCAAGCAGCGCGCACTCGTACGCCGGCTGATCGGGCCGCCCCGCGAGCCCGAGCTCGAGGACGCGATGCGCCGGCTCGAGGTCGCCACGCTCGTTCTGTTCGGGACCGAGGATCGGCTCACCCCTCCCGGCCTCGGCCGCTTCTACCGCGAGCTACTGCCCCGGGGTCACGTCGTGATCGTCGAGGATGCCGCTCACGCGATCTACGCCGAGCACCCCGAGCTATTCGCGTCGATCGTGGGCGACTTCCTCGAGCAGCGCGACGAGTTCGTGGCGCCGGCCGGGCTGCCTCAGGCGTAGCCCGCGGCGCTTTAGTTCGCGGCCGGCATTGTGAGCTGGTCGCGCAGCTCGTCGAGCTCCTCGCGAAGCCTGGCGACCTCGGCCTCGAGCGCCGCCACGCGGTCGGCGAGGCTTCCGTTCAGGTGCGACGGTTGGTCCATCGGGGTGTGCGCCGGCAATGGCGCGGCCGGCGCCGCAGCCGGCTCGGGCGGCGCCAGCGAGGTCGCATCCGGCGCCATCGTCGGCTCGGACGGCGACAGCGAGGTCGCGGCCGGCGCCAGGGTCGGCTGGGCAGCCGACGGCGCGGCGCCGTCTCCACCCTCATGGGGCCCGAGCAGGTGCTCGAACCGGTCCTCCTTCTGTCCGGGCCGGCGTCCGATCCGCCGCGCGTAGTCGCGCTCGCCGAGCGCGGTCAAGATCCGCTCCACGTCGGCAAGCGAGCCGATCGGCGCCATTCGCTCGGTGCGCGCCTTGAGCTCGCCGGGAGTCTGGGGCCCACGGAGCAGGAGCACGGCCAGCACCGCCAGCTCCTCGCGGTCGAGCCCGAGAGCTTCCTCGGCCAGGTGGCGGTACTTGATCGCGCGGCTCCCGTGTCCGCTGGCCAGGCGCGCCAGCCCGTACAGGCAGAGTCGCTGGGCGGCGTCCCTGACCGTGGCCTCGTCGTAGGTCGTCACCGGGTCGCGATTGGTCGACTGGTTACACGCCAGCCGCAGCCCGTTGAGCGACAGCGGATACTGGTCCGGAGTCGTCCAGCGCTTCTCGATCAGACACCCCAACACCCTCTGCTCGGGCGGCGTAAGCTCGGCGAGGTGCATTGGGGCGAGCATAACGGTGACCAGGGCGTCTGAGTGGCCGCAAGGTGAACCAGGCCGACGCCCGCCGTATCGCCCTCTCGCTTCCCGAAGCGGTCGAGCAGGATCACCACGGCCGCCCGTCCTTCCGGGTCGCCGGCAAGATCTTCGCCACCCTGTGGGACGAAGCCCACATGAACGTGATGCTCGACGAGCCGGGCATCCTGACCGCCGTCGAGGCGCATCCGACGATCTGCGCCGAGGTGTGGTGGGGCAAGCGCCTGTCGGCGGTGCGGGTCGATCTGCGCGCCGCCGGCGAGGAGCTGCTCGCCGACCTGCTCGCCGATGCCTGGGAGCGGCGGGCGCCGGCTCAAGGTCGGCGCCGGCTCAAGGTCGGCGCGGGCACCCGCCACCGCCCCCGACCTGCATAACACGACAACCGAGCCGTTTTAGCCGGACCGTGACGTAATCCGCATGCCCCACATGCGTTGTACGCCAGGGTCAGCCCGAGGCGCGTCAAATGTCGTGTCATGCAGGTCGGTCCAGGTGTTGGACAACCCTCAGAGATCTCCGCCGCCCACGCCCCCGGACACCCGGCTGCACCCGAAGCAACCGCTTGACACATATACCAATCAGATATATCGTGCCGTCATATGCCGGGCCGATATATTCCACGGCTGAATGCCACCGTCATCTCTCACACCAACCGGACGGGTGATCCTCGGAATGATCGCTCTCGGTAGACAGACCGGCTACGACATCAAGCAGTTCGTCGACAAGTCGACACGCCACTTCTGGGCCGCGAGCTACGGCCAGATCTACCCCGAGCTCAGGCGGCTCGAGGAGCAGGGGCTGATCGAGGGTCAGTCGGAGCCCACGGGCGGTCGCGCCCGGACGGTCTACCAGCTGACCGAGACCGGAAGAACCGCCCTCCAGCAGTGGCTCGCCCCCGAACCCGACCCGACGTTCGAGGTGCGCGACGAGGGGATGCTGAAGCTGTTCTTCTCCGACATCGGCACCGCGGAGCAGCGCATCCGCAACATCCGCTCAATGCGCGAGTCGCACGAGCGCACTCTTGCCCAGCTCGTTGCGCACGAGGACGAGGCGAGCCAGATGCCCGAAGGGCCGCGGCTGACGCTCGAGCTCGGAATCCTGCTTCACCGGGGCATCGTGGGGTGGTGCGAGTCGACGGAACGCAGACTCAGAGAGGAGGCAGCCGATGCTGACTAGGCTCGCCGGCTTCATCTATCCCCATCGCCGCGCGGTTCTGTACGTCACTGTCATCGGCGCGGTGGTTGCCGGCGTGTTCGGCAGCTCGGTCGCGAACCACCTGAGCCCGTACGGCGCCACCGACCCCGCAACCCAGAGCGTCCAGGCGACAAACCGCTTCCAGGACGCCACCAACCGCGAGATCGACCCGGGTGTGGTGGCACTCGTCACCGTCGGAGACGTCCACACACCGGTCGCGCAGGCCCGGGTCAACCGGGTCGTCGACCAGCTGCGAGCAGGCCCCGACGTCGCCACCGCCGTCAGCTACTACGAGACCCACGACCCGGCCATGGTCTCCCGTGACGGCAGCCAGACGTACGTCGTCGCCTACTTCAGGCCGAAATCCGACACGACGCTGAAGAACGACGCTCAGCAGATCGAGAACGGCTTTGCCGGCCAGCGCGACGTCAAGCTGGGAGGCGGGCTCGTAGCGAACGCGCAGGTCAACACCCAAGTGAGCCACGACCTCGAGCACGCGGAGCTGCTCGCTTTCCCGTTCGTGTTCCTGCTCTCGCTCTTGTTCTTCCGCTCGCTCGTGGCCGCGCTGCTACCGCCGCTGCTCGGCGGCCTGGCGATCGTGGCGACGTTCTTCGCGCTGCGGATCATCGCCGGCTTCGTGGACCTGTCCGTGTTCGCGCTGAACCTCACGACTGGGCTCGGGCTTGGGCTCGCGATCGACTACAGCCTGTTCATGGTGTCCCGTTACCGGGAGGAGTCGGTCAAGTCCGGGTTCGGGGTCGAGGCGTTGAGACGCACGCTCCAGACCTCGGGTCGGACGATCGCATTCAGCTCGCTCACGATCGCGGCAGCGATCGCGTCGCTGATGATCTTTCCGCAGCGATTCCTGTATTCGATGGGGGTCGCGGGCGCGCTCGTGGCCTTGATCGCCGCCACGCTGGCCATCGTCGTCCTGCCGGCGCTTCTGAGCGTGCTCGGGCCGCGGGTCAACGCGCTCTCGCCCACATGGCTTGCGCGAGCCGCCGACCGCGACGCACGACCCGCGAACGCCGGCGCTTGGTATCGCCTGTCGCAACTTGTCATGCGACGCCCCGCGCTGATCGCGATCACCAGCGCGTCGTTCCTGATCGCGCTCGGGATCCCGTTCTTCACTCAGGTCAAGTTCACCTCGGTCGACGCGAACGTGCTCCCGGCCAGCGCCACCGCCCGTCAGGTGAACGACACCCTCAACAGCCAGTTCCCGCCCAACCGGAGCGCGCCACTCGATCTCGTCCTCGGCGCTCCTGCCACGTCGCCGGCGGTCAAAGCCCTCGAGGCGCACGTCGAGACGTTCGCGGACGTCTCCAACGTCCAGCCCGCACGCCCGGCCGGACCGAACATGTCGCTCGTCTCGGTCGCCTCCGTCCAGGCACCGCTGTCGACCGCCACTCAGCAGCTCGTGCGCCAAGTCCGTGCCATCAAGACGCCCTTCTACCTCGGCGTGGCCGGCGAGACCGCGGCCTACCTGGATCTCGAGCACAGTCTCGCGGTCCATCTGCCGGCGGTGCTCGCCGTCGTCGTCGCCACGACGCTGATCATCCTGTTTCTGATGACCGGCTCGGTCGTGCTGCCGATCAAGGCCGTGATCATGAACGCGCTCGGACTGTGCGCGATGTTCGGCATCCTCGTGCTGGTCTTCCAGGACGGCAACCTCGAGGGACTCCTCTCCTACCGGAGCCTCGGCGCGCTCGACGCCACGCAACCGGTCCTGCTGTTCGCGGTCGGCTTCGGGCTCGCCACCGATTACGGCGTGTTCCTGCTCTCGCGGATCAAGGAAGCGCGCGACGCCGGCGCCTCGGACCGGGACTCGGTGGCGATGGGACTAGAACGCACCGGGCGCGTCGTCACGGCGGCGGCGCTGCTGTTCGCGGTGGCGCTCGGCGCCTTCTCGACCTCGGAGATCGTGTTCGTCAAGGAACTTGGGGTGGGCGCGGTGCTGGCCGTCCTGATCGACGCCTCGATCATCCGCGCACTGCTCGTTCCGTCGCTGATGGTGTTGCTCGGGCCGCTCAACTGGTGGGCGCCGGGGCCGCTTCGCCGGCTGTACGACCGAATCGGGCTGCGCGAAGGCGAACCGCCGCCGCCGATCTCGCAGCCGGCCGCCAGCCACAGCTGATGCTTCACTAGCCCTGATGAAGGCCCCCGACGCGACCGGGCAGCCCCGCGCGGTCGTGTTCGACCTCGGTGGCGTCCTGCTCGATTGGAACCCGCGCTACCTCTACCGCAAGCTGTTCAACGGCGACGACGCGGCGATGGAGCACTTTCTGGCCGAGGTGTGCACGATGGAGTGGCACCACGCCCACGACCTTGGCGTTCCGCCGGAGGAGACATCCCCGCCGCTCGTGGCGGCCCATCCCGACCAGGCCGAGCTGATCTGGGCCTGGACCCGACGCAGCGAGGAGATGTTGGGCCAACCGATCGAGGGGACGGTGAAGATCCTGCGCGCCCTCAAGGAGCAGGGGATCCCGTGCTACGCCCTCACCAACATGGAGACCTGGACGTACCCGGGCCGTCGCCACCGCTACCCGTTCCTGCAGTGGTTCGACGGGACGGTGGTGTCCGGTTTCGAGGGAGTGGCCAAGCCCGACGTGCGGGTCTTTGAGCTGTTGCTCGATCGCTTCAATCTCGACGCAGCGCGCACGTTGTTCGTCGACGATTCAGCTGCGAACGTCGACGCGGCTCACCGCGCAGGAATGCAAGCCGTCCGGTTCGAGTCGGCCGAGCAGCTGCGTCGACGGCTCGAGGACGCCGGCTTCAATCTTCCTCTTCCCAGCCCCTAGCACGCGGGTCCTTGCCCTCCATGAGGTCGAGGAACCGCCGCCAGCGACTCGGTTTGACGCCCGGCTCGACCTCGCGCCAGGCCGGCGCTCCGCGCGCGGGCGGCTCGAGCTCGGCAACCGCGGCGGCGTCGATCCGGAGATCCGCACCGCGCTCGTGCAATGAGGCGACCTGATCGGCGGGAACGAACCTCTGGGCGTCGCCGACGCGGATCACGAGACCGTGGAATATGTCCTCCGAGACGGCCGCGACGACATGGTCGACCGTACCGATCTGCTCTCCCGACGACGCGTACACGGGCACCCCACGCTCGAGCACCTCGTAGGCGACGGGAAGGCCCTCGTCCATAAGGGATCACACTACCGGCATGACGCGCGTTGGAGTAGTGGGCCACGTCGAATGGGTGGAGTTCATGTCGGTGCCACACCTCCCTGTCCGCGGCAAGATCCTCCACGCCCAGGATCCGTTTGTTCGCGCCGGGGGCGGTGGCGCCGTCGCGGCGGGGGTGCTCGCCGAGCTTGACGCCGATGTTGACTTCTTCTGTGCGCTCGGGCGGGACGCGGACGGGCATGCCGCGGTCACCCAGCTCGAGGACCGCGGTGTTCGCGTGCACGTGGCCTGGCGCGATCAGCCGACCAGGCGAGCGGTGACGTTCCTCGAGCCGAGTGGCGAGCGGACGATCGTCACGCTCGGCGAACGCCTCGAACCGTACGGAGCCGACGACCTCGAATGGGACCGGCTCAAGGACGTCGGCAGCGTTTACTTCACCGCCGGAGACGCCGCCGCCCTCCGCCTCGCCAACGCATCCCCGTTCGTCGTCGCCTCGCCGCGCGCAAGGTCCGTGCTCGAGACCGACGAGGCTCGCGTGTACGCACTGGTGTTCAGCGAGGGGGACGAGGACGAACGCGCCTGGGCCGAGCGCGTCGCGTCGCATACCCGGCTGCTGGTTGCCACCGAGGGCGGCGACGGCGGTCGCTGGTGGGGAGAGTCGGAGGGCCGCTGGGAGGCGGCCCCGATTCCCGGTCCGCGCCGTGACGCCTACGGCGCGGGGGATTCGTTCGCCGCGGCGTTCACGCTCGGGCTGGGCCGTGGCGACTCGATCGCGCAGGCCGCGCAGCTCGGTGCTGAGGCCGGCGCCCGCGCCATGACGCGCCCGGGCGTACCGTGACCGCCATCAAATGCCGATCTCGGGTGACCGCCATCAAATCCCGATCTCGCGGAACGTGATCTCGCGGTCAGGGGCAACCGACCACTCTCCGCCACGCCACGCGATCCGGGTCCCGTCGGCGAGCCGGGCGGCGGTGTGGCCGAGCCGCGGCAGGCCCCATAACGTCGCCTCCAGCGGTCGTTCGGTCTCGGGCACGTCGCCCAGCCCGCGCGCGATGTGCGACGCCGGATACGTGACCACGATCGAGCCGGCGCGAACCCATACCGGGATCCGCTCGAGCGGCGCATCGACCACCGTCTCGACACCGCCGCGGACCTGACGGCCCGACCAGGTCTCGATCCAGTCTCCCCGTGGCAGCGCGACCTCGCGCTCGCCCGCCTCATCCTCGAGCACCGGCGCCACCCACAGCGCCGGTCCGTAGCCATAGCTGTCACCGATCTCCCAGCCGCGCGGGTCACTCGGATCGATCAGGCACAAGGGGCGGACAATCGGGAGCCCCGTGCGAGAGGCTGTGACGGCAGCCGCCCTCACATAGGGCACGAGCTGCTCGTGGAGCCGCACGTACGCGCGATAGAGGTCGAGGACGTGCTCGGAGTAGTTCCACGGCTCCTGCGGCATCCGCCCGTGTGCCTGCATCAGCGGCGTGAAGCAGCCGAACTGAACCCAGCGCACGAGCAACTCCGGCGGGCAGCGCTCCACCAGGCGATTCCCGAGGTAGCCGCCGACGTCGTGCGACCAATTGGAGAAGCCGCTGCAGGCTGCCGACAAGGTCGCGACCACGAGCACGCGAAGCGACCAGAAATCCGATGCCTGATCACCGCCCCACGTCGCTCCCACCGCGTGCTGGCCGGTCCACCCGCTGCGACCGAACACCACCCCGCGGCCGGGATGGACCTCGTCGAGCGCACGTTGCATGCTGAGGCGGTACAGGCGACCGAGCGCCCAGGCCGCGTCGGCCCCGGTCCGGCCGTCGGCGAGCCGCACTCCGTCCGGGATGTAGTAGCCCTCCCCGTCGTCGGCCTTGATCCCCTCGACCCCGAGCGCGAGCAAGCGTTTGGCCTGCTCGCGCCACCACCCCTCCGCAACAGGGCTCGTGAAGTCGATCGTGGAGCCCGTCCCCATCCACCACTGCGTGACGAACGGCTCATCGGGGTCCTCGCCCGACCCAGCGCGCACGTACGCACCGACAGCCGCACCCGGGGAGTAGTTCGGGGCTGGCTCGCGGTGCAGCCGGTCGGACTCGGGCTGAGGAGGGATCTGCCCATCGCGCGAATCGATGTTCACCCACGGAGTGACCCAAACGACCGTGCGCACACCATCCGCACGCATCCGCCGGATCAACCCGGGGCCGTCCGGAAACTGGTGGGGGTTGATCTCCCACGTGTTGTATTGCGTGGCCCAGGGTGAATCGAGCACGATCGCGTCGACCGGTATGTCATGGCGCCGCAGGCCGTCGAAGTCGTCGAGCACGTCGTCCTGATGCTCGTAGACGTCGCGGCTCTTCCAGAACCCGTATCCCCACTCGGGGAGGACCACGGGAAACCCGGTCAGGCGGCAGAACGCTCGCAGCCGCGCCGCCGGTGTGGGGTCGCACAGGAAGTCGATCCGTAACGGACCCGCGCTGCAACGCGTCGATGCCGCCACCCGATCGCCGCCGAGATCAAACCTGATCCCGTTCGCGTCCGACTGGATCCAGACGGCGTAGCCGCGACTCGAGACGAGCCAGGGCACGGGGGCGTAATCGCCCTGGGGAATGCCTCCGCCGGCGAGCAGGTCGGGCGGACAGTCGGGGCCGGTGTAGCGACGATCGGCCCCGAGCTGGACGGCCCGTCCGGCCTGGTCGAACTGCGTGCTGTGGCGGGCGCCGAGGCCGACGAAGTGCTCATCGGACCGGCGACGCCAGTCGGCGGCGACCCGCAGCGGAGCGCCCTGGGGCTCGAACATGAACGAAACCCGGTCCCCATCGTGCATCCGGACCTCCAAACCTGCGTGCCGGCCACCATTCAGCTCGATCGCAAATATCACGCGATCGGCGGCCAGCCGCCGCACCCGTGCGGCCACGGCGCGTTCGAGCGGCGCCAGGTCCTCCGTCGCAACGACGCCTTCGGTCAGCTGGATGAAGTGGTCGTGGACCGTTCCCTCGGCCACCCAGGCGCCCATCGAGCGCACGAGTCGGCGACCGTCCCGCCGGACCGTCACCTCAAACGGCCGTAGCGCAACCTCGACCCGCAACCGGCCGCGCTCGAGCACGACGGTTTCGGCGTCAGCTGCGAAGCGCGGGCCGGGCGTGGGCATAGCGCCAAGGTTCTCCCAAATCCCCGCGATCCCATGCCGCCGTTAACAGAAAGGTCACAGGACATGACCTCGTTCTTCACTAACCCCCCGGTTTGCAGGGTGATCCTGAACCACATGAACGAGACCAGTCGCGCCGACCTGCACGTCCACTCCACGGCCTCGCAGATCTCCAAGCTCGGCGTCCAGCGATCGCTGCAGATTCCCGAGTGTGCCACGCCGCCGCTCGAGGTCTACGAGCTTGCCAAGCGCCGTCGATCGATCATCTGCCCGACACCTTCATCTCCGAGGAGTTGACTGCATCGTTCAAGGGCGAACGCCAGGCCGTGCACGTGCTCTGCTACGGGATCACCCCCGACGATCACGACTGGCTCCAGGCCAACAGCGGTGACGTCGAGGCGTGCGCAGCGTACCTGCGCGACCGCGACATCACGGCGGCGCTCGCCCACCCGTTCTACGCCGTCGCGGCGCCGCTCACCGCGCGCCACCGGCGTCGCCTGGCCGAGCTGTTCCCGATCTGGGAGACGCGCAACGGCTCGCGGGCCAAGGAACTGAATCTTCCGGCGTTTGTGTACATCGAGACCCACGGGGGAACCGCCATCGGCGGGTCCGATGACCACGCCGGAATCGATATCGGCCGGACGTTCACCGAGACCCCGCGCGCCCGGACGCCGCAGGAGTTCCTCACGAACGTCCGCGCCGGACGCGCGTCGGCGCACGGCCAGCAGGGGAGCGCCCCCAAGTGGGCCCACGCCGCGATGGCCCTCGCGATCCGTTCGCTCGGCGACGGCGATGCGCCCGCCCGCCCTGATCCCATGAGCGTCTTGAAGATCGTCGAGCGGGTCATGTGTGAGGGGGATGCCCGCCATGGCAGCGGCACCGCCGACCTCGAGGCCGGCGACGCGCTCGCACTGCTCCGCGCCTGGCTGCTCGCGATGGACCTCGACGTCGACGAGCACAAGCTCCTCCACCAGCTCCAGGAGGGCGAGCTCGGACACGCCGACCTCGACCGCCGCGCTCGCCGCGTTCACGAGCGCAAGCTCGCGGCGGTCGTCCGCGACACGGTGGCGGGGCTCGAAAACGGAAAGGTCGACGGGGGCCGCAGCGCGCTCGCGCTGTTCGACGCCTGCATCCCGGTGATCCCCTACGCCGCGGCATCGGCCTTCCTCGGCCGCGAGAAGGCGAAGCTCGCCCGGACGGACGGCGATCGCCCTCGGGTCGCGCTCGTCGCCGACGGCATCGGGTCGATGCACGGCGTCACCCACACCCTCCAGCAGATTCGCGCCCACGGGGTCCGCGGATTCGACGTCGAGGTCATCGGCACCGACTGCGACGTCGATCGCCGGCTGAGCGCGGTCGCCGAGATCGACGTGCCTTTCTACCCCGGACTGGAGATCGGGGTCCCGACCGTCCCCGCGCTCGTCGATGCGCTCGCCGAGGGCCGCTACGACATCGTCCACCTGTGCTCGCCCGGGCCGGCCGGGATCGGCGCCTGGCTGCTGGCGCGGGTGCTCGAGCTGCCGCGGGTCGGGAGTTATCACACCGAGCTCGCCGCGTACGCAGCGCTACGCACCGGGCAGGCGGAGTTCGAGATGCTCGCCAACCTCGGCCTGAGCATGTTCTACGGGGCCTGCGACGTCGTGCTCTCGCCGAGCCGCGCGAGCGACGAGCGGTTGGGAGAGCTGGGTATCCCCAACGAGCGAATCCGGCGCTGGGATCGAGGCGTGGACCTGAATCGCTTCGATCCGGCCCACCGTGACGACGAACTTCTCCCGGGCGAGGTCAACGTGCTGTACGCGGGACGCCTCAGCAAGGAGAAGGGAGTCGACCTCCTGGCCGACTCGTTCCTCGCGGCCCGCCGCCGCGATCCGCGCCTGCACCTGGTGCTGGCCGGTGGTGGCCCCGAAGAGGACTTGCTGCGCGCCCGCCTCGGGGAGCACGCAACCTTCCTCGGGTGGCTCGGTGGAAACGACCTGGCCCGCGCCTATGCCAGCGCTGACGTGTTCCTGTTCGCGAGCTCCACGGAGACCTTCGGTCAGGTGGTGCTCGAATCGCAGGCAAGCGGGCTGCCGGTGGTCGCGGTCGACCGCGGCGGGCCCGCAAGCCTGATCGAACATGGTGAGACGGGGTTGCTGGCGCCCCCTGAGGTCAGTGCCCTCGCAGACGCCGTGCTCGCAGTGACCGGCACTCCACTTCTAGCTGAGCGCATCGGTCGCGGCGCGCTGGCGGCGGTGAGGGGGCGCAGCTGGGAAGCCGCGCTTGATCGGCTCGCCGCCGCTTATCGCATCGCGCTTTCCGCGCGCAGCGATCAAACGCTCGCGCGCGGCGTCGCATAGCCGTCCCTCATCGGATCAATACGAGCCATAGGAGCCGTACACATATCCGTAGCCGTCGCCATAGCCGCCGTAGCCGCCCTGGCCGTAGCCGCCGTCACCGTAGCCGCCATAGCCACCGGAGCCGTAGCCGCCGTCACCGTAGCCGCCGTAGCCGCCCGGATCGCCGCCGTAGCCGTAACCGCCGTTGCCATAGCCGCCGTCGCCATAGCCGCCGGACGATCCACTCGTCTGTGACGACGAGGACCCGGCGCCGCTCTGGCTCCAGGCCACCGAGAACGACGAACCGCCGGATGACAGCGACGAGGGCGTCGCGCCGGCCGTGTTCTGGCTCGATCCGTAGCCGATGTCGTATGTGCCGTTCGAGCCGAGCGCGATCGGCTGCGCCGACCAGTTCGGATCGGAGATCGGGCCGGTATGGCCGTTCGCGGTCGCAGTCGCATTAGTGAAGTCGACCGTGCCGAAGTCGGACAACGGCAGCGGCGTGCAGCTCCCCGAGCCGTCGCACTGTGACGGCGCCTCGGCGATCCACTCGGCGCTCGAGGTGTCGGGGTTAGGCGACTGCACGGTCTTGGTGAACGACTGCCCGGTGGTTTCGTCCTTCAGCGAGAAGGACGTGTTCGAGCCGCTCACGCTGACGCTCGCCGAGATGTGGTCGCCCGGATGGATCGTGACACTCAGCTGGACCGGCGCCGCGGGCACAAGCTCGTACCAGGCGTAGTACTGCGTCCCGTTACCGGTGCAGTTCCCCTCGGTCCCGATCTGCTCAAGCGAGGTCGATGACCCGTCGCCGAGCGAGGACTGCCCAAATGCGGACGACGAGGACTGACCGTCGTCGCCGCCGATGCCGACCCAGAAGGCGGCGTCGTCCTGCACTGAACTACATGTCGACGTGGGCTGGACCCAGCTGCCGGAGACGTTCGAGAACTGAGTGCTCCCGTCCGAGCTTCCGGCCACGTATCCAGCCCAGTTTTGGCTCACCTGAGCATCCGAGGCGGTCGTCGCGGCGCTCGCGGAGCCGGCCGACGCGCCAACGATGGCAGCGGCCGTGGTGAGGCTTGCTAGAAGGGTGCGAGTATTCATGGCTCTCACTCTTGGTAATGGACCGAAGAGCGGCCGACGAGCTCATGAAGAGCCGCTTATGGACTTGAGAAGAGCTCGATATGAGAGGGCGACGGGTAAGGCCGGCTAACCCGCCGAGGCGCGCCTACCGAGCTCTAGACCGTCGTCGTCATCATCGTCGACGGGCGCCGGCAGCGGCTCGAGCTGCGGCGTCGCGACCGACGTGCACCCGCCGCCGGCGTCCTTGGCCGCGTACAGGGCCAGGTCCGAGCGGCGCAGCAACTCGGACAGCTCCTCGCGGCGGTCCCACACGGCGATCCCCGAGGAGAAGCTCTCACTCGCCGGTGTCGACTCCCGCAACCGGTCGATCGCGGTCAGCGATCCGGTCAGGGTCGAGTTCGTCAGCAGCGCGACGAACTCATCGCCGCCCAGCCGCGCGACGACGTCACCGGCGCGCAGGGTCGCCCGGATGCGCTCGGCCGTGTCGCGCAGGGCGCGGTCACCCTGCTCGTGACCAAGCTCGTCGTTGAGCTCCTTGAAGTTGTCGAGGTCGAGAGTCACAAGCGTGATCGGGTTGCCGCTGCGTGCTGCCCGCGCAAGTTCGCGGGGCGCGTTGTACCGCCAGCCGCGCCGGTTGAGCAGCCCGGTCAAGTCGTCGACCACCGCCTCGTGCGCGAACCGCTGCGCGACCATCGCGAGCTCGCGCGTCACCGCCCGTAGCGATCCCGCGACCGCGATCCCGATCAGCGTCAGCAGTGTCGCATGACCCCAACTGCGCGGATACGCCGGGGCGCCGACGAGGACCATCGGCAGCGCACAGCACGCGGCAAGGACGAGCATGCCCGCCACGAGCTCGACGTCGGTGGCCTCAAGCCCGAACCAGACCATCGGGATGATCACGAGCACGGAGTAGCCGGACGCCGCGCCGCCGCTGTAGGCCTGCATCAGCGTCAGCGCCGGGATCAATCCGAAAGCGGCGCCCCAGAACGCGAGCCGGCGCCGGCGCGGCACGAGCGCGACGATGAGCGACGCGACGCACGCCGCGATCGCGCCGGCAAAGAACACGGGCCGGTGTGCCCGGCCGTCCGTGGCAGCAGCGATCGTCACCGGCAGCACATTGCCGATGAGGGCGAACACGACGAGGCGGAGCCTGCCGTGCGGACGCAATGATCTGGATCCCATTCAAGAACTCGCATCGGCGTTCCGCGGCGAAACTTGAGCAGCAATGATCAGGTTTTGGGTGCTCTGAGCGGCCGTCTTGGCTCGAGCGCCAGCTACAGGACCCACCCGCGAGACGGCGAACCCTGTCGGCGTGACCACGGCTCGGCTCGAGGCGTTCTCGGATGGAGTGATCGCGGTGGCGATCACGCTGCTCGTGCTGAACATTCAGGTCCCGGTCGTGAACCCTCACGCGGGGCACGGCTGCCGCACCCTGGGTTGCGAACTGGCCGACCAGTGGCCCGTCTATGCGGCCTACGTGGTCTCGTTCCTCACTATCGGGATCATCTGGATCAACCACCACGTGATGATCAGGCGACTCCGCGAACCGGATCACATGATCCTGTTCCTCAACCTGCTCCTGCTCATGAGCATCGCGGTCCTCCCGTTTGCCACCAGTCTGATGGCGGCCTACCTCAGGAAGAGCGAGGGCCAGCATCTCGCGGCCGCGATCTACAGCGGCGCGTTCCTGGTCATGTCGCTGTTCTTCTCCGCACTGAACCGGCACCTGCTGGTCGTCAAGCCCGACCGACTCAGCGAACAGATCCCCGTCGAGCGCCGGCGGCTGATCCTCGCCCGCAGCATCAGCGGCGTGATGCCGTACGCGATCGCCACCGCGCTCGCGGTCGTCTCGTCATATCTCAGGCTCGCGATCTGCGGCGCGCTCGCCGTGTTCTACGCGTTCCCGATCGCAAGCGGGGGCGATGCGGCGACCGCCGAGTGATTGCGTCTTGCCTGGGCCATAACTACGCATTCGACGGCCTGCGCTGGTCGAATGTCGAGAAACTCGCCGTATAGGGGCCATTCCCACGCACTCGCCGCGGTGAGCTCGTCGAGTGCGGACTTATGGGCCCTGAATTCCGGTGCATCAAGGCGCGGCGCGGCCGGCAACCGGGCCCACC
>Ga0335077_10001740_pt1 | contig 25892 bp, 20 predicted proteins | sample Lox_Sample_31_FD_207151 | JGI IMG/M metagenome (GOLD analysis project Ga0335077, IMG submission 207151) | Soil microbial communities from Loxahatchee National Wildlife Refuge, Florida, United States - Lox_Sample_3.1 | ecosystem: Environmental > Terrestrial > Soil > Wetlands | place: USA... | reverse complement strand
TTTCGGATTACGGGCTTCGTGTTCGAGCATCAGGACGCGGTCGTCGTGACGCTCGATGATGGCGCGCACCGCGGGCGCGGGGAGGCCTGCGGCGTGTTCTATCTCGAGGACAACGTCAAGCAGATGGTTGCCGCCATCGACGCACAGCGCGCTGCGATCGAGTCGGGAATCGACCGCGCCTCGCTGCAGCGGCTCATGCCGCCGGGGGGCGCGCGCAATGCGCTCGACTGTGCGCTGTGGGAGCTCGAGGCGCGTCGCACCGGCCGGCCGGTGTGGGAGCTCGCGGGCCTCGATCCGCCACAGCCGCTCGTGACCACTTTCACGCTAGGTGCCGACGACCCCTCGGTCATGGCCGCGGGCGCGCGCAAGTACGCGCAGGCGCGCGCGCTGAAGGTGAAGCTCACCGGTGATCTGCAGCTCGACATCGCGCGCGTGCAGGCCGTGCGAGCCGCGCGACGCGATGCATGGATCGGCGTCGATGCCAACCAGGGTTACGCGCTATCTGAGCTGCGGGCGCTCGTCGCAGCGCTGGTCGAAGCGAACGTCGCGCAGCTCGAGCAGCCGCTGGCACGTGGCCGGGACGCAGAGCTCGAAGGCTTTCAGTCTCCCATCCCGATCGTCGCCGACGAGAGCGCGCTGTCGCTGGTGGACCTGCCGGAGCTCGTCGGCCGCTTCAACATGGTGAACATAAAGCTCGACAAGTGCGGCGGCCTCACGGAGGGGCTCGCCATGGCACGCGAAGCCCGCCGACTGGGCCTCGCTGTGATGGTCGGCAACATGATGGGCTCGAGCCTTGCCATGGCCCCGTCCTTCGTGCTCGGTCAGCTGTGTGATGTGGTGGATCTGGATGGACCCACGTTCCTGGCGCACGACCGCACGCCGAGCGTCACCTACTCGCAGGGCATGATCTGGGCGGACGAGGCGATCTGGGGCAGGCGCTCGCTGGGCCGCTGAGGGCGAGGCTATGTCCTCGCGGTTCCAGCGCTTCGTGCTTCCCGGTCTCGCGTTCAAGGCGGTCGTGATCGGCGGCGGCTACGCGACGGGCCGCGAGCTGGCCGAGTTCTTCCTGCCGAGCGGCCCCTGGGGTGGGGTTGCGGCCATGATCCTTGCCATGTTGATCTGGAGCGGGATCTGCGTGGCCACCTTTGTGTTCGCGCGTGCAAGCGGAGCGCGCGACTATCGCACCTTCGTGCGTGCGCTGCTCGGGCGTGGCTGGGTGGTGTTCGAGGCCGCCTACGTGCTGTTCGTCATCCTGATCCTCGCGGTGTTCGGCGCGGCGGCGGGCGCGATTGGCGCCGCCACGCTGGCCCTGCCGACACTCGTGGGAACTGTCGCGCTGATGACGGCGATCGCATTCGTCACTGCGTTCGGCAACCCATCCGTCGAGCGGGTGTTCAAGTACGTCTCCTTCCTGCTCTACGGCGTATACGTATTGTTCGTGCTGCTGGCATTGACGCACTTCGGCGGGCGGATCACCACGGGTTTCGCCCGCCCGGCGTCCAGCGATGCTTGGCTTCTCGGCGGCGCCACCTACGCGAGCTACAACGTCGTCGCCGCCATCGTGATCCTGCCTGTGCTGCGCCATCTGACGAGCGATCGTGATGCGATCCTCGCCGGGCTCGTTGCCGGGCCGCTCGCGATGCTTCCCGCGCTCATGTTCTTCTGCTGCATGATCGCCTATTACCCGCAGATCGCGGCGCAGACCTTGCCGTCCGACTTCCTGCTGCAGCGGCTCGATCTGCCATGGTTCCATCTGCTCTTCCAGGCCATGATCTTCGCGGCGCTGCTGGAGAGCGGCACCGGTGCCGTACACGCGATCAACGAGCGTATCGGCAATGCGTGGCTGCGAAGGCGCGCGCGGCCGCTCGGACATGGCGCAAGGCTGGCGATCGCGCTCGTTGTCCTGAGTGCCTGCATGCTGCTCGCGCAGCGCTTCGGCCTCGTCACGCTGATCGCCAAGGGCTATCGGGCCCTCGCGGTGATTTTCTTACTCGTCTACGTTTTTCCCCTGCTCACTATCGGATTGTTCCGCCTGCGTCACCGTGCAACTCTGCAACAGGAAGTGACATGAAGCTCGTGCTGTTCGCCGCGCTCTGCGGAGCGCTCTCATCGGCCGTCATCGCCGCACCGCCGGCGGATTTCGCACAGCGCGTCGAGGCCGCGCGCACGCAGATCGGCGTGCCCGGCATGGCGATCGCGATCGTCGAGAACGATCGGATCACCTTCGCCCGGGGGTTCGGCGTCAGAGCGCTCGGCCAGACCGAGCGCGTCGATGCCGATACGATCTTTCCAACCGGGTCGACGGGCAAAGCCGTCACGGTTGCGGCACTCGCCGTGCTCGTCGACCAAGGCAAGATCGCCTGGGACGACCGGGTGATCGATCGGCTGCCTGGATTTCAGATGTACGATTCGTGGGTCACTCGCGAGATGACGATTCGCGATCTCTTGGTTCATCGCAGCGGACTGGGTTTGGGGGAGGGCGATCTGCTGTTCGTGCCGCGGACCAATCTCACCCGGGCCGAGTCGGTCCGCCGGCTGCGCTATTTGAAGCCCGCGAGCAGCTTTCGCAGCGGCTTCGCCTACGACAACGTGCTCTACATGGTCGCCGGGCAGCTGATCGAGGCGGTGAGCGGGGAGAGCTGGGAGAGGTTCGTCGCCGCTCACGTGCTGAAGCCTGCAGGCATGCTGCACTCGACGAGCGATGCGGACGCCCGTTTCGCGACGCAGAACCGCGCCCAGCCGCACGCACGTCTCAACGGAGGACTGCGCGGAGCCGGCGATCAGGAGCGGCTCGATGAGCGCGACGAGCTCGGGCGCACGGCCGCACCCGCCGGTGGTCTCGCGGTGAGCGCCAACGACATGGCACGCTGGCTCCTCATTCAACTGGACGGGGGCCAGCTGCCCGGAGGCACGGGCCGGCTGTTCTCCGCGGCCGCTCACGTGCAGATGTGGCAGCCCGTCGTGATCGAGCCCATCGCGAAGCGCCCCGAGCCCTTGAAGCTCACCGAGCCGAGCTTCAGCACCTATGCGCTCGGCTGGGATGTCGAAGACTACCGTGGCACGAAGATCGTCTGGCACGGTGGGGCGGTGTTCGGCTTTCTCACCGCGGTCGTGCTCATTCCGGAGAAGCACGTGGGTTTCTCCATCGAGATCAACTGTGAGGACGGCGAGATCATCCGTGGACTCATGTATGAGCTTCTGGATCACTATCTGGGCTTGCCGAGAATCGACTGGGTGGCGCGTTACCAGGCCGAGAAGCAGCGCAGCGTGAGCGCCGGACTGAGCGCGCTCAAAGCGCAAACGTCGCAGCCAGCCGCCGTCGGCCCCTCGTTGCCGATCGCCCGCTACTCCGGCACCTACACGGACCCCTGGTACGGCCACATCGAAGTGGCGCTGCAGCAGGGCAAGCTCACCATCGATTTCAAATCGACCCCCCGCATGGGTGGGACCCTCGAGCACTTCCAGTACGACACCTTCGTCACGCGCTTCGACGACAAGAGCATCGAGCCGGCGTATGTCACCTTCGGCCTGGATGCCAATGGCAAAGTCGATCGCATCACGATGAAGGCCGTGTCACCGCTTGCGGACTTCAGCTACGACTATCAGGACCTGCTCTTTACACCAGGAGGAGCGGCGCAGGCGAAGAGCACCGAGTGAGCCTTGCGCCTCTGCGGCTCCGTCGCTTCTGACGGGCTATGATGGCGGGTGCGGCGGCGGCCGGTTGCCGCGGCCGACCTCGAACCATGTCCCACCCTGTCAAGCTGCGCGAGGTGCGCACCCGCATCATGGATTCCACCCGGTGGAACGAGGTGACGCCGCGTGCGGGCGATATCATCGTTGCGAGCTGGGGCAAGAGCGGCACGACGCTGACGGTGCAGATGGTGGCGCAGTTGCTCTCGGGTGGCACTGCGGGGGTGGGCGCCAAGGCGCCCTGGGTCGAAGCCCTGCCATTCGCCCCGCGAGACAAGATGCTGGCGGCAGTTGAGTCACTGCCGGACCCGAGGCTGCTCAAGACGCACTTGCCGTTCGATGCGCTGCCCTTCAGCACGCTGGGCAGATATGTGTACGTGGCACGCGATGCGCGCGATGTGGTGTGGAGCGCCTACAATCACCATATCTCGCTGACCCCACAGAGCATCGCGGCCTTCAACGACAGCGGCGGTAGCGGCCCGCTCATCGCGGCCTATTCGGGCTCGGTGCGCGAGTACTATCTGTACTGGCTCGAGCACGCTGTGCTGCCGGGCTTCACTTTGACGGAGCCTTTCTGGGCGCACGTACGCGGATGGTGGGAGCAACGGCAACGCTCGAACGTGCTGCTCCTGCACCATGCAAGGATCACCACCGATCTGCCCGGCGAGATGCGCAGATTAGCCGCCTTCCTCGGCATCGACCTTAAGGACACCGCGTTGCCGGCGATGCTCGAGCACTGCCGCATCGAATACATGCGCGAGCAGTCGGGAAAGCTCCCCGCATTCACGCGGATCTTCGCTCAGGGTGCCCATGATTTCTTTCACCACGGCACGAACGGCCGGTGGAAGGATGTACTCAGTGCGGAGGAAATTGCGCGCTGCGATGCGATCGCCGCACGCGAGCTCCCGGCGGACTGCGCGCGCTGGCTGCGGACGGGCGAGTTGCCCTGATCGGCGGCTCAGGGAGAGAATCAGCGATGCGCACTTGCTGGCGAGCGGTCCTCTCTCTGCTTCTGGGCTCACTGCTCTGGAGTCACCTGCTGGCGGCGGACCCTCAGGCCTCCAATCCTGCACCGCACGAGCGCGTCTCCCCGCTGACGGCCGAGCAGCTGGTGCAGATCCTCGATGAGACCGTCGACTGGTATCGAACGCTTGGGACGCAGCAGCAGAGCGCCACGCAGCCGAGTGACTTGCTGCTTTTCTATGCGAATCGCCAGACGGCCGACAAGGTCGTCGGCCTCGCCTTCGAGATCGCGCGGGCGAATGCCGAGTTGCTGAGCAGCGATGTCAACTCGCAGCAGTCGAATGGCACCGAGGCGCGCTCTCCTCAGCAGCTGGAGCAGGCCGAGCAGGGCACGGCACAGCGTGGCCAGGCGATCGAGAAGGAGATGGAGTCGGTGCGCCGCTCGCTGGCCACAGCTCCGCAGAAGGCGAGGGCGGATCTCAACGCGAAGCTGCTGGAGCTGCAGGGTGAGCTCGACATGGTCAAGGCGCAGAAAAATCTCCTCGAGACCATGTCGCAGTTCGTCTACGAGAACGATGCCAAGCGTGCCAGTGTGAGCGCGCTCAAGGCGCGTATCGATGCGATTGCCGCCACGATACCCGCGGCGGCCGCGGGCGGAGCCACGGCATCGCCCGCAGCGCCGACCACCCCTGTGGCGGGGCCCGCTACCGCATCCCCGGCGAGCACTGCGAGCGTCGGGGCGCTGCGCGATCTTGGCATCTGGGACCTCGTCGGCGAGGCGCTCAAGCTCTCCCAGAAGTTGCGCACCATCGACTCGGTCGATCAGCACACCCGCGCTCTGCAGGAGACCTTTCTCAAGATCCGCGCCGCGCCGAGCGCGCAGCTGCACAAGCTCGCGGCGCGCAGCGATCAGCTCGCGAGCGCCGCGGACAGCGCCAACGGCGCGACGCTCAAAGGCCTGCGCGATCAGTTCGACACCTTGGCCTGGCTCTTCACGCAGACTTCGGCGATTGCCATTCCGCTCAGCAAGGAGAGCGTGCTGCTGACGCAGTACCGCCAGAACCTCGACAGCTGGCGGACGGCCGTCAAGCGCCAATACCGGGACGTGTTCGCGGTCCTTCGGATCCGGCTCGCGATCCTGCTCGGCGCCCTGGCGGCGGTGTTCATCGGCTCGGAGATCTGGCGGCGCGCCGTGCTCAAGTATGCGCACGAGTCGCGGCACCGCAATCAGCTGCTGCTGCTGCGCAAGATCGTGACGTGGGTGATGGTACTGCTGATTCTGAGCCTCACGTTCATCACTCGCCTGAGCTCGTTCGCGACCTTTGCCGGGTTGATTACGGCGGGACTGGCCGTCGCGATGCAAAGCGTGCTGGTGTCGGTGGTCGGATATTTCATGCTCATCGGCAAGTACGGTGTCCGGGTGGGAGATCGGGTGCAGATCGGCACCGTGAGCGGCGAGGTCATCGACTTGGGATTGATCCGCATGCATCTGCTCGAGCTCACCTCGCAGGGACCGCTCGGCCCAACCGGCCGGGTCGTCGCATTTCCGAACTCGATCGTCTTTCAATCCTCCGGCGGTCTCTTCAGGCAGATCCCCGGTGTGAACTTCACCTGGCACGAGCTGACGTTGAGCCTGCCTGCAGTCAGCGATTACGCCGCACTGAAGGATCGGCTGCTTGCAACCGTCACGGCGATCATCGATGAGCATCGGCAGGAGATCGCGCGCCAGGCCGAAACCCTGAGGAAGACCACACGATCGCCGGCGGCGACCGACGTGACACCCCAGGTGCAGCTGAAATTTGCCACGACCGGTGCCGAAGCAAGGGTGCGTTATCCCGTGCCGCTCAATCGCACGGCGGAGGTGGACGAGCGCGTCTCCGCGGAGCTGCACGACGTCGTGCGTCGCTTCGGAGCAACCGACGGCCCTGGGTCGATCGCGGGGCGTCAGCAGTCATGATCTATACCTTCGAGGGCAGAGGCCTGCAGACAGCCGGCGCGGAGTACTACGTGGCACCCGGCGCGCGGGTCATCGGCTCAGTGAGCCTGGGACGCGCGGCGAGCGTCTGGTTCAACTGCGTGCTGCGCGGTGACAGCGACTGGATCCACGTCGGCGCGGGCTCGAATGTGCAGGACGGCACCGTGATTCACACCGATGAGGGCGTTCCGGTAGAGATCGGAAGCGACGTATCGATCGGCCATGTCGCGCTGCTGCACGGCTGCGTGGTGGGCGATGGGAGTCTCATCGCCAACGGCGCACGCGTGCTCGATCGGGTCCGCGTAGGCAAGCAGTGCCTCATCGCTGCAGGAGCGCTGATACCACCCGACAAGGCGATCCCCGATGGATCCGTCGTGATGGGCGTGCCCGGAAAGATCGTCAGGCAGGTGACCGCGAAGGATCTCGAGATGATGGCGCACGCTGCGCAGCACTATCGCGAGCTCGGACGCCGCTATCGCGCCGGGCTCATTCCCGACGAACGCACGAGGACATAGCCATGATTCGCAAGGCCAAAGCGGTATGGCGCGGCACCGGCCGCGCGGGCAACGGCGAGCTTTCTACCGATTCGGGTGTGCTTGCAAAGACTCCGTACTCCTTCAAAACGCGCTTCGAGAACGAGAAGGGCACGAATCCCGAGGAGCTGATCGCTGCGGCACATGCGGGCTGCTTCACGATGGCGCTCGCCTTTCAACTGCAGGCCGCGGGCTACACACCCGCTGAGCTCAGCACGGAGGCGGCGGTGAGTCTCGATGCGGAAGGACAGGGATTTCGCATCAGCCGCTCCGCGTTGACCCTGCGTGCCAGCGTACCCAAGCTCGACCAGGCTACCTTCACGCGGCTGGCCAAGGATGCAGAGCAGAACTGCCCCGTGTCCAAGGTGCTGAAGGCGGAGATCACGCTGGATGCCAAGCTGCTCTAGCGCCACAAACAAGCCCATCAAGTGTGCTGCGGCCGAGTCACCTCGCCCGCGCGCGCCACCTTGATGTGCGCGATTCGGCCGTCGCGCAACGTGTAGTGCACGAAGACGTGCACGCGGACGAATTCTCCCTTCTTCAGCGGTGCGACGACGAAGTCAGGCGCATCCTCGATCGCGGTGAACTGTGAGGTGATATCCGCCGCGAGGCCGGCGTCATCGGCGATCAGGTGATGCAAATTCAAGCTCTCGCGCACCCTCTGGAACATCTGCCGGTAGAAGTTGACGATCCCATCCTTGCCCTGCAGGGTCATGGCACCGAGCTCGCACACCACATCATCGGTGTAGTACGCGCTGAAGCGATCGAAATCTGCATTGCTGAATGCCCGGGCGTATTCCATGTAGGCCTGACGCTGCTCGAGCGTACCGCCGAGCCGCGGCGTGGGTTTCGAGACACCGACATGGGGTGGCCAGGTGGCAGCCTTGAGGTGTGCCACCTGGCCGTCGCGCAGCCGGTACAGAACGAAGAACTTGACGGTGAGAAACTCGCCCTGCTGCAGGGCGCCGAACAGGAACTCCGGCTTGTCGCGCGTGGCATGGAAGTCCATGTCGATCTCGGCAAAGAGGTGTTTCTCATCCTGCAGCACGACTTGGGCGCGAATGATCTCCCGTATGCCATCGTGAGCCCAGTTGAGAAACTCGAGGAGCTCCTTGCGGCCGTGGAGCAGCCGTGGTCCGCTTTGAAAGATGCAGTCCTCGGTGAACCACTCCTGCACGAGCCGCGCGTCGTCACCTGCGTTGAAGGCCTGAATGTACTTCTTGTAATCCATGATCGGCTCCGCGTTCGGGCTAGTGAGCGAGCGCGTGGCGCGGCGCCCAGTTGCCATGGTATCCGGGGCGCAGACGCAGCGGCAGGTGCAGGGTCGCCAGCGGACCGTCCGCGAGTCGCCGGGCATCGAGCAGGAACACGTCGGTTCTCATCTCCTTGATGCGCGTCGCGACGGTGATGAGGTAGCCATCACCCTCCGCCGCACTCTCCGAACGCGGGATGAAGCAAGGTTCCTGCAACGCCGTGTCGGCATCCGCTGACCACGTGGTCGTCTTGCCCGTCGCATGATCGACATGGGCGATGCTGCTGCGCGTGGGATCGAAGCCGAGCAGCCACCCGTGCCGATACGGCTGCGTCTGATAGCGGTGATCGGTCTTGGGGAACTCCCCGACGTAGTCGCTCAGTCGCTGGACCGAATGAAAGCTCTCGCTCCTTGAGTCCAGGTCGAGTGTCCAGCGTGTCATGCGCGCTGCCGCCTGCGCCGGGTTCCAAGGCTTGTCGAGCTCGGGAAAGAACGGGAACATGTTGCTCTCGGCGACCGGGACGTCCAGGTGGATCCTGCGCCCCTCGTTGAAGGCGTTCATGACGTGGGAACAGAACTGGTTCGGTGCCCTGAACCAGCGCAGACAGCGCGCCTCGCCACCCCGCGGCAGCACGCCGACGTAGATGTCCTTGCTGGGATCCCAGGCATAGTGCGGCTTGCCTGCCTCGAGCGCTTCAGCTCCCACTCCGCACACCGGAATGACGGGAAAGATCGCATAGTCGCGTGTGACGCCGAAGTCGTGCAGCATGCAGTAATAGGGGACCTGGAACCATACTTCGTGTGTGATCCTGCCGCTCGGGCTGATCTCGTAGTACGCCACGTCGCGCGAATACAGTCCCTTGGCAGCGAAGCCGAAGGCGATCATCTGCCCCGTCGCCGGGTCGATCTTCGGATGCGCCGTGAATGTCGGAGCGCGCAGCGTGCCGTGAAAGCTCCAATCACCCTCTGTGTCGAGCGTCAGCGGGTCCATCGCAATCGGCGGGCTGTCCTCGCGCAAGGCGAGCAGCTTGCCGTCCCAGACGATCGGTGTCGTGTTGGCAAGATTGCGGCTCTTACCCGCGACGCTCGGGTCGTCACTGAAGGGATTGCGGTACTTGCCATAGAGTGCCCGGCCGGCGGCCCGCTCCAACCCGAAGCGCTCCGTGCGCACGTAGCGATGGCGCAAGTGCACACGGCCGTTCTCGAATAGGAACCGCGAGATCGTGCCGTCGGCATTGAACGGAACGTCATCGAGGAAGCGCGGCGGATACTGATGATCGGGTGCGATGCGATAGAAGGCACCGGCGAGATCGCGAGGGATCTCGCCGTCGGCCTCGAGGTCGTGCAGGTCGAGCTCGATGCGGCTCGGCGCCTGAATCCCGCGGAACATCGCAATATCGGGAAACTTCGGCATCGATCGACCCTCCGCGATTCGCATATACTCTAAACGAGTGTATAAGAATCACTGTTACTCGCGCACCCGCCTGCGACGCGCTCTGGCTGAGGTCGCGGCATAGTTCGCGGAGGTCCCATGAAGCACTTCTCTGGTCGAGTCGCGTTCGTGACCGGCGGCGCGAGCGGCATCGGTTACGGGCTGGTGCGGAACTTTCTCAAGCAGGGAATGAAAGTCGTCGTCGTCGATTGGAATGCGGCCCATCTTCGGGAAGTGCGCGAGGAGCTCGCCGGGCGCAATGACGTGCATTTCGTGCAAGCGGACGTCGGCGATCGCGACCAGGTGCGCGGGGCTGCCGCCGAGGCGGTGCGCGCGTTCGGCAAGATCCACGTACTCTGCAATAACGCGGGCGTCAGTGGCGGCGGTAATGCGGAGGATCCCGACTTCGAAGCCTGGGACAAAGCTCTGCGGGTCAATTTCGGGGGTGTAGTGAACGGCGTGAAGATCATCACGCCTCTGATCCTCAAGCACGGCGAGGGCGGCCACATCGTTAATACTTCCTCGATGGCGGGGATCGTTCCTCTGCCGTTGCCGGGCCTGGGCGCATACATGACGTCCAAGTTCGCGGTTCGCGGCTTCACGGAGTCGCTGCGGCTGTCGCTCGCTCCACAGGGCATCGGGGTGTCGTGTCTGTGTCCGGGAGGCACGCGCTCGCGCATCATGGACATTCGCGACGCGACCGACGCGAGCCAGCGCGAGCTGGTGGACACGCTCATGTCACACTCGATGGACCCGCTCGAGCTCGGCTCTATGGTCGTCGAAGGCATCCGGGCCAATGCCGCCTACATTCTCACCCATGCGGAATTTCGTGACGAGCTCGGGGAGATCCATCGCGCGCTCGAGGCCGCATTCCCGCGTGACCAGCAGGTACCCCCGGGGCGCAAGGCCTTCGAGGATCACCGCCGGCAGCTCGCCGCGCAGCTGCGCTCGCTGCCCGTGAAAGATTGATGGCGAGGAGAGTACGACCATGAAAGCGCTGCAAGACAAGGTCGCCTTCATCACTGGAGGCGCGAGTGGCATCGGCCTCGGCATCGCCGGTGCCTTCCTCGAGGCAGGCCTCAAAGTGGTGATCGCGGATTTGCGCCAGGACCACATCGATGCGGCGCTGAACGAACTGCGCCAGCGCGAGCTCGCCAGAAACGCGCACGCCATTCGGCTCGACGTGACCGACCGCGCTGCGATGGCCGCGGCGGCTGATGAGACCCAGCGCGCATTCGGCAAGGTCCACGTGCTGGTCAACAACGCCGGGGTTGGTATTCAGGGGCCCTTCAAAGGGATCACCTATGCGGACTGGGACTTCGGTCTGGCGGTGAATCTGGGCGGTGTCGTGAACGGACTGCAGACGTTTCTGCCGCGCATTCGCGCGCACGGCGAGGGTGGCCACATCGTGAGCACCGCCTCACTCGCGGCGCTCGTGCCGATGCCCGCGATGTTCGTCACCTATGTCGCCGCCAAGGCGGCGGTGGTCGCGATCTCCGAAACGATTCGCGGTGATCTCGCCGCGGAGAATATCGGCGTATCGGTTCTGTGCCCCGGTCCAATCAGGACCAATATTCACGAGCTCGCGAAAAACCGGCCGCCGCAGTTCGGTGTCGGCGAGGCTTTCCGCCAGGCCGAGCAGGCGAGCGCGGGCGGCGTGGGCTTTCCGAGCATGATGGAACCGGCGCAGGTGGGTGCGTTGGTGCTGAAGGCCATTCAGAACGACGAGCTCTACATCATCACTCACGGCGAATGGCGCCCGGCGGCGGCACAGCGCCATGCGGCATTGCTCGCCGCGATGCCCGAGAAGATTGACCCGACGCTGGCCGCCTGGATTCAAATGCCGCGCTCGGCGCGGACCTCCGAGAGCTGAACGGCCTGACATCTGTCAAGCCGGCGATGAGAGGGTTGGTGCCCGCGCAGAGGTTCTAGCTTAGCCCTACCGCCAGGGAGAGCACGAGTGCCAGCAGCACGTAAGCGACATAGGCGTTGAGGAGTCCGTGGTGCATTGACGCCAGCTTGCGTGCCAAAGTCATGGCGGCCTTGGCCGCGGGCTGCACCGCGTACCGGTCGACGACGTGTACGACCAGGTGCTTGCGATGAATTGCGTTGCGGAAGTGCGCGACCACCGTCTCTGGCGTGTCTTCCACCACCGTGGGTCGGAAGATTGCCTCGAACACCACCCGCACCGGATTGGAGAAGCCAGTCGCCGTGTAGGTCATTTCCGGCAGCAGGCGTCGAACTCCGCCGTCCCAGCGCTCCATGTGCACTACCTGGCGGGCGCGCATCAACCACAGGCGCAGCACGGCCCAAGTCGCGAGCAGCAACAAGACGAGCACTACCGCCATGTAAGCAGTCGACATGGCGAACACCACCGGGTTAACTTTGCCCCCGCGATGCAGCACCACCAGTCCGCGTCCGGGGAGCACGTTCTGCCCCACCTGCGCCCCTAGGTCGTGGAACTCCGCGGCGAAAGCCGGCGGCAGCGCGTCATGGCCAATCGCGGAGGCGAAGAACGGTGGAACCAGTGCGTCCGTCGCGCTGCCGCGATTCCAAGGCTGAAATTGCTGACTGAGCGCCGGAACCAAATAGGTGGGCAATACACCCAACGCAAGGCACAAGGCGGCAAGGGCCAGCGCAGGTACAACAGACGAGGCACGCGCCTCGGTAGCGCGCGCCGCGCCGGCCGAGCGCGACATCCCGAGGAAACCCATCGCGTACATCTTGACAAAGCATGTCACCGCCAGCGCTGCCGTTAACGCCAATGCGGCACCGCAGAGCGCGAAGACGATCTTGACCGTTATGGAAGGTAGCTCTGCCGACCTCAGCATGGTCTGAAGCGTCAGCCACTCGCTGACGAAGCCGTTGAAGGGAGGCAACGCAGCGACTCCCAACACGCCGACCAGCATCGAGGCTGAGGTCAGAGGCATCGTGCGAATCAGGCCGCCGAGTCGATTCAGATCGCGCGTGCCCGCGCTGTCATCGAGTGTCCCGGCTCCCATGAAGAGCAACGCCTTGTACACCGAATGGTTGATCATGTGATAGAAGGCGGCGACGAAGGCGATGGCCGCGAGTTCTGCACGGCCGTAGACGAGAAAGATCAGGCCGGCGCCCAGGCCTGCCGTCACAATCCCGAGGTTCTCGATGGAGCTGTGGGCGAGCATGGCCTTCAAGTCATTCTCTACAGTCGCGTATAGAATCCCGATGAGCGCAGAGACCGTCCCGACCATGAGCGTCACAAGGCCGGCGGCGAGCATGGTCACTGGTACGAGATCCAAGTTGACGCGAACGATTCCGTAGATTCCCAGGTTCAGAATCACTGCAGAAAGAACTGCGGAAACGTTCGCCGGCGCCGCCGGATGTGCGCGTGGTAGCCAGGTATTGACCGGCACCAGGCCTGCCTTGACGCCGAAGCCGAAAAACGTCAGAAGAAACACCAGCCAGCGTGAGATTGGCCCAAGACCCGACGCTGCACTCCTCAGCGCCGGGAATTCGAGCGATCCCGCCTTCACGCCGAGGTAAAGCAATGCCACGGCAACCGCGAGGAAGCCGGCCTCGCCCATGGCAAGCATCAGGAATCCCGCGCGACTGCTTTCCTCCCGCCGGTGCTCGAAGGCTACGAGCAGATAACTGAGCAGTGACATCGTCTCCCACGCGAGCAAGAGCAGGAGCGCATCACCGGCGATCAGAATCAGCACGATCGAGGCGAACAGCAGCAGGAACCAGGCGTTCATCGCCCGCAGGCTGTAACGTCCGGAGTAGCGCTGCAGGTACCCGGCCGAAAAGATCGAAACTGCCATCACGACGATCGCTGCGACGAGCACGAAGAGCGCCGAGAGCCGATCCAGGCAGAGGGTCAGTCGCCCGAGCGGGGCGATTGTCCAGAGTGAGCCGACGAAGACCCTCCCCGACCAAAGCACTCTGAGGCTTGCCGCAGCGGCAGCGCCCGCGGCGAGTGCGCCGCTCCAGGCAAGCACTGTCGGACAGCGGCGCTCGGAAACCATCAAGCCTGTTAGCGTTCCCCCGACGCAGAGCGCGCACACCGCAGCGAGCAGCCATTCAACGGTGACCATCAGGCCTCCTCAGCCGCCGAGGCGTTGGCGCGAGTAACCGTCAGCTTCTCGGCGACAGGATGAGCACGATCAGCAAAGCCAGAAACGCGTAGGTCACATAAGCATTGATCTTTCCGTGGTGCATGGCCGCCAGCATGCGGGCGAACAGGAGCGTGGCACTTCTTACCGGGCGGAACACCACCCGGTCGACCAGATGAACTTGCTCCTTCTCCCGCCGGATCGCGTTGCGGAAGTGCTCCGCGACTGTTTCCCGCGTGTCTTCGACGGTAGTCGGGCGGAAGATCGCATCGAATATCACTCGCACCGGATTGGAAAATCCCGTCGCCGTATAAGTCATCTCCGGCAGCAGCCGCCGCAGCCCCCCATCCCACCGTTCGCCACGCGCTACCCGGCGTCGGCGCGCCCCGCACAACCGCACGACCGCCCAAGTCAGAAGCGGAAGTGCGATGAGCGCGACCACCATGTAGGAGCTCGACATCGCGAACACGACCGGGTTGGCCTCGCCGCCTCGATGCATCACGATTAATCCACGGCCGGGCAGGGCGCCCTGGCCGACCTGCGCTCCGAGATCGTGGAACTCCTGCGCGAACGCCGCCGGCAGTGCACTGTGGTCTCGTGAGGCAAAGAACGGAGGCACCAATGCGTCGGCGGCGCTCGTCGCGGTCACCTGAACAGAGACCCGATCGAGGAGCGCTATCACGTAGGTCGGGAGAACACCAAAACCAAGGCACAACGCCGCGAGTATTCCCATGGCCACGAGCGCCGAGCGTCCGGCGTCGGTGACTTTGCGCCCTGGCTCGAGCCGGCGCACCCCGAGAAAGCTCATTGCGAACGCCTTCACGAAGCAGGTGACGGCCAGGGCAGCCGTCAGCGCGAGCCCTGCTCCACACAGCGCAAATACGATCTTTGCCCCCGTCGAGGAGAGCTCCGCCGCCCGCAGTAGGCTCTGCAGCGTAAGCCACTCGCTGACGAAGCCGTTGAACGGAGGTAAACCAGCGATCGCCAGGGTGCCTGCGAGGAAAGCCGCGGCCGCAAGCGGCATCGCCTTGCTTAGCCCACCCAGGTGATCCATGTCTCGCGTGCCGGTCTGGGTTTCGACGGTCCCCACGCCGACGAAGAGGAGCGTCTTATACAGAGAGTGGTTGATCAGATGGTAGAGAGCCGCCAAGAACGCGATCGTCGCGAGCGCGGGATGGCCCGCGGCGATGAACACCATTCCGGCGCCCGTGCCGGCGACAACGATGCCGACGTTCTCGATCGAACTGTGCGCCAGCATCACCTTCAAATCGTTGTCCGTGGTTGCATAGAGAATGCCAAGAAGTGCCGAAGCGGTTCCGACTGCCAATGCGACCAGGCCGCTCGCGACGTCGGTTGCCGGCATCAGATCGGCGTTCACCCGCAGAATGCCGTAGAGACCGAGGTTCAGCGTGGCACCCGCAAGCACGGGAGCGAAGGCGCGCGGCGCCGCGGCATAGGCGCGCTGCAGCCAAGAATTCACGGGTACGAGGCCCGCCTTGACGCCAAAGCCAAAGAACGTCAGCAGAAACACGGCCCATCGAGTGCCTCCATCCACCGAGGCTGCGGCAAAGCGGAGCGTGCCGAATTCGAGCGATGACGCACCTCGCGCCAGGAGCAAGAACCCGAGTGCGGCCGCGAGCGTTCCGGCTTCGCCCATCGCGAGCAGCAAGTAGCCCGATCCGATGTGCGCGTCGTCTGCGCTGCGAGCGCTGACGATCAGCAGGTAACACAGTATCGACATGAGCTCCCAAGCCAGCAGAAACAGCAGTGCATCTCCTGACGTCAGAATCAGCACGATGGACGCATAGAGCGCTACCAACATAATCGAGAAGGATCTTTCACGGGACCGCAACGACCCGGCGCGCAGTTCGCCGGCCGCGTAGATCGACGTCGGCAGCAGTACCAGGCCTGTCACGAACACGAATACCGCCGACAGCGGGTCGAGCCGCAAAGTCAGCGTCGCGAGCCCCGGTAAGGTCCACAGCGCTCGGCTGAATGTATCTCCGGAGACCAGAGCCACGACACCGGCTGCAACAGCTGCGATCCCAGCAAGGCCGCCCGTCAACGCGACCACCGTCGCCTGGTGCCTCGGGTGCGTGATCAGGGAGAGCGCGAACCCGAGGCCGCATGTGGCAAAACAAAGCTCGATGAGCTGGAAAGTCACCATTACGCTGCGCTACCCATCAGACCGTAGCTGAGACCAGAACGGCTGGCGGTCTGCGCCCGACTGCGACCAGCAGGCCGTGAAGGATTGCAAGTGGCGGGGGGGGATTACCGGGTACCTCAACATCCACGGGCACTACGTCCGCAGCGCTCTTGGCGCAGACGAAGCTCTCCGCGAACACTCCGCCCGAAAGCGCGCAGGCCCCCACGGCTACGACAAGCTTCGGTGTTGGCATGGCCTCGTAGGTCTTCTTCAACGCCACCCGCATATGGTCGGTCACCGCGCCGACGACCAGGAGCACGTCGGCATGGCGGGGGGTCGGCGTGATGAAGAATCCCAGTCGGTGCATGTTGTAGTAGGGGTTATTGAGCTGCTTGACTTCGTTCAGGCAGGCGCCGCAGTCGCCCGCGTCGATCACCAGAATGTGGATCGACCGGCTGAACGGTTGGCCGAGTCCGTCATGCACCGGTACGCTGCCGGCTATTCCCGCCCACTCGTAGCCCGGCTTCCACGGCAATGGGCGCGTGGTACCCCGCAGGCAGCGGTAGCAGTGCACGCAGCGTCGGTAGTCCACTGAGACTTCACCGCGAGTCTCCTCGAGCGCGTGCACGGGACATCGCTGTACCAGGTGGGAGGCTTCATGGCCGAACTCCCCTCCGGCCGGCAGGCCGGGGCTGACGCCGGCACTGGAGTCGGAACCCTCTGGGTACGTGGTGGTCTTAATGCCGGTGGTAATTCCCTTGAGGACCCAGCCACTCATGATGCCTCCGCGCGGGTCGCTGGCTTGCTCATCGGTCGCTTTCGGCCACCGACAGATCGAACGTCGAGAGAATGATCGGGAAATCCTGAAAGGCGAACTTCTCGGCGCCCAAGTGGAAGCTGTGCCAGTTGGTGAATGAGGGGGTCACCACTCGATACCGCTGCACGTGTCCGAGCTCGTCGAGTCGGACCCAATGGATCGTCGCGCCGCGGGGCGCCTCAGCCCAACCGAGCGCGGCTCCCGCGACAAGCGCTGCATGCCGATATACGTCGCCGTCTTCCAGGGCCGCAGCTGCCTGTTCCATGATGCGCACCGCCTGTCGCGCCTCCGCGAACAACACACGCAGTCGCGCATAGCCGTCGCCCTCCTGCTCCGTTGGCACGCCGAACTCGAACGATTCGTATCCCGAGTAAGGTTGTGTTCGACGCAAATCGCGTGCGAGGGCCGAAGCTCGGGCGACGGGACCGACGAGGCTGTAGGCCTTGGCGGTAGCCGGCCAGATAACGCCCACCTCTTCGATCCGATCCAGAAAGCTGCTGGACACGGTGAGTTGTCGTTCGAGCTCATCGAGGCGCGCCGCGATGCTCCTCGCCTGTCGCAATGCTTCGTCGCAAGCCCGTGTGGATAAGTCGGTGAGCAGCCCTCCCGGGGCGAGCAAGCCAAAGAGGTAACGGTGGCCGGTCAACTCCCCGGTGACCCGCAGCAGCTCCTCTTCCAGCAACCCCGCCTGACTGGTCGCAACAGCGAGCGCGGTGGACTCACAGACCTCCTGGATGGCGCCCGCATGGTGCCGCAGCCTTTCCAACTCGGCCAAGAACACTCGCAGCCGTCGGGCACGCGGCGGCACGGCTGTGCCACCGATCGACTCGACGGCCTGACAGAAGGCCAGGCCATGCGCGAACGCGGTCGTCGCGGCAAAGCGTTCCGCAATCAACAGCGCCTCGTCGGCGCGCTTGCCCTCGGCGAGCTTCTCGATCGCCCGCCACTTGTAGAAGAGCCGCGTCCACGAGCGGATCACGTCCTCCCCGACGGTCTCGAGCTGGAAATGCACCGATTCAGTCACCCCGGAGAACTTTGGGCCGATCGGCATCAGGAACGCCCCGGCTTCCTGCACGATGCGCCGGGGGCGCCAGTCCGCCTCAGGCCTGCGGTTGCGCAGCGCGGACTGCGCATCGAAGCTATGCCGCATTGGCTCTACTTTCTCCTGCCAGGCGTCGTCGTGAAGCACGAAATCGCCGAGACGGGGGTGACCTTCGAAGCGCACGCCGAAGAGGTCTTCAGCCTCGCGCTCGTGCCAGTCCGCTGCCAGGATCCTCGATTGGATGACGATGCTCGGAAAAAGATTCTCGGCGAGGGGCGCCTCCACCAGCACGTGAATCCAGCCGGCCTCGCCGCTGAATACGTAGCGCAGGTTCCAGGTCTCCGCGCCTTCTTCGACGATCAGGCCCGAGAAAGTGAAGTCCCACTCATGGAACAAGCGGCGACAGAGCTCGGCAAGCACCGAGCGCTCGCACCGCATTGCACTGCAACGCATCTCGGCATCGACGCGGCACCGCACTCGATCGGCGAATGCTTGCTCTATGGAGTGATGCAGCTCGGTCCAGCTCATGGCGACCTCATCTCCCCAGCGCGGCGGCGGCCTGCTTGAGCAACTCCTGTAGGGGCGCGGGGATGTACAGGCCCAGCACGATCACGGGAACGGCCGCGACGATCAAAGCGAGGGTGCAGCTGAACGGCAGGCGAAATCGGGGGGCTTCGACCTCATGCGGCGGATCCTCTTGCGCCTGATTGGCCTGCGCCGTGCCGAAGACCATGCGATTGACGTGCACCATGACCCCGAAGAATGCGATGACGATGAACAGGGCGAGCAGGCCGCTCACCAGATACTGACTCTGCACGAGCCCCGCGCGCAGGATCGCGAATTCGCTCAGGAACACCGCGAGCGGCGGCGCGCCGGTGATTGCGAGACCCCCGAGCAATAGAGCGGCGCCAGCGATGGGGGCGCGCCGGATCAATCCACGTACGGCGCTTATTTGACGCGTACCGACACCGAGCAATGTTGCTCCTGCGGCAAAGAAGCAGAATGACTTGGTGACGGAATGACTCACAATCTGTTGCACGGCTCCATAATGGGCCGATGCTCCAAGCCCCACCGCCGTTAGGATGATTCCCATGTGCTCGACGGTGGAGAAGGCAAGCAGGCGCTTGTAGTCAGTCACCTGCAGCAGCAGGAAGGCCGCCGTGCCAACGGAAATCAGCCCTAGGACCAGCGCCCAGATCTGTGCGTGCGCGCCCGGTACGCGTTGCATCACCGGAAAGAGCCTGAGGATGACGTAGAGGATCGACGTGGTCTCGATGCCGGAGAGCAGCGCGCATACGGGAGATGGCGCCTGGCTATGGGCATCGGGGAGCCAGGTGTGCATGGGCACGAGCCCGACCTTTGTTCCCAGACCGATGAGAATTACCAAGAATGCGGTCTGCGTGAGAAGCGGCGGCATTGTCGGCGCCGCCGCGAGGAGTGCGGACCACGTATAAGGGCCAGAGCCGGTGGCGTGCATGGCCGCAAAAAGCACCAGGAACCCGAACAGCGCGAAGCCTGCGCCCATCAACGACAGCACCACGTACTTCCAGGCTGCCTCCAGAGCTTCGCGGGTGTTCTCGAACGAGACGAGAAGCGCCGAGCAGAGGGTAGTCAGCTCGACCACGATCCAGACGAGGGTCGGTTCCGCGAGCAGCGGAATGGCCAGCATAGAGAAGATGAAGAGGTTGTAGTTGACGTGATACAGGCGCAGCTTTCCCTGCGTTAGCTGGCCGTGCGCCATGTAGCCGACGGAATAGACGGCTGCGGTACTTGCGACCAGCGCGATCAGCAGGAGAATCAGCGCGCTCAGGCCATCGATTGCAACCCAGTTCGACCACCCGGCGCCAAGCGCTGCGGTCAACGAGCTACCCAGCGCGATGCGCCATGCCATGCGCCCCGCAAGCAGTAGCACGACGAGGCACGAGAGCACAGACACACCCGGTGCCCACCAGGATTTCTTGGACGGAATGCCGGTCAATGCCGCGGCGATCAGCGGAGGTAAGAGGACGGCGATCAGGTTCACGGCGTCACCTCGCGCTCCGCGTGCGGCGCCGCTTCCTTGAGGCTGGCCAACGCGCCAACCGCCGTGGTGCCGACGTGCTGCTCTACCGCTCGGACCAAGACACCCACAATGAATACGATGATGAGGCCGTCAGTGGCGATGGCCAGCTCCACGAGCATGGTCAGATCACGCGCGATGGAGATACCGGCGAGAAAGGCACCGTTCTCCATTGCCAGCAGCCCGAGCAGCAAGGGGAGCGCCTCGCGGCGCACGGTAAGGGTAAGGGCGCCGAGGAACAGCCCGGCAATTCCGATTGGAACGTTCGGTCCGTGGTACTCGGGTGGCAGCGCCTGCGTCAACGGGACACCTAGAAAGTACGCGCCGATCGCGAGTGCCAGCGCGATCGAGAGCGCGGTGGGGATGTTCAGCACCTGATCGATCTCGCGCCGCGTGTAGATCTCGACTGGCGCCGTTCTGCGCAGCAGCCACGGAACGATCACCGGCTTCGTGATCAGGTTGACCAACATCACCCCGTACAGATGCTGCGAATGGAACTGCAGCCCGAGCAGGCCGGCGGAGGCGGCGAGCAGCAGCGACTGCGCAATGAACAGCTGCAGGCAACCGCGTGCCTGCCGCGTGCCCACGATGCCGAACGCCGTGAGCAGGAATAGCCCGGTTGCGAGCGCGTTCAGGTTCTCGACCAGCTGACGCGTCGTAGCGCTCATTTCGGTCAGGCCGCGAATACCTGTGCGATCATCGCCGCTACCGAGGTCACGAATGCGGCTCCCAGGAACTCCACGATGCGGAACAGTCGTAGCTTCGCAAGCGATGATTCGATCACGACGAGCACCAGCACGAAGCAGAACACCTTGAGGAGCACCAGGGGTACGGCCAGCAGTACCGCGGCGAGGTCTTGCCGTTGTGCGAGTCCCCAGGGGATGAGCAGCACATTGAGGAACACGCACAGTAGGACGAAGAATTTCATCTGACCGCCCCACTTGATCAGGGCGAAGCCTTGCCCCGAATATTCCAGGGACTTCGATTCGTCGATCATCGCTAGCTCGAAGTGCCCGGTCGGGTTGTCCACCGGGATACGGCCGCCTTCCGCGAGGATCAGCAGGATAAACGCCAGCAGCAAGAGCACGTGGGAGGGCGCGAAGAAATTCGCCGCCGGGGTTACCCACTTCTGCTGCACGATGTACGGGATCGTCGAGCCGGCGACGAAGGAGACAGTGAAAAACACGATCATGAATACCGGTTCGGCGAGGAATCCGACCATTCGGGTGCGGCTGGCTCCCATCGGGCCATAGGGATTGGCCGTGTCGACTGCCGCGAGCGCCGCGAAAAATCCCGCGAGTGCGAGCACGAAGCCGGCGCCGAGCATGTCGCCCATGAACGCAAAGAACAGCGGGTAACTCGTTAGAACCGGGATCAGCAGTGCAACAAAGACCGGCGCGATGAAGACGATGTAGGGTGTGAAGCGGAAGATCCAGGAACTGTCGTGGGAGACGATCTCGTCCTTGTGGAACAACTTCCAGAGATCGCGATAAGGCTGAAAGACGCTGGGACCCCGCTTGGACTGCACCATCTCTTTGAGCCGCGAGGTCACGCCCGAAACCAGCGGTGCGAACGCCATGACGACGAGCACCTGCAGGAGATTGAAGCCGATACGCCCGCTCACTGGCTCTCGGTCCCAGGCATTTGCTCTCCTCCTTCGCGCCTCAACAGACAGAAAAAGACCTACGGGGCGACCGTGCGGTCACCTTCACGTAGGCATCATCAGCCTTGGGGCGGTTCTTTTTGCAGGAGGAATGCCATCTCCCCAACCACAATATACGGAGCGGATCGAAAGTCGGCAAGCGTCAGCCGCGTTCTTCCGGTGTCTGCTAAGTGGCAACTGCTGGGGCTCGCCACCATATGGTCGGCGGCAGGAAAGCGGATAAGCGCGACGATGCGGGTCCTGGCTCGTGCGGCCGTGGGCACTTGCGCTGGAGTCAGCAGGACTTTATCGGAGAGGCCTCGCTACCCGAAGATCGCCGCGGCTCCCAATTCGGACTCGATCTCTAACAGCCGATTGTACTTTGCCATGCGCTCCGAGCGGCACAGGGATCCGGTCTTGATCTGCCCGCCGACCATTGCTACCGCGAAGTCCGCTATGAAGGTGTCCTCAGTCTCGCCGGACCGATGCGAGATCACGTAGTGCCAACCCGCGTTTCGGCAAAGCTGAATGGCGTCGATCGTTTCGGTGACGGTGCCGATCTGGTTGAGTTTGATCAACGCGGCATTGCAGGTACGCTCCGCGATCCCACGGCGAATGTATTGTGGATTCGTCACGAGTATGTCGTCTCCGACGATCTGGATATGCTCACCCAATTGGGCGGTGAGTGCACGAAAGCCCTGCCAGTCATCTTCGGCTAATCCATCCTCCAGTGATATGATCGGGTACTTGGCGAGCCAGCTGGCGTAGAGTGCAATCATCTCCGCAGCGGTCTTGTCACCTTGACGGCTGCGGGTGAGATGGTAGCGATCATGCTCGAAAAATGAGGACGCGGCCGGATCGAGTGCAATCGCGACATCCTCACCGGGCCGATAGCCGGCACGTTCGATAGCCTTGACGATCAGCTCGCATGCCTGCTCGTTGCCGTCCAGGGCGGGCGCAAACCCGCCCTCGTCTCCGACCGCTGTGCTGAACCCGAGCTCCTGCAGCAGGCGCTTCAGTTCGCGAAAGGTCTCGGACCCGTAGCGCAATGCTTCGGAAAAATTCGAGGCACCGCGCGGCACGATCATGAATTCCTGAAAGTCCAGGCTCGAATCCGCGTGCTTACCGCCATTGAGCACGTTCATCATCGGCACGGGGAGGTGGCGCGCCCCCACGCCGCCGAGATATGTATACAGGGGCAAATTCGTCGCGCTTGCGGCCGCGCACGCGATCGCCTGCGATACTCCGAGTAGTGCATTCGCACCGAGTCTCGCCTTATTGGGAGTTCCATCCAGTTCCATTAACAGTCCGTCCATGCGGGCCTGTTCGGCGGCGTTGAGGCCCTTGATGCGGGGTCCGATGATCTCGTTCACGTTGTGGGCGGCCCGAAGAACGCCCTTGCCGCCGTAACGGCGGTGATCACCGTCGCGCAACTCGACCGCTTCATGCTCGCCGGTGGACGCTCCGGAGGGTACCGAGGAAGTACCGATAGCGCCGTTCTCCAAGAGCACCGACACACGTAGGGTCGGCGTACCGCGTGAGTCGAGCACCTCAAGTGCACGTACAGATTCGATACGGGATTGCATGAAATTTTCCCTTTCGCGAGGGTTCGCGCCGTCACCGCGCGGTCTTGCGGGCACGCCGTCAGCCTGTCGGTGCGGGCGTCCTGCTGCCCTGGATCACGTTGGCCGACGCGATTGGTGACTCCTGTCGAAGTCGCAATTACGGTCGGTGCAACCTCCGTGCCCGCGAGTGCGCAGCGGTTAGCCTCAGAGCCATTAGGCATTCCAATGCATACCACCACAATCGTGTCCTGGGCACCAGACCCCGAAGGGGGGAGCCGAACGTGCACAGAACCTGTTTGAGGTGCGCCTGCGCCGTTGCTCCGCCGTACAGAAGCGCTCCAAACGCGACCCGCCGCACCAGCGGATCGCTATCTCCCAACAAGATGGTGGCATCCGCAAACGCAAGCGCCCCGCGGTCGCGCAGCGCGACCGCCGCGCATCGTCTGATTATGGCTTCCTCATCGCGCAGGTATGGTGCGAGGGAGGAAGCCCTCACGTCGGCAATCCGCCTCAGTGCGTTGACGGCAGTCAGCCGCAGTCGCCGATCGGTGTCATTCCACAGGACCTCAAGGCATGCAACGGCGGATGGTGTACCAAGCTGTCCGGCAAGGGCAGCGGCCCGCATTCTGCGGCGGCGCCCACCGGGGTCAAAGGGTAGAGCAGCGGCTAATGTGATGAGGATCTCTTCTGCCGCGGACCCAAGTCGGGCGAGCGCCTGCATGATGGCATCGGCTCGCGCCCAGTCGGGCTCATCAAGCGCCATCGCGAGCACGCCGACAGTCTCGTGCGATACGCTTCCCGCGCGCCGTGCGAGTGACAGCGCGGCCTCAAGGCGAACTGTTCGCTGGCGGTCATTGAGCGCTGCGCGCAAGGCGATTTTAGCCTCTGGCAATGGATTCTCATCCTCCAGCTCGCCCAGCAGTCGCGCGGCGGCCGCTCGTCCGTCAATCCGGCTGGGGGCTTCGCGACCGTTGATCAGCAGCGGCTTGGCAAGCGCCGTCGCAAGAGCCGTGCAGGCCTCGCGTCCAAATTGCCGCAGCGCTTCGAGCGCTGCCTGTCGTGCGCAGTCATCGTAGATGCACTCAACCAGAAGGGGCATTGCGCACGGGTCTCCGATGCGGCCGAGCGCTCGCGCGCAAGCGGGGTATGGCCGCGTTCGAAGTGCCTCGAGCAAAGCTTCTGTGACTTCCTGGGTGCAATGTTTGCCCAAGTGCTCGGCGATGCGATTGGCGACGACGCTTTCGGCCTCCAGCAAGACCGGGTCTGGGGCACGCGTGATCGAGTCACGAAGTGCACGCGTCAACGCGGGTATCGCGATGCCGCCGATTGCGCCGAGGGCGTCCGCAGCCAGACACCGCGAGTGATAAATGGCCTCTGAGGGACCTCGAAGAATCGCTTCGAGCGCAGGGACAGCGGACTCACCCAGCTTAACAACGTCCGGCAGGAGCAATGGGCCCCGGTGCAGATTCTTGAGGCCCTCGATGAGCTCGTACGAGCTGTTGGCCGCAGACATTACACCCCTACCGCACAGCGTCTTTCCGCACGCCGACCTTAATTTACGGTAGGAGTCATCAGCCAAGTGCGCTTCGCGGGGGACTCCATCCCCGACAGCGGTTCGGTAACAAGGTAAGTCACGACTTTAAGTGCGTCAATGGCCGAACGCCTGACTATGCCGCGGGGACACGTAAGTTCTTTAGTGATGGTTCAGCATACTAATTACTTGAAGAGCCCGGTATGTGAACTCCAAGTTGGGCAGCGCGCCGGGTACGTACGCGAAGCCTCCGTCGGTACTCTGGCAGGCGAGCGTGAATTCCAATACTTCCCGCTCATATCGGACCGGCAGCTCCAGATGCTTGCAGCAGCTGACACCGGCATACATCGCGTCCACGCTCGCTGTTACCGATTGTGTCGTCACTGTGAACCCGAATGGAGGCAGCTGGAGCGCATCGACAAATGCTGAGCTGCTGTCTGGTATCTGAAGCCCGAGTAGCGAGCCGATGCTCAGTGCCAGATAGGTATCCCAGAGATTGACAAGCACGCCGCAACCACCCTGCTTCATCAGATCACCGACGAAATAGGCAACCGGCGAGTATTGCTGGACTTCCGCCATGATCCGCTGGGGGGTGGCGGACTGGCCGCCGCGGGGCCCGCGCATTGGCGCGATCTCACGCGCTCGCATGATGAAGCGTTGCTGGAGCCGAATGGTCTTCCTGACGCTCTCCAACCACGCGCTCATATCTGCAGTTGCCAATTCTCTGGGCACCGCGATAGTCATCTTGCGAATTTGCTCCAAGGCGGCCTCGCCGACGCGGCTGCCTCGCCCGAGTAGATCGAGCGTGAATGCACAATAGTAGAGGTACGTCAGGCCAAATATTCGTGCCGAACCTACATAGGCGGCTGTCTTCTGGGCACTGGGAACCTCGCTGTTGAGGAGCTTCAGCGATGCGACGGCGTAGTACGTATCGCCGAGGCTTGGCTCATCGACGTAGCCGTGTCGGTAGAAGCAGAAGCCCCCCGTGCGCGACTGTCGGCCGCGAATGTACGCCTGCGCTAAAGCGATGGCATGTGCGCATTTGGATGCGAGGGTTGTCGGAACGGTCATTTCACTTGGCGCTGAGATAGTCGACTCTGGGCGATCCCTGGGGCAGCACCAGCGAGTCGTCGTCTTGGCACTCGCGCGCGCAT
>Ga0335077_10001738_pt1 | contig 25914 bp, 15 predicted proteins | sample Lox_Sample_31_FD_207151 | JGI IMG/M metagenome (GOLD analysis project Ga0335077, IMG submission 207151) | Soil microbial communities from Loxahatchee National Wildlife Refuge, Florida, United States - Lox_Sample_3.1 | ecosystem: Environmental > Terrestrial > Soil > Wetlands | place: USA... | reverse complement strand
GATATTGCGAATCGCGCTAGTGATCAGCACACCGTCCTCGGTACTCAACGGACTGAAGGTGATCTCGACGGGAAACCGTTCGCCGCCAGGAGCCCAAGCTTCGAGTTCCATTCCGCGTTCCGGCGGTTGTGCTCTCCCCGAGCGCCAATGATCGTCCCACCCTGGCTGCAGACGGAATGTCCAACCGGGCACTACCGAGCGGATGTTGCGGGAGATCAAATGGTCGCGCCCGCAGTGGAACAGGGCCTCCATCTGGGAGTTGACGGCAACGATCTCGCCATCCTGGCGGCACATGACCATGGCATCTGGCGCCGCTTCGAAGAGCGACCGGAATTTCTGTTCGGCCTTTTGCAGAACTTGAGCCTGCCTTCGCAATTCATCGGCCTGCTCCTTCAACTTGGCATTGCTGCGGCTGAGTTCGACAAACACCGCAACCTTGGAGCGCAAGACTTCCGGCACGATGGGTTTGAACAGGAAATCCACCGCGCCGAGATCATAACCGCGAAACAGATGTTCTTCGTTGCGGTAGCCAGTCAAGAAAAGAATCGGAACCTGCCGTGATCGTGGACGGCTACGGATCAGCTCAGCGGTTTCAAAGCCATCCATATCGGGCATGCGCACGTCCAAAAGGATTGCGGCAAAATCATCATTCAAGACGTGGTGGAGCGCTTCCCGGCCCGAGTTCGCGAGCACCAATTCTTCCCCCAAGCCGCTCAGAGCCGCCTCCAGAGAGACGAGATTCTCCGGCGTATCATCCACCAGGAGAATCTTCATTCTCCGGTCTAAAGATGATTCGGGTCCGGTTCGTGCCAAGCCAGCGGCTGGGGGCATCAAGATGATCCTATCACCCGGCCATCGTCATGGTCACGGAAGCCGACTCTCGTGCGCGAACTAACCAGACGCGCAAAACGGAGAACAATTGGTCGAGATCTACAGGTTTGGTGATGTAGTCCGAAGCGCCCGCCTCAATACACTTCGCGCGATCTCCCTTCATTGCCTTGGCTGTGACGGCAATAATGGGCAGAGAGCGAAATTCGGCAATTTGACGAATGGCCTTCATGGTTTCATAACCGTCCATCTCGGGCATCATGATGTCCATGAGCACGCCGTCGATTCCCGGCGTCTTGAGAAGCATCTCGATTCCGGCGCGGCCATTTTCTGCGTGGAAGACCTGTAGATTGTGCTGCTCCAACACTGTTGAAAGCGCGAAGATATTACGGACATCGTCGTCCACGACCAGCACTTTCTTGCCTGCCAGAATGGTGTCGCTCCGGCGAACGGCGCTTAGGGTATCTCTCTGGGCATCAGAGAGATCGCTCTCCGCGCGATGCATGAGCAACACCGTCTCCTCAAGCAATCGTTCCGGCGACTCCGCATATCGAACGGCGCTCTTTCGCGACAGGCTGCGCATTTCAGCTTCTGCCGCCGCGCCCGGGTTCTGCGGGCCGCCAATCACTATCGGTGGCGCCGGGTTGGTCTCGGCTTGGATCGCTTCCACCAATTGCGTGTATGGAATATCGGCCAGGTAGTGGTCGAGCGCGATGGCATCCAGGTACTGATGCTTCAGTACAGCCAAAGCTTCTCCACCCGAACCTACTTCGATGATTTCGACGTTATTGCCGCTTAACAGATCGCGCCAGGAAGTCCGGCGCGTCTCCTCTTGAGCCACAATCATCAGTTTCTTGGTGCGTCTTTGCAACGAATGATGGATGGTATCGAACGCTGCGTGGAGAAGATCCTTGGTGATCGACTTTTCCAGATACGTCATGGCTCCCAATGCCAGACCGCGGCGCCGGTTTTCGTCGCCGCTAATCACGTGTACCGGTATGTGGCGGGTGACTGGATCGTGCTTCAATCGGTCCAGAATCGTCCACCCGGCCATGTCGGGCAGCGTGATGTCCAGCGTAATCGCCCCAGGTGTGAACTCTCGCGCGAGAGTAAGCGCGGCGCCGCCACGCAACGCAACCAGCACCTTGATTCCGCGCTCATGGGCTTGATCGACCAGGATTCGCGCAAAGGTGACGTCGTCCTCGACGATCAACAGCACCGGATCGCCAGGATGAATCAAATTACGGTCGTCTTCGATTTCGATATCGTGAACCACTGCCGTGGTTGTAACGGAAGGCGCAGGAAGAAAAATGTCCAAGGCCTGATCTTCCGATTGACTCGCGCCATCCACTGGAAGTGCAGCGTGGCTATCGCCGTTATGTCCCGGCAGCTGCGACTCGATCTTCGGCGTTGTGACCAGGGAGACATAAGTCTGCGGCAGGTACAAGGTAAATGTGCTGCCTGCTCCAGGGGCGCTCTGCAAGCGGATCTCGCCACCCAGCAATCGAGTGAGCTCGCGGCTGATGGAGAGGCCGAGGCCGGTGCCGCCGTATTTCCGGCTGGTCGTACCGTCCGCCTGTTGGAATGCCTCGAATATGATTCGCTGTTTGTCCTGGGGAATGCCAATGCCGGTATCGCTGACAGAAAAGGCAATGACTGACTTCACGCGATTGAGCACCGAGTGATTGTGGCTCCAGCCGGAGTTGGCCTTCTCGATGCGCAGCCGCACCGCACCGTGCTCGGTGAATTTCAGTGCGTTCGACAGCAGATTTTTGAGAACCTGCTGCAATCTCTTGGCATCGGTGATGATCGTTTCTCCCGGAAGCCCCTCGACCAGTTCGATGGAGAATTCAAGGCCTTTTCCATCTGCAACGTGGCGGAACGTTCGGGAGCAGAAGTCGCGGAGTTCGCTGAAGCGAACGCTGCCCACTTCCACGTCCATCTTTCCGGATTCGATCTTGCTCAAGTCGAGGATGTCATTGATCAAGGCTAACAGGTCGGTTCCCGACGAGTGGATGGTCTCGGCATACTTGACCTGTTTCGGAGTCAAGGTATTGTCGGTATTTTCTGCGAGCATCCTTGCCAGAATCAGCAGGTTATTAAGTGGCGTACGCAGTTCATGACTCATATTGGCCAGGAACTCGCTCTTGTACTTCGAAGTCAGCGATAACTGTTCCGCCTTATCTTCCAAAGCGGCCTTGGCCTGCTCGACTTCCCGGTTCTTCGTCTCCACTTCGTTCTTCTGCTCAGCCAGCAGATGCGCCTTTTCCTCAAGTTCGGCATTGGTTTTTTGCAGCTCTTCGGCCAGGGCTTGACTCTGTTTCAGCAGTTGTTCCGTCCGCATCGTGGCGGCAATCGTGTTCAACACAATGCCGATGCTTTGGGTAAGCTGATCGAGGAAGGCCAGGTTCACCTCCGAAAACTGCCGGAACGAAGCGAGTTCAATTACAGCCCTAGTTTCACCTTCAAACAGCACCGGAAGGACAACAATATTCAGGGGTGCTCTCCCGCCGAGGCTGGAACTGATGCGGATGTAGTCACCCGGGATGTCGGTTACCAGGATGCGGCGTTTCTCAAATCCGCACTGCCCCACCAGGCCCTGGCCCATGCGGAACTGTTTGGGATTGCCATCGTGCTCATTCGCGGCATAGGCTGCGAGCAGCTTGAGTGACTCTTGGTCTTCGACGGAATCCGTGATATAGAAGGTTCCGTGTTGCGCGCCGACCAGCGGAGTTAACTCCGACAGTAGCAATCGGGACACAGTCAACAAGTCGCGCTGCCCCTGCATCATGCCGGTGAACTTGGCGATATTCGTCTTGAGCCAATCCTGATCCGTATTCTTGCGGGTGGTTTCGGCCAGGTTGACGATCATTTCGTTGATGTTGTCTTTCAGTGCGGCAACTTCACCCAGGGCTTCTACTGAGATAGCGCGAGTCAAGTCACCTTTGGTCACGGCCGTGGCCACGTCAGCGATCGCGCGGACCTGGCTGGTCAGATTAGCGGCGAGCTGGTTGACGTTGTCCGTAAGATCGCGCCAGATTCCGGCAGCGCCCGGCACTAGAGCCTGGCCGCCCAACTTGCCCTCGATGCCGACTTCGCGAGCCACGTTACTCACCTGGTCGGCAAACACCGCGAGCGTATCGATCATCTCGTTGATCGTGTCTGCCAGCGCGGCAATCTCGCCCTTCGTTTCCAACACAAGTTTACGTTTCAAGTTGCCATTGGCGACGTCCGTCACGACTTTGGCGATCCCGCGCACCTGCGTGGTGAGGTTCGCCGCCATGGAGTTCACATTGTCGGTAAGGTCTTTCCAGGTACCGGCCACTCCACGGACTTCGGCCTGGCCGCCCAGCTTGCCTTCGGTTCCTACTTCACGCGCCACGCGGGTCACTTCGGAAGCGAAGCTGTTGAGCTGGTCGACCATGGTATTGATGGTGTTCTTAAGCTCGAGGATTTCGCCTTGCACGTTTACCGTGATCTTGCGGCTCAAGTCGCCGTTAGCTACAGCCGTGGTGACTTGAGCGATGTTTCGAACCTGCGAGGTCAAATTGCCGGCCATGAAATTCACGCTGTCCGTGAGATCCTTCCAGGTTCCGGCGACGCCTCGGACCTCCGCCTGGCCGCCCAATTTGCCCTCAGTGCCGACTTCGCGCGCCACGCGAGTGACTTCGGCGGCAAATGAGCTGAGCTGATCCACCATGGTGTTGACTGTATTCTTGACTTCCAGAATCTCGCCTCGCACATCCACGGTAATCTTGCGAGAAAGGTCGCCCTTTGCCACGGCGGTGGTGACCTCGGCGATGTTGCGGACTTGAGTCGTGAGGTTGGCGGCCATCGAGTTCACGCTATCGGTCAAGTCCTTCCAGGTCCCGGCAACGCCGCGCACATCCGCTTGGCCGCCGAGTTTGCCTTCCGTTCCAACTTCGCGCGCCACGCGAGTGACTTCCGAAGCGAAGGAGCTGAGCTGGTCGACCATGATGTTGATCGTGTTCTTCAGCTCGAGAATTTCGCCGCGGGCGTCGACCGTAATCTTGGTGGTCAAATCGCCTTTAGCCACAGCAGTAGTGACACCGGCGATGTTGCGCACCTGGTTGGTCAGGTTGCTCGCCATCGAGTTAACCGAATCGGTCAGGTCTTTCCAGGTGCCGGCTACGCCGCGCACATCCGCCTGGCCGCCCAGTTTGCCTTCCGTTCCAACTTCGCGTGCGACGCGCGTCACTTCACCGGCGAAGGCGTTGAGCTGGTCCACCATGGTGTTGATAGTGTTCTTCAACTCAAGGATTTCGCCGCGTACATCCACGGTGATTTTACTTCTGAGGTCACCGCGGGCTACAGCCGTGGTGACCTCCGCGATGTTGCGAACTTGCGCGGTGAGGTTGCCGGCCATGGAATTGACGCTGTCCGTCAAATCCTTCCAGGTTCCACCCACGCCCTTCACATCGGCCTGTCCTCCGAGTTTCCCTTCCGTACCTACTTCGCGCGCGACGCGCGTGACTTCTCCGGCGAAGGCGTTGAGCTGGTCCACCATGGTGTTGATGGTGTTCTTCAACTCGAGAATTTCGCCGCGGACGTCCACCGTGATCTTGCGGCTCAGGTCGCCGCGGGCGACAGCGGTGGTGACTTCGGCAATGTTTCTTACCTGCGCAGTGAGATTGCCGGCCATGGAGTTGACGCTGTCCGTCAAATCCTTCCAGGTTCCCGCCACGCCGCGCACATCGGCTTGGCCGCCCAGCTTGCCTTCGGTTCCGACCTCGCGGGCCACGCGCGTGACCTCGGAAGCAAACGAGCTGAGCTGATCCACCATGGTGTTGATGGTGTTCTTCAACTCAAGGATTTCGCCGCGCACATCCACTGTAATTTTGCGGCTTAGGTCACCGCGGGCCACGGCGGTGGTCACCTCCGCGATGTTACGAACCTGGTTGGTAAGATTGCTGGCCATCGAGTTGACCGAGTCCGTGAGGTCTTTCCAGGTGCCAGCGACACCTTTCACTTCCGCCTGGCCGCCCAGCTTGCCTTCGGTTCCGACTTCGCGGGCCACGCGAGTCACTTCCGAAGCGAATGCGTTCAACTGGTCGACCATGGTGTTGATAGTGTTTTTCAACTCCAGAATTTCACCGCGCACATCCACAGTGATCTTGCGGCTTAAGTCGCCATTTGCAACAGCGGTGGTGACTTCAGCAATGTTTCGGACTTGGTCCGTCAGATTGCCGGCCATCGAATTGACACTGTCCGTCAGATCCTTCCAGACGCCACCGACGCCCTTCACTTCCGCTTGACCGCCGAGTTCGCCTTCGGTCCCGACCTCGCGGGCGACACGGGTCACTTCGGAAGCGAATGCGTTCAACTGGTCGACCATGGTGTTGATGGTATTCTTGAGCTCCAGAATTTCGCCTTGTACGTCCACTGTAATCTTGCGCGAGAGGTCGCCATTGGCGACGGCGGTGGTGACTTCGGCGATGTTGCGTACTTGAGCCGTCAGGTTGCCGGCCATCGAGTTCACGCTATCGGTGAGATCTTTCCAGACTCCGCCAACGCCCTTCACCTGGGCCTGGCCGCCGAGTTTGCCTTCCGTGCCGACCTCGCGTGCTACGCGCGTAACTTCCGACCCAAAACTATTGAGCTGATCCACCATCGTATTGATGGTGTTTTTCAACTCAAGAATCTCGCCGCGCGCATCCACAGTGATCTTGGTGGATAGGTCGCCCTTTGCCACCGCGGTAGTGACGCCTGCGATGTTGCGCACCTGGTTCGTCAAGTTGCCAGCCATCGAGTTGACGCTCTCTGTGAGGTCTTTCCAGGTGCCTGCGACGCCCCTCACTTCCGCCTGACCGCCGAGCTTGCCGTCGGTGCCGACCTCGCGTGCCACGCGGGTCACTTCGGAAGCGAACGAGCCTAGCTGATCCACCATCGTGTTGATGGTGTTCTTGAGTTCGAGAATCTCGCCGCGTACAGCCACCGTGATCTTTCGGGAAAGGTCACCGTTGGCCACGGCCGTTGTGACTTCGGCGATGTTGCGCACCTGGGCGGTGAGGTTGCCCGCCATCGAGTTCACGCTATCGGTCAAGTCTTTCCAGGTCCCGGCCACGCCGCGCACGTCCGCCTGGCCGCCGAGAATGCCTTCCGTTCCCACTTCGCGAGCCACGCGGGTCACTTCCGAAGCGAACGCGTTCAACTGATCCACCATCGTGTTGATGGTGTTTTTCAACTCCAGGATTTCGCCGCGTACGTCCACGGTGATTTTTCGGGAAAGGTCGCCGTTCGCTACCGCGGTCGTGACTTCCGCAATGTTACGGACTTGAGCCGTCAGGTTACCGGCCATGGAGTTAACGGAGTCGGTCAGGTCCTTCCATACTCCGGCCACGCCCTTCACTTCCGCCTGTCCGCCGAGCTCGCCTTCGGTTCCCACTTCGCGAGCCACACGGGTGACTTCGGAGGCGAATGAGCCAAGCTGGTCGACCATAGTGTTGATGGTGTTTTTGAGCTCCCGGATTTCGCCCTGCACATCCACCGTGATCTTGCGCGAAAGATCGCCATTGGCCACGGCCGTGGTCACCTCGGCAATGTTGCGCACCTGGGCGGTGAGGTTGCCCGCCATGGAGTTCACGCTGTCCGTGAGATCCTTCCAAACGCCGCCCACGCCCTTGACTATAGCTTGGCCGCCGAGCTTGCCCTCGGTACCCACCTCGCGGGCGACACGAGTCACTTCGGAAGCGAACGAATTCAACTGCGCCACCATGGTGTTCACCACCCGAGCGGTGTGCAGGAATTCTCCTTTAAGCGATCGGCCGTCCACCTCCAACGCCATGGTCTGCGAAAGATCACCCTTGGCAACGGAGCCGATCACCCGCGCAACCTCGGTGGATGGCTGCACCAGATCGCCAATCAGGCCATTTACCGAGTCGACGCACTCCGACCATGCACCGGCAGCCGATCCGAGGCTCGCGCGCTGGCTGATCTTGCCCTCCTTACCCACCGCGCCGCTGATTCGCGCGAATTCACTCGTCATGCGCTCGTTCAGTTTGAAAATGTCATTGAGCGTGTCGGCGATCTTCCCGGCGACGCCGGTTTGGTCAACCGGCAAACGTACCGAAAAATCACCATCTCGAAAAGCGATCAATGTCCTCAGCAGAGTGCTGGTATCGAGTGCATCCGTGATCAATTCGGGCTTCATTCGAAGTTCTCCAATAAGCTGATGTTTCGACTAGTCAGAGTTTGCGGCGTTCGCGTTGCTTTGTCCCAACAGTTCCTTAAATGTCGCTCCCAGATCGAGAAACTGCTCCAGGCCGGAAGGCTTGCGTAAATAGCAGGTGGCCCCGAGTTGATTCGCAGTGAGGCGGTCGCGAGGCGAGTCCGACGAAGTTAATACCACCACGGGAACGTGGGCGAGCACGGCCATTTTGCGGAGGTGTTCCAGGATCTCAATTCCATCATGGCGCGGTAAGTTCAAGTCCAAGATGATCAACCCGAGCGACTGAGCTTCCTGATGGACCTGTTCCGAGGATAAGAACCGCAAGACCTCCCGGCCGTCTGAGGCCACCCGCATGGTGTAGTCGACGCCGTGTTCTTTGAGCGCCTCTCGGATGAGATAGACGTCGGCCGGGTTGTCTTCAGCCAGTAGGATCTGACGCGCCGTGGTCACTTAAGTTTCCTTGCGCTCCAGTAGGGGCGGAAATTTCGCGGCAATGCAAGTTTTGCACCGCGGATAGTGCAAGATTCGATACTTCTGAGCATCTCTCGGCGTGCCCTTTCAATACTTCCTATCTCGGAATTTCCCGATGGTCAAGAATGTATGGCGAAAACCTTGACCGCGAATCCGTATGATAAATACCAAAGTAGGTCATTCCCTGCAAGTCATTGCCCATTAGGACTCTTGGTCACGCCTCGTCTGGTGTTCCGTTGGGAAGCGCACATTACTGAGAAGAGGTGTACTTCGAAACACGAAATTGGTTGCTCAACTGCCTTCAGATTCTCGCCCGACAGAATGAAATTTGATCCGCCCGTTCGAGTGTTGATGATCGACGACGATCCGTTGGATCGCGAACTGTACCGGCAGTGTCTGCGCGACGCAGGTTTCCGGCAGTTCGCATTCGATGAGTCTGATTCGGTAGCCGCGGGCCTTTCGAAAGCCAAGGAATTCCGGCCCGATTGTATCCTGCTCGATTTCAACCTTCCGGACATGGACGGGATCGAAGCAATGAACCGGATCAAAGCCGATTTCGGGAAGCTTCCGTCGGCGGTGGTCATGCTTACGGCGTTCGGCGACGAAGAATTAGCCGTTAGAGCGATGAAGGCCGGAGCGATGGACTACCTGCCAAAAGAGAATCTGAGCGCCACTCTTGCCCGCACGGTCGTCAGCGCGATTGAGCGGCACGAGATGCAGAAGCGGATCGAGGAGCAGCGGGCCGCTCTCGAAAACAGTGGGCGCCGCCTGCAGAACCTGCTGGAAGCAATCCCCCAAATGGTCTGGACCGCCAATGCCGAGGACCGACTGGAGTACGCGAACCGCCGCTGGGTGGAGTACACCGGGCTGGCGGCAGAAGAAACCGAACGTTTGGGATGGAGTCAGTGCCTACATCCGGACGATCTCGAGCGCACTCTACAAGCCTGGAAGGCCGCGGCTGCCAGCGGTTCCGTGTTTGAGATCGAGCACCGGCTGCGGCGGGCATCCGACGGAAGCTATCGGTGGCACCTGGTGCGCGCGGTTCCCATGCGCTCGGAAGGGGCGATTACGAACTGGTTTGGCACCTGCACGGAAATCGAGGACCAAAAGCAGGCCGAACGAGAGGTGCAGCAAAAGGAAAAACTGGAAGGCATCGGCTTGCTGGCGAGCGGAGTGGCACACGACTTCAACAACCTTTTGATGTGCATCGTCGGCGGAGCCAGTTGCGCGATGGGACGGCTGCCAGATTCGCATCCAGCGCAGGAGCTCTTGCGAGATGTGGTGGACGCTGGCCAGCGCGCATCCGAACTTACTCGAAAAATGCTAGCCTATGCCGGCAAAGGCAGCTTCTCTCTGGAATTCGTGAACCTCGGCAAGCTCGTCCGTGAAACCTGCGAGATGTTGAGGCCTTCTGTTCCCTCAACGATTCGTGTCGAATGCCACAACGGACGCAACGTTCCTCCCGTGGAGACCGATCGCACGCAGATGCGGCAGGTCCTCATGGATTTGCTAGAGAATGCTGTGGAAGCTATTGGCGATGGGGTGAATGGGAGGGTATCGGTGCGTACGACGGCGGTCGAGGTCGGGGAGAAACCCACTTCGGCGATGGACTTCGGTGTAGCCGCCATGCCTTCGGGCAGGTATGTGGCTCTGGAAGTTCGGGACACCGGATGCGGGATGGACGAAGCGACGCAGCGGAGAATATTCGATCCCTTCTTTACGACGAAATTCATGGGGAGGGGTCTGGGTCTGGCGGCTGTTGGCGGCTTTGCCCGGAGCCACGGCGGCGTGGTTCAAGTGGAGAGCAGCCCTGGGAAGGGAAGCAGATTTCGGTTAATCCTGCCGGCTGCCGAGATGAGGGAGAATGCTCACGCCCAAGCAAGTTGACCGTTCGATAACGCGTGAGGTTAGCGAATTGACGGGTAACGGTACTGGGCGGGGCACGCCCAGCGCGGGCCCCGCAGCGGTGACCGGCTGCTCCATGCGGCTCACCTCCGATTCACTGCACGACCTCGCCGGCCCCGTCAATCAGATCCGGACCCTGACGGACATGTTGATAAAGCGAAACAAAGGCAAACTCGACGACGATGCCGAGGTTATGTTTCGGTTCTTGCAGAATTCAGTGGAGCGCCTGGACACTCTTCTTGCCGGATTAAAGACCTACATGCAGGCGGTGGGCACGCGCGAAGCGTACCGGCTCTCGGACGGCAACGATTGCCTGGCAGATGCGCTGGCTTCCATTCGGAGCTCCATCGAGCAACAGTCGGCCCGGGTGACGCATGAGCCGCTACCGCCGCTGTATGGTGATCGGCGTCAAATCACTCGCGTATTCGCGAACCTGGTCGAAAACGGGATCAAGTTCCGTAGTGAGCGCCAACCCGACGTTCACATTTCGGTTACTCGAGAGGAAGACTTCTGGGTTTTCGCCGTTCGCGACAACGGCATGGGGCTCGATCCGAGGCACAGCGAGAGGATCTTTTCCATGTTCAAGCGCATAAACAATCAAGCGGGGCCCGGGGCCGGAATCGGATTGGCCATCGCAAAGCAGATTGTCGAGGAGCACGGAGGGCGAATCTGGGTTGAGTCGCAACTCGGCAGCGGCGCCGTCTTCTACTTCACGTTGCCCACCGATGAAACTGTCTAATCCATCCCCGCGTTTCTCCCGGGAAGGGGAGTGGACTCCGCGGCAGGCTCCACTACGCGCCCAAACCGGGCGGTCTAGAATAGCAGGAGTAGAGGAGCGCCCGATGCCCGCGAACATCCTGGTGGTCGATGACGACGCCGAGCAGCGCTCCGACCTGGCTGAAATGGTGGCCTCGCTGGGTTTTCAGGTAACCATGGCATCGGGAGGCGCCGAAGCCCTTCAAAAACTGGAATCTACTCCGGCGACGGCGATCTTGACGGACCTTGTGATGCCCGGAATGGACGGCGTGGCGTTGCTCAAGGAGCTGGCCGCGCGGGGCGACCGCACACCTACCGTTGTGTTGACCGCATTTGGAAGCATCGACAAGGCAATCTCGTTTGTCCACGACCTGAAGGCATTCTGGTTTATCGAAAAACCGGTTCAACCGGCAATCCTGCGAACACTCCTCGAACGCGCCATTCAACAGAGCTATCTGGTCGAGGAAACCGAGCGGCTAAGCCGACAACTCAGCTATCAAGGCCTGCTGGGCGACCTCGTGGGCAACACGCCCCAGATGCAGGAGATCTTCTCCTTAATCCGGCAGGTTGCGCCTACCACTGCGTCGGTTTTGATTACCGGAGAAAGCGGGACGGGTAAGGAACTGGTGGCACGAGCCGTTCATGGTTTGAGCCCGCGAAGCGGGGGGCCGTTTGTGGCGGTGAATTGTGCCGCCTTGCCGGAGAGCCTGATGGAGAGTGAACTCTTCGGCCACGAAAAGGGCGCGTTCACAGGAGCTGTAGAACGAAGAGCCGGCTGCTTCGAACAGGCGCAAAACGGCACCCTGCTGCTCGATGAGATTGCCGAAATGCCGCTGGCCACGCAAGCCAAACTGCTCCGCGTGATCGAGGAATCGAAGGTACGGCGGCTGGGCGGCGCAGCGGACATTCCGGTAAGTGTACGAGTACTGGCGGCCACCAACCGTTCGCCCGACAAAGCAATCCGAGAGCGGCAACTCCGTGAGGACCTCTACTATCGTTTAAACGTTTTCCACATCTCGCTTCCCCCGTTGCGCGAACGCAAGCAGGACATTCCTTCGATCGCCGCTGCCTTGATTCGAGACCTGAATCGAAAGCATAGCTGCCGTGTCACTCACTTGAGCCCCGACGTTCTCCACTCCTTTGAAGCCAGCTCCTGGCCCGGCAATGTGCGGGAACTCCGTAACCTCATCGAGCGGGCGGTCATCCTGGCGGGCGAAGGCGAAATCCAATCCAAGCATTTACCAGGCCCGCTCGTTCCGGAACCCACCCAACCTCACACACCGGTTGCGGATGACAAGGTATTGCAAATCCGGCCAGGCCCTACGATGAGTGAAGTGGAAGAGGCGTATATCCGCCTGGTATTGCGTCACGCCAACAACAACCGGCGGCGCGCGGCCGAGATTCTAGGCGTGTCTCTCAGAACCCTGCACAACCGTTTGCGCGAATACGAAGCTGCGGCTCGCGGTTCCGCTGCCACATAAAGGGCTGAGCAGCAGTTACTCCGCAGGGAGCGTAAAGAAAAATGTAGACCCGGCGCCCGGCTTCGATTCGGCCCAGATTCGTCCGCCGTGGCGCTCCACGATCGCGCGGCAGATGGCGAGACCAAGCCCGGGGCCCTCGCTCGTGGCTCCGCTCAAGCGGTCAAACGGCCTGAAAATGCTTTCGAGGTACGCAGCCTCCACGCCGATGCCATTATCGTGAACCGCCAGCAGCCATTCGCCGCCCTGCTTCTCAGCAGTGATTTGGATCAGCAGGGGCGATTGACGGCGGCTCTGGACCGCATTGCGAAGCAGCTGCTCGAACACCTGCATCAACCGGTCCGGGTCTGCCAGAACGCGTGGTAGCTCGCCGTACGATACCTTGGCTTCGGAAGAGCTTAGCACCTTTTCCAGGCGCGCCAGAACCGTTCGCAGTAGGACCGCCACCCCCACGTGCTGAGACGAGGCCGGCGCGATTTCGAGCGCTAATGAATAATTGACCAGGCCATCTGCCAGCCGTTCGATTCGCTGAGCGCTATCGGCGATCACCGCAAGCCGCTCTTTGAAGTCAGTCGCCGGCCCATCCCGTGATAACAGCTGTGCGTGTGTTCGGATCGACCGAACAGGAGCTCTTAAGTCATGGCAGGCGCGCAAAAGAAACTCGCTGATGCCGCGATCGACAGACTTGGCCTCCTCGGCTTCGTTCTCCCGGTGCGGCGACATACTACGAGCATAAGCTACCGGAGCGGGGCGAGCTAGTTGAGGCAGCGGTCAGCGGAGCGTGAACGTGCCCATCAACCCACTCTCAGCGTCCGGTGCGATCCAGACTTCGAATCGGCCCGGTTCGGTGACCAGTTGCATCCGCTCGTTGTAGAATGCCAGGTCGTTGGCGCCGATTGAGAAGGTAACCGTCTCCGTCGCGTTGGGCTTTAGTTCGATTCGGCGAAATCCCTTCAGCACCCGCACCGGCTGCGCCACGCTTGCCGTCACATCGTGAATGTACAGCTGGACCGTTTCCACGCCCTCGTGCTTTCCTCGGTTGGTAATATCCGCGGACACCGTGATGGCGCCGCTCGCCGGCATGGACGGCGCCGATACGCGGAGGTTGGAGTATTCGAACCTGGTGTAGGACAAACCGTAGCCGAAACGATACTCGGGCGTGTAATCCAGGTCGATGTACCTCGATGTGTAGCCGGACGGCTTCACCGGAGTGCCGGCCGGAACGCCAAGCTCGCTCGTCAGTGGCGGGCGCCCCGTGCTTAAATGCGCATAGTAAATCGGAACCTGGCCTACCGAACGAGGAAACGTAACGGGGAGTCTGCCCGAAGGCGCAGTTTGGCCAAAAAGCAATTTGGCCAAAGCGGGACCTCCTGCCGTGCCCGGGTGCCACGCATACAGTACGGCGTTCGCTTTTTCCGCAAGATCGTGAAACGTCAATGGCCGGCCCGCCATGATGATCGCAACCATCGGCTTGCCGGCGGCGGCGACAGCATCGGCGAGTGCTTCTTGCGCGCCCGGCAAATTGAGAAACGCTCGCGAGCGCGCCTCTCCCGAAAGAATCTCCTCTTCCCCCAGGAACAACAAAACCACATCCGCACGGCTGGCCGCCTCCCGCGCCGCGCTGAAGCCCGCCCGGCTGGTGTCGCGGCTATTCTGCAACCCTGGCGCATAATGAACTCGCTGCTGCCCCAAGATCTGTCGCAGCGCTGCCAGCGGCGTTGTGACATCCTCCGCTCTACCGTCTGTCACCCAAGTACCCATCTGGTCGACGGGACTGTCCGCCAGCGGACCGATCACGGCCACGGACCCAATCGTACTGGCCAGCGGAAGCAAGTCTCCGCGATTCTTGAGCAGTACGGTGCTTTCGGTTGCCAGGCGTTCGGCCACGGCCAGCGACTCCGGCGTTACCCGCGAAACCGCCGGCGCCGGAATGGCTGCATCGAAAAGCCCCAAGCGGAACTTCAGGCGGAGGATGTCGCGCACCGCGTCGTCGATCAGCTTTCGATCCACTTTCCCGGCTTCCACCAAAGCCGGCAGGTGATCGAAGAACGAAGTGCTGACCATCTCCATATCCACGCCCGCATTGGCCGCTTTGCGTGCCGCATCGGCCTCATCGGTGGCGTAGCCGTGCGGGACCATCTCGATGACCGCGTTGTAGTCGCTCACGACAAATCCGTCATACTTCCAGTCGTTGCGCAGCACCTCTCGTAAAAGGAAGTGGTTGGCAGAAGCGGGAACTCCATTCAACGTATTGAACGACGTCATGAACGTGGCCGCGCCCGCCTCCGCCGCCGCGTGAAACGCCGGTAAGTAGACCTGCCGGAGAAGCAGTTCGGGCATCCAGACGCTGTTATAGTCGCGCCCGCCTTCCGCCGCGCCGTAAGCCGCATAGTGCTTGGCGCACGCCGCCACGGAAGCTGGATCGGCCAGGGATGTGCCCTGAAAGCCGCGTACCAGCGCAGCCGCCATGAGACTCCCCAGGAACGGATCTTCACCGGGGCTCTCGGCGATTCTTCCCCAGCGCGGGTCGCGTGCAATGTCGAGCATGGGCGCGAAAGTCCAGCGAATGCCCTCCGCCGCCGCTTCACGCGCGGCAACCCGTGCGGCCTGTTGGACCAGTGTGGGATTCCAGCTGGCTGCCTGGCCCAGTGGGATGGGAAAGATGGTGTGGTACCCGTGGATCACGTCGCGTCCGAACAGAAGTGGAATGCCCAGCCTGCTCTCCTGGCGCGCGATGCGCTGGGCTTCCGCGCGATCCGAGGGATTGCCAGCGTTGAGAAACGAACCCCACCGGCCCTGCCGAATCTCTTGCTTGATGCGCTCGGATAGTGGCGTTGCGAGCGAAGTCGATTGGGACATCTGCCCAACCTTTTCCTGAATCGTCATGCGAGCGATCAGGTCGTCAATTCTTTTCTCGATCTCAGGCGTGGGTGCTGCTCCTGCGGCGCCGGCGCTCAGTAGCAGAACGGCTAACGCTGCTCGTTTTCTGAAAACCACGGCGAGCCTCCGGTTCTGAGAGGTAGGGCGCGCGACGTGCCTTATGCCCCTCAAGGTCGATAACACTTCTGTAGGGTGATTCCACACCATTGTACCCGAAACGGTATTTCGACTCTAACGGGCGCGCCAATCCGCTGGTACGGATTCTGACATTAGCGGATCAATTGCTCAGATTGGCGGCGGGGTGTTTCCGAACGGAGTGGTCCGCAAATGCTCAATCGTCGTGAATTCTGTTTGATTCCGGCAAGCGCTCGAGCGGGTACGGGAAGCTCTTCTATGTCCATTCTCGAGTACATCAAGGCCACTTGGCGCGAATTGACACGTTCCCACCGGCAGTTGGCCGCCATGGCTGCCGACCCCAAGATTCATCCGCCGGACGGCCGCTGGCCGGTCTATCTGCCCGTTCACGCCGAGACCGCCCGCATAGAAAAGCAACTACGCGGGCAAATGACCAGCGCGGATTTTCAAAAGGTGGAGATTCGCCGCCTCCCGGAAAAGCCAACTCAGATCCGGGAGCACGGGCTTTTGTATCTGCCCGAACCGTATGTCGTGCCCGGTGGCCGTTTTAACGAAATGTATGGATGGGACAGCTTTTTCATCCAGATGGGTTTGATTCGGGATGGCGAAATCACGCTCGCTCGAAACGTGGCCGATAACTGCCTTTATGAAATCCGAGAATACGGCAAGATCCTGAATGCCAACCGCACTTACTATCTCACCCGATCGCAGCCGCCGTTCCTGACCCAGATGCTACTCGCTGTCTATCGGGTGGAGGGGGACCGCGCCTGGCTGGAGAGCACCCTGGACGCAATCGAACAGTACTACCGCTTTTGGACGAGCGAACCACACCTCACGCCGGAAACGGGATTGTCGCGTTATTTCGATCTGGGCGATGGGCCTGCGCCGGAAGTGGTGTCGTCGGAAATCGATGGCCAGGGCCGGACCGACTACGACCTGGTGCAGCTCTATTACCGCACCCATCGCGTGACGGATTACGACGTGACCCAATACTATGACGCGAAATCCGATCAGCTCACGCCCGAATTCTACAAAGGCGACCGCTCCATGCGCGAATCGGGTTTCGATCCTTCGAATCGCTTCGGTCCGTTTAGCGCCGAGATCGTTCACTACAACCCTGTCTGCTTGAACTCACTGCTCTTTCTGATGGAGACGCAAGCGGGCGAAATCATGAACATTCTCGGGCGCCAGCAGCAGGCTCATCAGTGGCAGTTGCGCGGCCAGGAGCGTGCCGATCGGATCAACCGTTTCATGTGGAATCAGATGCATGGCCTGTATTTCGACTACGATTTCACCCGCTGGCGCGAGCGCGCCTATCCTTTCGTGACCACTTTCTATCCGCTTTGGGCCGGGATTGCGAGCCGCGAGCAAGCTGCCAGGGTGGTGAAGAATCTGGCGCAATTTGAACGCGCCGGCGGCTTGCAGACGAGCACATACCAAAGCGGTGACCAATGGGATGCTCCCTTTGGTTGGCCGCCTTTGCAGTGGATCGCGGTTCAGGGGCTCCATCGCTACGGTTACCACGACGAGACGCAGCGAGTCTCCCTGCATTTCCTCGAGATGGTGCTGGAAGAGTTTCTCCGTCACGGGCGAATTGACGAGAAGTACGATGTGGTCCGCCGACGCGCCGACGTCAATAAGGAGATCCAGTTTGGTTACCGCACCAACGAAGCCGGTTTCGGCTGGACCAACGCCGTTTTCACGGCGCTATTCGACGCGTTGACGCCGGCCGGCCAAGAGCAATTGCAGAAGATCGATGCGAAGCACCAAAAGCGCCAGCAAAAAGCGTCCGGAATCCGTACGGCGGCGCACAAACGTCTGCCGCTGGCGCTCTGATTGTTTTATTCTTTTTCCCGGAGGATCCATGAAAATACTCGCGGCTAGTGCGATCGCAGTGTTGACCATTGTTGCCGTACCTTTGTCCGCCCAGGAGCGCGGGCATGAACCACACCAGCAACCGGGCGTCGGCCACGGATACATTCCGCCGCACGGACCCGCGCCTGCCCAGCGCGCGGCCCCTACCCAGCACGGGGCCCCTGCCCAGCACGCGGCGCCGGAACAGCACACGCCGCCCGCCCAGCAGCACGCGGCACCCGCCCAGCACACGGCGCCTGAACGAGCGCCGGCCGAGCACGCTGCCCCAAGAAGCGACATGCCCGGGCATCCGGAGGCGCCCCATGTTCACTCGAATGGAGAGTGGGTGGGCCACAATTTCGCCGCCAACGACGCGCGCTTCCATTTGGATCACCCGTTTGCACACGGCCACTTCGAAGGCGGTTTCGGACCGGGTCACGTGTTCCACTTGCAGGGCGGCAGCCGTGAGCGATTCTGGTTCAGCAATTACTACTGGAGCGTCGCGCCCTTCGACTACCCGTACGTTGCGGATTGGCTTTGGGATTCCGATCACATCGTGATCTACGATGACCCGGATCATCCCGGCTGGTATCTGGCCTATAACGCCAGGCTCGGCACCTACGTGCACGTGATGTATTTGGGATAGTCAGCCGCGCTGCGCTATAACCGATGGGCCGGAATGCTCTTCTGCACGCGGGTCATCCTTACATCGGAAACCGCGATGAGGCCGGTATCCATCATTTCTTCGACGGCCGGGACCAGGGGGGCCAGGTTCTCCGCCGAATCCACGATCACGATCACAATCGGCTGATCGTGGCGCGCCACGTGCGGCCTGTGAATCTCGGCGCTCTCACCATATCCTTCGAGGCCGCGAAAGACCGTTGTGCCGGCAATCTTCATCTCGCGGCATCGGTTTACAATCTCCTCGTACAGCGGTTTGCCTTGAAACCGGTCGCTCTCCGAAATGTGAATGCGCAGCAGCCTAGCTGGAGTGTCCGGCTGCATCGCCTGCCTCCGCCTGGTTGGAACCACGCACCAATCGGACAATCTCCGCATCGGAAATCACGATCAGCCCGTCCTCGAGCATTCCCTCGATGGCTTCCGCCGCCGCGGCAATCTTTTCTGCCGTGTCGATTACCGAAACCATGATGGGCAGATCGCGGGTCGGGTGGAAGAAGGTCGCCTTGTGCTCGTGGCCCTTAGCCCCGTATCCCAGGATGCCGCGGTAGACGGTTGCGCCTGCGACATCCATCAGCAGCAGCTTCTTCACGATGGCAGCATAGAGTGGATCGTCGTGCCACTTGTCGGCTTCTCCCAGAAACACGCGCAGCAGCTTCGCCGGCCCCTGCTTGCGCTGGTGAGGAAGCGCCGGCTCCGGTTTGGCTGATTTTCGCGCAAGCTTAACGACCGTGGTGTCCTGCACCTCGATCAAACCGTCGGAGACCATTTCGTACAGCGTCGGCAGGATCTCATCCACCATCTCTGCGGTTTCCACGAACTCGATGCGGATGGGCAGGTGCTCCGCCAGCACTTCGACCTTTGGGGTGTGCAGCATCTGGTGTGATCCGAAGCCCGAATGGGCCCTGGTGGCTGTCGCCCCGGAGACGCCTTTATGCATGAGAAAGGTCATGATGGAGTCATGCAGCGGAGTCATGTGGTGCTGCGTGTCTTCGTTAATGAAGACGGTGACCTTTTTCGCAGGACCTTTCTTCAGCATGGTGTCTTCATTGTATTATCTGTGGGCCTGGCTGATTTCCGTTACGCGAATCGCGTGGCGCGACCGGCGTTGCGGTGTGCCGCGGTGGCTTCGCCGCTCGCTGCAATTGTGGTTCAGTGCCGCATGCTGGGTGCAGGCCCCGCCCGTTCTACACCCGCTTTCCGAAGAAAGGTCATCATCGGGCACCAGTTGGTGAATGCCGACTGAAACAGGTTGAGCCCGACAAACGCGGAGAACAGGAACCACGCCGGATGTACCCAATATCCCAGGGCCACGCTGAGCATCACAAAGAAACCGGCGATGAGCCGCAGGTAACGTTCGATTGTCATGCGATATGCCTTCTTTGGTTCACAATGAAATACACAATCGGTACGGTCATGCGGGAGAGCCCTAGGGAAGCGACTTCTCCGGCCATCAGCGCAATCGCCAGTCCCTGGAAAATCGGGTCGAACAGGATCACGCCTGCACCCACTATCACGGCGGCCGCGGTCAGCAGCATGGGGCGGAAACGCACCGCCCCCGCATCGATCACGGCCGCATCGAGCGGCATGCCTTCCCGCAGACGCAATTCAATGAAATCGACCAGAATGATGGAATTCCTCACCACAATCCCTGCTCCCGCAATGAAGCCGATCATGGACGTGGCGGTGAAGAAGGCGTCCAGCAATCCGTGCGCCGGCAGGATCCCGACCAGCGAAAACGGAATGGCGGCCATGATCACCAGGGGCGTGACGAAGGATTGGAACCATCCCACCACCAGGCCGTAAATCAGAATCAACACGGCCGCGAACGCCAGGCCCAGGTCCCGGAAGACTTCGTAGGTGATGTGCCATTCGCCATCCCACTTCATGGAGTAGTGTTCGGCGTCGGTGGGTAGGGCGGCCATGTGCTGCTCGATGGCATATCCTTCCGGAGCGCGGTACTGGTCCATCTCCGGCCCGAGCTTCAGGATCGCGTACACTGGGCTCTCCATCGCGCCGGCGACATCTCCCGTGACGTAGGTCACCGGCATCAGATTTTTGTGATAAATACTCTTGTCGGCGAGAGTCTCCTGGCAGCGCACTAGCTCGCCGAGTGAGACCAGGGGCCCGCCTTTCCCCGCGATCTTCAGGTCTTGAATCCGTTCCAGGTCCGACCGCGTCGCCCGGTCCAGGCGCAAGGTGAGCGGCACGTCCTCTTTGGCCGCATCGACATGCAGCAGGCCCGCCTGGTAACCTGCCGAGGCTATTTGCATAGTCCGGGCGATATCGTCTTCGGAGATGCCGTTGAGCGCGGCTTTCTCTTTGTCGACGATGAGCTGGTACTTAGTTTGGTCGTCTTCCACGTACCAATCCACATCCACCACGCCGTTGGTTCGTTTCCACAGATCGCGGATGCGCCGCGCGATGGCGATACGCTCTGTCTGCGAAGGGCCATAGACTTCGGCAACCAAGGTTTCCAGCACCGGCGGCCCCGGCGGAACCTCCGACACCTTAATCCGCGCCCCAAATTGCGCAGCCACTGGTGCCAAGCGCTCGCGAACCTGCTTGGCAATCTCGTGGCTCTGTAGTTTGCGGTCGCCCTTGGACAGCAGGTTCACCTGCAGATCGGCCACATTCGATCCGCGCCGTAAATAGTAGTGCCGCACCAGCCCGTTGAAGTTGAACGGCGACGCAGTGCCTACGTATGTCTCGAGATCGACCACCTCGGGCTGATCGAGTGTGGCGCGGGCCAGTGCGTTGGCGGCGCGCGCCGTATCTTCGAGCGTCGTCCCGTTCGGCATATCGACAATCACCTGAAACTCGCTTTTGTTGTCGAAGGGCAGCATTTTCACTTTCACGAACTGGAAATAGAAGAGCGACATCGACCCGAGCAGGAGTGCCACCACTCCGCCCAGAAATCCCCACCGCAGCCACGCCTGGCGCAGCAGTGACCCCATGACGCGCCGGTAGAGCCGGGTCATGCGGTCCTCCTGCTCGCCATCAGCCGCCGCATGCCCAGGCTTCAAAATGCGAACCGCCGCCCACGGTGTCACCACAAATGCCACCAGCAGCGAAAACACCATGGCGGCGCTGGCGCCGATGGGTATCGGCCGCATGTACGGCCCCATCAGTCCGCCGACGAACGCCATCGGCAGGATGGCGGCGACCACTGTCAGTGTCGCCAGAATTGTGGGGTTGCCGACTTCATCTACCGCTTCAATCGCGACATCAAATGGCGGGCGCTGGCGGTTGGCGGGCAGGCGCCAGTGGCGTGCGATGTTCTCCACCACCACGATGGCGTCATCCACCAGGATTCCGATGGAGAAGATCAGGGCAAACAGCGTGATGCGGTTTAGCGTGTAACCGTAGAGGTAGAAGACGGCCAGCGTCAGTGCCAGGGTCACCGGAATGGCAATGAAGACGATGAGCGATTCGCGCCGCCCCAGCGTAATCGCAATGAGAAGGCTCACCGAGACAACCGCGATCAGCATGTGAGAGAGCAGTTCGTTGGATTTCTCCGCCGCCGTTTCGCCGTAGTGGCGCGTGATGTCCACCTGCACGTCGCTGGGAATCGTTGAGCCCTTGAGCGGCTCAACCCGGCGCAGCACATTATTGGCGACAATCACCGCGTTGGTGCCTTTGCGCTTGGCTATGGCAATGGTCACCGCGGGCAGAAAGGTCTTGGAATCGGCATGCGCCATGCGAACGTACTGCGCCGGTTCTTCGCCGCCGTCGGTCACATCGGCCACGTTGCGCACGTAAATCGGTCGATTGTTGACGACGCCCACGACCACATTGCGCACGTCGTCTGCGCAGCGCAGAAATTCGCCGGTCTCGACTTGGTATTCGCGATTGCGCGCATTGAACGCGCCGGAGGGTAGTTGGCGATTGGAGATGCCCAGAGCGCCTGCCACCTCGAGCGCGGAAAGGTTGAACGCAGCGAGTTTGGCTTTATCCAGCACAATCCGCACCTCGCGGCGCTGCCCGCCGATCAGGCTGACGGCGGAAACATCAGGCACCTGCTTGATCGCATCGTCCACCTGAGCCGCGATGCTCCGCAATTCGAAATCGCCGTAACGCCGGCTCGACAAGGTCAGCGCGAGTATTGGCACATCGTCGATAGAGCGCGGCTTAACCACGGGAGTCGAAGCGCCGGGCGGAATCAGATCGATGTTGGCGTACAGCTTCTGGTTGAGCCGGACAATGCTTTTCTCCTCGTCCTGGCCGACATAGAAGCGGACGATCGCCAGCGACATGCCAGGGCTCGATGTGGAATAGATGTACTCCACGCCGGGGATTTCCCACAGCAGCTTTTCCATCGGTTTGGTAAGGCGCTCTTCGATTTCGCGAGCCGATGCGCCGGGCAGCTGAACGGAAACATCGATCATCGGCACGATGATCTGCGGCTCCTCTTCGCGCGGCAGCTTCCAGACGGCGAATGCGCCGAGGGCCAGCGCGCCCGTAATAATCAGCGGTGTGAGCTTGGAGCCGATCCACTTGCGGGCGAACCGTCCGGCAGGCCCCAGGTGGCGCGGGCCGCTCATTGCCCGATCTCCACTTTCGCACCATCGATCAAACCGGGGGGAACCGGCGACACGATCCTTTCGCCATCGTGCACGCCAGAAAGGATTTCGACGTTGCTCGCCAAGCGGGCGCCAGTCGTGACCAATCGCGTGTGGGCCGCCCCATCTTCAACCACAAATACCGATTGCAGTTGGCCGCGCTCCAGTACGGCCGCCGCTGGAACGGTGGTAACGCTACGCTTGCCCAGCGGGAATAGCGCCCGGCCGAACATCCCTGACCGTAGGTTGGGGATCGCGGGAAGATCGATTTTGACGGTGTAGGCTCGTGACGCGGCGTCCACGGCCGGCACCACTTCGGAAACGCGCGCCGTGAGTTTTCGGTCTAACGCCTCGAACACGGCCTCAACCGTCTGCCCCTTCCGAACCGATGGCAGTTTCGATTCGTCTACGGACGCCTCCAGCCGGTACGCGCCGTCCTGCTCCACGGTCAGAAGCGGTGCGCCCGGGGCTGCCAGGTTGCCCGGCTCTACGGATTTGGCAGTCACCACTCCGGCAAAGGGCGCGGCGATCGTCGCGTAGTCGCGCATGATCCCGGCCGAGCGGATCTCCTGCTCTGCTTGAGCGAGCCTGGAATCGATCTGGGTGCGCCTGGCGCGCGCCATATCGTAAGCAGCCTGGGCGCTCTTCAGGCGGGCCAAGGCCTCTTCGAACTCCTGGTTGGAGATCGACTTCTTCGAAGCCAGTTCTTCCATGCGGCGAAACGTCGCTTGTGCCAGATCAAGGTTGGCTTTAACGGCAGCCACGCCATTGTCGGCCTCCGGAATGGCGCTCTGGATTTCCGCGCGCGCAGCCTCCGCTCGTCGCAGATTGGCCTCCAACTCGCGCGCATCGAGCCTGATCAAGGTCTCGCCGGCGCGAACGCGGTCTCCTACTTGAACACTGACCAGTTGCACATACGCCATCACCTTACTGGCGACCACTGCCGTGGTGCGCGCTCGGACCGTGCCAGTGGCCTCATAGATGTCGGGCCATTGCTGCGTGCAAACCGCAACCGCCTGAATCTGCATTGGCAAACCACTCCTCGACTGCGTGCGGCGCGGCGGTTCGCCGCCGCAGGAGGCCAGAAACAGCAGAGGCGCTGTCAAAGAAATCAAAACGAGCTTCATCAGTTGAGTACCTCCGAGTCCGCGGAGAGGCGTCCTGCAGCCAGTTCCAGCATGGCGGCGGCCACGCGCTGATCGTGCACCGCAGCCAGATAGCGCGTGCGGCTTTCGAGAACCGCAGTTTCGGTGCGCAGCAGATCCGTCACGTTGCTCATTCCGGCTTCGTAGCGGTTCTGTGTGATGCGCAGACTTTCTTCCGATTCCGCCACCGCCGCCTGCGCCACCTCGATGCGTTGCCTGGCAGCGCGCAGATCACCGTAAGACCGTCGGACTTCCAGCCGCACCGCCGAGTCCATGCGCTGCTCATCGGCCTTGGCGCGCTCCAGCCAGTGGCTCGATTCCGCAATGCGCGCCTTGTCGGCAAAGCCGTTGAAAAGATTCCAGCGAAGCGAAACGGAGGCTAGCCAGTTGCCGCCTCCTTTGGTGGCGAAGTCCTGCCGGTCGGCCTCAAACGCAGCCCGGAAACGGACTTGCGGCAACAGGGAACCGCGCGCGGCATCCGACTGGGTTCGCGCCAGGTCCGCGCCCAGGTGCGCCTGGCGAGCCTCGGGGCGCGATGTCGAAGCGTCCCGTTCCAAGTCTTCGAGAGCCATATCCGGGAGAGCGAGCGCCGTCAGGGGTGTGGTGAGCGTGTGCGGCGTGTCCAGCGGAAGCCCGAGAGCATCGTTCAGCGCCGCTTTGGACACATCCAGATCGGCCGCGCGGCGGATCCGCTGCTCATTCACCGCCGCCAGGTGCACCCGGATCGAGAGGACATCGACATCGGTGGACATTCCCGCCGCTCGAACCGTTTCCGCTCGCCGCAGATCAGCTTCGGCCGAGCCCTTTGCCTGTTCGGCGGTCCGCAAGCTTTCGGCAGCCAAAACCGCGCCGTAGTACGCGCGGGCAACGCCCCAGATCACCTGCATCTCGGCGCGGCGTCGTTCTTCGGTCGTCATATTCCGTCCTAATTCCGCCGCTTGAACCGCGTGTTTCGTCTGCCCGGCGTCATACAGGACTTGATCGACCGTAACTTGCGATTGGAAGTTGTTTAACGAGTCGGGCCGGTTGAGAGGTCCTATGTTGAAATTCTCTACGCCGAATTGGTGCTGCGTGAGCAAAGAACTGAAGACAAATACCGGGTTGTCGCTGCGCGCGAACGATTCGGAGTAATTGATCCTTGGTAGACGGCCGCTACGGGCCTGATCGACCCGATTTTCGGAGGCGTGGACTCCAGCCTCGGCTGCCGAAATCGACGGATTCTCTTCGAGCGCCAGACGCACGGCGTCATGCAACGACAGCGAGTTCTGCGCCAAAATCGGTACTGCAACGAACAACAAAGAACACCGGACCATAATAAGATCTCAATAGCATCCAAGAGCAGAGATGCAGGAAGGATTGGATTGGTGACACCTTTTGAATTTGTCAGCAGTGAATCACGCGAATGCGGTGGTTTATGCCACCGCAGATTGGGGAAAATGACGCAAGCATTGCGGGGGGACGCTGCTCTTCGCCCAGTTAGCCGGAGTCCTTCCTGTCACCGAATGTCCCCGAAAATTCCCCTGTGTTCATCTGGGGTAGTCAAAGCAACCACCAAAGTCAAAACGGCCCGTCATGGGTGGGCTATCCAGCGCCACTTCAGCCTCCAGTGTATTATCTGTGGGCCCGGCTGATTTCTTTACAATGTACGGCGAGTCGCGATGATGAAAGACGCGGATGCACGGGTCAGATCCATTCTTGGCTCGGCTCTCTTTCTGATCGTGGCGCCGGGGACGGTGGCCGGCTTGGCGCCCTGGTGGATCTCCGGTTGGCAGGCTCGACCGCCGTTCTGGCGTGTCCCGGTTCTTCCCGCTTTGGGCGTTTTGCTGGTTGTCGTGGGCGTCGCGGTGCTGCTCGACTCATTCTTTCGATTCGCGGTCTTTGGGCAGGGAACACCGGCCCCGGTATCGCCCACGCGTAAACTGGTGGTCGTCGGCTGGTATCGATACGTGCGGAACCCCATGTATCTGGCAGTCTTCTCGCTGATTATTGGTCAGGGATTAATCTTGAGTGATTTCCGCCTGCTCGAGTATGGA
>Ga0335077_10001737_pt1 | contig 25915 bp, 21 predicted proteins | sample Lox_Sample_31_FD_207151 | JGI IMG/M metagenome (GOLD analysis project Ga0335077, IMG submission 207151) | Soil microbial communities from Loxahatchee National Wildlife Refuge, Florida, United States - Lox_Sample_3.1 | ecosystem: Environmental > Terrestrial > Soil > Wetlands | place: USA... | reverse complement strand
CTGAACGCCGCGCAGCGCAAGGCGGTCGGCCACGGCGAGGCGCTGCCGGAGAAGGGCTGGAAGTCCGGCCCGCTGCTGATCGTGGCGGGCGCCGGCACCGGCAAGACCGACACGCTCGCGCACCGCGTCGCGCACCTGGTCATCAACGGCGTCGATCCGGCGCGCATCCTCATGCTCACCTTCACGCGCCGGGCGGCGCTGGAGATGCGCCGGCGCGCGCACGACATCACGCGCAAGGCGCTGAACGACGCCCTCGGCGGCGCCAGCCAGAGCATCGCGCAGCGGCTGAGCTGGGCGGGCACCTTCCACTCGGTCGGGAACCGCCTGCTGCGCCACTACGCCCCGCACCTGCAGCTCGACCCGCACTTCAGCGTGCTCGATCGCGGCGATTCGGCCGACCTCATGGACGGACTGCGCCAGGAGCTGGGGCTGGCGGGCAAGGAGCAGCGCTTCCCGCGCAAGGACACCTGCCTGCAGATCTATTCCAGCCGCGTCAACACGCGCCGCGGGCTCAAGGAGACCCTCGAGGAGCAGTACCCGTGGTGCGCGCAGTGGGAGGATGAGCTTGCCAACCTGTTCCGCGCCTACGTGGAGCAGAAGCAGCACTCGCACCTGCTCGACTACGATGACCTGCTGCTGTACTGGCACGTCATGATGAGCGAGCCGCGCCTGGCGCAGCACGTCAGCGCGCACTTCGACCACGTGCTGGTCGATGAGTACCAGGACACCAACCGGCTGCAGGCCGAGATCCTGCACCTGCTCAAGCCCGACGGCGCCGGGCTGGTGGTGGTGGGCGATGACGCGCAGGCCATCTACTCCTTCCGCGCCGCCGCGGTGGAGAACATCCTCGGCTTTCCCGAGCGCTTCGAGCCGCCTGCCGAGGTGGTGACCCTGGCGCAGAACTACCGCTCGACGCAGCCGGTGCTGGATGCGGCCAACGCCGTGATGGCGGAGGCGCCGCGCCAGCACCGCAAGTACCTGCTGTCGGTGCGCGGCGATGGCGCGCGGCCGCGCGCCGTGACGGTCGATGAGCTGCAGAGCCAGGCCGAGTACGTGTGCGCCGAGGTCCTCAAGCATCGCGAGGCGAGCGTGCCGCTCAAGCGCCAGGCGGTGCTGTTCCGCAGCGCGAGCCACAGCGACATGCTCGAGGTGGAACTCACCAAGCGCAAGATCCCGTTCGTCAAGTACGGCGGGCTGAAGTTCCTCGAGGCGGCGCACGTCAAGGACCTGCTGGCGGTGCTGCGCTGGGCCGACAACCCGCACAACGCGCTCGCCGCCTTCCGCACGCTGCAGCTGCTGCCGGGCATGGGGCCGGTGAACGCGCGCGCCGCGCTCGAGCACTTCGAGGCGGGCGGCCATGCCTTCGCCGCGCTCGCCGGCTTCCAGCCGCCGCAGACCCCGGAGGTGCACTGGCAGAAGCTGCGCACCCTGCTCGGTGAGCTCGGCGACCCGCAGCGCCCCTGGCAGGGGCAGGTCAACCTGGTGCTGGAGTGGTACCGGCCGCACTTCGAGCGCCTCTACGAGCATTTTCACACGCGCCTCGGCGACCTCGATCAGCTGGAGAAGCTCTCCGGGCAGTTTCCCTCGCGCGAGCGCTTCCTCACCGAGCTCACCCTGGATCCGCCGCACGCCACCAGCGATCTGTCGGGGCGGCCGACCCTCGATGAGGACTTCCTGGTGCTCTCTACGATCCACTCCGCCAAGGGCATGGAGTGGGACACGGTGTACGTGCTCAACGTGGTCGACGGCAGCTTTCCGTCCGAGTTCGCCACCGGCAAGAGCGAGCTGATCGAGGAGGAGCGGCGGCTGCTGTACGTGGCCATGACGCGCGCGCAGAACGAACTGATGCTGCTGGTGCCGCTGAAGTTCCACCTGACGCAGCAGTCACGCCAGGGCGACGCGCACGTCTACGGCGGCCGCAGCCGCTTCATGACCGAGAAGGTGCACAAGACCCTCGAGGCGCACACCTTCCACGGCTCCGCCAGTGCCGCCGGCGACGTGCTGGAGGAGGCCACCGCGCCGGTCACGGTGGACGTGGGCGCGCGGCTGCGCGACATGTGGTGAGGATCAGCGCGCCGGTTTCTCGAAGCGCATCGTGAAGCGGTCGCTCTCGCCGATGGCCGCGTACTTGGCGCGGTCCTTGTCGCCGAGCTCGTAGCTCGGGGGCAGCGTCCACACCCCTTCCGGGTAGTCCTTGGTGTCCTTGGGGTTGGCATTCACCTCGGACTTGGCGATGAGGCGAAAGCCCTGCGCCTCGATCAGCTTGATGGCGTAGTCCTCGTTGACATAGCCGCTCTTGGCCTTCGGGTCCTGCGGCACGGCCGGATTGCCGCGGTGCTCCACGACGCCGAGCGTGCCGCCGGGCTTGAGCGCCTTGTAAAAGGTCGCCAGCACGCGCGCGCTCTCATCGCGCGACATCCAGTTGTGCAGGTTGCGGAAGGTGAGCACCAGGTCGACCGAGCCCGGGGGCACCGCATCGCCGCCGTCGATGGGCAGCGTCACCAGCGTGACCTTGTCATACAGGTCGGGACGCGCGGCGAGCTTCTCGTGGTAGGCGGCGAGGCGCTTGGTGACGTAGCTGCTGGAGGGGTCCGGCGCGATCACCGCCGCGTAGTACCTGCCCTTGTCACGCAGCAGCGGCGCGAGGATCTCGGTGTACCAGCCCGGCTCCGGGTACACCTCGAGCACGCTCATCTCCGGGCGCACCCCGAAGAACAGCAGGGTCGCCTTGGGATGGCGGTAGACGTCGCGCGCGCGATTGGCCTCCGAGCGCTGGCTGCCGGCGAGGATGGTGGTGAGCTCCTCCGCGGTACTCTGGCGCGAGCTGTAGCTGGCACAGGCGGCGAGCGCGGCGCAGGCCGCCACGAGCATGGTCTTGTTGCGTTTCACTGGCGCTTCAGTCCTCGTGCGCAGCGGGGCGTGCGGCCGGCTGCGGCGCGGCCGCCCGAACGCCCACGCCCGGCGCAGGTGCTCAGCCGTGGGTCGAGCGCGCGCCGCGGCGCGCTCAGCGGCGGAACGGGCCGCCGCCCTGGCGCGGACGCTGCGGGCGTTCCTGGGCCTCGTTCACGCGCAGCGGCCGGCCGTTCATCTGAAAGCCGTTGAGGGCCTGGATGGCGCTCTGCGCCTCGGCCTGCGGCATGTCGACGAAGCCGAAACCGCGGGGCTTGCCCGTTTCCCGGTCGTTGATCAGTTTCACCGATTCCACTTTGCCATGACGCTCAAACAGGCTCTTCACGTCCTGCTCGGTCGCGGTGAAGGGCAGATTGCCCACGTAAATCGTCGTCATCCGGGACTCTCTCTTGGGAAGGCGGACAGCGGCGGGCCGCACGCAGCGGTCGCATGTTCCGCGTGAAATGAACAGGTCAAGGCTTCAAGGCACACGATCGGCAGTTTCAGTCAATGCGCAGCGCTTGGGCCGCAGGCCTGCACCTGCGTTCGCGCACGGATGAGAGGCGCGGGGCGGGACTCGAGGTCAACACATTCAAACAAGGCGCACTCATCCACGACGGATATGAACGCCCGTGTCATGCTACTCCCGGCTTTTCCGCTAAGCAAACAGGGGCTCTTTGATGGAGGCGCTGCTGGTCTCTGCAGGCGCGGTGGCCCTGGCGGAAATCGGCGACAAGACCCAACTGCTGGCGCTGGTGCTGGCGGCGCGCTTCCGCGCGCCCGTCCCCGTGATCCTGGGGATCTTCACCGCCACGCTGGCCAACCACCTCGCGGCCGGGGCCGCCGGCACGCTGCTGGCCGCATACATCAGTCCGGCCGTGATGCGCTGGGCGCTCGCCCTGTCCTTCTTCGGCACGGCGCTGTGGGTGTTCATCCCGGAGCGCGAGCCCGAAGGTCAAGCCAGGGCGTCGCGGTTCGGAGCCTACGGCTCGACCACGCTTTCCTTTTTTATTGCCGAGATCGGTGACAAGACGCAGATCGTCACCGTGGCGCTCGCGGCGCGCTACCAGGAGTTGTTTGCGGTGGTCAGCGGCACCACGCTCGGCATGCTGATCGCGGACGTGCCGGCGGTGTTGCTCGGCAAGCTCGCGGCCGAGCGGCTGCCGGTGGCGCTGATGCATCGCGTGGCGGCGGTCGTGTTCGTGGTGCTCGGGGTGCTGGTGCTGCTGGAGGTGAAGCTGTGAACCTTGCGCGCGTTGCGCTCAGCGTCGGGCGCGCGGCGGGCCCTCAGGCACCGGCGGGCTCGAGGTAGGCATAGCCGTCGAGCTCGCTCTCGTAGAAGCGCTTGAGCGCCTGGCTCTCGGCGAGAGTCATGCGGCCATCGCGGATGGCACGCTCGCAGTCGCGGGCCAGCGCCGGGTACAGCTCGGCGACGTCGTACTCCATGTATTCGAGCACCCGGTTGGCGGTGTCGCCCTTGACGATCTCCTCGATCCACCAGCCGCCCTCATCATGCAGGCGCACGTGCACGACGTGGGTGTCGCCGAACAGGTTGTGCAGGTCGCCGAGCGTCTCCTGGTAGGCGCCGACCAGGAAGACGGCCAGGTAGTACTTCTCGCCGGCATGCAGCTCGTGCAGCTCGAGCGTGCGCTTCACATCGCGCAGCGAGACGAAGTGATCGATCTTGCCGTCGGAGTCGCAGGTGATGTCGGCCAGCACGCCGGTGCGCGTCGGGCGCTCGCTCAGGCGATGGATCGGCATGATGGGGAACAGCTGGTCGATCGCCCAGCTGTCCGGCAGCGACTGGAACACGGAGAAGTTGCAAAAGTAGGTGTCCGAGAGAATGGCCTCCAGGTCCTCCAGCTCCTCCGGGCGCCGCTCGAGGCGGCGGCAGACGTCGCGGATCCTGGCGCAGGTGGCCCAGTAGAGCCGCTCGGCGAGGCCGCGGATCTCGAGCGACAGCAGCCCGAGGTTGAACATCTGCAGCACCTGCTCGCGTGCCGTGAGGGCGTCGTGATAGCACTCCACCAGGCGCCGCTCGCTCACGATGCGGAACGCATCGAACAGGTCGAGCACCGGCTGCGGCAGCTCCTCGCTCCCCTGATAGTCCTGGGCCGGGTCGCCGCTGACGCGGAACTTGTCCAGCGCCGAGGAGCCGAGCACATCGAAGATCAGCACGCTCGAGTACGCGGCGATGGCGCGCCCGGACTCACTCACGATCATCGGGTGCGGGATGTCGCGCGCGTTGCAGACGCTGGCGATGCGGTACACCACATCGTTGGCGTACTCGCTCAGCGTGTAGTTCATCGAGGAGGCGAAGTTGGTGCCGCTGCCGTCGTAGTCGACGCCCAGGCCGCCGCCGACGTCGATGTACTGCAGTCCCGCGCCCATGAGCTTGAGTTCGGCGTACACGTGCGCCAGCTCGTTGATCGCCTCCTTGACGCGGCGGATGTCCTGCAGCTGGCTGCCGGGATGGCAGTGCACCAGCTGCAGGCAGTCGAGCATGTCGTGGGCCTTGAGCACCTGGAACATCTCCAGGATCTCGGTGATGAACAGGCCGAACTTGGACTTATCCCCCGCCGAGGCGCTCCAGCGGCCCGAGCCCTCGGTGAAGAGCTTGACGCGCACCCCGATGCGCGGGCGCACCTGGTAGGCCTGGGCGTGCTTGAGGATCAGGCCGAGCTCCTCGAAGTTCTCCACCACCGGGATGATCGTGCGCCCGAGCTTGGTCGCGAGCGTCACCGCCTCGATGTAGCTGTCGTCCTTGAAGCCGTTGCAGACGATGAGGCGTTCGGGCGCGTTCTCGGTCATCGCCATGACGGCCAGCAGCTCCGGCTTGGAGCCGACCTCGAGTCCGAAGCCGAACTCGCGGCCATAGCGGTAGACCTCCTCGACCACGAGGCGCTGCTGGTTCACCTTGATGGGGAACACCGCTCCGTAGCGGTTCTTGTAATCGTTCTCGGTGATCGCCTGGGCGAAGGCATCGTGCAGGCGGCGCAGGCGGTGCGCGAGGATGTCCGAGAAGCGCACCACCACCGGCGTGGTCAGATCGCGTGCCTCGAGTCCCTCGACCACCTCGTACAGGTCGATCTCGCGCCCCTCGGTGGTATCGGGCCGCACCACCACGTGTCCGGCCTCGTTGATGTCGAAGTAGCCCTTGCCCCAGGCCTGCACGCAATACAGATCGAGCGAGTCGGCGGTGCCCCAGGGCTGGGCGGGATTGAATTTGCGACCACCGTTGAGGGCGGTCTTGGGATCGGCGGCCACGGGGCGCGTTATATCAAAATTGTGCGCGCAGTAAGAGGGCGTCACGCGCCGCGCGCCACGGCGTGTGCCGGGTCGCGGATCCACTCGCTCCAGGAGCCCGCGTACAGGCGCGCCCCGGTAAGCCCCGCCACCTCGAGTGCGAGCAGGTTGTGGCAGGCGGTGACGCCCGAGCCGCACATGGCGATGGCACGCGTGGCGCTCTGCCCGGCGAGCGTGCGCTGCCAGCGCTGCTGCAGCTCCCGCGCCTCGAGGAAGCGTCCCTCACCGCTCAGATTGCTGGCGAAGGGATGGTTGCGGGCGCCGGGCACGTGTCCGGCGACCGGGTCGAGCGTCTCGTTCTCCCCGGCGAAGCGGTCGGCGGCCCGGGCATCGACGAGGAGCTGCTCGCCGCGCTCGAGGCTGCCGTCGCTCACCAGCGCCGCGACCTCCGCGCTCGTCACCCACGCGCGCTCGTCAGGGTGTGGCCGGAACGCACGCGCGGTGCGCGTCACCGTGCGCACGCTCACCGGCAGGCCGGCGCGCTGCCAGGCCGCGAAGCCGCCGTTGAGGACGGCGACCTGGCGGTGGCCGAGCCAGCGCAGCAGCCACCACAGCCGGGCCGCGTACGTGCCACCGCCCTGATCGTAGGCGATGACCTGCACGTGCTCATCGATCCCGAGCCGGCTGAAGGTGGCGGCCAGCTCGCGCACCTCCGGCAGCGGGTGGCGCCCGGTGCGCGGGCCGCGTGCACCGCTCAGGTCGCCGTCGAGGTCGGCGTACTGGGCGTTGGGGATGTGGCCGGCCGCGTACGCGCTCGCGCCCCAGGCGGGGCGCGCCAGATCGAAGCGGCAATCGATGATCGCCCAGGCCGGGTCATCCAGACTGGGCGCCAGGTCCAACGGCTCGATCAAAGTACTCGGCATCAGCTGACTCCGTGGCGCTGGTGACGCGCCGCGGTGCATTTTCGACGCTAGGCGGTTGTCGTTACAATCGTGGCAGTCCGCGGACAGGCGGGGGCACGATGGCAATCGAGGTCTTCTGGGGCAGCGGCAGCCCGTTCGCCTGGCGCGTGCTGCTCGCGCTCGAGCACAAACGCCTGCCCTACACCGCGCACCTGCTGCAGTTCTCCAAGCAGGAGCACAAGTCCCCGCAGATGCTGGCCCTGAACCCGCGGGGCCGCGTGCCGGTGCTCAAGGACGGCGACTACGTGTGCTTCGAGTCGCTGGCGATCCTGTACTACCTCGAGCGCAAGTACCCCGCGCCGCCGATCTTCGGGCGCACGCCCGAGGAGGCCGGCACGATCATGCGCGTCATCTGCGAATACACCGCCTACATCGAGCCGCAGGTGACCAAGATCGCGCGCGCCGTGTTCTTCGAGCCCGAACGTGCCGACCTGTCCAGCGACGAGATCACCGCCGCCATGCACGCGGTGGCGAGCGAGGCCCGCACCATCGAGGGACGGCTGTCCAAGTCCGAGTGGATCGTGGGCGATGAGTACTCGGCGGTGGACATGGTGATCTTCCCGGGCATCCAGCTGCTCAAGCGCGCCCTGGAGAAGCCGCAGGCCGCGGCGCTGTCCTCGCGCTTCATGCCGGTCGAGGTCAACTACCCAGCGCTCGGGCGCTGGCTGGCGCGCGTTGCGGCGCAACCAGGCTACGAGCGCACCTACCCGCCGCACTGGCGCACTTAACTGACGCCACGCCGCGACGCCGTTCGGCGCGGGAAATTGGCCGCGTCGGGCGGACTTGGTAGGCTCCCGGAGGCGCGCACCCCGCGCGCATCTGCCTGAAGGACTGCCTAAAGCGAACAATCATGAGCAACAGTCACAAGATCCATGTCGAGTTTCCCGGGCGCATCATCTTTATCGGCTTCGGCAGCATCGGCCAGGGCGTCCTGCCGCTCGTGCTGCGCCACATCGGCATCGCACCCGAGCGCATGACCATCGTCGCGGCCGAGGACAAGGGCAGCGCCGAGGCCGCCCAGTACGGCGTCAAGTTCATCCGCGAGCGACTCACGCGCGAGAACTACCGCCGCGTGCTCAACCCGCTCATCGGGCGCGGTGACTTCCTCATCAATGTGTCGGTCGAGGTCTCGAGCATCGCCCTCATCAAGCTGTGCTGGGAGAAGGGTGCGATGTATCTGGACACCTGCATCGAGCCCTGGCCCGGGGGCTACACGGATCCGACCGTCTCGGCCGCCAAGCGCACCAACTACGCCCTGCGCGAGGAGGCCCTGGCGCTGCGCACCGGCGATGCGCGCGCCCCGACCGCGGTGCTCACCCACGGCGCCAACCCCGGGCTGGTCTCGCATTTCGTGAAGCAGGCGCTGCTCAACATCGCCGCCGACACCCAGGTGGAGGCGGGCAACCCCGGCGCGCGCGCCGACTGGGCCGCGCTGGCGCGCAAGCTCGGCGTCAAGGTGATCCATATCGCCGAGCGCGACACGCAGGTCTCGGACAAGCCCAAGCTGGCGGGCGAGTTCCTCAACACCTGGTCGGTGGATGGCTTCGTGAGCGAGGGCTGCCAGCCGAGCGAGATGGGCTGGGGGAGCCACGAGCGTAACTTCCCGCGTGACGGCAAGCGCCATGACTTCGGCTGCGGAGCGGCCATCTACCTCATGCAGCCCGGCGCCGGGACGCGCGTGCGCACCTGGACGCCCAAAGCCGGGCACTTCTACGGCTTCTGCATCACGCATGGCGAGTCGATCTCGATCGCGGACTACTTCACCGTGCGCGAGGGCACGCAGGTCGCCTACCGTCCGACGGTGCACTACGCCTACCACCCGAGCGACTCGGCGGTGATCTCGGTGCACGAGCTCGCCGGGCGCAACTACGTGCAGCAGGAGCGCCAGCGCATCCTGATGGACGAGATCACCGAGGGCATCGACGAACTCGGCGTGCTGCTCGCCGGACACAAAAAGAACGCCTACTGGTATGGCTCGCAGCTCTCGATCGGCGCCGCGCGCCAGCTCGCACCCTTCAACAACGCCACCAGCCTGCAGGTATGCGTGGCAGTGCTCGCCGGGGTCATCTGGGCGATGGAGAACCCCAACCTCGGGGTGGTCGAGCCGGACGAGATGGACTACCGGCGCATCCTCGAGATCTGCATGCCCTACCTGGGTCCCGTGGTCGGCGAGTACACCGAGTGGACCCCGCTGCACGAGCGCGAGCGGCTCTTCCCGGAGGACCTGGACAAGAGCGACCCCTGGCAGTTCAAGAACGTGCGGGTGGTGTGGTAGGCACGCCCGGCTCGTACTCGATCGCGACGATCACGAGCGTGCGGCGCCCGGAAGGGGTGCTGACCGCCACCTCCTCCTCGAGGCGGCGGCTGAGCAGCGCCCGCCCGAGCGGCGAGTCCATGCTGATGTAGCCGCTCGCCATGTCGAACTCGTCCGGGCCCACGATGCGGTGACGGCTGCGCGTGCCGTCCTCGGACTCAAGCTCCACCCAGGCGCCGAAGAAGACCCGCCGCGCATCGGCGGGGGGTTGCTCCACCACGACCATGCCCTCGAGGCGTTTGCGCAGGAAGCGCACCCGGCGGTCGATCTCACGCAGCCGCCGCTTGCCGTAGGTGTACTCGGCGTTCTCGGAGCGGTCACCCTGTGCTGCCGCCGCGGCCACGGCCTGGGTGACGCGCGGGCGCTCCTCGCGCCAGAGCGCATCGAGCTCTTGCCGCAGCCGCTCGAGGCCCGCCCGGGTGATGTACTTGGAGCCCGCCGGCGCGGGCGTGCGAAAGCGCCCCATGTCCCCGAAAAACCTGTGAATTATGTCGCACGCACTTTTACCGAAATCCAGCCTTTCTGTGGAATATTTCACGGACGCGCCGGCCGCCACGCGCCTAACCTGCAAACGTGGCTACCAAGTACTACACGCACTTTGTGACCCACGCCGGCCGCGCCAAGAGCGCCGGGCCGGGCAACGAGTGGAGTGGTGTGGTGGAACTGCGGGAGCCGCTGTCGCAGACGCGGGCCAACCGCGAACTGCGCGCGCTGTTGGCGCAGAGTTTTGACCTGGACTCGGACGACATCCGGATCCTGCACTGGGCCCGATTGCACTGACGTATCCCCTGGCGGACTTCCTTCCCTTCATCGAAGGTCCGCCCTTACCACCCCAGGTCCTAAAAAACCTGGGGTTTTTTTTGGGTCCGCACTCCACCGCACGCCTCACCGCGATCCGGGCCCTTGCCGGCGCCCGGGCAAAATCGACGCCGCTTTCCTCGCCGTGGGACAATCCCCGCCCCCGGCATGGGGCGGGGCCAAACAGAAGGAGAATTGCGATGCGCGTGTGGTCGTCGGCGTTGCTGGCTGTGGCTCTGCTGTGCCTGTCCGGTTGCGGTTACAACACCCTGCAGCAGAAGGATGAGGCGGTGAAGGCGAATTGGTCCGAGGTGGTCAACCAGTACCAGCGCCGCGCCGACCTGATCCCGAATCTCGTCAACACCGTCAAGGGCTACGCCGCGCAGGAGCAGAAGGTGCTCATCGGCGTCACCGAGGCGCGCGCCAAGGTCGGCTCGATCCAGGTGACCCCCGAGACGCTCAACAACCCCGAGGCGTTCGCCAAGTACCAGGCCGCGCAGGGCCAGCTCACCGGCGCCCTCAAGAGCCTGTTCGCGGTCGCCGAGAACTACCCGCAGCTGAAGTCCGACCAGAACTTCCGCGACCTGCAGTCGCAGCTCGAGGGCACCGAGAACCGCATCACCGTGGCGCGTAACCGCTACATCCAGGCGGTGCAGGACTACAACGTGACGGTGCGCCAGTTCCCGGTCAACCTGACGGCCAAGGTGTTCGGCTATCCGGTGAAGCCAAACTTCACGGTCGAAAACGAACAGGCCATCTCCAGCGCTCCGACGGTGAGCTTCGATACCACGGCGCCGGGCGCCGCGACGCCACCCCCGGCGCAGACTCCGAAATGAAGCAAGGCGCGCGCCGCGCCCGCTCGCTGGCGGGCCTTGCGCTGCTGTGGCTGCTCGGCGCGGCGGTGTGCGCCGCGCAGGACCTGCAGCCGATCCCCAAGCTGGCCGCGCGCGTCACCGATCTCACCGGCACGCTCACCGCCGAGCAGCAGAACGCCCTCGAGCAGAAGCTGTCCGCCTTCGAGGCGGCCAAGGGCGCTCAGGTGGCGGTGCTCATCGTGCCGACGACGCAGCCGGAGGAGATCTCGCAGTACTCCATCCGCGTCGTCGAGCAGTGGAAGCTCGGCCGCGGCAGCGTCAACGGCCGGCGCGTGGACGACGGCGCCTTGCTGATCATCGCCAAGAACGATCATCGCGTGCGCATCGAGGTGGGCTACGGACTCGAGGGCGTGCTCACCGATGCGATGTCGAACCGCATCATCTCCGAGACCATCGCGCCGGCTTTTCGCGAGGGCAACTTCTACGGCGGCATCGAGGGCGGGCTCGAGCAGATGATGAAGCTGATCGATGGCGAGTCGCTGCCGCCCCCGGAACACGAGTGGCAGCGTGGCGCACGCCACGGCGGCGGTGGTGCGCCGCTTTTGCCGGCGCTGGTGTTCGCTGTCCTGGTCGGCTCGGTGGTGCTGCGTGCAATCTTCGGCCGCACGCTCGGTTCGGCCTTCACCGGCGTCGGTGCCGGCGCCCTGGTCTATCTGGCCGGCTACGCACTCGCGCTGGCCGGGCTGGCTGCCGTGGCCGCTTTCTTCATCACACTGCTGACGGGCTTCGCCGGGACCGGCAGCGGCTGGTCGAGCGGCCGGCGCGGTGGCTTCGGCGGCGGCTGGGGCGGCATCGGCGGTGGCGGCTTCGGCGGCGGCGGCTTTGGCGGCGGCGGCTTCAGCGGCGGCGGCGGTGGCTTTGGCGGCGGCGGCGCCTCGGGCAGCTGGTGATGGGAGGCGCAACATGAGGCTGCCACGGCTGCTGCGTCATCTGTGCACCACACGCTGGGGCACCCGCCGGCGGTTCGCACCGGCGGTGCTGGATGCCATCGAGCAGGCGATCGCCGAGTGCGAAGGGCAGCACGGCGGCGAGATCCGTTTCGTCGTCGAGACCGCACTCGACCTGCCGGAGCTGCGTCGCAACCTGCCGCCGCGCCAGCGCGCGCTGCAGCTGTTCGGCCAGTTCGGCGTATGGGACACCGCGCACAACAACGGAGTCCTTATCTATGTGCTCATGGCCGACCGCGACGTCGAGATCATCGCCGACCGCGGCATCGCGCAGCACGTCTCGCAGGCGGAGTGGCAGAGCCTGTGTCGGCAGATGGAAGGACACTTCCGCGCCGGGCGCTTCCGTGACGGCTCGGTCACCGGCATCCTCGGGGTCGGGGCGCTGCTCGGCAAGCACTTCCCGGGCCGCCGTCCGAGCGACAACGAACTGCCGAACCAACCGGTATTGCTGTAGCGCATTGCCGACAATCGGGCATGCGCGCACATGGGTCATAATCACCGTCCATGAGGATCTTCACCGCCCGCTTCGGCGCCATGGCGCTGCTGTGCCTGGCGCTCGCGGCCTGCTCGCTCTTTGGGGGGCGCGAGAAGGCGCCACCACCGCCGCCGCCACCACCGCCGCCGCCCGCCGAGCCGCTGCCGGTGGCCAACCAGCGCTTCGAGCTCGCGCCCGGCCAGGACGTGGTCGGCACCGTGCAGGTGGTCAAGGCCGGCAAGGAAGACACCCTCACCGACATCGCGCGCCGCTTCAACGTCGGCTACGAGGAGATCGTGCGCGCCAATCCGAAGCTCGATCCCTGGCTGCCCGGGGAAGGCGCGACCGTGGTCGTGCCCTCGGAGTTCATCCTGCCGGATGCCCCGCGCACTGGCCTGGTCATCAACATCGCCGCCATGCGCATCTTTTATTACCCGCCGGCGAAGAAGGGGCAGCCTGCGCTGGTCTACACGCACCCCATCGGCATCGGCAAGGTCGGCTGGCGCACCCCGGAAGGGGTCACCAAGATCGTGCGCCGGCAGAGGGATCCGACCTGGCGCGTACCGGTCTCGGTGCGCAAGGAGCACCACGACAACGGCGAGGAGCTCGAGCCGGTCATAGGACCCGGCCCCGACAATCCGCTCGGCAAGTACGCCTTCTACCTGCAGTGGCCGAGCTACCTGATCCACGGCACCAACAAGCCGGCCGGCGTCGGCCTGCGCTCGAGCCACGGCTGCATTCGCCTGTACCCGGAGGACATTCAGCAGTTCTTCGAGCTGGTGCCGGTCGGCACCGAGGTGCGCGTGGTCAACCAGCCGTTCGTCTTCGGCTGGCGCGAGGAGCAGCTGTACCTGCAGCCCTACGACGTGCTCGAGGACGACACGCGCGACTGGAGCCACGCGCAGAAGAAGATGCTGAACCGTCAGCTGGCGGTGCGCCTGCAGCAGCAGCTGCAGCAACATCACGAACAGGTCGAGTGGGAGCAGGTCTCGGCGCTTGCGCACGACCCGCGCGGCATCGCGGTGCCGATCACGGTGTCCGGCGCGAGCGTGGAGCAGATCGTGGCCGCCGCACCGCACGTGCAGAACGTGCTCGCGGAAGGCTCGACCTGGGATGGCACCTCCGACCTGCCGATGGACGAGAACACCTTCAAGCAGATGGTCACCGACACCGATGCCGGCGGCGGCACGGACAGCGTGGGCGCCGCGCCCAGCGCGGCGCAGCCGGTGGGGCGCGCCGCACCCAAGAACGGCAGTTGACGGCAGCTCGCGATGGTCGCGCTGTCGGAGTGGCTGCAGCTGATGCTGGCGGAGATCGCGCGCAAGCAGGAGGAGCGTGAGCGCGCGCGCGCCGAAGAGGCGCGCCGTGCGGCCGAGGCACAGCCGCCGGCCGCAGCCGATGCTGACCGCGGTGCGTCAAGTGTCGATAAATTTTCCACTTTGAAGTCGCCCTAACCTGACACCGCGCTGAGGGCGTGTGTTAGAGTCGCGCCGGCAGATTCACGAGGCGCATGAGTGGCCGACAGCCCCGCGTCCGGCGTACAACTCGCACAACAAAGCCGAACGGAACACGCGATCGCGCGCGTGCCCACCGGAGTCGTCGCGTTCATCGGACGCACGCTCAAGGGACCGGTGAACCATCCGCTCACCGTCACCAGCTTCGTCGAGTTCCAGCAGCAGTTCGGCGGACTGTGGCAGCCGGCCACGCTCTCCTACGCGGTCGAACAGTTCTTCGAGAACGGCGGGCGCGAGGCGCGCATCGTGCGCGTCGTCAACGGCGCGCGCCCCCCGAGCCTCACGCTGCCGGCCGGCGCCGGCGTGCTGCGCCTGCTGGCGCTCAATCCCGGCTCACGCGAGTACCTGCGCGCCTCGGTCGACTACGACGGCCTGAGCCCGGCCGACCATGAACGCTTCAATCTCGTGGTGCAGCGCGTGCGCACCGCCGGCTCCGAGCTGGTGGAGGACCAGGAGATCTACCGCCGCATCTCGATCACCCCGAGCGCCGGGCGCTTCATCGGCGATGTGCTGCTCGAGTCGCGCCTGGTGCGCGTGAGCGGCCGCCCCCCGGCGCAGCGACCGGAGCGCTCCGCCGGCGGCCCGGGCGGGGTGGCGGTCGGCTACACGCTCTCCAATCCCGACGGCGATGACGGCGCGCCACTCACCGACTACGACATCATCGGCGCGGCCGCCACCCACACCGGCTTGTTCGCCCTCGAGGGCACGCACTTCAACCTGCTGTGCATTCCGCCGCTCACGCGCGAGCGCGACGTGGGCCTGTCGACGCTGCTGGTGGCGGCGCGCTTCTGCCGCGACCACCACGCGCTGCTCGTCGTCGATCCGCCGGCCGCCTGGGGCAGCCCGCGCCAGGCGCTCGATGCGCTGCGGCTCTGGCCGTTCCGCAGCGACAGCGCCATCATGTACTACCCGCGCGTGCACGCCTTCGATCGGCTGCGCGGTCGCGTCGAGGTGTTCGGCTCCTGCGGCGCGGCAGCCGGCATGATCGCGCGCTCGGACGAGACCTGGCCGGTGTGGGCCGCCGCCGAGAGCGAGGAGGCGATCCTGCGCCCGGGCCTGCGCCCGGCCGTCGCCGTGAACGAGGCCGAGCGCGTGCGCCTGGCGCAGGCCGGCATCAACACACTGGTTTCGGTGCGCGGGGCGCGCACCGCGGTGAGTCCGCGCACCCTGGCCGCGGGCGGCAGCGGGGCCGCCGACTGGAAGTACTTGTCCGCCCGGCGCCTGGCGCTGTTCGTGGCGGCCAGCATCAAAGAGGGCACGCGCTGGGTGATGCTCGAGCACAACGGGCCGCCCGTATGGGAGCGCGCCCGTGCCCAGGTCGATGCGTTCCTCGCGGAGCTCGCCGCCGGCGGCGCCTTCGCCGGCGCGGCCCCGGATGAGACGCACTTCGTGATCGCCGACGAGCGCGTCAACCGTGCGGCGACGCTGGCGGAGGGCAAGTTCAACCTGCTGTTCGGTTTCGCCACCAGCAAGCCGGGCGCCTTCGACACCTGGCTGGTCACGCACCGCGCCGGGGCGAGCCGCGTGCGGCCGGTCTCGGTCAACCGCTCCGCGACCGCCAAGAACCGCGTCGAATGGGAGATCGAGACCTCGATCCTGCGCGGCTGAGGCGCTAGGCCGCGCCGAACCCGCCGCCGCCCGGGGTGAGGATGGTGAGCTCATCCCCCGGAGCGACCTCGAAGCGCGCGGTGGCCGAGAGCACTTCCACCCGGCCATCCGCGCGCCGCAGGCGCGCCGCGCCGGGCGCGCCCGCCGCACCGCCGGCGAGGCCGAACGGGGCGATGCGCCGGTGGTTCGCCAGCAAGGCGGCCGCAAAGGGGGCGCGGAACTCGATGCGCCGCACGGCGCCGTCACCGCCGTGCCGGCGCCCGCGGCCCCCCGAGCCGCGGCGGATCGCGAACTCGCGCACCAGCACCGGGTATTCGGTCTCGAGGATCTCCGGGTCGGTGAGGCGCGAGTTGGTCATGTGGGTCTGGACCGCGGAGCAGCCGTCGAAGTCCGGGCCGGCGCCGGCACCGCCGCAGATGGTCTCGTAGTACTGCAGCCGCGCATCCCCGAAGGTGAGGTTGTTCATGGTGCCCTGCGAGGCGGCGAGCACGCCGAGCGCGCCATAGAGCGCGTCGACGATGCACTGCGAGGTCTCGACGTTGCCGGCCGCCACCGCGGCCGGTGGCGCCGGGTCGAGGAGCGAGCCCGGCGGGATCAGGATCTCGATGGGCTCGAGGCAGCCCTCATTCAGCGGGATGGGCTCATCGATCAGGGTGCGGAACACATACAGCACCGCCGCGGTGCACACCGCGCGCGGCGCGTTGAAGTTGTGGGCGCCCTGCGCGCTGGTGCCGCTGAAGTCCACCGTGGCGCGCGCCGCAATGCGGTCGACGCGGATGCGCACCGCGATGGCATCGCCGTTGTCCATCTCGTAACGGAAGCTGCCATCGGCGAGCCGCGCCAGCACGCGCCGCATGCAGCTGGCGGCGTTGGCCTGCACGGCGCTCATGTAGGCGCGCAGCTCGGCCACGCCATGGCGCTGCGCGGCGCGCTCGAGCTCGAAGATGCCGCGCGCGTTGGCGGCCAGCTGTGCGCGCAGGTCGGCGAGGTTCTGCTGTGGCCGGCGTGCCGGGTACGCCCCGGCGCTGAGCCGCGCCAGCAGCTCGCGCTCGCGCAGCACGGCGCTGCGCACCAGCGCGCTGCACTCGAAGAGGATGCCTTCCTCCTCGATGACGCGGCTGAAGGGCGGCATCGAGCCCGGCGTGACCCCGCCAATGTCGGCGTGATGCGCGCGCGAGGCGACGAAGAAGTCCGGCCGCGCGCCGCCGCCGAGGAACACCGGCGTCACGACCGTCATGTCGGGCAGGTGCGTGCCGCCGTGGTAGGGGCTGTTGAGGAGCCACGCGTCACCGCGGGCCATGTGCGGCTGGCCGCGCAGCACCGCGCGCACGCTCGCGCCCATCGAGCCCAGGTGCACGGGCATGTGCGGCGCGTTCGCCACCAGGCCGCCGGTCGCATCGAAGAGGGCGCAGGAGTAGTCCAGACGCTCGCGGATGTTCACCGATTGCGCGGTCGACTTGAGGACCTCGCCCATCTGCTCGGCGACGTGCATGAAGAGGTTGTTGAAGATCTCCAGGCGCGCGGCGGCGGCGGTGACGGCGGTGGCGGGTTCCGGTGCGGCGTACTGCTCGAGCAGCAGCACCCCCTCGGCGAGCGTGCTGGCGCGCCAGCCTGGCTCGAGTACCACCGTGGTGTGCGCATCGACGATGAGGGCCGGACCCTCGAGCGCGCCGCCGACGGCGCCGAAGGCGTGCACCGGCACCTCCTGCCAGGCGCCGAACCAGGCACGCACGCGGCGCGGCACGGGCGCCGCGCCCGCCGGCCGCGGCAGCCTCAGGCTGCCGGCATCGACCGAGGCGGTGCGCACCTCAACGCGCAGCGCCTCGATGATGACCTCGAGCGCGCTGCACTCGAAGCCGAAGCGGCGCCGGTGCTCCTCCTGAAACCCCGCCCGCACCGCCGCCAGTTCGCCGAGCGGTACCGACAGGCACACTTCGCTGTCGCCGGCGCGCAGCTCGAGTAGCCGCGCGACGCGCGCCACCGCCGTTGCGTGGGCCGCGCCAAGCTCAGCGCGCGCCCGGGCCTCGAGCGGCTCCAGCGCGGCGGCGGCGGCGGTGAGCCCGGCCGCATCGAGCGGCGTCCGCAGGCTCGCGCGGCGCACCGCCAGGTGGTCGGCCACGCCCACGCCGAGCGCGGACAGCACGCTCGCGAGCGGGTGCACCAGGATGCGCTTGAGGCCCGCCGCGTGCGCCACGCGGCACGCGTGCTGCCCGGCGGCGCCGCCGAAGCAGAAGAGGGTGAACTCGGCGGCATCGCGCCCCTGGCGCGTCGAGACCTGGCCGATGGCATTGGCCATCGACTCGACGGCCACCTCGAGAAAGGAGGCGGCCAGCGCCTCGGGGCTGAGCGCCGCGCTATCGCCGGCCACTTCGCGCGCGAGCACGGCGAACGCGCGCGTGACGGCCGCGCCGTCGATGCCCGAGCGGCCGTCGCGGCCGAACACCCGCGGCAGCGTGTCCGGCCGCAGTCGGCCGAGCAGCACCTGCACGTCCGTGAGGGTGAGCGGACCGTCGCGACCGTAGCAGGTCGGCCCGGGGTCCGCGCCGGCCGAGTGCGGACCGACCGCCAGGCGGCCGTCGCGCTGCGCGAGCACCGAGCCGCCGCCGGCGGCAATGCTGTGCACGTCCAGCATCGGCTGCTGCAGGCGCACCCCGCCCAGCAGGTGCTCGAAGCGCTGCGGCAGTTCCCCGTCGATGAGCGCGACGTCCGTCGACGTCCCGCCCATGTCAAAGCCGATCAGGCGCGGAAATTTCAGGCGCGTTCCGGCCCAGTGCATGCCGATCAGGCCTCCGGCCGGTCCCGACAGCACGCTCGCCAGCGCATGAAAGTGGCGCGCGTCGGCCAGGCCGCCGGTGCTTTGCATGAGTGCCAGCTCGGCGTGCGGATCGAGGCTGCGCAATTGCGCCTCGAGGTCCGCGAGGTAGGCGCGCAGCGGCGGCGCCAGGTAGGCATTGAGCACGGTGGTGTCGCCGCGCTTCACGTAGCGCACCAGCGGGGAGAGCTCGTGCGAGACCGAGACCTCCTCGAAGCCGAGCTCGCGGGCGCAGCGCGCCGCCGCCTGCTCGTGCGCGGGGTGCCGCCAGCCGTGCACGAACACGATGGCGAGCGCGCGCCGGCCGGCCTGGCGCGCCTCGGCCAGCTGCGCGCGCAGTGCCGGCAGGTCAAGCGGCGTGAGCACGTGGCCGGCAGCATCGATGCGCTCCTGGGCCTCGATCACCTGCGTGTACAGCCGCTGCGGCAGCACGATGTTGCGGGCGAAGATATCGGGCCGATTCTGGTAGCCGATGCGCAGCCCGTCGCCGAAGCCGGCCGTGGTCACGAGCAGCACCGGCTCGCCGCTGCGGGTGAGGAGCGCGTTGGTGGCGACCGTCGTGCCGACCTTCACCAGAGAGACGCGCGCCCCTGGGGCGCCGTGCGTGCGCAGCAGCTCCGCGGCCGCCGCAAGCCCCGGATCGCCGCCGCCCGCAGCGACGCTGACCGAGGGCACCTTGCGCACGTGCAGCGCGCCTTGCGGGGACAGGCCGATGAGGTCGGTGAAAGTGCCGCCACGGTCGATCCAGAACTGCCAGCCGGCTGTCCCGTCCGCGCCCGGAGCGCCATGGCTTAACGCTGGCATTGCCGGCATTATTCGCGCACGCGCCTCGGGGGCGCAGCCGCAACGGTGCCGTGATGCAGGAACCGGTAATGTCCCGACACGTGGTCTTCTCCCATGGCAAGGAAAGTGGTCCGTGGGGTCGCAAGATCTCGGCGTTGGCGGAAGTGGCGCGTTCGGAGGGCTACGATGCGCACTCGGTCGACTACCGCGGCCTCGACCAGCCGCGGGCGCGCATCGCGAAGCTCGTGGACTTCTGCAAGGAGCTCAGCGGCGACCTGGTGCTGGTCGGCTCGAGCCTGGGTGGCTACATCGCCGTGGCCTCCGCCTCGCTGCTGCATGCGCGCGGGGTGTTCCTCATGGCGCCGGCGCTCTACATGGAGGGCCTGCCGGAGCTGCGCGCCGGAGTCATCGACTGCCCGACCACGATCGTGCACGGCTGGCGCGATGACGTGGTGCCGTACGAGCACAGCGTGCGCTTCGCGCACACCTGCAAGGCCGCACTGCACCTGCTGGAGAGTGATCATCGGCTGCACAATCAGCTGCGCGTGGTCCAGTACCTGTTCGAATATTTCCTCATCGCCCTCGACCTGCCGGCGATCGCCTTCGAGTAAAGCGCGCTAGCGGCGCTCGCGGATGGCGCGCGCCGCCATGCGATCGACCGCGCGCGGCAGCAGCAGGCGCGCCCAGCGCGCCAGGCGCCCGCGCGCCGAGGTGATGAGCAGCCGGCGCCGCTCCTGCATGGCGCGCACCATCAGGCGAGCGCACTCGGCGGCACTCATCAGGTGCGCTTCCTGCATCGGCGTCACGCCGAGCGGCTGCCCGTCCGCACCCGTGGCGCGCCGGTGGATCTCGCTCAGCACGAAGTCCGGCGCCACGATGGTGACATCGACGCCGCTGCCGGCGAGCTCGATGCGCAGCGACTCGCAGAAGCCCACCAGGGCGTGCTTGCTGGCGGCGTACCCGCTGCGCTCCGGCACGCCGGTCAGGCCGGCGACGCTGGCCACGGCTACCAGCAGGCCGCGGCTCGCCTTCAGGTGCGGCAGGGCCGCCGCCGTCATGCGCACCGCGCCGAGATAGTTCACCGCCAGCAGCCGCTCGTAGACGGACAGGTCGCGCACCGCATCGAAGCGCGCCCACATGGTGACGCCGGCGTTGTTGACCAGCACGTCGAGCGCGCCGAAGCGCGCCAGCGCGCACGCCACGGCGCGCTCGCAGTCCGCCGCCTGGGTCACGTCGCCCGCAACCACCTCGGTCTGCGCGCCGCGCGCCGCGCACTCCTGCGCCGCCGCCTGCAGCCGCGCGGCGTTGCGTGCGAACAGCACCAGGTTGCAGCGTTGCGGCGCCAGCTCCAGGGCGAGTGCGCGCCCGATGCCCTCGGAAGCGCCGGTGATCAAGAGCGTCTTGCCCGAGAATGTGCCCATTTGCAACCGTGCGCCTCCGCCCGCGGCGAAGGACGCATCATAGAACGGCGATGCAGGGGTGGTCGCCGCGTGCTCGCCGAGCAGTTGCGAAATAGCACCCTGAAGATCGTGCATGCCTGATGGCTTGCCGCGCCGCGTTGCCGAGTAATAGACTCGACCCGTCTGTGGCACAAATAAGACGGCGGAGCGCTGGCGCGCCCGCGACGCACGCCGCCGCGCGCACGCCGGGCCAGCCGGTGGCGCAGCTGGCGCGCGCCGCGGGACGGCAGGGGGTTACATGAGGAAAGTTCGTGCAGGACGCGTGCCGTCAGCGGCGCTGACGAGCGCGGCGTGTCTGGCAACGCTGGTCATCGCCACCACTGCCCAGGCGCTGGAGTGGAAGGGCAGCGACTGGACCGTCAACTGGGATACGACGCTCGGCTACGCGCAGGGCTGGCGCGTTTCCGACCCGGACTGCCGCCTCATCGCCACCGCCAACGGCGGCTGCGGTTACTCGCCGAACATCGATAACGGCGATCTGAACTTCCTGCACAAGGCCACTTTCAGCCAGGCCGCCACCGTCATCAGCGAGATCGGCCTCAACTATCACGACAAGTTCGGCCTGTTCGTGCGCGGCGATGCGCTCTATGACTTCGAGGTCATGGACAACAATGACCAGCGGCGCGTGCCGCTCGATCACTTCGCCAGGGACTACGTCGGCAGCTACGTGCGTCTGCTGGATGCCTTCGGCTACTGGCGCTTCGATATGGGCAGCATGCCCTCTGAGCTGCGCCTCGGGCGCCAGGTGATCAACTGGGGCGAGAGCACCTTCATTCCCAACGGCCTGAACCAGGTGAACCACTTCGACGTCGCGGCACTGCGCACGCCCGGCTCGGAGCTGCGCCAGGCGCTGGTCCCCGATGAGATGGCCGTGCTGAACGTGCAGCTCACCAAGGACCTCAGTACGCAGCTGCTGTACCTGTTCGACTGGCACTACACGCTGCCCGAGCCGAGCGGCTCGTACTTCAGCACCAATGACTTCGGCACGCCGGGCGGCAACAAGGTGTTCCTCGGCTTCGGCGCCATCTCGGACCTGGGCGTGAACTTCGCACCGCTCGGTGGCCCGTTCATCTCCGATTTCCAGGCCGTGAACCGCCTGCCGGACCGCAGGCCGCCCAACGCCGGGCAGTTCGGCTTCAACTTCAAGGTGAACCTCAAGGACGGCACGCAGCTCGGCTTCTACTTCCTCAACTACACCAGCCGCGTGCCGGTGGTGTCGGCCACCACCGGCTCGCAGGCCGGCTTCGGCAACGCCTTCGGCGCCATCAACGCCGTGGGCGGTGCAGCCCAGGCGCTGGCGGCCGGGCTGCCGCTCAACGAGGCGATCGCTGTGGGCGCGGCGGCCGGCCAGCAGCGCGCGGCGCAGCTCGGCGGCAACCTGAGCCAGCAGACCGCGACGCAGTACGCCACCATCGGCGCCAACACCCTGCTCGCCGGCGGCAACGTCAACGCCCAGGCGCAGAGCCTCGCCACTAACGAGTACGGCAAAACCGCCGGCTACTTCGAGGAGTACCCGCAGGACATCAAGATGATCGGGGCGTCCTTCAACACCCAGCTGCAGAGCACCGGCACCGCGCTGCAGGGCGAGCTCACCTACCGTCACAACGTGCCATTCCAGTACGACGACGTCGAGCTGCTGTATGCCTCGCTCACGCCACTGGAGGCCGGGGTGGCGCAGCTGCTGAACGAGCCGGTGAGCGCGCCGGGGCAATGCCAGCCGGCCTCGGCCACGCCGGTGACCGGCTGCAACCAGCTCGGCGCCTTCGGGCTCAACCAGACGATCACCGGCTGGGAGCGCAAGGACATGTGGCAGGCGCAGGCGACCGCCACGCAGGTGTTCGCCAACGTGCTCAAGGCCTCGCAGCTGATATTCGTGTTCGAGGCCGCGGTGGACTTCATCCCCGGGCTGCCCGACCTCTACAGCGGCGGCCCCGTCGGCCGTGGCCTGCGCCTCGACGGGCCGGGCACCAATCTCAGCGGCAACCCGGACATTGGCAGCTATCCGCAGTACCCGACACTGTACGAGCCGGGCACCGCGTTCCCGAGCAGCTGGTCCTGGGGCTACGTGGCTGCGGCGCGCCTGGAGTACTCCAACCTCATTCCCGCCGTGAACCTGCTGCCGCACGTCACCTGGTCCCACGACGTGCAGGGCGTCTCGCCGGGACCGGGCGGCAACTTCCTCGAGGGACGTCACGCGCTCACCGTGGGCGTGGGCGCGAACCTGCATCAGAGGTGGGACTTCGACGTGTCGTACACTCAGTACGGTGGCGCCTCGCACTACAACCTGCTGAACGATCGCGACTTCATCGCCGCCAGCATCAAGTACTCGTTCTGATTGTGCCGTGTGCCGCGCAAGGCGGCGCGCGCTCGAGGAGAGTGAGCTCATGAAGAGGTTGATCCACATCGCCGCTGCCACCGCGCTGTTCGCGCCGCTCGCCTTCGGCGCGGTGACGCCGCAGGAAGCCGCGCACCTGGGCGATGATCTCACCCCGCTCGGCGGCGAGAAGGCCGCCAACGCCGACGGCAGCATTCCGGCCTGGACCGGCGGGCTTAAGTCCGCCGCCGAGGCCGGCTTCCCCAACTACAAGCCCGGTGATCACCGCCCGGACCCGTACGCGGGCGACAAGCCGCTGTTCACCATCAGCAGCGCCAACCTGGCGCAGTACGCGGCGCGGCTGACCGAGGGCCACAAGGCGCTGTTCAAGACCTACCCCGACTACAAGATGATCGTGTATCCGACCCACCGCAGCGCTGCGGTGCCGGAGCGCGTCGCGGAAGCGACCAAGCGCATCGCCACGACCGCGTCCCTGGTGCCCGATGGCAACGGCGTCACCGGTGCGGTCGGCGGCACGCCGTTCCCGATCCCGAAGGCGGGCCTCGAGGTGTACTGGAACCACCTCATGCGCTACCGCGGCGTGGCCGCCGCGCGCCAGGTGGGCCAGGTGGCGCTCACCGCCGGCGGCAGCTACACGGTCGTGAACCTCAAGGAGGAGTTCTTCTTCCCGTATTACGTGCCGGGCATGACGGAAGCGGGGCTGGAGAACGTGCTGGTGTACTTCATGCAGGAAACCACCGCGCCCGCGCGCCTGGCGGGCGAGGTGCTGCTGGTGCAGGAGACGCTCAACCAGTCCAGCGACAAGCGCCGTGCCTGGATCTACAACCCCGGGCAGCGCCGGGTGCGGCGCGCGCCGCAGGTGGCCTTTGACAATCCCGGCACCAACTCCGACAACCAGCGCACTGACGACCAGTTCGACATGTACAACGGCAGCCCGGAGCGCTACGACTGGAAGCTGGTCGGCAAGAAGGAGATGTACGTGCCGTACAACTCCTATCAGCTGCAGAGCGAGAGCGTGAAGTACGCCCAGCTGCTCACCAAGAACCACATCAACCAGGACTACGCGCGCTACGAGCTGCATCGCGTGTGGGTGGTGGACGCAACCCTCAAGAAGGGGGTCAGCCACCTCTACAGCCGGCGCACGCTGTACGTGGACGAGGACTCCTGGCAGATCCTCGCGGTCGACTGCTACGACGCGCGCGGGCAGCTCTACCGCGTGCAGGAAGGGCATGTGATCAGCTACTACGACCTGCCGACGCTGTGGACCGACCTGGAGCTGGTGATGGATCTGTCCAACGGGCGCTACCTGGCGCTGGGACTGCAGAACGAGGAGCCGCGCTCCTACGACTTCAGCATCAAGCGCACCGCCGCCGATTTCCAACCGAGCGTGCTGGAGCGGCGCGGAGTGCGCTAGGGCGGCACGAGCCGTGAGCGCCCGCGCGCTGCTGCTCCTCGTGCTCGGCAGCGCGCCGGCGATCGCGGCCGCGGCCGAGCCGCCCGCGGCGGAGCCGGCGCCGCTCGCCGCGCATGGGCTGCTGCTCGCGCTGGCGCGCGCCGGCGAGCGGCTGGTAGCCGTGGGCGACCACGGCATCATCGTGTACTCCGACGATGGCGGACGCCGCTGGACCCAGGCGGCGGCCGTGCCCACCCAGGCGCTGCTCACCGGCGTGTGCTTCTTCGATGCCCAGCACGGCATCGCCGTCGGCCACGACCTGGTGGCACTCATCAGCGCCGATGCCGGGGCGACCTGGCAACGCACGCACTACGAGCCGCAGGCCGCGCGGCCGCTGCTGGACGTGTGGTGCGGGGAGGGGAGGCGGGCGATCGCCGTCGGCGCCTACAGCACCTTCCTCGTCAGTGCCGATGGCGGCGCCAGCTGGCAGGAGCGGGCGTTCCGGCCGGCACAGCGCCCGCGCGCGGCGCGTGCCGGCGAGCACGGCAGCGACAACTCCGATAACGGCTTTCATCTGAACCGCATCGTCGGCAGCGCGGTGCGCCTGTACATCGCCGCGGAGGCCGGGCACCTGTACCGCTCGGACGACGGCGGTGAGCAATGGCACGAGCTCGCCTCCCCGTACGAGGGCTCCTTCTTCGGCGCCGTGCCGCTCACCGGCGCGGTGGTGCTCGCCTACGGCCTGCGCGGCAACCTGTTCCGCTCCGCGGATGGCGGGGACAGCTGGCAGCGCCTCGCGAGCGGCACGGTGGCCATGCTCGATGGTGGCGTGCGGCTCGGCGGCGATGGGGCAGCCCTGGTCGGTCTTGCGGGCGTGCTGCTCCTGAGCCGTGACGGCGGGCGCACGTTCACGCTCGTGCAGCAGGCCGATCACAGCGGGCTTGCCGCCGTGCAGGCGCTCGATGAGAGCACGCTGGTGGCGGTGGGCGAGAACGGTGCGCGCCGCATCGAGCTCACGGGGCGGGCAGGCACGCCATGAGCAAACCCGACACGCCCGCACCTGCGCCTCCCAGTGCCGGGGTGCAGGCCCTCGAGCACGCCATCTTCGGGCACCGCACGCTGATCCTGGTGCTGTTCACGCTCGGCACGCTGCTCTTCGCGGCCCTTGCGGTGCGCGGGTTGCGCATCGACACCTCCTTCAACAAGACGCTGCCGCTGCGCCACGAGTACATGCGCACCTATCTGGATCCGCGCGTGGCCGAGTTCCGCGGCGCCAACCGCGTGCTGATCGCGCTCATCGCCCGCGACGGCACCATGTTCACGCCGCAGTTCTTCGCCGCCATGCGCCGGGCGACCGACGAGGTCATGGTGATGGACGGCATCGACCGCGCCCGCGTGCAGTCGATCTTCACCCCCAACGTGCGCTATCTGGAGGTCGTCGAGGACGGCATCGAGGCCGGCAACGTCACGCCGGCCGACTTCGTGCCCACGCCCGAGAACCTGG
>Ga0335077_10001736_pt1 | contig 25919 bp, 22 predicted proteins | sample Lox_Sample_31_FD_207151 | JGI IMG/M metagenome (GOLD analysis project Ga0335077, IMG submission 207151) | Soil microbial communities from Loxahatchee National Wildlife Refuge, Florida, United States - Lox_Sample_3.1 | ecosystem: Environmental > Terrestrial > Soil > Wetlands | place: USA... | reverse complement strand
ATCACGGGTGAGGTGACGCACGATGACCGACGCCAAGGCTCAGTTGCTGCGCTGGATCGACGAGGATCGCGACGAGATCGTCCGATTCCTGTGTGACTTCGTCCGGGCCAAGAGCCCGAATCCGCCCGGCGACACGACGCTCGCCGCGGCGCACATCACGCAGTTCCTCACGCGGAACCAGCTCCCGTTCCGCGTGATCGCCCCGCAGGCGACCATGCCCAACATCGTCGGCTCGTTCGAGGGCGCGCGGCCGGGCCACCACCTGGTCCTGAATGGTCACATCGACGTGTTCCCGGCCGACGAGGCCATCGAGCGCTGGACGCACGGCCCGTGGAGCGGCGCGATCGCCGACGGCAAGATCTACGGCCGCGGGGTGGCCGACATGAAGGCGGGGACGTCAGCCTCGATCTTCACCTACCGGTACCTCCATCGGCTCCGCGACCGTCTTGCTGGCCGGCTGACCCTCACGGCCGTCTCCGACGAAGAGACCTTTGGGCCGTGGGGCGCCCGCTATCTCATGGAGCATCATCCGGAGGTGCACGGCGACTGCCTGTTGAATGGCGAGCCGAGCAGTCCCTTGACCGTCCGCTTCGGTGAGAAAGGACCGCTATGGCTCCGGTTCACGGTGCGCACGCGCGGCGCCCACGGCGCCTACACGCACCTGACGACGAGTGCCACGAAGATCGCTGCGCGGATCATCCTCGACCTCGAGGACTTGACGGCGATCCCGGCCGTCGTCCCCATCGACGTCGCCGACGCTCTCGCCGGGGCCGCGGCGGCCATCGACGAGGCCCAGGGGGCCGGCGCCAAGGACATCGTGCAGCGTGTCACCGTGAACATCGGGGTGATCCATGGCGGCCAGAAGGTGAACATGATTCCCGGCACGTGCTGGTTCGAGGCGGACGTCCGGCTGCCGCCCGGTGTCGCCAAGGAGACGGTGATGGCGCAGGTGCGGGAGATCGCGGCGCGCTACCCGGAAGCCACGATGGAGGAGATCAACTTCTCGGCGCCGAGCGTCTGCGATCCGAACCACGCGATGGTGAAGATCCTCCGCGCCAACGCCCGGGCCCTGGGGCGGCCCGAGCCTGCGCCCATCGTCAGCCTTGGCGGTACCGATGCCCGGCTATGGCGGCAGCGCGGCATCCCCGGGCTCGTCCACGGCCCGTTCCCGCGGGGCATGGCACAGGCTGACGAGCACGTCGAGATCGAGGAGTACCTGCACATCGTCCGCATGCACGTGCTCTCGGCCTACGACTACCTCTCGGGGTGATCGCGTCCCGTCGCCGAGAAGGCGCGGCCGAGGTAGGCTTCCACCACCCGTGGGTCGCGGAGGACGGTCGCAGGCGGGCCCGCGGCGAGCGTCTCGCCGTAGTGGAGCACGGTGACGTGATCGGCCAGGTCGCCCACCAGCTCCATGTCGTGCTCGACCCAGAGCATCGCGATGCCGAGCTCGTGCTTGATGCGCAGGAGGAAGCGCGCCAGGTTCTCCTTCTCCTCGCGGTTCATCCCGGTGGAAGGCTCGTCCAGCAGCAGGAGCCGGGGCTCCATGGCCAGCGCGCGGCCGATGGCCACGAGCTTCTGCAGCCCGAAGGCTAGCGAGGTGATCCGGACCTTCCGGTAGCGCTCGAGCTCCAGGAACTCGACGATCTCCTCGACGCGACGGCGGTGGCGCGCTTCCTCGCGCCGGGAGCGCCCCCAGTAGAGGGCCCCCGCGAGCACGCCCGCCCGCATGTGCAGATGCCGCCCGAGCAGGAGATTTTCGAGCACGCTCATGTGCCGGAACAGCTCGACGAACTGGAAAGCGCGCGCGATGCCGTGCGCCGCGATCCGGTCCGGGCGGAGGCCCGCGAGGGCCAGGCCGGCGAACGTGATGCTGCCGCGAGTCGGCACATAGAAGCCGCCCAGGCAGTTGAGCAGCGAGGTCTTCCCGGCCCCGTTCGGTCCCACCAGTGCCGCGAGCGTGCGCTCGTGCACGGCGAGGCTCACGCGCTCGAGGACACGCAGGCCCTCGAACTCGAGCGAGACGTCCCGCACCTCCAGCAGCGCGGCAACTGGCGCGGGGCGCGTGGTCATGGCGACGTTCGAGCGCCGGCTTTGCCGGCGCAATCTCGTCCCGGGGGGAGGTTCGGAAGGGGGGCGAAGCCCTCCTTCGTGGAATTTATAGCCACCGGCGGCGGCTCCGGTACTGCTTGACGTCGGTGTAGCGCTTGCGGAGCGTGCGCTCGCCGAGCCCCAGGTAGAACTCGCGCACGTCCGCGTGGGCCATCAGCTGGCGGGCGGGCGCGTCGTAGACGATTCGTCCATGCTCCATCACGTAACCGTGATCCGCGATCTCGAGGGCGGCTCCGGCATTCTGCTCGACGAGCAGCACGGCGAGCCCCAGCTCGTCGCGGAGGCGGCGCACCAGCATCATCAGAGTCTCCACGACGAGCGGAGCCAGGCCGAGCGACAGCTCGTCCACGAGGAGGACCGCCGGCTGGCACAGGAGCGCGGTCGCCAGCGCGAGCATCTGCCGTTCGCCACCGGAAAGATACCCAGCGAGCTGTCGCCGCCGGTCGGCGAGTATCGGAAAGTAGTGCAGCACCTGGTCGATCGTCACCGGTGTTCCCGCCACGCCGTCCCGTCGGCCCGGCACGAGCGCGCGGAGATTCTCATGAACGGTGAGCGTCTCGAACACCTTGTCGCGCTCCGGCGCGAGCACGAGCCCGCGCCGACAGAGCTCGTGCGGAGGCCTCCCGTTGATGAGCTGCCCGAGGAAGCTGATGCGCCCGTCGACGACGCGCGCGTTGTCGGCGCCGAGGAAGCCGGAGACGGCGCGCAAGGTCGTGGTCTTGCCGGCCCCGTTGGTGCCCAGGAGGGCGACGATGGACCGCGCGGGCACGCGCAGAGACACGCCCAGGATCGCGGTCGCCACGTGGTGGTAGGCGACCTCGACGTTCGTGAGCTCGAGGAGCGCGCTCACGACGCCGACCGCAGCGGCCGGCGCCGGAAGGGCCAGAGGGCGAACCAGTTGCGCACGCGCCGCCAGATGCCGACCAGCCCTTCCGGCTCGAAGATGAGGAAGGCCGCCATGAGCAGACCGAAGGCGCCGAACTTGGCAGGGAAAAGATAGTACTCGGTGCCGCCGGGGAGCTCTAGGCGCCCGACGACACCGTCGATGGCATAGGGAAGGAGCGTGACGAACGCAGCGCCCAGCACGGCGCCAAGCGCGGACCCGAGGCCGCCGATGGTCACCATGGCGATGTACTCGACGGCAAGGAAGAGGCTGAAGGCCTCCACGGACACGAATCCGCGATAGTAGGCGAAGAGCGCGCCCGCCACCGCAGTGATGACGCTCGAGGTCACGAAGGCAAGGACCTTGTAGCGCGCGACGTGAATGCCCACGCTCGCGGCGGCGATCTCGCGGTCCCGGATCGCCATGAAGGCGCGCCCGGCGCGCGAGCGCGTCAAGTTGACCGACACCAGCAGGACGACGGCGGCGATGAAGACGAGCGCGTAGTACCAGGACAGTGTGCCCTTGAGCACGAGCCCGAAGAGGCGCGGCGGCGGGATGGTGTAGCCCGTATTGCTCCCCCAGCGAGTCTGCAGCTCTCCGGCCGCGTACAGCACGACGTAGTGCATGGCCAGTGTGCCGAGGGCGAGGTACAAGCCCTTGAGGCGGAGGGCGGGGATGCCCACGGCGACGCCGAGCGCCGCGCCCACCACGGCGGCCGATGGAATGGTCGCGAGCGGTGACCCCCAGCCCGCCTCGACCAGCATCGCCGTCGTGAACGCTCCCGCCGCGATGAATCCGGCGTGACCGAGCGAGATCTGTCCCGCGAGACCCGTGAGGATGTTCAGTGCGAGCGCGCCGACGGCCGCGAGCGCGGTCTGCGTGACCAGCTCCAGCACGAAGGGCGAGGCGAGGAGCGGAAGGGCGGTCAGCGCGATCACGAGGGCGCAGAGCGCGCTCCACCGTAGCGGCGTGTCGACCAGCCGCAGGTCCGCCTCGTACGTGGTCGCGAAGTAGCCGCTCCCGGAGGCCATGGCGTTAGCGCCGCGAACCAGAAGTGCGCTGACGATTCGCCCCGCGCGGCTGGCACGCTCGGTTCTTCAACGTCTGACTCACCACAGTGGCGGTCACACGCGGTCCAGCTCTTCCCGGGTGCCGAGGAGTCCCCACGGACGGATCAGGAGCATGGCGAGCAGGCAGAGGAAGGGGGAGACATCGGAGAGGAGTGGATCACCATAGCGCACGGAGAGGACCTCGATCCCGGCGACGATCAGCGCGGCGGGAATGACGCCCGCGAGGCTGTCGAGTCCGCCCACCAGCGCCACGGCGAACGCCTTGAGCCCGAGGACGTCGAGCGATGGCTCGAGCCTCACGTTGCACGCGTACAGCATGCCCGCCAGCCCGCCGCAGAGGGCGGCGAGCGCCCACGCCAGAGCGAACACGAACTGGAAGTTGATCCCGCGCTGGGACGCCAGCAGCGCCCGCTCGCCGGCCGCCCGCATCTGGATACCGACGGGGGAAAAGCGCAGGAAGGCGAACAAGGCGCCGAACACGACGACGGCCGTTCCCAGCGTGGCGAGGTCGAAGGCGGAGAGGACGCTGCCGCCGGGCAAGGCGACCGGAGGATTGCTCCAGCCCAGCATGGGCAGGGGGTGCCTGATGCGGTCGGCGAACACGAGCACGATGCCAGCCCGCAGCAGGATGCCGAGCGTCACCGTGACGAGGACGGCCGCGAAAACCGGATGACCGGCCATGGGTCGGATCAGCACTTGATAGATGACAAAGCCCGTGAGGGCGGAAAGCGCGACCGCGAGCGGAACCGCGACGGCGGGCACGGCCCCCACCGTCGCCGTCACGGCGAAGAGCAGATAGCCGCCCAGCGTGAGGAGATCACCCTGGGCCAGGTTGAGGACGCGTGACGCGCGGTACACGAGCACGTACCCCGCCCCCAGCAGCGCGTAGAGACTCGCGACGACGAGCGTGGTCGCGAGAACCTGGGTCATTTGATGTCGAGCTTGGTCCAGCCGCCCACCGACGCGATGGCATTCTTCGCCGGGTCCCACCGGTAGACCTTGTAGTAGGTCGTCTTGCGATAGTGGTTGTCGGCCGTCCACTCGATCGGACCGCCCCTGAGCCCCTTGGTGTCGAGGGTCACGGTGGCCAGGGCGGCCGCGATCTTCTCGCGTGTACACGGCCAGCCGCATTGCTTGAGCGCGGCTTCCAGGACCATCGCCGAGACCCAGCCCTCCGCCATGTAGTGCGGGGGATGCGTCGTCTGCCCCTTCACGATGCGCGTGATCTCCGCGTGGATGGGCAGCGCCTCCGTGAAGAGCGCGTTGCCGCCAAAGGCATAGAGGTTGGGCGCCTTCAACCGGGCGAGCTCGTCCTCCGTCTGCTGATGCCCGTAGAGGAGGTAGTTCCCTTGCCAGCCGATGCGCTGCAGGGCCTCGAAGACGCCGATCTCGACCCCCCAGGGAGCCCACGAGAAGACCCAGTCGGCGCCGGCGTCCTTCAGCTTCTGCGCGAAGGGAGTGAAGTCGGCGGCGGCGCCGGGCACGACGACCACCGGGATCGCTTCGAATCCCATCTCCTTCGCGAGCTGCTCGGCAAACTCGAGCTCGATGCGCGAGAGCGGGATGTCCTGGGCGGCGAAGCCGATCTTCACCTTCTTGCCGCCAGCCTGCTCCTTGATGAAGGAGAGCGCGAAGCGGCTGTCCCACTTCGAACCGAACGACGTCGAGCAGAAGATGAGCGGGCTCGCGGGCGGGAAGGCCTCGCGCGGACAGACCCCCCCGCCGAACATCAGCGGGATCTTCTCCGTCTCCGCCTCGGTCATGTACGGCTTGTAGGTCGCGGAGATCGAGGCGTTGATCATGAGGATGGACGATTCCGCGAGCTTCTTGGCCGCGGCGGCCGCGCGCTGGGGCTCGCCCCGATCGTCCTCGTACGTGATCTCGACTGGGTGACCGTTGATCCCGCCCGCGTCGTTGATGCGCTTGAAGTAGGCCTTGTACGCCTCGTACGTGGGCGCGTACCCGCCGGAGAAGCGCCCGGTGATCGCTGCGCCCATCCCGATCCGGTACGGGTCAGCGGCCTCGGTCGGGCTCACACCGCCAGTCGCGAGCCCCCCGGCGACCAGGAAGACGGCCAGGGTGAGTGAGTGGCGTCGTCGCATGTCAGATCTCCCATGTGAGCGCCGCCACCTCGGCGGCGATCCGCTGCTCCTCGTCGGTGGCGTACATGGAGGCGACCAGCTCACCGTAACGTTCGAGCATCAGCCGCCGCTTCACCTTGCGCGTGGGCGTCACCGGCTCGCCCTCCTGCTCGGGATCGAGCTCGCTCGGGAGCAGGCGAAAGGCCTTCACCTGCTCGGCGCGCGCCAGCGCGGTGTTGGCGCGGGCCACCTCACCCTCGATGAGGCGCGCCACCTCGCGGTGAGCGACGAGCGAGGCGTAGCCGGTGTGGACGAGCGATCGCGCGCGCGCCCACTCGGCCACCGTCTCGTAGTCGATCTCGACGAGCGCCACGAGATACTTCCGGCCCTCGCCGAAGACGGCCGCCTCGCTCACGTACGGGCTCGCGCGCAGGCACGTCTCGACCTGCGCCGGACTCACGTTCTTGCCGCCCGCGGTGACGAGGACGTCCTTCTGCCGGTCCACGAGCTTGAGCGCCCTCGTTTCTCCCGGGCCATCGTGGCCCGATGTGGCCACCCACTCGCCGACATCCCCTGTGACCAGCCAGCCGTCATGCACGCAGGCCAGGGTGGCCGCGGGATCGTTCCAATACCCGGCGAACAGGTCCGGGCCCTTGACCAGCACCTCGCCCTCGTCGCCGAGGCGCACCTCGATGTTCGGCGCTGGCGTCCCCACGTCGCCGGGGCGCGGGAACGGCCCTCGCTGGCCAGAGATGAGCGCGCCGCCCGTCTCGGTCTGACCGTAGGCCTCGCACAGGTTCACGCCCCACGCGTGCCAGAGTGCAGCGACCGCCGGCGGGAGCGGCGCGCCGCTGCTGATCACGAGATGCGCCCGCGCACAACCGATCTTCTCGAGCAGCCATCGGAACACGACCGCCCTGCCGAGCGCGCTCGCTGCGGCGAGGAGCGGCGGGATCGGCCCCCGCCACCGACGCTCGGCCACGCGCCGGCCGATGGTCATGGCGGCCCGGTAGGCGGCCCGCTTCAGGGGAGAGCTCGCATCGATCCCCACCAGGAGGTGCGCGGCGAACTTCTGCAGGTATCTCGGCACCGTGAAGACGAAGGTCGGCGCGACCTCGTACATGCTCTCCGCGAAGGCGTCCACGTCCTCGGGGTAGTGCGGCACGATGTCGGCGATCAGAGGCATGGTGATCGCGGCGTTCCGCCCCATGGTGTGGCAGAGCGGCAGCATGGCGACCACCCGATGCTCACCCGACCAGAGCTCGGGGTAGTGCGCGATGATGTTCGCGCACGCGGCGATGTGCTGGCCGTGCCGGTAGAGCGCACCTTTGGGATGGCCGGTGGTCCCCGACGTATAGACGATGGTCGCGGGATCGTCGGCGGCGACCCCGGCGGCCAGGCGGGCGAGCGCGTCGCGGTCGGCCTGAAGCGCCGCCAGCCCTTGCTTCTCCAGGTCCGCAAAGCGATGGATTCGCTCGTCCCGATACATGAAGAGCACGCGCGTATCGATGACGAGAATTCCGCGGACGCGGGGGCAGTCGTCGAGCACGGAGAGGATCTTGTCGAGGTGCTCCTGGTCTTCGGCCACCACGAGGACTGCGCCGCCATGCTGGAGCAGATAGCGAATCTCGCCGGGCGCGCTCGTCGGATAGATGCCGAAGGTGACGGCGCCCAGCGCCTGGGCCGCGAGGTCCGCGATGGCCCACTCGGGACACGGATCGCCGAGGATCGCGACGGTGTCGCCGCGCGTGACGCCGTGCTCTTGCGCCATGCCGAGCGCCACGGCACCGACACGCTCGGCCATCTCGGCCCATGTGATCTCGCGGTAGATGCCGAGCTCCTTCGCGCGGCACGCCACACGAGTCGGCCGCGATCGCGCGCGCTCGACGAGCAGGCCGGGGAGCGTGGAAGCGCGTAACGCGTCGAAGTCCATCACAGTAGGCGCGAGGTCGATGGTTTCATGCGGCTGCGGGTGACTCTACGGTGCGCCGTCCGGCAGTGTCAAATCGCTCGAGATGAGAGAGGGAAGCGTGGATGCGCGCCCCTACGTTCCTCGCTGGTTGGTCATCGGTTAGGGTTGGGTTGGGCGGCGAGCCGGACCTCACGGCGAGCACGTGAGCCTCCGGTCCCCTGCGCTGCTTCGTTAGCCGGTTCGGTCGCACGGACCTTCGGCGAGGGGCTTGCGGTATCGTACGGCCCTCTCAACTTCGATGAATCCAAGTCGCTCGTGGACTCGCTGGCTCGCCTCGTTATGGAGTAGCGCGTCGGAGCCGAGTTCGTGGAGGCCTCGGGCACGCGCCCACGCCTCGACCGCATCGAGCAGAGCCCCTCCAACACCGGAGCCACGGCAATCCGCATCGACGTACCAGCCTTCAAGAAACGCCACGGGGCTGGTCCGGCACCCGTCCACCACGCCGTAGCGATCGGCGCCTCAAAATCGAAACGCCCGTTCACGAGCCCCCTAGGATTGCCGCACACCTCCCAGGAGACGAGCACCGCCAGTGACCTCCAGCATGCCCTGCGCATACGGTTCGATCTCGGGATACAGGTCTGGCATACCTCGCCTATCTCGAGCCCACCATGAACTGCCCCGGCGCGGACTCACCATGCGCACTCGAAGACGCAAGACATAGCCGCACGACGAGATAACGCGCACACTATATAGGCCTGTATAACACGCGGGACCCGACGCTCCCCTCGCCGCCGAGCAGCGCGGCCGTCACCGACCCGCACCATACGGCACCGATTGCACATGCGCAGCGCCCCAGACTGGCACGAGGCGGACGGCTGCGAAGGTGCGCCGAGGCGCGCGGCGAGTGAAAGCGGCGTGCCCGTGGCTCAGGGCTTGCGGGCGTTCAGTTCGCCGCATATGCTCCTGACGTGGCGCCTACCGCTGCGAGCACGACGCTCGAGGAGTCGATCAAGGCCGTCGGCCTCGAGGCGGGCGCGCGCGTCGTCGGCATCGCGACGGTAGAGGCGTTCCGCGAGCGAGTCCCCGAGGGATACCGGCCCGACGACATCCTTCCCGGCGCGCGGAGCGTCGTCGTGGCCGGCGGCGACGGGCCGACCGCAGGCGCGTGGCGGTGCCCGGATCACCGCGTCATGGAGATCACGGGGTACGACCTGCGCGAAAACGTCGCCGTGCACGCGATGGGCGACCACATCGAGCGCGCGTACGACCACCACGCCATCCAGGCGCCCTCGCTGCCCGTGCACGGGCACGCGCCGCCGATGAGCATGATGCTGGCCGCGGAGCTGGCCGGTCTCGGCACGCGGAGTCTCGCCGCCCACATCATCCTGAACCCCGAGTACGGCCTCCTCTACTACGCGGCGCTCATCACCACGTTGCCGCTCGCGCCCGATCCGCCGCTCGAGCGGCCGGCGTGCCCGCATCCCGGATGCGTCGCGATGTACAAGCGCATCGGGACCACACCTTGCCTGCGGGTCTGCCCTGCCTGCCTCAGCGGCACGGTCAAGGACGGCGCCATCGCGACGTCGACGTACGACCGTGAGCGGTGCCATTCGCGGGCCCAGACCTATGGCATCGGCTCCTTCCAGAAGGCGCTCTACCAGATCGTCAACGAGGACGATCCCGCTCGTCGCCGGACGATGATCTACGGCGATTTCTTCACGAAGAGCCTCGAGGCGCTCGGCTTCTACCGTGACTCGATCGCCCAGTGCTTCGAGTGCATGCGCGTCTGTCCGGTCGGCCGGAAACACCGGAAGCTCTTGTGATGTCCGAGCTCCTGCCGGGCGCCACGGCCGCGCTCAAGTCCGCCGCGCTCAAGGCGGGCGCGAGCGTCTGCGGGATCGCCGACGCCAGGGCCTTCGACGAGCACGCGCCGCCGAAACATCGTCCCGCCGATCTCCTGCCCGGCGCGCAATCCGTCGTCGTGGTGGGCGGCGCCCAGCCGCGGGCCGGTGACTGGGCGGCGACCTCGCGGGCCGTGCTCGAGACCATGGGCACCACCGAGCGTATCCAGTCGGTGGGACGCCGGCTCGCGCAGCTCATCGAGAGCGAGTTCGGGTACTACGCGCTCTTCGTCCCGCCCGGCACCGCGAGCGGTGACACACCATTTCTCTCGCTGATGCTGGCCGCCGAGCTGGCCGGCGTCGGCTCCCGGAGCCTGGCCGGACCCGTGCTGAACTCGGAGCACGGCTTCCTCTACTGGAGCGCCGTCATCACGACCGCGCCCCTCGAGGTCGATGCGCGCGAGGCGGAGGCCGCGTGCCCAGCCCCAGCGTGCCGGGAGATGTGGGAGCGCGAGACGACGACGCCCTGCCTGAAGGTCTGCCCTGCATCGAGTGGCGGGTGTCTCGATGGCCGCCTCGAGAACGGCCGCGCGGTGCGGACCTTCTACGATGCGCCCCGCTGCCACACGCGCGTGCACACGCACTGGATCGGCGGCTTCCAGAAGGTGCTCGAGGAGACGCTGAACGAGCCCGACAAGGACAAGCGCAAGATGCTCCTCTACGGCGACTTCTTCACGCGCACGCTCTGGGCCGTGACCTACTCGAGCACGAACATCGCCCAGTGCTTCGAGTGCATGCGGGTCTGTCCCGCCGCCCACGGCAACAAGGAGCTTCACTGATGGGGATCTTCCGGCTCGACCCCGAGACGTACCGGCGCTACAAGGATGACGTGCTCCGGCTGTGCAATTCCTTCCAGCGCATCGACCGGCGCGGCCTCTCCGACGCGGAGATTGCGACCGAGCTCGGGCTCCCGGAGCGCGTGGTGACCGAGATCCGATGCGTCGCCGAGCGCGACTGCTACTCGCTCGACGAGTGGGAGAAAGCCATCGAGTTCAAGGACCAGGCGTGCCGGGACTGGGCGGCCCTGGCCCTCAAGCGACCCGATCTCAAGCGCAGCTCGGACGGGTGACCCTCTACTTCTTCGAGCGCGTCAGCGAGGACGACTTCATCGGGCCGGTGATCGTCGCCGCCGCCGATGAGAGCGAGGCGTGGCGCCTCCTGGCTCGCCGCGAAGGGGCGGCCGTCGAGGCCCTCGAGACGCTCGGCTGGAAGATCGCGCAGGATCTCTCCGCGCTGCCCTCGCGGCCCGGCATCGTGTACCCGAGCCACTACCGCCGGGCGATCCTCGACTGACGATCTGGAATTGCTCTGACGGGTCGTGAGGCGGTGCGAGGGCGCGCGACTCACTTCGGCTTGAGCTTCACGTCCTCGTACGGGCCGGAAAATGGAAAGCCGGTGATCAGTCCGAGACCTGACTCCTCCACCCGCGGCCCAAACCCGCCCATCGCCGCGAGCTGCCGATCGGCGCGAACATCGCCTTCTCGTGGATGAGCTGCTGGATGCGGTGGAGCGTCGCCTCGCGGCGCTTGCGGTCGAGGTCGACCGCCTGTTCGCGGAAGAGCCCGTCGATGTCCAGGTAACTGCCATCTCGATGGCGCGGGACGTCAGGCGCTCCGCACGCGCTCTGATCAGCCTCGACGGACTATGACGGCAGGTCCTCGAGGCGCACCCCCTTCCCCGCACCGAGATCCCTCCGCGCCTCGGCCACGCGGCGCAGAAACTCCGGATGATGCTCCAAGCGGTAATCGAACCACGCGTCCTCGTCTTCGAACCCGATCAAAACGCCTGCTGGCTTGCCATGTCGCGTAATGAGAATCTCCTCGGATTCGGCCAAACGCAGGAAGCGCGACAGGTCGTCCTTGACTTCAGCAAGCGCCACGCGGCGGATCTGGCGTCCTGCGTTCGGAAAGCCAGCGCGCGGTCTCGGCTTTCGCGATGATCGCAACGATTTGGACCGCTTCGTTGGTAACGTCATAGAACACTCGTATTTCCCCAACCCGGAGCCGATACTGTGGCCGGCTGATGCCCCGCAGGCGCTTGATCCGGCTCTTGTTTACCCGGGTTGGCTCGTGCCGCAAGTGCCGTTCGAGGGCGTCGCGCGCCTCGGCTCGCCGATAGGCCGGCAGGGCCCCAAGCGCCCTTGCTGCCTCTGGGGCCAAGACAACCTCGTAACGCATCTGGCCAGAAGATAGCCAGAATTGTCGATCCCGTCAACTCACGTCGTATCGTGTCAGCCCGGGCCTCGGACTGCCTCGTTCTCGGAGCTACACAGGAACGCCACACGAGGGCTCGGGCGCATGAATCGACCGGATGGCCTGAGCTTAGCCGCACACTCCGGCCGGCGCAGCCCACCGAGTCCGGGCCGAGCGCTCGAATTCCGGGATGGCGCGGGCGCCGTCGTCGGGCCATGCTGGAGACGTGACCCGACGGTACCGGTGGATCGTGGGCCTCCTGAGCCTGATCGTCCTCGTGACGATCTCGGCCGCCATCCTGTGGTCTGCGCAGTCCGGGCTGATGCGCTGGCTCGTGATCCGACAGCTCGGCGCGCTGACCAATCGTCAAGCGACCATCGAGCAGCTCGAGCTCGACCTCCGCCACGGCCGGCTCGAGATCGCGGGCCTGCGGCTCGCGGATCGCCAGCCTGGGCCTCCCTTCGTCCAGCTGGATCGCCTCGACTTGCGGTTCGACCCGCGCTCGCTCCTGCGCGGTGGCCTCACGATCCGGGAGCTTGCGCTCCGCGGCGTCAACGTCCGCATCGTCCGCTCGGAGCGCGGTGAGTTGAACATCCCGGACCTGGGCGCGCCTGGCAAGGGAACGTTCAACGTCACCGTCGACCGTCTCACGCTTGCCGACGGGCACGTCGCCATCGAGGACCACATGCGATCGCCGGTGCAGCACTGGCGCGCCGACGCTATCGCGGTGGAGGCGAGCGGGCTCTCGACGCGAGGCGGACCCGTCCCGGGGTCGGCGCGCCTTGCCGCCACCGTCGGCGGGGCGCCGGTCTCCGCGGAGATCACCGACCTGCGTCTGGCTCCGCTGCACCTTCGCGGGACGGTCGATGCGAAGGACGTGGATGCGACGGTCGCGGGCATGGGCCTTCCCGCCGACCTGATGGCCGTGGTCGAGGGCGCGCGGCTCACCGTCAACGCAGCCCTCACCGTGGACGCGCGCGACGGAGTGAGCCTGGACGCGGAGGGGCGGCTCGACGCCTTGACCGTGCGGAATCGCCGGACGGGCGACCCCTTCGCCAGTGTGCCGTCGCTCGCCATCACCGTGGACGGCTTGCGTGCGGATGCCTCCGGACGCGTGCCGACGCTGGGCCGTATCGCCGTGACCGGCGCGGCCACACTCTTCCATGCGCGAAGGGCGGCGGCCGGTCGCTTCGCGATCGAACGCCTGCGGCTCGCAATCGAGCAGGCGGCGACATCATCGCCTTCATCGGCCCACGTCAGCCTGACGGCCGGCTTTTCCGGCGGCGGCAGCCTCGAGGCGGAAGGGCCCCTGCGCCTCGCTCCCTTCGCCGCTACACTGCGCGGCCGGGTCAGCGATCTCGATGCCACGGTTCTCTTGTCGTACGTCGACCTCCCGGCGCATCTCTCGGGGACGCTCGACACTGATCTGGCGGTCGATCTCACGTCGTCCGCCGATGGCATCGCCTCGCGCATCCGCGGCCGCGCGGCGGTCAAGCGGGCGGCCGCGGCCGACGGCGCGCGCGAGCTCGCCAGGGTCCGGCAAATCGAGGTGGACGGCGTGGACGTCGAGTGGCCGCGAATGGCGGTCGCGCGTGTGCGCGTGGTCGAGCCCGTCGCCCACGTCGAGCGGGATCGGGAGGGACGCGTCTCGCTGGCCGCCCTTCTCGGGACGACCCGCCCGCGGTCCGGCGGAAATCCTGTCGCCAACACCTCGAAGGGCCCGTCCGTGGAGATCGGCGAGATCGCCGTGGTCGACGGGACGCTGACGCTCGACGATCGGTCGGGAACGGCGCCGGTGCAGCTCGCGCTCGGGAAGCTGCGGGCGACCGCGAAGAACGTGGTCTGGCCGCCGCGCCGTCCGGTGGCGATCGACGTCAAGGCGGCAACGCCCGATGCGGGATCGCTGGAAGCCAGCGGCACCCTTTCGCTCGATCCCTTGAAGGTCGACGTCCGCGCTCGGCTCGCGGGGGCGGCCCTGGCACCATACCAGGGCTACCTGCCGTTTTCGATGCGCGTCCAGGGATTCGCTCACCTCGACCTCGCGATCGCCGGCTCGTTCAGCCGCGCGGTCGCGATCACCGCCAAGGGGACGGGCGCGCTCAACGACCTGACCATGAGCGACGGCGACCGTCGGATCATGCGCGTCTCTCGGATCGAGACCACGGGCGTCCAGTACACGTGGCCAGCGACGCTCTCGGTCGACCGGCTGCACGTGGGGTCGTCCAGGGTGAGAATCGAACGCCGCGCCGATGGCACCTTCCCGCTGGCCACGCTCTTCGCTCGGCCACCAACAACGGCCGCCAGGACGGAACCGGCTCACGCCGCTCCTGGTGTCCCTGGAGCCCCGACCATCTCCGTGACCGTGCGCGACGCCCTTCTCGAGGATGGCCGCGCCCGGTTCGTCGACAGCGCCGTGAGTCCGGCCGCCAATATCGAGGTCTCCGGCGTGAAGCTCGTGGCACACGGCTTCACGTGGCCGGCCCGAGGGCCCATGCCGATCGAGCTGCGGGCGACCACCCCTGGCGGCGGGCACACGCGCGTGAAGGGTGCGCTCGACCTCGCCAGCGCGAGCCTCGACGCCAAGGTAGGCCTGAAAGGTGTCGACCTCGCGCCGGCTCACCCGTATCTGCCGTTGCGGGCCAAGCTCGCGGCCACGGCCGGCGCCGATCTCGACGTCAAGGCCCGGCTCGATCCGCTCTCGATCGCCGCACGCGGTCGCGCCGGGCTCAGCGACGCGGCCCTCACCCGAGGCGAACGACGGCTCATCTCCGTCGCGCGTGTGGAGGCGACCGGCCTCGACTACACGTGGCCCACCACGGTGGCGATCGATCGTCTCCACGTCCAGAGGCCGCAAGCTCTGGTCGAGAGAGCTCGAGACGGCGCGTTTCCCATCGTGACCATCTTCACCGAGCGGCGTGAACCGTCCGAAGGCGCAACCGATTCACCGTCAACGACGGCCATGTCAACGGCGACTATGCCGCCGCTCCACGTTTCCCTCAAGGAGGCCGTCCTCGACGACGGATCGGCGACCATGACCGACCGCACCACGAGCCCGGCCGCACGCTTCGACATCTCGCGAGCACGGCTCGTCGTGCGCGATTTCGCGTGGCCACCGCAGGGCCCGGTGTCCGTGAGAACGCGCGCCTCCCTCCCGGGCCAGGGAACCGTGAGAGCGCACGGACAGCTCGGTCTGATGCCGACGAGCCTCGACCTCGAGGTGACGGCCGAGGGCGTCGACGTCATCAACGCGCGGCCCTACTTGCCGATACGCGGCGAGATCGGCGGCAAGGCCGGCGCCAGCCTGAACGTGCACCTGAGCACCCAGCCACTGGCGATCACCGCGCGCGGGACGGCGTCGGTTGCCGGCGTCCGTGTTGCCGACCGCGACCAATCGCTGTTGACCGCCGATCGCGTCGCGCTCACCGCGCTCGACTACACGTGGCCGGCGACGGTGAGCGTCGACCAGCTCAGTGTCGAGAAGCCCTGGGCCATCATCGACCGCGTCTCCGGCCAGCTGCCCGTCGTCGAGGCCCTCACCGGTCCGCGGCGGCCTGATGCCAGTCCACCCACTCCCGACGTTCGACCCGCGGGATCGCGACGCCGTGAAGCGCGGCGGCGCGAACGAGTGTCGCAGAGCCCGCCGACGACGAGCAACCCGCCGACGACGAGCAACCCGCCGCTGGCGCTCCAGCTCACTCTTCGCCGCGGCGTCGTGGAGAACGGCGCCGCCGACATCGTCGACGGCAGCGTGGACCCACCGGTGCGCCTTCAGATCACCGGCGTGAGACTGGCGCTCCGCGACTTCGCGTGGCCCCCCCCGCGCGCGGCATCTCGCTTCCTGCTACGCGCGGCCGCGCCGAGCGGCGGGCGCCTCGAGGCCCGCGGCAACCTTCGCCTCGACACCCCGGCCATCGATACCAAGCTGGTGCTGGAACGCGCCGATCTGGCCACGCTACAGCCGCTGATCCCGATCCGCGGACGCGTCGCGGGACAGGCGAACGCCGACCTCACGGTCAAGGGACCGCTGACGCCGATGGCGCTGTCCATCACCGGAACTCTGGCCGTCGCCGACGCTTCCTTCGGCGACGCCGAGCGAGCGCTCGTCACGGCCAAGGGCGTCGACGTCGGGGGCATCGCTGCCGCCTGGCCACAGCGCAAGGCGACCATCCAGCACATCAGCATCCGCGAGCCCTGGGTCCTCGTCGAGCGGGATGCCGACGGCACCTTGCCGCTGCTGGCGCTCATCGCTCCGAGGCCAACGTCGGCGGGCGCGACGCCGGCGAAGATCGCGACGCCGCGGGGGGGAACGGCGCCACCTGTGGGCCGAGACGCGAGCGCCTCCCAGGTCGAGATCGGGGCGCTGGCGGTCGAGGACGGCTTCGTCCGCTTCACGGATCGCACGACGACGCCGCGCTTCGTGGAAGAGGCTTCGCGCCTGACCGTCACCGCGCGTGGACTGGGGACCGCGCCCGCCACCAGGAGCGAGATCTCCGTGAGCGCTCGGCTCACCGGCGGTGCGCAGCTCGACCTGCAGGGCACGATGGGCCCGATCGGAGGCCCCCTCTTCGCGGACGTCCAGGGAACGCTCTCCGGGCTCGCACTCAACCAGGCCAATCCCTACCTGAACAAGCTCCTCGGCTGGGTCGCGCGCGAGGGCTCGATCGGCGCGACGACGCGCTTCCGGATCCACGACGATCGCCTCGAGGCCGAGAACGAGATCGTCATCGGCCAGCCGCGGTTCGCGCCTTCTCGCCGCGGCGACGAGGTACGCCAGCGCGTCGGTGTTCCGCTCGATCTTCTCGTCTCGCTCCTCGAGAACTCTCGCCGCGAGGTGCGTCTCTCCGTTCCGGTGACCGGGAACATCAGCAGCCGGCAGTTCGACTTCGGGGAGACCGTCTGGGAGGCGATCCGCAAGGCGGCCGTCAGCGTCCTGGCGCTGCCCGTGAGCTGGGTCGGCAAGGTCCTCTACACGGACGACTCGCGCATCGCCACGATCTCGATCTGGCCGGTGTCTTTCGAGCCCGGGACCACGCGGATGCGGCGGGGGATCGACAAGCACGCCGAGCGGCTGGCCACCTTCATGCAACGGACGCCGTCCATCGCCTTCGCCATGAAACCGATCATGACGGTGGAGGACGTGGACGCGCTCAAGCGAGAGGCCCTTCAGAAGCGGATCGACGCGCTCGCCCGCGGCGGCGGGACGCCCGATGCGGCAGCCGCCCGATTGTTCGCGGAGCGATTTCCGGGCCGCCCCGCGCCCGCCGACCCTGCCGCGATGCTGGCGGAGCTGGCCAAGGTGGAACCGTTGTCGGACGGAGAACTCCGGGCGCTCGCGACGGCTCGGGTCGCGCTGGTGCAGCACGAGCTTGAAGAAAAGGGCGACGTGAACCCGACCCGTCTCCGGGTGAGCGACGGCGCCGTGCCGGTGGAAGCGTCGGGTCAGGGCCGCGTGGAGTTCGAGATGATCCCGGACGCTCCGCCCACGCAGTGAGCGCTGCGATTGGCCAGCCACGCGGCTTATCGATGGGTCGGAAGAGTCTGATCTGGGCTGGGATGGTGGTCGGCTCTGCGGTCGGAGGCTACCTTCCCGCGCTGTGGGGCGGGGACCTTCTCTCCTTCACGTCACTGATCCTGAGCGGCGTCGGCGGCATCATCGGCATCTGGCTCGGCTATCGCTTCAGCGAGTAGCGCCGCCACGCCCTCGCGCACCTCTCTCGGTGCGCGAGGGCGGGTCGAGCGCCCTCCACAACGCGTGACGAACGATTCACGCGCGTCAGCGCTACGAGAGCGCTCACCTGATTCGAAGGTCTCGAACGTAGACCGAATCCGCCGCCACGAGATTCGCGGTGATCGTGTCGGCGTAGATGACCGACGCTGCGACATCCGAGGCCTGGATCTGACCATGGCCAAAGAGATTCTGGAGACCACTGATCTGATGGATCACTCCTTCGACTTGATCCGCGTCAATCCGGTTCGCATAGATCGCATGGGCTCGTACCTGTCGGGCGGTGATCCCGTCGACCTGCAGCGTTTCGGGTACTACCACCGCCGGTGCATTCGGCGCGGCCGGCACCAGCGCGATCCTGACGTGATCAGCCTGCGCTGGACCATTTGCGACGACCATCAGCGCTACGAGTCCACCTACAAGGATCGTGAGCAATGCTCTTCCTTTCATTATCCACCTCCCAGTTCACGCGTCTTGCCCGGTGTGGCTCTATTCATGGCCTCAGTGCCAGGCGCTTGCTCAGTCGCGTTTGAGATTCCGCACGTAGATGTCATTGGCCACAACGGAGTCCGCCTGGATCGAGTCGGCATAGATCACGGACGCCGTGACCTGCGGCGCCTTGATGTCACTCTTGCCGCTTGGAATCTTCACATTGTTCGTCTGATGGATGGCACCCTGCACCTCACGCGCCTTGATCTTGTTGGCGTAGATCGTCTGGGCGCGAACCTCATGCGCGCGAATATCGTCCGCTAGCACCGTCTCGGGCGCCGTCGGGACAACCACCTGCGGTGTGGCAGGCGCCGTGACCACCACCGGCGCGGCCGGAGTTGGCTGGACTACCACCGGCGCTGGCGGAGTCGGCTGGACCACCACCGGCGGCGGAGGAGCGGGCTGAACGACAATCGGCGGCGGAGGAGCAGGCTGAACGACAATCGGCGTCTGATCCGGTGATCCGACATTGATCGTTGGATCGGCCCCCCAGACCGGGCCGGTCAAGACGAGAACGGCCGGAAAGGCCGCGAGAGTCATTCCAAGCACGTGCCTTTTCATCAGCTTTCTCCTATCGTGGATCGTTGATCGCACGTTCGATTGCTCGCGAGGTCAATCCCTATCCACTGGCGGTAGATAGACTCTTCCCACGGACTGTTCGCTTCCGGTTCGATCCAATAGACCGACCGTGGTGAGACGTACCCGAGCGCCAGAGAGGGCTCGTTCACCACATCGCTGGCCTGTGCGACATCACGGGCCGGCGAAAGACCGGCGGCCAGCATCAGGGCCGCCACTCCCGACAATGCGCCTGCGATACACATTCGTCTCCTCTTGGACACACTCACCACCTCCTTCAGTCTCGCAGCAGAGACGATCCGCCACGGGACACCGAGTCGCTCCGAAGAAACTTTCATCCCGACCACGAGTACCTGGTGGTACATCAGGAAGGTTTATCGGGGACGACCCGTCCTTTACGTCTACAGGGGGAGTGCCGCATCGCACGTGCCAACTCTCTCGCCTCGCGCCAAGTGGCCCCGCCGCAATGCTTTTCGTCCCAATGGAAGACACGGACTGGCGCAGGGAGGCTGGAAGGAACTACACGACCAAACTACCGTGGCCGCATAAGTTCAAGTTTTCGCGCCAGTGATCTCCGGGAGAATTTCCATGGCCACCCGCTGCGGGATGAGTCCGCTCACGCACAGCGGCGCGCGCGCCGCCGTGCTCGCTTCAGGTGGCTGGAGCTCAGAACGCCTCGAACGGATAGAGCGGCTTCTTGCGATTCTTGTAGGCGAAGAGCCGCAAGTCGGAGCTCGTGACGCCGTCGCCGTCGCACAGCACGATGTGTCGGGCGATCGGCTCGAACCCGGCGCGGAAGTGCTGGCGCGACTTGATCAGCACGTAACGCTTGCGGCGCGGGTCGATGCCGCAGTGGGTGAAGACGCCGAGATCGAACGGCTCGCTGCGCCGCTCGGAGATGACGATCTGCAGCGGCCCCGTGTCGAGCACGGCCGTCTTGCCCATCCGCACGCGGGTGCCGGTGGCCATCGGTCCGGTCACCACGAACTCGCCGTCCGTGATCCGCGTCACCTTGCCGGTGATCGTGAGCGGCTTCGCCCTGAGCCCAATCTGCGGCATGTCGACCTTGCCGCCGAGCGGGAGCGTGACGCCAGCCGCCGTCCCGGCGGCGACGATGCGTCCGATACTCACGGGATCGCAGATCGGCCCCGCGACCACCTCGTCGAGCCCCTGCCGCATGACCTCCTCGATCACGCTCATGACGTCCTGCGTGCCGCCCGACGCGGTGTTGTCGCCGTGGTCCACCAGGACGATGGGGCCGTCGCCGAGCGTCCGCGCGCGGGCGATCTGGCTCGCGAGCGGCGCGCCCTCGTAGAGAAATGCCTGCCGGCGCTCCCAGGCCGTGGCGAGCAGCCGATCGAGGAGCCTCATGCCCTGGTCGGTCCGCCGATCGCACACGATCACCGCCGAGCAGGAGATGTGCGGGATGTCGGCGTGCGGAAAGCCGCCGAACACGGACGCGTTGAGCATGGCGCCGCTCGACTCGGCGGCGATCGCCATGTCCATGACGTCCTTCATGGGCTGGCGAGACGGAGTGTGGACGAGCGTGCTGGTCATCATCGGGCGGGTACCCCAGACCATGACAGGCTCGACCTCGCCTCGAAGCGCCCGCGCGAGCGTGCGCGCCGCGCGCTGGGCCGTCTCCCCCATGTCGACGTGCGGATACGTGCGATATCCGGTGATGACGGTGGCGTGCTCGACCATCAGCGCCGTCATGTGCGCGTGAAAGTCGAGCCCGACGGCGATCGGGAGCCGCGGCGCAACCGCCCGGATCCGACGCAGCAGCTCGCCCTCGCCGTCGTCCTGATGCTCGGCCACCATGGCGCCGTGCAGCGCCAGGAACGCCGCGTCACATCCGCCCCGGATCGCGCCCACGATCGCGTCGCACATGTCCTCGTAGGCGGATCGCTCGACGTAGCCTGATGGGTGCGCCCCAGCGGCGATGGGAACCGTGATCTCGGCGCCCATCTCCTGCGCCACGCGGAGGAACCCCCCGAGCTGGGTATTGGTGTCCCGGAACTCCTCGATCGCCGCCGTGCCGGACAGAGGTCGGAACGACGACAGCGGCGTCGGCACCGGCGAGAACGTGTTGGTCTCGTGCATCATCATCGCGACGACGATCTTCGGGTGGCCGTTCATGGAGGGCGCCTCACCGAGGCTGGTCGTACACGGTGAACTCCACGAGGTTGGCGTCGGGATCGCGGAAGTACACGCTGGTGGACGGCCCGCGGGCGCACGTCCGCGTGCCCGGGCCTGCCTCGGGCGTGACTCCGCACTTGGCGAGCAGGTCCAGCACCTCCTCCACCGTTCCCTCCCATTCCAGGCAGAAGTCGGCGCCGCCGACCGTGGGCCGACGGGCGCCATGGTAGCCCGTGCGCTCCGGCCAATCGGGTCCGTGCACGTTGATCTTCTGCGCATCGTTGATGCGAATGGTGGGCATGCGCGGACGGCCCTCGCGATGCTCCCACGCGATCGTGAAGCCGAGGCGGGAATAGAAGTCGAGCGTGCGGTCGAGATTGCCTGCCACGATCACCCAGTGGTCGATGCCCTTGATGCCCATCGCGCGCCTCCTCGTGCGGAGAGGCTACATCAGCCACGATCCTACGCACAAGTGACCGGTCCGCGTTATCATGCCCGCGGTGACAGCGACGTCGCCGGCCGATCTCAGCTGGTGCGCGCGACCAAGACCATGGCAGTGCAAGCTTCCGCGCGGACGGCTCGACTGTCGACGTTCGCCGCCCTGAAGGGGCGGAACTACCGCTTCTACTGGCTCGGGCTCGTTCTCTACGTCCTGGGACACCGGGCCGAGTACGTGACGTTCGCGTGGATCACCTGGGAGGTCGCAAAGAATCCGCTGGCCCTCGGGTACCTCGGCCTGGCCCAGGGGGCACCGATGGTCGTCTTCCAGCTGTTCGGCGGCGTGCTGGCCGATCGCACCGATCGGCTGCGGCTGCTCCTCGTCACGCAGATCCTGACGGCCCTGAACCTGACGGTCGCGTTCATCCTCGCGGTCTCGGGCTTCGCGCGCCTCCAGCACCTGCTCGTCCTGGCGGCGCTGAGCAGCACGTTCCGGGCGTTCGACGAGCCGAGCCGGATGGCGCTGATCCCGCAACTGGTCCCGCGCGACCGCCTCGCGAATGCGATCGCGCTCGGCTCGATTCCCTGGCAGGCCGGCCGCATGATCGGGCCGTCGATCACGGGCCTCCTCATCGCCGCCTTCGGAGGCGCCACCGGGTTCGGGCTGGCAGCCGTCGCCTCCTGCGCCGCGCTCTCCCTCTACAGCCGCCTGCAGGTCCGCGGTGACGACCGCGTTCCCGACGACCGCCACGTCCTGCGTCAGTTCGCCGAGGGCGTCGGTTTCGTCGCGCGCGACTTCGTCTTCTCGTGCCTGATCGCGCTCGCGCTCTTCAACAGCCTGTTCGCCATGTCCTATCTGACGTTGCTTCCGATCTACGCCGATTCCTACTTCGGGATGGGCTCGACCGGCTACGGGCTCCTGAACGCCGCCCACGGGGTCGGCGCGCTGCTCGCCACGCTGACGATCGCCACGATCGCCCAGCACATGCTGCGCCGGGGAACTCCCCTGCTGATCGGCGCCACGAGCCTGGGCATCCTCCTGATGCTGTTCTCGCGGGCCACGCGAATGGCGCCGGCGCTCGCCATGCTCGTGCTCGTCGGCTTCAGCAACACGTTCTACCTCACCCAGATCAGCACCTTCTTGCAAGAGCACGTGCCCGACCGTCTGCGCGGCCGCGTGCTGAGTCTTTACGCGCTCTGCTGGAACGTGCTGCCGCTGGGCGGCCTCCTGGCGGGGGTCATGGCCGCGGCCGTGAACGCGCGCTTCGCCGTGATGGTGGGCGGCGCCGTGGTCGCCGCGAACGCGCTGCTCTTCCTCCTGTCCCGGCGCCTGCGCGCGCTTCGCTGAGACGAGGCCGACCCAGGCTGCCCCCCGCGCTGCCTACACGTAGACGCGGGGCACTCGGGTGTTGATGTTCGTGAGGACCTCGTACGGGATGGTGCCGGCCCACTCGGCCAGGTCTTCGCAGGCGATGAGCTCGTCGCCGTCCTGACCGAGCAACACCACGGGGTCGCCGTTGTAGGCGGTCTCCCACTCGATGTTGACCATGATCTGGTCCATGCACACGCGCCCCACCACCGGGTACTTCTTCCCCCGGATGAGGACCATGGCGACATTCGACAGGGCGCGAAAGTAACCATCGCCGTAGCCCACTGGCACCGTGACCACGCGGACCGGATGATCGGCCTGCCAGGTGGAGCCGTAGCTGACCGGATGGCCCGGAGTGACGACCTTGAAGTAGACGACGCGCGACTTCCAGGAGAGGGCGGGCTGCACGGCGATCGTGTGACGAACCTCCGAGGACGGGTACACGCCGTAGAGCAGGATGCCCGGCCTCACCATGTCGAGGTGACTCTCGGGGAGCTGGAGGATCGCGCCGGAGTTGGCGATGTGCCGGATGGGAGGTGCGATCCCCTGCTTGTCGTACCACTCGATCACGTCCTGGAAGCGCGCGAGCTGGAGGCGGGCCGAGATGAGATCGGCGGCATCGGCGTTGGCGAAGTGCGAGTAGATCCCCTCGACCATCGTGTGACGGCACTCCGCCCCGCTTTCCAGCAGACCGCGCGCGCTGTAATAGTGGACGCCGATCCGCTCCATGCCCGTGTCGATCTTCAGGTGGACCGTCGCGATCACCCCCAGGTCGCGCGCAGTCTCGTCGATCTGGCGGAGCTTGTCGATGGACGAGGCGGTGAGCGTGAGACGGTGACGCAGGAACAGCGGAATCTGGTTCCCGAGGATGCCGCCCATCACCAGGATGGGCACGGTGACGCCGGCCTCGCGCAGCGCCACCGCCTCCTCGAGGAACGCCACGCCCAGCGAGGCCGCCCCGAGACCGACGAAGTGGCGGGCGACCTCGACGAGGCCGTGCCCGTAGGCGTTGGCCTTGACGATCGGCATCACCGCGGCCGGAGCGACGGCCGCCTGGATCGCACGGTAATTCCGGGTGAGGCGCGCCAGGCTGACCTCGACGACCGTCGGCCGCATGACGGCGTCGGCGGAGAGATCCAGGCGTCGGCTCACTCGTTCCCCGCAGGCGACGGCCATCCTGGCTTCGCACCGACACGGAGGCGACATCCAACGCCGCCCACCGTTGCGTCCGATCTCGCCATGCTCCTGGACCTCAACCGAGACTATATCCGATCCGTCCCGAAACTCGGACGTACCGCCGGTTCGACGAGATCCTCGCGCACGATTTCCTGTGCACGAACACCGACGGATCGCTCGTGGACCGGAAGGCTTTCCTGACGCAGACGGCGCGCCCGGCCGCGATCCCGAACCTCGCCGCCCATGACGTGAACGTCCGGATCATGGGCGACCTCGCGATCATCCACCCGCGGACCACCGACACGCGTCCCGACGGACGACCGGGAGCAGGCTGGTATAGCGGGGGCGCGGCGCGGTCAGCGGTCGGCAGCGAGCTTCGTCGATCCGCTGTGGTGTCGGTGCGTCGCGCGGGGACCTACAGGTACCGCGTCGGCCAGTTGATCGTCCGCCACATGTGGGCCGACGGGCTCTGGTCGAAGCCGAGGCCTTCCTCCGGCTGGCGGAAGTGGCGGCCCACCACGTCCGTGAACTCTTCCAGGTCGATCTGCACGTTGGGATCGAAGGAGTACAGGTCGTTCACGGTAAGCAGCCGCGCCGTCATGTACCACTTGTGCCCACGAGCGTACTTGTAGGCCCGCTCGAGGTAGGGCTCCGGACGGAAATCGGGACCGAACAGCCGCACGTACGAGTCCGGATACCGATAGCCGACGGACTCATCGGGGTAGAAGCGGAGCACCTGGTGGTAACGGATGGCGAAGGCGACCTCCTCGTCCACGTAAGGCTCGACGAGCTGGGCGGCCCAGTAGCCATGGTCGGCCCGAATGAAGCCGCTCGTGGCGATGTCGTGCACGAGGCACGCGAGGACGATCTTCTCGTCGACCCCGTTCTTCTGCGCCAGGCGCGCGCTCTGCAGCATGTGGGCGGCAGACCCGAAACGATACCGGTAGAAGTCGAACAGCGTGGGGCGCTCCGGCATGCGCGGCAAGCGCGGGTCGTGACCCATGAGGTAGAGCTTGCCCTGGTCGGGCTGACGCTCGGGCGGATCCCGCGGGTCGCGCTCACCCGACGTGTAGATCGTGGACTTCACGATGACGAGACGCTCGAGCTCCTCGATCGCGGCGTGGTCGGCGGCTTCGGCGCGCTGTAGGCTGTTCATGAGCGACATCATCGGGGCCTCCGCCACCGATTGTCAAGCGCCCCGGGGCTTCACTTCACCCAGTGCAGGACGTTGCGCAGGATACTCCACCTGGGACTGTACGACGGACGCGGCTCCCCCCGGATCCAGTAGTTCATCTCCCGCGTACGGAAACCATCGGCCTTCCGGAGCTCCAGCCAGTAGTTGACGTAGTCCGCCAGCTCCCCCGAGTCCGGAGGCATCAGGTACGTGAAGAGGAACGGGCTCCCGAAGTCCTTCGGAACCACCGCCGTGATGCCCGGATGATCCCGGGCCAGCGTGGCCGCCTGCTCGAGCGTCCAGATCGCGGCATCGATCTTCGAGAAGTCCGGCAGCACGCTGTAGTCGCGGACGATCACGACCTCGGCGTTGGGCAGGACGCGCGCCACGATCGGGCGCAGGACGGGGTCGTCGAACACGCCGATCCGGACGTGGGGCATGGCGAGAATCTGCTCGCGCGTCCGGAAGCGATACGCGTTCTTCTCTGGAAGGAAGAGGGCCAGCGGACTCTGGAAATAGGGCTGCGACGCCGTCACGCGGCCCAGCCGCTGGGTCGTCATGTAGATCCCGGACATGGCGATGTCGAACCGCTCCGCGATCAGATCGTCCCTGAGGTGCGCCCACTCGAACGGCCCGAAGACGAGGTTCACGTTGAGCGATCGGGCCAGATCGTAGGCCTGAG
>Ga0335077_10001735_pt1 | contig 25921 bp, 25 predicted proteins | sample Lox_Sample_31_FD_207151 | JGI IMG/M metagenome (GOLD analysis project Ga0335077, IMG submission 207151) | Soil microbial communities from Loxahatchee National Wildlife Refuge, Florida, United States - Lox_Sample_3.1 | ecosystem: Environmental > Terrestrial > Soil > Wetlands | place: USA... | reverse complement strand
ACAGATCGCCGAGCGACTGGTGATCACACCCAAGACCGCGGGCAACCACGTGGAGCACATCTACGCCAAGATCGATGCGTCCAACCGCGCCGCCGCGGCGATGTTCGCCGTGCAGCACGGCCTGCTGCCCGAGCAGAAGACCGCCACAACGGCCAGGCCCTGACGCCCCGTACGAGTGCCTGAAGACGAGGCGAACACCTCATGACGAGCTCGCCGCGCCGAACCTACCGTCGGGGACGTCAGCGTGATCTTCGGCCAGCACGAGATGAGCCAGATGCCAGCAGGCTCAAGGCACAGGCACCGGCACAGGCACAGCGTCAGCCACGTCGGCTATGTCACCAGCCGCGCCCGACCAGTGCCGGCCGATCCGCGTGCCGCTCGGAATACACCCGGGTGCGCCTGCACGCGGCGACGGGCTCGCCCAAGCACGCGAGCCCGCGCAAAAAGGGCTTGTGGGCCTGACCCTGATCCACACGCGGTCCGGGCGACGTATAGATGGTGGGGCGAGAATACCGTGCCCCCCACCCGCACAGGGAGTCGCCGATGTCGCCGAGCGGAGAGACTGAGCCATGGCCATTGCCGTCTACTTTCACCCCAATGGCATGAACCTGAAGCAGCTCGAGGAGATCCACCGACGTCTTGACGAAGCCGGCGACAGCGGAGACCAGCATCGCATGCACCACTCGTGCATGGGCGAGGACGGGGACCTTATGGTCTACGACATCTGGGACTCGCCTGAGAGCTTCGAGGCATTCGGCAAGGTGCTAATGCCCATCTTGGCCGAGGTCGGTGTCGATCCCGGGGAGCCAGCCATCATGCCGCTGCACAAGCTGATCCAGACGAACAGCCGTTGGGAGCGACATGGCGGCGGCGGTATTCCCAGCTAAACCATAAGGACCTTGCTCATGATCTTCATCGTCGTCAAGTTCACGGTTCGTCCCGAGTACCGTGACGAGTGGCTGGATCGCGTCGGCGACTTCACGCAGTCCACGCGACAGGAACCAGGCAACTTGTGGTTCGAGTGGTCGCGGAGTGTGGAGAACCCTGATCAGTTTGTGTTGCTCGAAGCATTCCGGGACGCCGAAGCTGGAGCAGAGCACGTCAGCTCCGAGCACTTCAGGGCAGCAATAAGGGAACAACCCCAGATGCTGGCTAGGATCCCGGAGATAGTCAACGTCGAGGTTCCGGGAACCGGCTGGTCCAAGCTGGCAGAAATGTCCGTTCCAGATATCAGCTCCAGCTGACGGCTAGGTCCGCAACGACCGCAATCGCAGGGCTGACCACGAGATTCGTCGCTCGTCGTCGCCTGCCGGCGGAAGTCCGGTCCGGGTTGCTGCCAGGAGGCCCGGTAGCGCTCCGTTGGCTGGGTGGGCGAGCCCCGTGGGGGTTCCGGGTCGACCGCACATGCCGATGAGCCGGTCTCGGCAGGCGTCGTCGCGGCCCGGCGGCCGGAAATGTGTTGACCGGACACAATATGGGAGCGGTTGCCTTGGGCTCTGCTCGCCCCGGCGACGATTGATATGGGGCTGGCGGAGCCGGGACCGTTGCGGGTACGTACTGGCCGGAGCAGTCGTTCCGGTTCAAGGTCAAAGGCTTTCCTCGCGCAGGACCTGGAGGTTGAAGAATTGCGGCTCGCTGGTGCACAGCTCGCGGATCCGTGCCGCGATGCGCTGCGTGGCCGGTAGTTCGTTGTTGACCATCGCCGCCTCGTACGACGGGAACTCGACGATGTCGATGTAGCGAGCCGGATTGTCCCTGTCCTGCGTGTGCAGCTCGTGCGAGGCGGTGCGCTCGCCCGCGGTGGCCCGCAGCCACTCCTCGAAGGCCGCCTCCATCTCGGCCGGACGCGTCGTTTCGTACGCGATGATCTGGACGAATTTCATCAGGTGACACCTCCACGTCGGGTGACTTGCTTAGGTCATCGAGTAAATGTACTGGTCAGGCGGCACGTCACCACCCAAGCAGGGTGAAATGCCCCAAGGCCCGGGGGCCACGGCACGCCGCGTTCAATGCTCGCGGCCCGCAGGAGTTGACGTCGGGGAGACAGCGGATATGCGGGCATGCCGCCCGGTTCCCGTAGAGCCGCACAGAGCATGCACGGTATACCCGAGACGCTCGAGACACCAGCGCACGGAGCGGGTACCGGCGCTCCGGCGCTCCCGTCGATGTAGAACTAAGGCGGCGTGTCCGGGCGCTCGCAGTGCCGATCGTGCTTTTCTTGGGGCGAGGCCATCACAGCCCGAAACTACAAGGCGTGACGGAACGTCACCTCGGAAGGCGCGACGCCGTCGATGAACACCCGCGGATGGACCCGGGTGCGCCACATGTATCAGCTTGGGACATTCGTCCTCTTATCCGATGCAGGTCATGGTGCCCAAGCTCACTGCGATCTACCGCCGCGAGCGGCCGGCCAGCCAGGGCGGGCCGAGTCCGCCGGCCACCTCGGCCCGATCTGACCCGTCTGTTCATCGGCCGAGCCGGCCTAGTCCCGAGGAGGCAGCGCGTGCACGACAAGAACAGCAGCCAGGCGGTCGTTCTCGGTGCCAGCATGGCGGGTTTGCTCGCGGCACGGGTACTGTCAGAGCGTTTCGAGCGGGTAATAGTGATCGAGCGGGACTTGCTGCCACCGGCCGGCGAGCAGCGCCGGGGGGTGCCGCACGGTCGGCATCTGCACGGCCTGCACCCGCGCGGCCGCGAGATCCTCGATGAGCTGTTCCCGGGTTCACCGGCGCGGTGACGGCCAGCGGTGCCGTGTGCTGCGATGTCCTCGGCGACGGGCGCTGGCAGCTGTCCGGCCACCAGCTGCGGCAGGTACGGATCGGCCTTCCTGGCCTGCTGGCCAGTCGGCCGTTCCTGGAAGGCCATGTCCGGGCGATGGTCCAGAGCCTGCCGGGGGTCCGTCTGCTCGGACAGCGTTCGGTCTGCGGGCTTACCGTCACGCCGGACCGGCGGACGATCACCGGCGTTGAGGTCCGCGATACAAGCAGCGGCTCACCGGCCCGGGTAGCGGCCGGCCTGGTGGTGGACGCCACCGGGCGGGGCTCGCGCACCCCGGTCTGGCTTGGCGAGCTCGGCTATCGGCGCCCGGCGGAGGAGCGGGTCGAGATCGGCCTGGGCTATTCCACGAGGAACTACCGGCTACGGCCCGGCGCGATGAACGGCGACCAGATGATCCTCACCGCCGCCACGCCGGCGAACCCGCGCTTCGGCGTGCTGGCCGCCACCGAGGGGGGCCGTCACATCCTTACCCTCGCCGGCATACGCGGTGACCATCCGCCAACCGACCCGCCGGGATTCGACGAATTCGTTGCCACACTGCCGACCGCCGACATCGCCGCGGCCACCGCGGAGGCCGAGCCGCTGGACGACCCGGTGCCCTTCCGGTTCCCGGCGAGTGTGCGCCACCGCTACGAACGGCTCTCCAGTTTCCCGGCCGCCTGCTGGTCATCGGCGACGCCGTCTGCTCGTTCAACCCAGTCTACGGACAGGGCATGACCGTAGCCGCCGCCGAGGCCATGACCTTGCGGCGGCTGCTTGCCCGCCACGCCGTACCCGACGCCCGACGCTGCTTCCGCGCCATCGCCGCCGCGATCGATGTGGCCTGGGACATCGCGGTCAGCGCCGACCTGGCGTTCCCCGAGATACCCGGCAATCGCTCGGCGAAGGTGCGCCTGGTCAACGCGTACATGCCACGGCTGCATGCCGCCGCTGCCCACGACGAGGTGCTGGCGGCATCGCTGATCCGGGTCATCGGGCTCAAGGACCGCCCGGAAGGGCTGCTTCGCCCGGACCGCGCGCTGCGGGTGCTGCGCCGCAACCTGGCGAACCGCAGGCGGCCCAACCCAGTCGTTAGCGCCTCCTGGCGTGATGAGCTGCGCCAAGGCTGACCGGCAGATCAGGCAGCCAGCCTCGGCACCCGGCCGCCCCATCGCCCGACTGCCGTTCAGCCTCGCGCGCAACGGCAACGGCAAGTCCAGATGGGTGGCCACCACCCGCGAGGGCGGACACAGAACCTGGCCCACATGCCGACTCGCGCGTCGCCCACCTTCGCGCCCTCATCGGATGCGGCACGGGTCGTGGCCGGCCATTCTGCGGCGTACGGGCGGGGGCTGCGGGTGGCCTGTACCGCTGCCGCCACCATGTGCGCGTACAGCTTTGCTCCTGGCGGGCGGGGATGCACATGGTCGTCCCAGAGCAGGCGGGTGTGGTGCTCGATGGTGGCGAACCAGTTGGCGAGCACGACGTTGGCGTGCTGGCGGGCGGCGGCGGCGAGCACCCGGTTGTCCGCGTTTCGCCACGGCCGGGGCACGAAGGTGTTGACGAGCACCAGCTTGCGGTGCGGTCCTATCGCGCCGAGCAACTGGCGGATCTGGCCCGTGGTGACGGTCCCGTTGGTGCCGAGACCCAGGACGACCACGGGCCGGAGCAGGCCGGTGCCGGCGAGTTCTCGCACGACGGTGAGGCCGGCGCTCATCTGCCGGCTGATCACCGCATCTATGTAGATCCCGTTGAGGGCGGCCTGCAGTTGCGGGGCGGCCGCGAGCATGACCGAGTCCCCGATGGCGGTGACCTTCGAGCCGGGAACCTTCGGCTGGGCGGGATGACCCCCGCCGCCGGGTGCGCTGGCCGGGGCCGGCGGCGGCGTCCCCGCAGAAACCCGGGCTGCCGCTGGCGGCGGGTCGTGCGCCCGGGAGGCTGTGCTGATCTTCGCTCCCTGGGTGATCTGCTGCTGCAGGCCTGTCGACGTGGGCGCGCGCAGCACCCCGTACCCGGCGGCGCAGGCGACCATGAGCGCCGCGGCCAGGGCGACGGCCGGAAAGGCACGGGCCGGTGACCGCCGTGCCGCGGCCAGCGACCCGGTCGCGACCTGGCACTGGGCGCGGACAGTGGCCCGCAGGCCGTTGCGCATGATCGGCTCTTCTATCCACCGCCAGGACGCCGCCGCCAGCCCGAACGCCAGCACGGTCTCGGCCACCCGGATCCAGGCGCCGGGCGGCCGCGGCCCGGTGACCGCGGCTGCGATCGCGATGACCGGCCAGTGCCACAGGTAGATGCCGTAGGACCGCACACCGACCCAGCGCAGCGGCGCCCAGCCGAGCAACCCGGCGACTATCCCGGGGCTGGCGGCTGCCACGACCAGGCCGCCCGCCCCGGCCGCGGCGATGAGCAGCCCCGCCGGGTACAGGGCGCCGTCCCCGCCCGAGTAGCGGCCCACCGCCCAGGCGAGCACGGCGATCCCGGCCAGGCCCGCCGCGTCGGCGCGCCGGGCTTGCCGGCGCGGCGTGGCCCGTAGCTGCCGCAGTGGCCAGGCGAACGCGAGCGCCGCCCCGATAAGCAGCGCGGACGCATGGGTGTCCGTGCCGTAGTAGACCCGCGAGGGATCCCCACCCGGCACGTAAAAGGCGGCCATGGCCACCGCGGACAGCGCCGCCCCCAGCAAGGTGACCGCTACCAGCAAGCCGACCGCTACCCGGAGCCGGCGGTGTTGGCAGGTCCGCACCGCCGCGATCAGGATCAGCGGCCACACCAGGTAGAACTGCTCCTCGATGGCGAGCGACCACAGATGGCGCAACGGCGGCGGCGGGCCGAACCCCGCGAAATACGACTGATGCTGCAGCGCCTGCCACCAGTTACTCGAATAGCTGACCGCCGCAAGCAGCGCCGGCCGGAGCGCGCCGAGCTGTGCTGGCTCGATCACGGCGACCGCCGCTGTCACGGTGACAAGCACCACGGCCAGGGCGGGCAGCAGCCGTCGCGCGCGCCGGATCCAGAACCCGCGCAGGTCCAGCCGGCCGTGCCGGGCCCATTGGGCGGCGAGCAGGTCGGTGATCAGGTAGCCGCTCAGGACAAAGAAGACATCAACCCCGAGAAAGCCGCCATGAAACGCCGCGAATTGCTCATGAAAGGCTAAAACCGCAAGAACGGCCAGCGCCCGGACACCGTCAAGACCGGGTGCCCGCGTTCCGCCGCGCACCGTCGTCCTGCCCCGTTTTTCGACTGCGGCCCATGTTCGCACTCTGCTGCCCCCGGTTCCAGCAATGTACTGTTCTTCACCACTTCAGGGCGACAGGAAACCCGACCGACTCGGGCGGGGCCGTCTACCGGCGCGCCTACCAGCCGGATAGAGCGCTGGCTTTCGGGCTCTGGGAATCCAACGCACACCGCAGAAGGTGCCGCGCGCGACGTCGCCGACGGCGCGCGCCAGCAGCCGGAAGCAAGACCCGGCTACCTTTCGTCGGCCCCAAGGCGGCCGGCGTCCAGGTCACCAACATCCTGCGCGAGCTCGCTGTCCGCGACCGGCACAAGCCGCCACCGTCGCCGTCCGCCTCGGTCTCGCCGTCCCGACCGTCCCAGGCGGAGGTGAGAGGGTGCCCGGAGCCGAACGGCCAGCTCCAGGCCGCGTCCTTTCCCGTGCAAGGGGGGTATCCCGCCGAACCGTGCGATCGGTGGTGGATTGCCCATGCGTTCGACGCGGGCTCCGAATCGGGTCCGGGTTCCGGGCGATGTTGCGATCTTTCGCCTTGTGCGTGGCGGCGATCTCCGGCACGCTGGGCTGGTGCCGGGCTGGTGCTGGCGGCCAGCGTCTGGAGCACCGATGTCTCGGCCGCCCACGGCAGCCGCAATAGCCTCCACACTTCGATGGCGAGGATGTAAACCGGCCCGGTATCCGGGGCCTGCTGGGTTGCCATGCCCGCCGGAAATTAGGGTCTGCGCCAGCAACGCCAGGTAATGCGGCTGGCGGGCCAGCGCAGGCGATCTTGCCAGTCTTGTTGAGGTTGTTGCGCGCATCGCGCGCTGTGGGAGCCGGAAACTCGGCCCTGCATGCGACCTGGGAGTATTCGTGGAGGAGCCCGCCGAGCCGGTCGTGCCAGATGGTTTCGGTATCTGCGTCGATGGGTTCGGGCAGCGCCCGCAGTGGGCTGCTGTCCCCTGGGCTGTGCCCGGTTGGGTCTTGGTCGCAGAGCTACGGGGAAACCCGCCGCGATGGTTCACGCTGAGGCAAAGAGATCTCAACGCCGTCGCCAAATTCACTGCCAGGCCATCCCCCGTGGGCCTCGCGTTGGCACGCCACCACCGTCATACTGAAGACACATCAGGTGAGCTGTCAGTACCTGGGGTTCACGAGATACACCGGCAAAAGCGTGAACCGCCGGGCGGTGGGGGCCTAGATATCAGCGGGGCCAACTCTGCGCGGCTCCCCGATTACCGGGTGGGGGGGACCGAACGGTGTCGGTGGCGCGCGCCGAGGAGCAGACCGGCTTAGACGATGCCGACCTCATGGCTGCCATAGCGAGCGGCGATGTCGAAGGCCCGATTGCCGAGCTCTATCAGCGGCATGGCACACGGCTGTACCGCTATGGCCTGTCTGTGCTGGGCAACAACTCGGGGTTGGCGGAAGAGATGGTGCAGGAGAGTTTCATCAGGCTCTGGCGAAACGCTCAGCGTTTCGATCCCGCACGCGCCAAGGCCTCGACCTACCTCATCGTGATTGCGCGCAGCGTCGCCGCCGACATCGCCCGGCGTCCGTCCTCACGTCCGCACCTGCCATTCGACGACGTGCAGCTCACACCCGATAACGACAACGTCGATCGGGTCCTCCAGAGCCTGATGATCAGAGAAGCAATGGACAGCCTCGGCCCGGCTCATGTCCAGGTACTGCGGCTCGCGCACGACGAAGACCTCACGCAAGTCCAGATCGCCCAACGGCTCGGCCTTCCCTTGGGTACGGTCAAGACACGCATGTTCCATGGGATGCGCGCCCTGCGGGCCGCACTTACCGAGCGAGGTTTCGATGCCGCCGTGTCCTAGCAGCGCTCCCGAGGCCGGACACCCAGACGCCGCCGGTTGGGTGCTCGGGTCGCTCGACGCCGCCGACGCGGCAGCCTTCGAGGAACACCTTCGCACCTGTGCGCTCTGCCAGGCAGCGGTGGCCGACTTCGAATCACTCGCCATGATGATGGACAACGCGGCCCCCGGCGCAGTGCCCCCACCGGGCCTGGGCGCGCGCACCGTTGCCGCGGTTACCAAGGCATCCCGTGCGAAGCCCCCCAAGGACGCCCGCACCGGACAAGCCGGCCGAACCGCCAGGCATCACTGGAACTTCCGCTTACTGAGTCTGGCCGGACTTGCCGGTGCCGCCGTCGGCGCCGCGGCAATCTTCATCGCCGCTGCGCTCACCGGCGGTGGGTCCCAGAGTTTCACGATCCCACTGCACGGCGCCTCCGGCAGCGCAGCGTCCGGGCAAGCGATCGCTCATCACATCGACGGCGGCTTCTCGATCGACCTCACCGTCGCTGGATTGCCCAAGCTCGGACCAAACCGCTTCTACGAGTGCGTCTACGCGGGACCCAAGGGTCCCGACGGCAAACCCCAGCTCATCACCGCAGGCAGCTTCGCTGTCACCCACTCCGGTGCCACCACGTTGCACATGACGAGTGCCGCCGATCCCCGAGCGTTTCCCGTCATGGAGATCGTCGCCAAGGGTCCTGGACCCCAGCAGGCCAAGGTCGTCCTCAGCGGAACCGCCAGCTAGCCTCGACTCTCGGCGGCTTGGGGGCGCACCTATCGGACGTCTTTCCGACCCCGGAGTCCCTGGGGTCGTCGCTGTTGCGCCAAGCCGATTTCACTGTCGACGGAGCCGACGAAGGCGATAGCGGGCTATCCAGAGATAAGCGCACCTGTCATCCCGAAGGCAAGCCCCAGCCGATATTTGCCAGCAGTGTTGCCGTCACAGCCAGCTGCGCTCTTCCGCCTCGCTGTCGAGCTGGCCGCAAGCGCGGCGCCTGCCGTGCCGCGTAGGAAAGCGCGAAGTTCCGGGCCGCGGTGCCCGCCCCAGCGGCGTGGCCTCAGCGGCCTGATGCGCGCCGCCTCCGAAGATGGCAGCAACCAAGCTGACAGACGCATTGGCGGCGCGTTCACCTATTGGGGTGCGTTTACCCATTGGGGATTCCTCGGGAAGCGTATTCGTCGAAGGTAAAGGAGAACGGCGGCCCTTCGGGCAGTGAGACGATGCACTGGCCCACGCCGAGGCCGGAAAGGTCCCAGTCTTCGACCACGCTGCCGACTACGACGTCCTGGCGGACGCCCTGGGAGCGGATCGGCGAGTAGGTAGCGATCTGCTTGCGGTTGACGCCGAACCGGCTGCCCCGTCCGCGAGCGCTGCTCACTGAACTGGCCGAACCCGATCGGGCTGGCATCACTGGCACCGGCGTGCAGGATCACGCCCGTGCTCCCCCGCTTCGCGGCCCCGCCGATGAGGGCGACCGCGCCGGCTATCGTGAGAATGCCCAGTAGGAGGCCCATGGGCGGGAAGGTCACGAGCGAAATCAGGCTGGTGAACCCGCCGAAAAGCACGAACATGAACAACGTCAGGCTGATGCGGCGCGAGACGTAAGCGGCCAGGCCGGTGACGCTCTCGAGCTTCGTCTGCTGGACGAGCATGCTGGGACGCTGCGTGCCACGCCCCCGGGCCCGGGCGTGGAAGACGACCCGGGAGTCCGTGACGAACAACGTGCCCTCGCCATGCTGGCGGGTACGCAGCTGGACCGCTTTGTATGTCCGCCAGATGATTTCCCCGTCGCCCATCCAGATGGGCGTACCGGGCAGCGTTTTCACGTCGAAGCCACCGGCGTACGGACCGGAACCATTAGAATCGTTATTGTCCGCCGTGGCCAGCGGATACCCGCAGCTCTCGCAGAAACGACAGAACGACAGCCCGGACTCGCGGGCGCGCCGCAATTGGCACATGACATGTGAGACCCCCCACCACTAGATCCTGGTGATTCTCCCGCGGGTTCCTTTCCCGCGCGATTGGCGGCAGTACTACGGGCGGATCTGGCGAGGCGGTTCACGTCGGCGGAAAAATTTTCCTGGGGGAGATGTAGCAACGGAACGGCCAGTCACGGTACGGAACCCGTCCGGGGCAGGCTTACCGTGTGGCCGTTCGAGAACCGTTGGCCCTCTGCTCGCGCTGCGGACTCTTCCCGTCGGCCGGGGCTGATCCAGCGAAGTTCCGGTGTGCTATCTAACCCTGCTATCTCACGATGAGATTGACAGCGGGCAGCGAGTCGGCCTGGGTGTCCAGCGACTGACGAGCGGTCGAGGCGCGGGCGAACCCGATCCGCGGGTGCCCCGCCGGCGGGCCGGCCGCCGCAGGCCGGGCAGCTCGGTCCAGACCGATGCAGCAGGCCGTCACAGCTTGGCCGGTCCCAGCCCGCCGGCGAAGCCACGACCCTAGGGCATGTCCCGCCCTAGTGCAGCTTGCGATCCTCGCCGTTAGGTCCGGCGAGATCGAAATTCTTGTCGGCCGCCCACGCGGCGATCTGGATGCGCGAGGTGAATCCCAGCTTGGCGAGGATGTTGGCGACGTGCCTGGCCGCGGTGGCCGGGCTGATGAACAGTTCCTCTGCGATGCCCCTGTTGCTGCGGCCCGCGGCGACCAAGGCGACAATCTCGCGCTCCCGCGGCGTGAGCATGCCCGGCGGTGTCGCTGCCATTGCCCACGATCCGGCGATGGCGCCGGTGCCGACGCGGGCGACCGGATCGGCCGGGGCCGCGACCCCGGCCGGATCGGCAGAATCGTCTCGATCGGCCCGATCCAACGGACCAGCCGGCTCCAATGGGTCCGAGGGATCCAACGGGCCGGCCGGATCCAACGGGCCGTCCGGATCCAACGGGCCGTCCGGATCCAACGGGCCGGCCGGATCCAATGGGTCCGAGGGATCCAACGGGCCGTCCGGATCCAACGGGCCGGCCGGATTGGTGACGGCATCGCCACCCGGTCCGGCCGGTTGCGGCGGCCGCTGCAAGGCGAGCGCCACCGCGTCACTGGCTGTCATGGCCAGACCCTGCGCCCACAGCCGCCCGATGACCGGTTCACCGAGCTTGCGCACCGGCGCAAGGTAGCGTTCGGTCCGCGCACCGGACAGCGGCGGAATGCCTGCGGCTTCCCGCAAGGCGGCCGCTGCGGCGGTCAGGCGCACGGCACGCTCGGGCCGATCCTCCAAGATCGCCAGTGCCGCGAATCCCTCGAGTCCTCGAGCCATGCCGATCCGAGCCCCGGTGGATTGACTCAGCCTGATGCTCTCGGCAAGGTGTTTGCGCGCCAGGCCGATCTCACCCTGGTCCAGGCCGACCCGCCCAAGGCCGGCCAGGCAGCGCGCTATCTCCGGCCGGGAATCGATGCCGCGCAGGATGGGGAGCGCCCGCAGGTAACTGTTGTGCGCGTCGCTCGGGTCCCCGCGCAACCGGGCAAGGTCGCCGAGACCGAGCAGTGTCCGCGCCACCCCCCATTGCTGGTCGATGCGGCGCATGACGCTGATCGAGGCGTCCGCGCACTGCTGCGCCTCGCGGAGCCTACCCCGCAGTCCGGCGATGGTGGCCCGGGTGGCGAGGGCGTATCCCTCGTTCCAGCCGTCTCCCGACGCGCGCGCTATCGCCAGCGCTTCTGCCGCGTGGGAGGCCGCTTCGTCCGTCCGCCGCATGTGCAGCGCGGCCTCGCTGAGAAGGTTGAGCGCGGCAGCCGTCCAGAAATCCACCCCCGCCACGCGGCACAGCTCCAGCCCTTCCTTAGCCCAGGACTCCGCCGCCGCCGGATCGTTGGACAGCGCGAGCTGCGCGCGGCCCACCAGGGCGGGGCCCAGGACTCCAGGGGGAACGTCACCCAGCTCGAGGGCGAGGAAGGAGTCCAGCCAGTCGCCACCCTCGGCGAAGGAGCCCCGCACGATCCAGCATGGCCGGACCCCGGTGCAGATCCGCAGTCCCGTCTGCGCATCGCCGTCCGCCAGGCACCAGCTCAACACCTGCCATGCGTTGCCCGCGTCCACGTCGTACCTGCGGAAAACGTCGACCCTCGCCGACCAAGGCGCCTCGATCTGCGCCATCCCGATCGCCAAGTTGCGCTCCACAACCCGCAGCGTGTAGTCGCGCAGTCTGTGCTGGAAGATCGCGGACTCGCCAGCGTCGGCCAGCCGCCCCGCCGCGTACTCCCGGATGGTGTCGAGCAGTCGGTAACGGGCCTGGCCGAGCGCCTCGGGCTCCAGCACCACCAGTGACTTGTCCACGAGCCCGGCGATCAGGTCGAGCATGTCGGCAGCAAGGAGGCTGTCATCGGAGCACACCTGCTCGGCCATCTCAAGGGAGAAGCCGACGAAGACCGACAACCGGCGGAACAGCACCTGCTCCCGGGTGGTGAGCAGTTCGTGACTCCAGTCGATGGCGGCACGAAGCGTACGCTGGCGAGGCGGTGCGGTGCGGTCGCCGATGGTGAGCAGCCCAAAACGATCAGCTAGGCGTGCCGCGATCTGCTCAACGGAAAGCACCCGAACCCAGACCGCGGCAAGCTCGATCGCCAGCGGTATGCCGTCAAGCGAGCGGCAGAGCGCGGCCGCGGCCGCGGCGTTGTCAGGGCCGATGGCGAAACCGGGAAGTGATGCCGCGGCCCTGTCCGCAAACAGGCGAATCGCCTCGTAGCGGTCAGGCTCCACACGTACCGCGACCGCGCCGGCGGGCGGGACGGTCAGCGGCTGCACCTGCCATACGGTCTCGGCCGCCACGCGCAGCGGCTCACGGGTTGTCGTGATCAGCCGCAACCCCGGCGAGCTCGCAAGTAGCCGCTCGCACACGCGCGCGCACGCGTCGATCAGATGCTCGCAATTGTCGAGCGCGATGAGCAAACGCCGCGTTTTGAGGGCGTCCGCGAGCGTCTCGAGCAGCGGGCGCCCCCGTTCCTCGTCCACGCCGATGACCGACGCCAGGCGGGAGACGACCAGGTCAGGCTGCCGCAGATCAGCCAGTTCGATGAGCCACACACCGTCGGGGAATTCGTCCGCGAGCGTGGCGAGCATGCGAAGCGCCAGCCGCGTCTTTCCGATGCCGCCAGGCCCACAAAGCGTCAGAGCGCGGGTTACAGCCAAGAACCGGCATAGCTCATCAAGCTCGTGCTCACGGCCAATGAAGCTGTTCGGCTCTGCAGGGAGGTTCGTGTGAATCTGTTCTACGGTCATTTTTTCGTGGTCCGCCATATCGCCGCCGACGTATCCAGTGTCTCACTTTTAGTCGCGATTCGCCCATGCGACGTGACCCGCCGCGGCCGGGCGGGCGCCGACGCCATGGATAAAGCGCCTGCGACACCCCGGGCGACCGCGACCGGGTACCCGGATCAGGGGGGCGCAGGGGCGCGCGTGACAATTGACGTACAGCTGGGCGTATCGCTCTACGTGTGGTCGCGGCGTAAGCCCAGTCCGGGACCCGGCCAGCACAGTCCCGGCCCCGGCCACGGCAGGCCGGGCGTGCGTTGGGCCGCACCAGGCGCCTTGGGCGCTCGCCACGCCCATGCAGGCGGTGACGTCCTTCCCCCGCCCCTGGGGAAGGACGTGCACGGCTCCGGGAAGGACGTGTCGGATGGCACATGCAGATCAGCCAGGTCATGGCAGGTCCGTCGCCGTTATCGGGACCGGCATCATGGGCTCGGCGATAGCCAGGAACCTGCTCGCAGCCGGGTTCAGAACCAGCGTGTGGGATCGGTCGCCCGCTTCGGTGGAACCGCTCGTGGCGGCCGGGGCAATCGGGGCCCGCTCGGCTCGCGAGGCAGCTCGGGACGCGGACGTGGTGATCACGATGCTGGCCACCCACGAGGCGATCAACTCGGTCATCTTTGATCAAGGCACCATCGACGCGTTCGCCCAGGATTGCGTCTGGGCCCAGATGGCGACCATCGGCGTGGAAGAAACCCTCGAAATCGCCCGCCGGGTAGCGGGCCAGCGGACCGATGTCGCATTCGTGGACGCACCGGTTTCTGGTACCAAGGGCCCTGCCGATCGCGGCGAGCTCAGCATCCTCGCGTCCGGCCCCGAGCCGGCCCAGAAGGTGCTTGCGCCGATCTTCTCCGTCCTCGGCCGCAAGACCGTCTGGCTCGGTGAAGCCGGCCAGGGAACGCGGATGAAGATGGTCCTCAACGCCTACCTGGCCATTCTGATCGAGGGGGTTGCCGAGGCCGCCGAGCTGGCGGATCGGCTGGGCGTTGAGCACCGGCAACTCGCCGCGGCGGTCGAGGGCGGCCCGCTGGCCGCGCCGCTGGCGCTCGCCAAGCTACGCAAGATCGACGAGCACGACTACGAGCCCGAGTTCCCGCTCCAGTGGGCGCTCAAGGACGTCGACCTCGCGCTCGAGGCGTCGCGCGGTGACAGCCTTCCGGTGCTCACCGCGCTGTCCAGGCAGTGGCACGCCGCCGTGTCGCAGGGGCATGGACGAGAGGACGTGAGTGCCGCGCGCCTGGCTCTTGGCGATGATTCGTGAGCATCAGCCAGGCCCCCGGCGCCGGGAGCGTGATCCTCGTGCCGGCAGCATGACCTTGCCGAGAGCGTGATCCTCGTGCCGGGAGCGTGATCCTGCCGTCGCTAGCGGGGGTTCGCGCAGCTTGCCTGCCGCGCTGCGGCCAGCTGCAGCGGCTGCGCGAATGCGGCGGCCGCCTGGGCACTTGTCAGCACGTGCGTGGCGGCAAGCCGGCCGAGCACGTGCTGTTCGCGCGCCCTGGCCCTGGCAGGATGATCGACCGGATTGTCAGCCGACGGCGCGAGCACCAGGCCGGCGAGCATGGCCGCCTGCGCCAAGGAAAGGTCGGCGGGCCGCTGCCCGAAGTAGCCGCAACTGGCGGCGTCCAGGCCGTAGTAGCCATGCCCGAAATAGACAACATCGGCGGAGTAGAACCTGTGATCCTCGGTGGCGACGAGGGATGCGGCGAAACGTGCGGGGACCGGCGCGCCCGGGTAAGCGGCGTGATGGGCCCGGTCTTGTGCCTGCGCTAGTTCCCGCGCGTTGCCTGCGGAGGGCGTGACGGCGAGCAGTGCGGCGAACGCGATGATCCCAAGCAGGAGCAGCGCCGCGACGACCACTGCCAGGCGGCGCAGCAGACGGCGACCGCGGCGGACCGGCCGGCGGGTGGGCCTGCCACCGCGCGGCCACGAAGACGGGCGGTCGACGCCGCCCTCCGCGCCCGCAGGCCCGCTGGCCGATACCGGCTCGCGCACTGGCATCCCTGTCGCTTCGCGGTTGAGCCAGGCGCGGTCCCGCCAGGCGCGGGCCGCGTGATGCCCGCGCATCCGAACATAGCCAACGAACGGGGCGGTAAAGCCCAGACCGAGCCGCGCGCAGGTCAGCGGTCGGCCAATTATTCTTAATGGCTGCCGCGTGGCGCGCCGCACGGGTCTGCGCAGTAATCTGTGCTGGCCCGGGGGGCGACCCCCGGGATCCCCCCGCAACTCAGCGCAGGTAGCCGCGCGCGGGAAACTCAGTGCAGGTAGATGAGCACTACGTCCTTGAGCAGAACCATCATGATCCCCAACAACGCCGCGACCGACGTGATGACAAGTAGCTGGCGTCCCCGCAGGTGGGAAGCCCGGCCGGCCGACCAGGCGTGGATGACGAGCAGCACTACCGCGACCGCGAGCCCGCAATTGGCGGCTGCGCTAATCGAGGCGCCGGCAACCGAGGTGAGGACGAGCGCGAGCAGCGGCAGGTAAGAAGCGGTGACCATCGGCCAGGTGGCGGCGAGCGCGGCCCGAATGTGCGGCCAGGTCGGCAAGCAACCGCCCTCGACCTGCTCACCCAGAAGTTCTGCGTACTCCTCGGCGACCCAGTACACCAACAACGTGACCACCACAGAAACCGCCAATGGCACCGTCGGCAGGTGCGCTCCGGCGGCGGCGAAAATCGCCGCGGTGATGATCGTGCCGTAGATGCCGGCGGCGCGCCGCCTCCCACGGGCCTGCGTCGGTGTCGCGGGCTGTGCCCCGCCGGTCGGCGCCGCACGCTGTGCCCCGCCGGTCGGCGCCGCACGCTGTGCCCCGCCGGTCGGCGCCGCACGCTGTGCCCCGCCGGTCGGCGCCGCAGGCTGTGCCCCGCCGGTCGGTGCCCCATCGGCCGAGATTGCCCCCACCAGCGCCTCCCGCGATGCCGCGCTAGCTGCTCGGCGGTGTCATTTTGATCAACCCGGCCTTGATCAACCGGGCCGCACGTGTTTGGCCGTGCAACGAATCTTCCCAGACGGGCGTTGCGCCCAACAAGTCCCGCTCCCGGCTGGTCTGCGAGCCCCTATGGCCCTGGCCGGTGACGTGAAGGCCCTGGCCGGTGACGTGAAGGCCTTGGCGGGTGACGTGGTGCGGTGCGGCGCCTTGCGGGCGCGGCGGGAGTGGGTTCTGGGGCCGGCGTGAGGAATCAGCGCCATGGCGGCGGCCTGTGGGGCCCGGTCTCGGTCAGGGACCGCTAGGCGGCGGAGCCGTTGCGCGCCGTCCGCGTAGGCGCCTGGGCGCCGCTTGCCTGGATCTGGCGAAGGAACTCGGCGTTGGAAGAGGTTTCGCGCGTCTTGTCCAGCAGGAGTTCAAGCGCCTGCTGAGCGTCGAGGCCGGCAAGTACCCGGCGCAGCCTGATGACGGCGGCTCGTTCTTCCTCGGACATCAGTAGGTCATCTCTGCGCGTGCTCGAGGGCACCACGTCGATGGCGGGAAAGATGCGCTTTTCCGCGAGCTCGCGCCGAAGCCGAAGCTCCATGTTCCCGGTTCCCTTGAACTCCTCGAAGAACACATCGTCCATCCGGGATCCGGTTTCCACGAGCGCGGTGGACAGGATGGTCAGCGAGCCACCGTGCTCGATGTTCCTGGCGGCGCCGAGGAACTTGCGCGGCGGGTACAGGGCGCTCGTCGCCACTCCCCCGGCCAGGATGCGGCTGCTCGACGGGGCGACGATGTTGTAGGCGCGGCCAAGCCGGGTGATGGAATCGAGCAGGACGACGACGTCCCGGCCCAGCTCGACTAGGCGCTTTGCCCGTTCGATCGCCAGTTCGGCGACCATGACGTGATCGGAGGCGGGTTGATCGAAGGTGGAGTAGATGACTTCGCCGCGCACAGAACGTTGCAGGTCGGTGACCTCTTCTGGCCGCTCGCCGACAAGCACGACCATCAGGTGCACCTCGGGATGATTGGCGGCGACCGCCGCGGCGACCGCCTGCAGCACCATCGTCTTACCTGCTTTCGGCGGGGACACGATCAGGCCACGCTGGCCCTTGCCGATCGGGGTCACCAGGTCGATGATGCGCGTCGTCGGCGAGTTTGGCGACTCGAGCCGAAGGCGCTGTTGCGGGTAAAGGGGCGTCAGGTCGGCGAAGTCGGCACGCGCCATCGAGCGGTCGGCGTCGATGCCGTTGACGGTGTCGACGCGGACCAGTGCGCCGAACTTCTCCCGCGCCTTGCCCTGGCGGGCGGGCCGGGCGGCGCCCTCCACGTGATCGCCCTTACGCAGCCCGTACTGCCGGACCTGGGCGGTGGACAGGTAAACGTCGTCGGGGCCGAGCTGGTAGCCGTGGGTGCGGACGAAGCCGTGGTTGTCGTTGATGTCGAGGATGCCCGACACGGGGGTCAGGGGAGTTTCCTGGGCTTGGGTGGCGCGCGACGGCGTCGCGCGCTGCTGGGTGATTGTTGTCATACGGGATTTCCTTTCGGGGCGTATTTGGGTACGCGAGAGAACGCGCCGTCTCGGCGCGAGAAAGTACGGGCTACCCAGCACGTAAGAATCGACCATCGCCGCGGCTGGTGCAGGTGCACCGAATACTGCCGCATCGAATACTGCGTTACCGGGCATCGCGCCATCGGTACAGCGCCATCGAGCACCGGACCGAATTCCACTACTCTTGGGAGAAGCTCTACACCACACCCGAAAATCTTCGGGACATCGGCGGAGCCGCTTGAAACCCTCTCAGAGAGGCAGCTGCCCGCTGCTACGGGGAACGCTGCTAACGCGACTGTACACGAGAACGCCGGCCGATGGCCAAAACATTCCACGGCGTTCTTGACCGCTTCCGTGACGGTCCGCTGGTGCGCACCGGGCAGCGCCAGCTTGTGCGGTGCCTGCGCGGGCAGCTAGCAAGCTGATGTCGCCAGCAAGCGACTGATGTCGGCCGGCTGATATCGCTCGCTCGCTGGGCTGATGTTGATGGCGAGTCAGGTTGCGAACGGCGTCCGCATCGGCGAGCGTGAGCAGCGGATCTCCCTCGGGGACCGTCGCGCGCCCCTTACCGGGAACCGGGGACTGATGTGCTCATCTTCAGTGCGGGAAGGGCTGGTGGAAAATGACGGGCACCACCGACCCTGCCGACCGTGCTGGCCGCGCCGACCGTGCTGACCCTGCCGAAGATCCTGGCCGTGCCGAAGATCCTGGCCCTGGCGAAGATCCCGGCCCCGCCGAAGATCCCGGCCCCGCCGAAGATGCTGGCCCTCCCGACCTGGCTGGCCCAGCGGAGGATGCCGGCCTTGCCGAAGATGCAGGCCCCGCCGAAGATGCCGGGCTTCCCGAAGATGCTGGCACGGCGGAGGGCGCCGGCCGTGCCGAAGATGCCGGGCTTGCCGAAGGTGCTGGCCCGGCCGGACACACCGACCCCGCGGAGGGCGCCGGTGAACCTGGAGACCACGAGACCGAGCCTGACGCCCGGTTCACCTTCGCCAACGAGCGCACATTTTTGGCCTGGACGCGCACGGCGCTCGCCTTCGTCGTCGGGGGGCTGGCGATTGTTCAGCTCCTGCCGCCGTTCCCCGGCGTCCCGTGGGGCCGTCACCTCCTCGGCGTGCCGCTCATCGTGCTCGGCGCTGTCATCTCGGTGGCAAGTTACGGCGAGTGGGCACATAGCCAGCAGGCGCTACGGCGCGGTGAGCCGCTGCCCCGCTCGCTGCTGCCGCAGATCATTGCGGTGACGATCACCTGCCTGGCGGTCGTGGCGGCAGTCGTGGTCATGGTGTCCGCCGTGCTGAAACGCTAATGGCGCCACCCGACGACCCTGAGGAAATCCATCCAGGCCTGGCCAGGGAGAGAACCGAGCTGGCCTGGACCAGGACCGCCGTCTCGTTCGCCGCTGTCGGCGGCGCCATCATCAAGTCCAATCTCGGCGCCGGCCTCATCGTGGTCGGCCTCAGCCCGGTGATCTGGTGGCTGGGCCGCCTGGTCAGGGACCGGGAAACCCTCGCACACCGGCCCAAGCGCATGCTGTTGATCACTGTAGGGGTCACTGCGGTGGCGCTGGTGACGCTCGCGGTCGTGCTCCCGTGGACCTGAGACGGCGCGGCCGGACCCGACACCGCGCGGCTGGACCCGAGACGGCGCGGCGTCCCGGCAGCGCGGCCTCAGGTACCTGGTGGCTTGTCGAGAGCGATGCCGTAGACGCGCCGCACGTGCAGGCGGTCACTTGCCTCCCGTCCCGTTGTGAGTAAAGAAGTCTGGGGATTAATGGCGTTGCGATGCCGCAGGCTGCACCGCCGGTCAGTGGCGGCGGCCGGTTCGCCCAGCCGCCGATGATGTCCGCACTACGACCGTGCGGCCTGGCGAAACCCCGGTGGTGTAACTAGCGAATGAGGTTCCAACAAGTCCGAGTGTGCTTCCGGCAGCCAGTGCTGCGCGAGTGCGATCTTCCTCACGATTCCGCTGGCAGAAGACAGGGAATGCAGCCGATGGTTCCCCACTCTAAGGTTTGGCGCGATCTCCTGATCGTTCCCCACAGTTCCCCGGAGGGGCCGTGGCCAGCGATCAACCAGCCGATGAGGTGATCAGCCCGTTGTCCACGGTGTAGGTGCAGGTGTGCGGCGTCAGCGTGCCGGTGTCGGTGTTGTTGAGGTTGTACGTGAACGTCACCGTGTCGCCGGACTCACTGACCTCAGTGACGTTGTCAAAGCCGAGCGGATCGAAGTTGGCTACAAAAGTGGCGTAGCTGCCACCCCATCCTTGGTTCTGCATGGACGGGCTGAGCAAGTTCCACGCGTCCCAGTTGTCACCGCTGGTGATGTCGCTGGTGTACGCTACCGCGACACTCCACGGATCCGTATTCGGCGCGGTGCAGTAAGGAAGCGGGCTGCTCGGGTCGTTGCTACAAGCTTGCGTGGTCACAGGCGGCAGCGATGGCGTTACCGTCACAGCCGGCGGCGTCGGCGGCGTCGCGGGCGTGGATGGTGGTGGGTTGTTCTGCTGCTGGATGGTGATGTGCTGCGGCGGTGACGTCCCACTGGTGCTACATGCCCCGAGGCCCAGCCCAAGACCGGCAACCGCAACAGCGCTGACTGCAACCGTGGTGAGCTTCATAATTCCCCCCATTAATCGCTTCTCTAGCTCGAATCTCATGCGACCTGGCGTCGTGCATAAGGGGAAGAAGTCCTGGCAATTCAGGGCACTTTCGCGGCAAAGGTCCCGCACAAAGGTAGCGGCTAAGCGCATATTTCAGAACAAGTCAGGCGAATCATGCTGGATGTGATCTTCATGGTGCTGCTGGTCCCGAGCACGTCAACCATCCGGCCGCTTCATCGGCGGCTAGTCGTCGGGGGTGGCACTGCCACTGCTCAGGCGGCATGGACCGCGCGGCGGCCCGTACGAGGGGCAGTCTGCGCGTGCCCGTCTGGGGATGGCACATCCACGGCGGCGGGCGCAGATGGTGCGGCTGTCAGCCCAGGGCATGGACGCAGGGCCGATCTCGAAAGTGGGGTTCACCAGCGAGGACCGGGTGCGGCATGTGATCCGTCACTTCAACGCCGATGGGTTCGGCTCCCTGTATCCCAAGTACAAGGGGTGGCCGACCGCCGAAATTCACGCTGCCGCAACGGCGGAGATCAAGAAGATCGCCCAGTCCCGCTCCTGCGATGGTGGCGGGGCCGCGCAGGGCCTCCGCTCAGTTCCACGCGCCGTCGCTAGTGTCAGTTCGCTAAATAAATTGGCAAAGACTTGCCCAGGGATGGCATGTCATAGCTGCCCGTGATCGGGAATTTCAGCAGAGTTGCTGGCATCGCGAGAACGGGACGGCTCAAGGCCGAGCTGACCGTGACGGATCAGGAGAGAGAAACCCTGCAGCGGTGGCCCCGGCGGCCAAAAGCGCCCAGCAGCTGGCGCTGCGCTCGAAGATCGTGCTGGCGTGCGCGGGGGGCAAGGACAACAAGGCGGTGGCCGCCGGGCTTGGGGTCCGTCAGGTGACGGTGGGCAAGTGGCGGTCACGGTTTATTGCCCACCGCCTTGCGGGCCTGACCGATGAGGACCGGCCGGGGCGGCCCCGCACGATCAGCGACGAGAAGGTGGAGGAGGTGATCGTCAAGGCGCTGGAGCAGCCCCCGCCCAACCGGCACAGTCACTGGTCCACCCGGTCGATGGCCCGGGTGACGGGCATGAGCCAGACCGCGGTGTCGCGGATCTGGCGGGCCTTTGAGCTTAAGCCGCACCGGGAGCAGACCTGGAAGCTTTCGACCGACCCGCAGTTCATCGACAAGGTCCGCGACGTCGTCGGCCTGTACATGAACCCGCCCGAGCACGCCCTGGTGCTGTGCGTCGACGAGAAGAGCCAGATTCAGGCGCTGAACCGCACCGCGCCGTGCCTTCCGGTGCTGCCCACCGCCCCGGCGCGGCGCAGTCATGACTACGTCCGCAACGGCACCACCAGCCTGTTCGCCGCGCTCGACCTGGCGACCGGGAAAGTCATCTCCTCGGTGCACCGCCGGCACCGCCACCAGGAGTTCCTTAAGTTCCTCAAGAAGATCGACGCCGAGGTGCCCGCCTGCCTGGACGTGCACCTGATCTGCGACAACTACGGCACCCACAAGACCCCGGAGATCAAGAAGTGGCTGATCCGCCACCCCCGCTTTGAGCTGCACTTCACGCCGGCCGTGTCGTTTGCGCATGAGTGAGGTCCGGTTCTCGTTCCGGGCACCGGCCCGTCCACCAGGTCGGCGGGCGGTGCTGCCGGAAGGCTGCTTGATGCGAGCGGGTTTCAGGCGAGTATCTAACACCTAAAAGCGATGGCGTTGCCCGGCACCGGCTGTACCAGCCGTAGGCAGCCGTGCTGGACTGCACCTACAAGATCCCACCCATCACCAAAACGAGCTAGTTAAGCCGACAGGGGCCGTCCCCCGCCGCCAACCAGTAGGAAAGACGACAGCTGACAGCTGGCTCACTACATCTGCGGGATCAACTGTTTCAGCGCCTGCTGCATGGTCACCACCGAAAGGCCGCTCGCCTTGATGGCAGCGAGCTCCGAGTCAAGCTGCCTACGAGTAACGTTGTAAATACCTGCGCCTGACTGCGGACTGATAACAGAGTGGTACACGAGCACTAGCCAAGTACGAGTCCTGGCAGCTTGCCGTAGCCAATCGCTCACTTGAGCAGTCGTCGTCGTGTCGAAGATGTTCTGCACTTTGATATCGTAAACGTTGAAGTTGTCTCTGCCGTTCAAGCCGTCCTCCACTCCGCGAGCGGCGCTGTAATATTTCTGAGCCGCCGCAACAATACCCTCGCTGTACAAACCGTTCGGGTATGCCAGGTCAGGTGTCGGCGCACCTATCCATTTCTGCAGTTGCATCCTCGACTGGCGCAACTCCATCGTCCACCTATCAGGCGACTCCTGGATCATCTCATCGTGAGTAACCGTGTGGGAAGCGATCTCGTTGCCCGCGCGGTAGAGCCCTTTGACCTGCGCTACGGTTAAATAGCGCGGCATGTTGATATCACCGGTAATAATGAATTGGGTCGAAGGAAAACCGTACTTTCGCAGAAGTGGCATTGTCTGAGTATATTGACTAACGTAACCATCATCGAACGTCAGCGTAACGAGCGGGTGCGCGAACCCGGTTGGACTATAGGTTTCCAAATTCTGCCCATCGATCCTCAGCGTGCCGACGCTTTGGATCAGGTGGTAGATCGTCATGGCTTGAGCACCAAGTGGTACAGACACCGTCGTAGAAAAATTCTCCCACGCCCCAGCGGTTGGACCAGGCATGCCGATAATCTGGTACTGCATCGAGCCATCGGACATGCTGAACACTGCACCAACCTGCGTGGCAGTCGTTGCTTGATACCAATCCATGAAACGATACTGCGCGTCGGGCCTCACACGCACCGGGTTGAAGAACCACTTGCCGTCACCGCTAGTGTGCTGCGTCATCCTTACTTCAACGGCGCCGCTCCCCATGCGGCCACCGTTGGGTGAATAATTGAAAGTGGTTTTGTTAGTGCCCCACGCTCCATGCTGCCAGCCGAGCGGTATGCTTGCGGTCTGGCTTCGCACCTCAAGCGAGCTGTTGGGGACCAAGTTCTGGCCCCGTGGGGCCAAAATCAGCCCCAGTCCGCGGCGAAATGCCGTGACTGCGGCCGGATAACCTCCCAGACGCCAGCCACGACGGTACAGAACACGATGCAGAGTCGTATCGGACCAGACCAGCCCGAGCAGGTCGTATCTCCGAATCCCAGCGAACAGGCCCGAGAGCTTAGCAGCCTGGCCTGCGGCTTGAGCGATACCGACATCTGACAGTAAGATTGGATCTTCCGTGAACTGGCGTACCGCCCGGATTGTTGGGCCGAAGATGCTCTGGAATGTCTGCGACGAGTTGGAATAATATCCACCGATTCCAACCCATGTCACGTAACTCGCACCGGGCCAGTAGGCTTGGATGGGCCCTGTCCCGGCCTGATTTCCTGCCATCGCCCATAGCCATGTCGCGTTACTCGCCCCGTCCTCGCGGAAGACTTCGACCACATGCCGCCACGCCGCGACCCATGCATCTGGGGCACGCCACTTATACGAGCGACTATTTGGCTCAGGCGCGAAACTTAGAATGACCGGGTGACCATATGCGACAACTTGGTCCGCATAGGAACGGAGATAGCGATCGTCTTTGCCGGTCGCAATCGCTGCCATGTTGGCGTTGCCAGGATCGATGTTGGCCAGCGGAATCGCCCCGTGCGAATATAAGGTTTCCGCGAAAGGCCGCCCGAACGGCTCATTCCATGGGCTATTGAAGGCCACGATGTTGGGTTTATCTGCTATAATCGTCGCGAATTGCTGAACGGGACGGTACGCCGCAACTTCGTTAGACTCCAATATGCCAACATATTGCGTAGCTTCGGCCAGTGGCGCGGCCGCCACGGTTGCCGGGTAGTTTATATAACTTGGGGAGACCGGAGCAACCTGGGCCGCGGGGGTGCTTAGTAAATAGGAACATAGGACTATCGCAGTCACCGATCCGAGAATACTTGCAACCCATGGCGGTGCAGTTAGCAGCCAGGACCTTCCCGCGATATTGCGGCCAGGTGGTAGTGGGATAAGCCGACTTATTGCGATCGCAATAAACACTATCGTGATCAGCCTGGTAAATAACAACAGGCCGGATGCGCCAGATATTAGACTGTAAAGTCTGGCATCAGGGAATATTGCGTTCGACATGACTCCACACTTCACTACGCCTCATGAACTGGGCTTTGAGCGCTGACGCCAAGTACAGCGAGCGGAACATCGCATATCCAAATTCGGGCAGGATCCACAGGGCCAGGATCATCCCGCGGTGCCCCGCTTTCCGGACAGTCCACACGCTCTCGGTGAGATAAACTAGAAGGGCACCTAGTCCCCAGCGGAGATTAAAAGGCGTCCGGGTAATTAATTCACCAAGGTTAACAGCCCAGCACAAAATGAGCACGGCATAGGAAATATGAACAAATGCCTGCTTGGACCAGTCTAGCCAGGTAGCCCGCATAATGCCAAAGCTGCGAATGTCGCCTAATGAACCCCTTTGCCATCGAAGACGCTGGCGGAAGAGATCGCGCCATTTCGGCATCAACTCTGTAGTGGCGACACTATCGATCGAGCACAAACACTCGAATCCCAGGACTCTGAGCGCGAGCGTCATCTCGTAATCCTCGGTGATAGAGGCCGTATTAAAGCAATCCCCAAATTGGCCCGGCAGGGTCACGCCCCTCTCGCTAGAAACCTTCCGAAGGGCAGCTGCACGAAAAATAGTTCCGCATCCAGATAGAACCCATATGCGCCGCATACGCGCTATAGCCCGGACGGCACGGATATACTCGTTGCGCTGAAGCTGCCCAATCAAGCCGTGCCCGTTCTCGCCCTTAACTATGCCGCACACTGCTCCCGCTCGCCGTGCATGCGTACTGCGACGGAGCTCAAGCCAGGCGTTGCGTATCCAATCAGGATTAAGATTGGAGTCAGCGTCAATTGTCAAGACCAGATCATCATCGGCCAGGTAAGCTAGGCTTACTCTGAGCGCCTGGTTTAGCGCTCCTGCCTTCTTGCTCGTGTTTCCTGTGGTCTTAAATACCCTCGCTCCAGACAGCATGCTTACTCCGTCTGTGTCATCGGTGCAGTTATCGCAGATCACGGTTATCTCGTCTGGCGGCATTGTCTGCTGGCGAAGCGAGTGGATTGTGTGCGCGATCGACTGCGCCTCGTTATGCGCAGGGATCAGAGCCAAGATACGGCCTGGCGGGCGGTATCCCGATTCGTGGCAGTCGGGTGTGGATGCGGGTCTGAGCCCAGCGGTCGTTTCGATGGTCACAGCCATGGATCTCCTCGTACGTGCTCATGCGAAGCCTTTTCGGCACGAACCCCCCCGGGGCGCCCGGCGATGCAGATGTGAGACTCTTGGGAGCTAGGGGAGGTTTACTCGCATCGTGGGCAATCTTGGCTGTGAAGCCTGTGCTCCGGGCGGGGGGGCTTCGTTACCAGTGGGTGATGAACTGCCCCACGGGGTGCGCTCCTGTCGCGGCAGCTTGCCGTTGGATGACGGGGATCTGCGTTTACCTGCGCACCGTCCAGAATGGGACGATGCGTGATAAAGGGGCGAAATGGAGCAGCGGACGCGAGGGCGCGTAAGCTAGCCCCTCCCCCCGAGGGGAGATCCCTCGGCCCAATTAATGTCCCGGCTATCTGTCGTGGCCGCGCTAGCCCTGATCATTCACGCGGGTCGCTGGCTGCCGCGGAGTGTCCCCAGGATCGCGGCGACAGCGGATATTTTAGCGTCCGGGTATGACTACGGCCCGGCTGGCGGGCCGGGTGCCGGGGTTTCCACAGGCCCCAGGGGTTCCCTCCACAGGTCGCAGGGACGGGTCCGTGCTGGTCAGCAGG